>Ga0187892_10006290_pt1 | contig 17793 bp, 18 predicted proteins | sample MA1701073metaG_FD_139345 | JGI IMG/M metagenome (GOLD analysis project Ga0187892, IMG submission 139345) | Bio-ooze microbial communities from a basaltic lava cave in the Kipuka Kanohina Cave System on the Island of Hawaii, USA - MA170107-3 metaG ... | reverse complement strand
GAGGTAGCGACGGCGGAGCAGCTTCCAGGAGGCACGGCGATGCTTGTGACGAAGCCAACAGATCACCCGCCGCCAGGAAAAGGCGTTCAGGTAGTCGAAGGTGTCCTTGGACACGCCGTGCCGGAGTAGGGTAGGGCGCTGGCGCGGGTGCAGGTGACCACCAGGCTGGGTCCCGACCAGGCCATTGTGGTGGCGTTTCTCAGCACACCGGCCCGGGACCCGCACCCGGCGGCGGTCAACTGGCGGTGACCTCCACTTGGAGGCGGGCCTCGACGTCGGTGTGGAGGCGCACGGCGATCTCGTGGCTACCGACGTTCTTGATGGGATCCTCCAGGTGGATCTTACGGCGGTCGAGGATGACGTTGGCCTGGACGGCCACCGCCTCGGCGATGTCGGTGGCGGTGACGGAGCCGAACAGGCGCCCTTCCGCTCCGGCCCGGGCCGGGATCCGGATCACGACGGGCGTGAGCCGGCGGGCGATCTCCTCGGCGCTCTCCCGGTCACGCGCCTCCTTCAGGTCCCGTGACCGGCGCATGGCATCGGCCTGGGCCAGGGCGCCCTCGGTGGCCTTGAGCGCCAGGCCCTTGGGGACGAGGAAGTTGCGGGCGAAACCGTCGGCCACGTCCAGCACGTCGCCCTTGCGGCCGACGTTGGCGACATCGGCGCGGAGGATGACCTTCACTGGGTCTCCTCGTCGGCGCCGCCGTCGCCGGCGGCCGTGACGCCGGCGTCGAGTTCGGCCTCGTCGCCCGTCTCCTCATCGACTGGGGCCGCCGCGGGGTACCGGCCGCCCTCGCGCCCGCCACGGCCGCCCCGGCCCGGCGCCCGCTCGGAGATCGACCGCTGGGTGTAGGGCAGGAGGGCCAGTTCGCGGGCGGTCTTGATGGCTATAGCCACATCGCGCTGGTGCTGGGAGCAGTTCCCCGACACGCGGCGGGCCCGGATCTTGCCCCGGTCGGACATGAACCGGCGCAGGAGGTTGACGTCCTTGTAGTCGACCCAGTCGACGTGCTCCTTGCAGAAGATGCAGATCTTCTTCTTGGTGCGACGGCCGGAGTCTTTTGGCGTGCGCCGCCGTTCGCGGTCGCGATCGCGATCGCGCGCCATCAGAACGGCTCCTCCCCGTATTCGTAGGTCGGCCCCGGGTCGGCCGCGCCGCCAGAGCCGCCCGCGCTCGGCCCACCCGCGCCCGGGCCGCCCGAGGCTTGATAGGACGACCGCTGCCCGGAGGGCGAGGCGTAGCTGGAGGGCCCGGAGGGCCCGTCGGACGGGCCCCTCCGGTCGTTCTTGCGGACTTCGGCGGTGGCCCACCGCAGCGACGGGCCAACCTCGTCGGCGATCACCTCGATCTTCGAGCGGCGGTCGCCTTCGGGCGACTCCCAACTCCGCTGCTCGAGGCGGCCGGTGACGAGCACCCGCGCCCCCTTCTGGAGGGACTCGCTGACGTTCTCCGCCATCTCCCGCCAGCAGACGATGTCGAAGAACGACGTCGACTCCCGGCGCTCGTTGGTCTGGCGGTCGTTCCACATCCGGTTGACGGCCAGCCCGAAGGTGGCCGTGGGCTGGCCGGAGGGGGTGAACCGCAGCTCGGGGTCTCGAGTGACGTTTCCTACCAGTGTGACCGTGTTTCCGTTGGACATGACTTCACGCTCCGTTCGGACGCTGTGTTCTCTCGGCTGCCTCGGAGGCGGCGAAGGGGGCCGGCGCGCCCGCTCGGGACGGGCGCCCAGCGACGCGGTCGGGTAGGCGGATCACCTTGTGGCGGAGCACTTCGTCGGCCAGGAGGAGGGAACGGTCGAGCGCGGCCATCACAGCCGGCTCGGCGGCGGCCTCGACCAGGACGTAGTACCCCTCCCGCTGGTGGTTGATCTCGTAGGCCAGCCGCCGCTTGCCCCACCGGTCGATCCGGCCGGGACTGCCGCCCTGAGCCCGGATCAGCTGGGTGGAACGGTCAACGGCGGCCCGGACGGCCTCTTCCTCCAGCCCGGGCTCGTAGATGATCATGACTTCATACGGGCGCATGTGCGTCCAACGCCTCCCTCTGGACCTGGCCAGGTTGCGCAGGGCCCCGCGCGCGGTACGTGGGGCAGGGTCTTCGGTTGTGCCTCGCATGGTATCCCGACATGAGGATCAGTCTGGCAGAGGGGTGTGACAGGAACGCTTATCGCAAGGGACCTTGACAGTTTGGTAAGTAGATGTTCCTATACCTACATGACCAGGCGCGACATATTGGAAGAGGTGGCGGCGGGACGGATGACGCCCGCCGAAGCCGCCGAACGGCTGGCGGCCTTGGAAGAGGAGGGGGCGGGTGCGGACGGCGGTGGCGGGTCCCGGCCCGGGGTGGCCCGGGTGAAACTCGCAGTGGCCGGGTTCGCTGTCCGGGTCGTCGGTGACGCGGGCGTGCGGGAGGCGGTGGCCGAAGGGCCGTACATGCTCACCCGCGACGGCGACACGATGGTGATCAACGCCGAGGCCGACGAGGGACGCCGACCCGGCCACGCCTTCGCCTTCGGCGGGCGGTGGGCCACCTGGGCGTGGCACGAACAGTGGCGTGGTCCACGGCCGCTCACCGTGCGTATGAACCCCCGTCTCGCACTCGCCGCCGACGTCACCGCCGGCTCCTGCGCGGTGCACGACGTGAAAGGTCCCCTGGCCTTGAGCGTCTCGGCCGGGGGGCTGAAGGTTACCGGCTTTGCTGGCCCCATCGACGTCGACGTCACGGCTGGCGGGTTCGCCGCCAGCGGGGTGCTGAACGGGGGCGAGTCGCGCGTTCGGTGCAGCGCCGGCTCGGCGCGCATCGGCTTGGAGCGGGGGTCGAGCGTGCGCATCCGCGGCGCCGCCAGCGCCGGGCGGCTGGTGCTGCCCAACACCCGGGAGACGGCGTCGGCGCGCCGGGCGCGGGGACTGTGGGTCGACCAGGAGGTGGAGGCGGTGGTGGGCGATGGCGCGGGGACGCTGGACATCGAGGTCACCACCGGCAACGTGGTCGTGCGGTCCGACACCTGATGCGCCACGCGCCTCGCACGTGCCCGGTGTGCGACGAGCCGTTGGCCGTGACGCGCCTCTCGTGCGGGTGCGGGACGGAGCTGACGGGGTCGTTCGCAGCCTGCGAATTCTGCGCCCTGAGCGCCGCTGATCTCGACCTGCTGCGGGTGTTCCTCGCCTCCCGCGGGAACCTGAAGGAGGTGGAGCGCCACCTCGGCGTGAGCTACCCGACCGCCCGGGCCCGCGTCGACGCGCTGCTGGGCCGGCTTGGGATCGGCGACGCCGGCCCTCGGCCGGGAGCGGCCGCGGGCCGCATGGCCGCGCTGGAGGCGCTGGCCGCAGGAGAGATCGACGTCGACAAGGCGCTGCGGCACGTCTGAGGCGGGGTGCGCCGAGCCGACGCCGGAACGTTCACGAGGCGGGGCGGCGCGCCACAGGCAACTAGTAGTAGGAAGGGGGGAGGGCCGTTCCCGGGGGCTGGGGGAACCCGGGCAGCCTCTCCCCCCAAACCGAAACGCTAGCCACTCAGAAGGGGCCGCGACAGATGTAAAACTACGGCGAAGCTTCGCGTGGCGCAATGGGTTCGTGTAGCAGCGGGTCTGCCACGCCGGCGACCGCGGCGACCGGTCGGGCGGGGACGCCGGGCGACTTCGTTGTGAGCCCACCCGGCGCGGCGCTCGCAACCGATGACGGCGGCGGGCCCGGGGCCGGCAAGGCGGCGAGCGGGCCCGGCGGCAAGGGCGATCCGGCGGGGGCGGGGAGGCCGGCGGCGGGGAGGCCGGCGGCGGGGAGGCCGGCAACCGCGGCGACCGGCCGGGCGGGGAGGCCCGCGGCGAGGGGCTGGGCGGGGAGGCCCGCGGCGAGGGGCTGGGCGGGGAGGGCGGCGGCGGGGAGGCCGGCAACCGCGGCGACCGGCCGGGCGGGGACGCCCGCGGCGGGGAGGACGGCGGCGGGGAGGCCGGCAACCGCGGCGACCGGCCGGGCGGGGAGGCCGGCGGCGGGGAGGACGGCGGCGGGGAGGGCCTGCAGGGTCGCGGGCACGGCGCCCCGGAGCGCGCGCCCGGCAGGCGTCGGCGCCGGCGAGCGGGATGCCGGGGTGGCGCTCGGCTGCTCCCCTTGGGACGAGCCGAGCCCCGACAGGTCAAGGAAAGGCAACAGAACCCCCAGCGGCGAGGCGGCCGGCCGCGGGACGGACGCTTGGGGGAGGCCGGCGAGGCCAGACAAGCCGGACAGGCTCGGAACGCCGGTGAGGGGGCTCGGCGCCGCTACGTCGTGGGCGGGGCCGGCGGGAAACCGGTCGACCGGGGCCCCCGCGTCCGCGGGCGGCGTCGTGAGCCCGCCGAACAAGGGGTAACCGGGCGTCAGAGCCGTGATCAGGGCCGGCCGCGGCGACCCGCCGACAGCGGCGGACTCGGCCCCCGGCGCGGGGCTTCTGCCCACGGCGGGGGTAGCGGCGCCGGCGACCGGCGCGGCGACCGGCGCGGCGACCGGCGCGGCGCCGCCCGCATTGCCAGCGGGGGGGTTGGGCGCGCCCTGCATGGCCCACGTGGAGAGGCCCACCGCGAGCACGGCGGCGGCGGCCCCCGCGGTCAACCGCTCCACGAGCGGAGAGCCCCCGGCGGAGGCGTGCGCGACGAACGGGCCCACCCGGGCCCCGAACAGGTCCCACACCGCTTGCACGCGCCCCTCACCGCGCCACGGCAAACCGAGGGGCAAGGGCGGGAGGGCCCGCCGGAGCTTCACGCCCAGGTCGTCCAGCTCGGCCAGCCGAGCAGCGCACGGCGCGCAGTCGGCGACGTGACGTTCGACGCCCGCCCGCCTGCGGGCCGCGAGGGCGCCGGCGGCGTACCGGCCCAGGATCTCGACCGTCGCCACGCATGCCGGACGGGCGTGGTTGGGCACGTGGGCCTGGAGGTACTGCTCCCGCAGCCGGCGCCGGCCGCGGGTCGCCAACTGGGCGACGTTGGCCGCCGACACGCCCAGCACCGCTCCCGCTTCGGGGGTCGACAGCCCCTCTACGTCGATCAACCAAAGGGCCTCCCGCCAGCGGTCGGGCACCGCCGCGAAGGCGCTCGCAACCATGGCCCGGTCCTCCTCGGCCAGGACGGCGTCGCCCGGGGCGTCGCGGTCGGGGCCGGGGCGGTCCTCAAGGCCCGCAACGCCCGGCTCGGCCCGCCGGGACCGGCGCTGGATGTCCACCGCGGCGTTGTGGACGACCCGCAGGAAGTAGGCCCGGGACGCCCGGGGCGCGAGGGCCGCCCCCCTGCCAAGGAGCTTGGCGAAGGCCTCGCTCACCGCGTCCCGTGCGTCCTCCTGGTTGCGCACGACGGCGTAGGCCACGCCCCAGGCGGCGGCCGCGTGGCGCTCGAAAAGCTCAGAAACCGCGTCATCGGCGGGCCTGCCGTGCGTCTCTCCGTCAGCGCCCGTCTCCCTGCGTAGGCTGGTGGGCAGGGAGACGGGCGCGGTCACGCGCACGGACCTCCCACGGAGACCACCGCGCCTTCGCCGATCCCCAGCGACGGCAGGCTCCCGCGGGGAGCCTCCAGCGCGTAGCGGAACGGGGCTGCCGCCTTGTGTGTAGGGCAGTCGGACCTCCCGATGCAGGGCTCCATGTCCGTCGCGGAGATGAAGCGCCCGCCCGAGTCGAACCACGCAATGGACAGGGGCAGGGGCGTGTCCCGCATGTGGAACGTGGCCGAGATCTCGGAATTGAAGAGGAAGAGCATCCCGTCGTAGCCGGAGAAGCCCGGCTGGTTCATCATCCCCTTGGCCTGCTGCTCGGGCGTCTGGGCCAGGAGGGCGCAACGGATCGCGTTGGGGAGGCGGTTGAGCCGGTAGGCGATCTCACCAAACCCCGCCACCCGCTCGCGACCGGGCTCGGTCAGATAGGGATCCGCGGGCTGGTCGGCGCCCTTGACCACGAAGCTCACGCCGCCGGCCACGAGCAGGACCACGATCATCCACTGCAGGGCGCGGGGGCCGGGCGGGCGAAAACGGGGCGCGCGGTCGGACTCGTGCAGGCTGGTGGGCGGCCTCAGCTCCCGGATGTCGGTCACGCCGGGCGGCTCTCCGATCGGGTGATCCCAAGGGCGGCGGCGGTGGCGTCGCCCAGGTGGTAGCTCTCTTGGGTCGTGGGGAACGTGCGGTTGCGAACGTCGGCCCCGAAGGCCGCGACTGCCGCCACCGCGTCAGCCTTCAACGAGGCGTAGCGGCGGACGAAGCGGGGCAGCACGCGGTCCTCCAGACCCAGGACGTCGTGGAAGACCAGCACCTGGCCGTCGCAGTCCGGCCCCGCGCCGATGCCGATGGTGGGCACGGGGATTGCCTGCGTCACCAACCGGGCCACCTCGGCGGGGATGCCTTCGAGGACGAGGGCGAAGCAGCCGGCGGCGGCCAGCGCGGCGGCGCCGTCCACCAGGGCCCGGGCGTCCTCCTGCTGCTGGCCCTGGACCCGGTAGCCGCCCATCACGTGGAGCGACTGGGGCGTGAGGCCCAGGTGGCCCATGACCGGGATCTCGGCGTCGACCAGGGCCTCGACGACGGGGACGCGCTTGGCGCCGCCTTCCAGCTTCACCGCCTGGGCGCCCGCACGCACCAGGGCGGCGGCGTTGCGCACGGCGTCGTAGGGGCCGAGGTGGTAGGTCAGCCACGGGAGGTCGGCGACCACCAGGGCGCGGGGGCGGGCGCGGGCGACGGCCGCCACGTGATGGACCATGTCGTCGAGGGTGACATGCAGGGTGTCGTCGTAGCCGAGGACCACCATGCCCACCGAGTCCCCCACCAGGATGATGTCGGCGCCGGCCTCGTCGGCGATCCGGGCGCCCGGAGCGTCGTAGGCGGTGATCATCACCAACGGCGGCCCTTCCTTTCGAGTTCGGACAGCGGGGACAGTGGCGTGCTGAGCCATGGCTCCTCCTCCCGTCCAGCGCCGAGGGCCGGCTGCCGGCGGTACGGCGAGTGTACGTTCAGCCGAGGGACCTGGGATGGCGGTGCGCGCCGCGCGCCGCGCTCCCGCGCCCGTCACGGCCGGCTCCCCGCAAGAAACCGCGAGGTTTGGAAGTTTGACCCCGCTCAGCGGGGAAAATCGCGCGAACCTCGCCCGACTCGTCCGAGCGACGCGCCGGCCGAGGCCGAGGATCGAGGTTAGGGGGAACCGGGGGGGCGGGTGATGGTGGGGAATGTCACCGCCGATCGGCGAGTGGTGGACGGGGTCACCTGGGGGATGGTGGGGGCCACGAGGGTGGCAGGGGGCGCAGTGGGCTGCGGCGCGGCGGGCGCGGTGATGGCCGGAGCGGGCGAGGCCGGGCCGGCGGGGGCGGCAGGGGCGGTGGTCGATGTGGGCGACGGACCGTCCGGCGCCGTCGTCGTAGCGGACTCGCTGGCCGGCGGCCGGGAGGCCCCCGCCGCCGGCGTGTTCAGCGCCCGCACGTCGAGGACGGGATCGGCGCCGGGCTTGCCGTCGGACGGCGCGGCCTTGGTCATGAACCGCTTGAAGATGAACGCCGGCAGCGTCCCGCCCGCCACCTGGCGCACCCCCTGGACGTTCCGGAGCGGGCGCGACTGGCCCTCCGGGTAGCCCATCCACACCGCGGTGACGAGCTTGTCGTTGGCCCCGACGAACCAGGCGTCGCCGAACTCGTCGGTGGTGCCCGTCTTCCCCCACGCCCCGCCGGGGATCTGCGCCAGCGTGCCCGAGCCCTGCTCGACCACCTGGCCGAGGACCTCCCGCACCTCCTGGGCGACGTCGCGAGCGAGGGCGCGGCGCACGCCGGCGGGCTTGTCCTCCACCAGGACGGTGTCGCCCTCGGTGACCTTGGTGATGACGCGGGGGTCGACGTGGGTCCCGTCCCGGAAGAAGGTCAGGTAAGCGTCGGCCATCTCCATCACCGACACCTCCTGGGTGCCGAGCGTGATCGAGGGCACCGCCAGCAGCTCGGAAGTGATACCGAGGTCCCGGGCCAGCTTGACGACGTTCTCGGGTCCGACCTCGTCGACGAGCTGGGCGTACACCGTGTTCACCGAGTTGACGGTGGCCTGGACCAGGTTGATGTAGCCGAAGCCCACGCCGCCGTAGTTGTGGACCTCCTGCTCCCCCCACCCCGGGAGCGGCCCGATCTTGGCCGCCCCGTTGTAGTACCGGGACAGCTCCTTGCCCTGCCGCAAGGCCTCGGCCAGCACGAAGGGCTTGAACGCCGAGCCCCCCTGGCGCCCCCCGCCGCCGCCGCCGGTCCCGACGGCCACGTTGACCTGGGACTCCTTCCACGCCCGGTTCCCCACCATGGCCACCACCCGGCCCTCGCCGTCGAGGGACACGAGGGCGCCGATGGGGTCGTTGTCGGGATCGTCGAGGGTGTCGTACACTGCCCGGTAGGCGTAGGTCTGCACGGTGGGGTCGAGGGTGGTGTAGACCCGCAGGCCTCCTCGCAGCACCCGGTCCACGCCGTACTGGCGCATCAGCTGCTGGCGGACGTAGTCGATGAAGTACTCGGAGCCGTTGTCGGGCAGGTCGGTGAAGGTGGTGTCCGCCTTCTCGGGGGCGAAGGTGTAGGACTCGATCTTCGTCGCCTCGACCTCGTCCGCCTCGGCCTGGGTGATCACCCGCTCCTTCGCCATCGTGCGCAGCACCGAGGCACGGAGGAAGTAGGCGTTCTCGGGATCGGTGAACACGTCGCCGGCGGAGGGGGTGCGGATGAGCCCGGCCAGGTAGGCCGACTCGCGGAGGTCCAGCTCCCCGACGTCCTTCTTGAAGTAGGTCCGGGCCGCAGCCTGGATGCCGTACGCCCCCCGGCCGAAGTACACGGTGTTCAGGTACTTCTCGAGGATCTCCTCCTTGGTGTGCTTGCGCTCCAGCTTGATGGCGACGACGGCCTCCTTGAGCTTGCGCATCAACGACCGCTCCGAACCCACGATCTGGTTCTTGACGTACTGCTGGGTGATCGTCGAGCCGCCCTGGACGGCGCCCTTGCTGCGGATGTCGGCCCAGGTGGCCCGCAGGATGCTCCACGGATCGATGCCGCCGTGCTCGAGGAAGTGGCGGTCCTCGGCGGCGATGACGGCGGCCTGGGTGATGGGCGGGACCTGCTCGATCTCGACGGGGAAGCGGTTCTCGACGCCGTGCAGCTCCGCCACCCGGTTCCCCTTGGCGTCGAAGATCAGCGTGGTCTGGGCCAGCGGGGCTTCGGAGGGGAGGGGGATCTGGGTGATGACCCAGACCGCCCCGGCGAGGGCGGTGAAGCCGACGAGGCCGATGAGGAACCAGACCCGCCGGTAGCGCCACAGGATGCCCGGCCGCCGCTGGCCCGGGCGCCGCTGGCCCGGGCGCCGCTGGCCCGGGCGCCGCTGGCCCGGGCGACCGCGACCGGTCCGTCCGGTCCGCCCGGACCGGCGTGACACCGCCGGGCGCGCCAGCCCAGGCTTCTGCGAGGGGCGCGGCGCTGAGCGTCGCAACCCGGCGGGGGGCGCGCTCACCGGCGACATCCCGTGAGGGAGGTTCCGCTGCAAGACGGCGGGAGCCTAGCCAGGGCCGGGCGGGCGAAGAAACCCTAGGAGCGGGCGCCGCCGACGGGGAAGCTGCGCACCAGGTGGTTCCAGGCGCAGGACGGGCACACCTCGACGACGTAGCAGGCCAGCTCGTTGGCCCGCCGGCCCAGCTTGTCCAGCTCATTGGCCGACGTGATGCACCGTCCGTGGGCGGGCAGGCGAGGTCCGAAGGCGAAGGAGACCAGGACCACCTGGCCCTCCTGGCAGATGGGGCACAGCTCACGGCTGGCGCGGCCGCAGTTGACGGCCGCCCGCATCAGCTCGGCCTGGGCGTCGCACACGTCGATGCGGCTCAACCGGCCCCGGTGGAACTCGTCGACGGTGTGCTTGCGGATCAGGCGGTAGTCGACCTGACCGGGCGCGGCGTTGGCTCGGTGGCCCCGCAGCGACTCGGGCCGCAGCGTCATCGGGCCTCCGGCCGCCACGTCATCAGCGCCCCGGGCCTTCGTGCCATCGAGCGTAAGGGTAGACCCGCGGGCGCCCGTAGCGCCGCGCCCGGCGCCGCACGCCGCCCGTTGACGTTTGCAGTTCACCCACGCGATACTTGTGTCGATATATCGAGGCGATATATCGACAGTCACCATGCTGGAACTCGCCATCCTCGGGACCCTCAAGGACCAGCCGCTCCACGGCTACGAGCTGAAGAAGCGGCTCGTGGACGCGCTGGGCCCCTTCTCCAGCGTCTCGTTCGGCTCCCTCTATCCCGCCCTCGCCCGGTTGCAGCGCGCCGGCGCGGTGGAGGCGTCGGAGGCGCCGCCCCCAACCTCCGCCCCCGCGGGGGGCGCCCCCATCCCCATGACCGGCTCGATCGCGGGCGAGGCGGCGGCCTTCCGCGCCCGCCGTCCCCGGCCCGAACCCCGCTCCTCCCGGGTGCGCAAGGTGTACCGCATCACCCCCCAGGGCGAGGCCCTCTTCGACGAGCTGCTCGCGGCCGACACCGCGACGGCCGACGACGGGCGCACCTTCAGCCTCAAGTTCGCGTTCTGCCGTTACCTGCCGCCCGAGGCCCGGCTGGGCCTGCTGGAGCGGCGCCGGGCCCAGCTCGTGGAGCGCCTGGCCCGCTACCGCAGCGGCGGCCGCAACCGTTCCGAGCGCATGGACCGGTACATGCGCTCCCTCGTCGATCACGACACCGAGGCGACCGAGCGGGACATCACCTGGCTCGACTCGTTGATCGCCACCGAGAAGGCTTCCCAGACCCCCAAGGAGACGACGTGAGCAACACTCCCAAGATCCGCCTGGCCATCGCCGGCGTGGGCAACTGCGCCAGCTCGCTGGTGCAGGGCATCGAGTACTACCGCAACGCCGACCCGGCCGAGGCGGTTCCCGGCCTGATGCACGTGAGCCTGGGCGGCTACCACGTGGGCGACGTGGAGGTGGTCGCCGCCTTCGATGTGGACGCCGCCAAGGTGGGCCTCGACGTGGGGAAGGCCATCTTCGCCGGCCAGAACAACACCATCCGCTTCGCCCCCGTCGGCGAGCTGGGCGTGACGGTGCAGCGCGGCCCCACCTACGACGGGCTGGGCCACTTCTACCGCCAGACCATCGAGGAGTCCCTCACCGAGCCGGTCGACGTGGTCCAGGCCCTGCGGGCGGCGCGCGCCGACGTGCTCGTCAGCTACCTGCCGGTCGGGTCCGAGGCGGCCCAGAAGGCCTACGCCCAGGCGTGCCTCGACGCGGGGGTCGCTTTCGTCAACGCCATCCCGGTCTTCATCGCGTCGGACCCGGAGTGGGCGGCCAGGTTCGCCAACGCCGGGATCCCGATCATCGGCGACGACATCAAGTCGCAGGTGGGGTCCACCATCGTCCACCGCATCCTGGCCCGGCTGTTCGAGGACCGGGGGCTGGTGCTCGACCGCACCTACCAGTTGAACGTGGGCGGGAACATGGACTTCAAGAACATGCTCGAGCGGGAGCGGCTGCTGTCCAAGAAGATCAGCAAGACCCAGGCCGTCACGTCCCAACTGGACAACGGGATCGCCGCCGACGCCGTCCACATCGGTCCCAGCGACCACGTGCCGTGGCTGGAGGACCGCAAGTGGGCGTTCATCCGCCTGGAGGGCCGCAACTTCGGCGACGTGCCGCTCAACCTGGAGCTGAAGCTGGAGGTGTGGGACTCCCCCAACTCCGCCGGTGTGATCATCGACGCCGTCCGGTGCGCCAAGCTGGCTCTCGATCGCGGCGTGGGCGGCCCCCTACTCGGCCCCTCGGCCTACTTCATGAAATCGCCCCCGGTGCAGTATCACGATGACACGGCCCGCGCCATGGTGGAGACTTACATCTCGGGAGTCTGAACCGGGGTGGCGCTCGGCGCCCGGCTGGCGTGTACGACCACTGCGCGCAGCAAGTCAGAGTGTGAGATATACTGACGTGCCGTGAAAGCAACCTCAGTCGAAGTGCCCGAGCACTTCCTCCAGGAACGTCGTGATCGTGGCGAGGATCGCCGCGACGAGATGTGGGAGGGCGTGCTTCACTTGGTGCCGCAACCCCTCAACCGGCGCCAGCAACTCGGCGCGGACCTCCTCGTGGCGCTCGCTCCCGCGGCGCGAGCTCGGGGACTCATCGGGACTTACGAGACGCAGCTGTACCGTCCCGGGTTCGAGGACTCGGACTATCGTGTCCCGGACCTCTTGTTCAGCGGGCCCGAGCAGAGGAAGCACCGGGGCGTGCCGGGCGGGGCCGAGCTGGTGATCGAGATCCGATCGCCGGGCGACGAGTCGGACGCCAAGGTCCCGTTCTACGTCGAGATGGGGCGCCAGGAGATTCTGAACGTCGACCGCGACACGTTGCGGATGGACCTCTGTGCGCAGGGCGAGCGGTTGCCCGCCGCCGACGGGTACAACCTGGCGTCGCTCGGCGTGCGCATCGAACGCATCAGCGGGCCCGAGCGGCTAGCCGTCACGTGGCAGGGCGAAACGGCGGTGATCACCCCCTTCACCGGTTGAAACGCGGCAGTATTCGCGTCCATGGGGGTGGGATGGAACCGTCAGCAGCCCAACCTGGGTGACACCATCACCACGTCGGTCGTCCGCTACGGGCCCGACACCGCCACCGAGGCCGACCTGCGCCTCCTCGGGTCGGTCCGCGGGAAGCGGGTGCTCGACCTCGGCTGCGGCAACGGCCAGGCCGCCATCACGTTCGCCAAGCAGGGGGCGCACGCCATCGGCCTCGACCCCTCCCCCGAGATGCTCAACGCCGCCAAGCGCTGGAGCGAGCGGGAGGGCGTGAAGGTCGAGCTGCACAACGGCGACCTGGCCGACCTGGCCTTCATGCGGGCCGACAGCGTCGACCTGGTGTTCTCGGCGTGGGCCTTCGGGGGCGTGGCCGACCTCCCGCGCGTCTTCCGCCAGGCGCACCGGGTGCTGCGGCAGGGCGCGCCCCTGGTGTTCTCCATCCCCCACCCGATGTACGACGTCATCGACGACAACGACCCCGACCAGCCGCTCCTCGTCCGGCGTTCCTACTTCGACCGCTCGCCCGTCGCCGACGTGAACGAAGGCCCCTTCGCCGACCACCATCACACCGTCGCCGACATCTTCATGGCCCTGACCCGGAACAACTTCCGGGTGGACGCCCTGCTGGAGCCCGAATCGCGCGACGGCCGATCGATGAGCCCGTACTGGCGCGAGGCGTTCCTCTGGCTGCCGCGTACGCTCGTCGTCCGTGCCCGCAAGGAAGGGATCTGAGGCGGGGGAACGACGGCGGTGGTTGGTCGCGCCGGGCGCGCCCGTCGACCTGAGCGAGATCGACCCGCGCAGCAACGCCGGCGCACCTGGAGGCGAGGAGGAAACGGAGGCGCGCTTCCCCGAACTCTGGCAGCGACTGGCCGGGTGGCAGGAGCGGCTGTGGGCGGAGCGGCGCCAGTCGCTGCTGATCGTCCTCCAGGCGATGGACGCGGGCGGCAAGGACGGGACCATCAAGCACCTGTTCCGGGGCTTGAACCCGGCCGGGAGCCGGGTGGCGTCGTTCCGGGCGCCGACCGAGGTGGAGCTGGCCCACGACTTCCTGTGGCGCGTACACCAGGTCGCGCCGGGACGGGGCGAGAGCGTGGTGTTCAACCGGTCGCACTACGAGGACGTGCTGATCGTGCGGGTACGCAGCCTCGTGCCTGAGGCGGTGTGGCGGCCGCGGTACGGCCACATCGTCCACTTCGAGGAGAACCTGGCCGCGGCGGGCACGCGCGTGGTCAAGATCTTCCTCCACATCTCCAAGGAGGAGCAGGCCGAGCGGTTTCGCCACCGGCTGGAGGACCCGACCAAGCGCTGGAAGTTCCGCCGCGGCGACCTCGACGAGCGCAGGCTGTGGGACGACTACCAGGCCGCCTACTCCGAGGCCATCGCCCGCACGTCGACCGAGGCGGCGCCGTGGTACATCGTCCCCGCCGACCGCAAGTGGTACCGCAACTGGGCGATCGCCCACATCGTGCTGGAGACCCTCGAGGACATGGCCCCCCAGTACCCGCCCGCCGAAGACCTGGACGGGGTGGTCGTCGAGTAGGCCGGCGCCGGCGGTCGGCTCGGCGGTCGGGCCGCCCGCTCCGCCGCCCGCTCCGCCGCCCGCTCCGCCGAACTGGCCTGCGCCAAATGCACCAATCGTGCGTTCTGCGCAGGCCAGAACGGGTGTGGGGCGGCCCGGCTCAGCCGGGGATCATCCAGGACTGGAGCCGGTCCAGGATGCCGGGGGCCTGCGCCGCGACCGCATCGAGCACGGTGGTGCGGGCCCGGGCCAGCTCACGCTCCCCTCGCCGGATGTGGCGGTACTCGAAGTGTTCCCACGTCAGGCACTCCACCGTGTGGGGCACGAACTTGGCGACCTTCTTCCACGCCTCGAGTTCGGTGTCGAGGTGCTCGGACCGCCGCAAGGCGTCGGCCAGGTCGAAGTCGTTGTCGTCCACGGCGGCCCGCTCGCGGATGGAGAGAAGCGTGGCCAGGCGAAGCTCGTCGGTGGGCTCGTCCATGTCGTGGATGGACTGGGCGGTGGGATTGAGAAGAAGGACGACCAGGTTGTCGATGTTCAGGGTGAAGGCCCGCCCGTCGAACTCCTCGTGGTGCTCCAGCAACTCCGCCAGGACCGGGGCGAACAGCTCCATGCGCAAGGGCCGCGACGGGTCGCGCGACGCCGCCGTGTGCTCCAAGCACTGCTTGGTGTTGCGCACGGAGAAGAACGACCAGTCCTGGTAGACCCGCAGGTCGTTGGGCGCGCCGCCCGAGTACAGCGGCCGCCGTCCGGCGCGCTCGGCCCGCAGGGCGTCGTAGGCCGCGGGCGACATGCACACCGCCGCGTCGTGGTCGCTGCGGGGCTGGCGGACCCGGTACGGCTCCCAGCCCTCGAGGGCGAACAGGCGCGCCAGGTGCGTCTTGCCCACCCCCGAATGGCCCAGGATGCAGACGCGCAGCACGAGCGGCAGGCTACCCGCAGCCCCGGTAGGCGTCGCCTGGCAGAGTGGGCAGCTCGCCGCGGCGGTGTGGGCCGCCTTCGGCTTCGGCGTCGCCGCCGGCGCGGTGGCCCGCGCCCGGTCCGACGTAAGCCCGGCCATCCTCGCCGCCACCGTGGTGTTCCCCGCGTGTGCGGCCGCCCCGGCGTGGGCTATCGGCGCCCGCCGCCCGCGCCTTGCGGCGGCCTCCTGATGCTCTCCGCCGCCACCCCTACCTACTTCGCCTGGGGCCCTCGACGTGCCGGCGCTCCTGGTGGGCCGCCGCCCTACCGGCTAGCGTGAGGGGGCACGGCGGCGGGGTAAGCCGCCACGGATCGGCCGGGTTGGCCCGAGCGGGCCCACCCGTCAGCGAGGGTAGGAGCGGACCATGCGAACGTGTCGGTCGCGGTTTTTCATGCTCATCACGGCGGCGCTCGTGTTGGCGCCAGAGGCGCCGGCGCGCGCCGACCTGGTCGGAACGGGCACGGTGCGGGCCGTCACCCCGGGCAACGTCCAGTCCGGGATCGACGCGGCCAACGAACCGGGCACCGACCGGGTCACCATCGCCGTCCGGGGCACCGACAACCAGATCTGGGTCAACAGCGGCGACTTCGACCCGTGGTTCCGACTGCCGCTGCTCCCGGGCGGGGTCAAGGGCGACCCGGCCATCACGTCCTGGACGGCCGGCCGGCTCGACGTGTTCGTGCGGGGCGCGGACGACAAGCTGTGGCAGAGCACCCGGTTCAGCGTCTTGGGGGCGTTCCAGCCCTGGATCAAGCCGGTCGGCGACGACGGCATCCTGGCCGGCAGCCCGGATGCCACCGCGCTCCGGCCCGGCCGCCTCGACGTGTTCGTCAAGGGCGCCGACGGCCAGATCTACCAACGGTTCTGGAACGACGTCTCGTGGAACAGCGCTTGGATCGCCCACGGGGCGCCCACGCCGACCATATCCGTCACCGGCGACCCGACCGTGGTGTGGGGGCGACCCACGGTGGTGAACCGCATGGACCTCTTCGTCCGCGGCTCGGACGACAAGCTGTGGCAGAACAACTGGAACGGCGCCGCGTGGTCGGGTTGGGCCCGTCCGGTGGGCTTGGCCGGCACGCTTGCCTCGAGCCCCGACGCCACCTTGTTCGACCGCGGGGGGACGCCCCAGTCCCAGAGCAACATCGCGGTGTTCGCGCGCGGCACCGACGGCGGCTTGTGGGTGCTTGACTTCACCTCTGCGGGGTGGGGCAACTGGCGGCGGTTCGGCACGGCCCTCGACACCATCGTCGACGCCCCCGGCGCCGCCTACCGCCCCGACCGCCGCATCGACGTGTTCGGCCGGGGCGGCGACAACTTCGCGTACCACTTCGCCTTCCAGCATGCGGCCACGTTCCCCTGAGTTCAGTCTGAGGTTCCCCGCCGGATGGGTACGCCGCGTCACCGGACGGCCTCGTTCAGGCCGCGCCGCCCCGCGCCGTCCACCACGCGTCGAGTCGGCGGTAGGCGTCCTCCTCCCCCAACGGCCCTTCGTCCAGCCGGAGGTCGAGCAGGAACTTGAGGGCCTCCCCCACGGCGGGGCCGGGGGTGATGCCGAGGCGCTCCATGACCTGGTTGCCGTCGAGGTCGGGCCGGATGGAGTCCAGCTCCTCCTGCGTCCGCAGCTCTTCGATCCGGGCTTCGAGGGCGTCCATGCGCCGCGCCAGGCGGTCGGCCTTGGCCTGGTTGCGGGTGGTGCAGTCGCAGCGGGTGAGCTCGTTGAGGCGGCCCAGCAGGGCGCCCGCGTCGCGGGCGTAGCGCCGAACAGCGGAATCGGTCCACTCGTCGCCGTAGCCGTGAAACCGGAGGTGCAGCTCGACCAGCCGCCGCACCGCGGCGATGTCCTCCACCGAGTAGCGCAGCACCCGCATGCGCGCCTCGGCCATGCGGGCCCCCACGACCTCGTGGTGGTGGAAGGCGACCCCTTCGGGGCCGATCGCCCGGGTGCGCGGCTTGCCGATGTCGTGCAGCAGCGCCGCCAACCGCAGGATGCGGTCGGGTGAGGCCTTCTCGACCACCGCGACGGTGTGGGCGAGGACGTCCTTGTGGCGGTGGATCGGATCCTGCTCGAGGGCGAGGGCGGGCAGCTCGGGCAGGAACTGCGCGGCCAGGCCGGTGGTGACAAGGAACAACAGGCCGGCGGCCGGCCGGTCGACGATCAGCAGCTTGTCGAGCTCGTCGCGGATCCGTTCGGGCGAGACGATTGTCAGTCGCTCCGCCATGGCCGTGACGGCGCTGACCAACTGCGGCTCGGGCTCGAGCCCGTAGCCGGCGATAAAGCGGGCGGCCCGCAGCATGCGCAGCGGGTCGTCGGTGAAGGACTCCTCGGGGGCGAGCGGGGTGCGGAGCCGTTTGGCGTTCAGGTCGGCGATGCCGCCGTGGGGGTCGATGAGCGTGAGGTCGGGCAGCGACAGGGCCATGGCGTTGACGGTGAAGTCGCGCCGGCTGAGATCGGCCTCCACCGCGTCGGCGTAGACGACGTCGGGCTTGCGGGAGTCGGGCGAGTAGGCGTCGGCCCGGTGGGTGGTGATCTCGTAGCGGCGGCCGTCCTTGACGGCGGCGATGGCGCCGAACCGGCGGCCTTGGTCCCACAAGGCGTCGGCCCACCCGCGCAGGGCACGCTCGATGTCGTCGGGGCGGGCGTCGGTGGTGAAGTCGACATCGGGCATGCCGCCGGTGCGGTCGAGGATGGCGTCGCGCACGCTGCCCCCGACGAGGTAAAGGTGGTGGCCGGCAGCCGTGAACCGCTCGGCCAGGGGCGCGACTTCGGCCAGCAGGGCTCGGAAGCGCTCGGGGACCACGACCGCTGAGGTTAGGAGCCGGCGCCAGGG
>Ga0187892_10006289_pt1 | contig 17794 bp, 13 predicted proteins | sample MA1701073metaG_FD_139345 | JGI IMG/M metagenome (GOLD analysis project Ga0187892, IMG submission 139345) | Bio-ooze microbial communities from a basaltic lava cave in the Kipuka Kanohina Cave System on the Island of Hawaii, USA - MA170107-3 metaG ... | reverse complement strand
GCTGCGCGCCTCGATCGAGAAGCGAGTCGAACGCAGCATGCGCCTCGACGCCCTCGCATTCGAGGCGCAGGTCCTGGCCCGCCGCTTCGGGCTCGAGATGCCGAGTCTGCCGCGCGTCGTTCCGCCGCAATTCGATGAGGCACTGCGCCGAGCGCTGGTCGAATGCGTGCGTGTTCCGGCAGTCAGCCGCACGCTGCTCGACCTGGCCGCACCCTTCGCGCTCGAGGTCACCGGCCCGGATGAGGTTCGCGTTTCTGGCACGGGCGGCAAGCGTCAGATCGCGGGCGATACGGGCCGCATTCTGGCAGCCGCCGGGGCGTGGCAGCGCACGGGCGAAGCCGTCCAAGCCGACCGCCGGAGTGCGGGCGAGCGCGCTGAACAGAAGCGGCAGACGGCCCGCGACCGCGTGGATGCCTGGCTCCGTGAAATGCTGTCCGCCGGCCCAGTCGAGCGGCACCGGATCCTGGACGCCGCGACCGCGGCTGGCATCACGATCGGCGGACACGGCGAGGCCACGCTGCACGCAGCGCGCAACCGGATCGGCGTTGTCGTCGTCCATGCTGTACGCCTGGTCGGAACCAGCCGGGCGGGGCGACTGACCGAACGACAGCCTGATCCCGCTCTCGACTTCTGGGCATTGCCGGGAACGTCGGATCCGGACGAGTACTGTGAGGCGGCGCCGCGCCGACCGAACCGGCTGTCGCACGATATGCGCGCCTGACGTATTCGGCCGGTCGTTGGCGGGCGCAGAAACCGGAGCTAAGCTCGTGCAGGCCGCCTGCATGATCGTGCTCGAGTCCGCGCGCGTTGCATTGTCCGCTGAGGCGAGTGGGCCGCTGCTCCGATCTTGCCTATCGTGGCCCGCACCGCTCGAGTAGCACCATCCTCGAAACGTCCGACTGCGCGGATACCCGCCGCCCTGCTGGAATCGGGCCCCGCACGATGCCATGTTCCAAGCTGACTTGAGTCCATCGAATAGCCGAAGCCGGCCCAGGACGTGGACGGCGCTCTTGCGCACGTCCTGGATCGGGTTCAGGTCTACCCTCGCAAGGTGACCGGCGAACCGCCACCAACGATCGGGATACCGCCCGTAAGCAGGACAGCTTGGCGCGTTTCCGCGAACAAGCGAGCGGGTGCCCGACCGGGCTCTGGACTTCTGAGCGCTGCCGGGCACCTGGAATGGGGAGGAATTCACCAAACCAGCTTCAGTCGAACCGAATGAGCCTTGAGGGTTTGCGGGGCTGACCAAGGTCGCGACCGGACCAAGACGCTGGCGCCGTCAGAAGCAAGATTGCCCGGCGAGGACCGATCCCACCGGCCCGAAAGGCCAGGCGAGGATTTCGGGAAATGAAGCTCAAGCGCCGAAACGAGCCCCGCTCGACTGCAGAGGCAAACTTTCGAGGCGGCTCGATGGCGCCCGAATCGAGATCGGGGGAATGCCAAGGCCCGCCTTGGGGCGCAGGTGCCTGCGCAGCCGGGCGCTTGCCGCGCGGCGTCCGTGTCAAATAAGATCGTTTACCCGTCAACGCGGTTTGACATCCAGTGATCGAGATTGCCAGAATGGTTCTGCCGAGTCTGTCGACGGCGAGGATACACGCCCGTGTGGACTTCGCGCCAAAATCGCTCCTTTACTACGCGCATCGCGCCGTCGTTGCGAACATGCTGTATCCCGTACCCTACCCCAACTGGGAAATCAACCCGACCGTGCTTTCGTTGGTCGACCCTGTCAAACGACGTAGGCTTCAGTTTCTCGCAGGTGTGATTGGATTCGTGATGGAAGGGTCTCCTACAACCACCGATGCTCTACCAGAACATTTCGGCGAGGTGGCGCGTCATTTCCGTGACGTGTGCAATCCGGATGGTAATATCGCGCGCATTGGCTGGCGACGAATCTACGTCACTGAGCACACGTCGTTCGACGAGCTGTTTCCAGCCTTTCGAAGCAACACGCTTCGGCATGAGAAGTCTTGGATCCAGCTTGGTGATTACAGCATCCGGGACCTCGGTTTCACGGCTGTTTACTACGGTACTGAGCAGGACGGGCTAAACCTGCGTATTGGCATTTTGACATCCGACCAAGCGACAGAGCTGCTCAAGTCAGAGGAATACCTAAAAGCTCCACCCGCACCGCTGGCCATCGACCAGGGGTGTCTCATGATCGACCTGGATCGTTACAAGAAAGCGTACCAGGCAGACATTAGCAAATTCTTCGCAAACGCCGATCGCGAGATCGAACGATTCGCGCACGACCTTGCCTCACGCGTCACAAGGAGTTGATCCGACATGGTACTTTCGCCCAGTATAGAATTAACCGAAACCGTTGGGACGAATGGCGCGTTCGATTCATCCCAGCACTTGCCTGTGCTCTTCGAGCCGCCTCAGCCGCGCTCCGCAACTGAAGCTGAGCGACCGACTGAGGGGGAGACGACAGGCGATATCGGAGCCTCGCCTGCGTTCGAACCGATGGTGCTCGCTGAGGTCGAAACCGCGAAGAAGCGTCATACGCTGGCAACCATCATCGCTCGGAACCCGCAACTGGTCCTCACCGTTCTGTCGTTCATTGCGGACAGGTCTTCTTATCCGTTTGATGCACTCCTCGAAGCTGGCCCCAAGAGAAAAATGTTCGAAATACTCTTCGACTTGTACGACGTAGGGCTTATTCGAAGGGCAGGCGTCGAGCTTCAGATTACCGTCCTTGGTTCCCGTGTCCTTGAACGGCTTGGGTTACCGTAGGTATCGCATCGAACGAAGGCGGTGAGTCGATGAGCACCGAAGATGCCGAGGACCTCCGCTTGACCGGCGACTTGGCATCATTCGAGCACGAAATGGCACCGAGAATCGCAAATGCACTAGCTCGGATACAGGGCACAACGTTACTGGTGATAATTCTTGGCCCGGGCAAGGAGTCGCCGGGCTACGATAAGCGTGTACAGATCCAAACGGAAGCGAGTAGATTGCCCGGCATCCGCGCACTCATGCCAGAGGATTCGCTGGCGTTTGAGCTGATTGAGAGGAAATTCGGCTTCGATCCATCCGAGGACTACTCTAGATCGGAGGCGGTGCTTTGCGAGATGGCGGACCTTGTGTTAGCGCTGGACACGCCAAGCGCTAACGGCGTGAACCAGGAAGTTGGGCTCTTTGCTGTGCAAGCTCATATTTCGCCGAAGATCGTCGATCTGCTCCCTCAAGGCGCGACCACGGCGGCGTTCGGCAGCAACCTGCGTCGACAACTCCATAAGGAGTACTTCACGGACGATGACTTCCATACGTGCAGACTCGCCACCAGCATCTGTCCGCGGATAATCAGGGCCAAGCAAGTCGACAAACGCCTGGGTCGTCTTTAGGCGCATCTGATGCTTCTACTAAACTTGATCCCGTTCTCAGCATCGATAACGGGAGGGGCCGGCGTCGGAGGTGCGACGCGGGGCTTCTCCCTGCTACTGGCAGTAATGATGGCCGGCCCGCTCAGCGTTCTCGCTATCGCGTCGGCGGGCGCGCCGAGAGAGTGGTTGTGGACGTCATCCGTCCCACGGATGTAGGGCGCCCCCTCGTGGAACGGCCGTGGAACGTTAAGCTCCGAAAAGGTGCAAAACGGTGCAGAAACGTGCGGAATCCGCGCGAATCGCTGAGGAGGCCTTCAGCCACGTAACTCGCAGCTTCCGCAACGTGTTAGCCTCATCGGGCTCAGCTGACGCGGGAAGTTGTGCGGAAGGCCTCGTGGAATTTGCAGACCTCTGCCTTACCACTTGGCTACGGGGCCGATCGGCGGAGCTGCACCGAGCGCGAGTCGGCGGGAGAGCGGGCAACCGGACTCGAACCGGCGACCTTCTGCATGGCAAGCAGACGCTCTACCAACTGAGCTATGCCCGCGGGAAGCCAAAGTCTAGCCGTGCGACCGGGGCCGCGTCAACCCGTTGCGCGGGCACGGTGCATACGCCTGGATGGTACCGGATGCGCTGGCAGTTCGCTGCCTGAATCACTACGACCCGGGCCTAGCTCAACGCGGAGGCGATGGGTTCTGGCGAAGCGCCCGACCTGCCGGCTATTCTGCGACCGTGTGCTCGCTGAGCGGGCGCACGCGACCGCTTGTGACTCACGCGATAAACAGAAACATTCTTCCCCGCAGCGTATGCAGCCCACCCTGACCCAGGAGGTCCCATGCAACGCGGTCCTGCCTTGCTGCTGCTCCCTCTGCTCGTTGCCACTGCGTGCACGGCTCCGGCCGGCAATGAAACCGCCACAGCGGCGGCACCGGATCCGGCCGCCGTGCGCCAAGCCATTGAGGCGGTCAACGCACAGTTCACTGCCAGCCTCAAGGCCGGCGATATCGAGGCGCTGGTGTCCCACTACGATGCCGAAGCGATGGTCCTGCCGCCGAACATGCCAGCCGCACGCGGGGCCGCGGGGATCCGCGAGGCGTTCTCCGGTATGCTCTCAGCCATGACGATAACGGAGTTCACGCTCACAACCCACGAAGTGCACGTGGCCGGCAACATGGCGATCGAAACGGGCGCTTACGCCATGACATCACAGCCGCCGCAGGGTGGCGGGCCGGCCACCCCCGACACCGGCAAGTTCGTCGTGGTGTGGCGGCAGCAGGCGGACGGCTCGTGGAAGCTGTTCCGCGACATCTTCAATTCGGACCTGCCGCTGCCGGCAGGTGCGCACTGACCGGAGCGACGCCGCGAATGCATTCAGCTTTCGGGTGCCGGAATCCGCCCGCCACCCGTCAGGCGCGTGGGGAGCCGACGGCGAGGCGGTAAACGTCTTCGTACAGCGCGGCGGACCGGGCCCACGACGAGTCCAGCCGCATGCAGCGGCGGCGCAGTGCGTTCCAGCCACGGGTCTTGTAGACGGCCAGGGCGCGCCGGACCGCATCGACGATGGCGGCGGATGATGCATCGTCGAACGTGAATCCGGTGCGACCGTCCGTGACGGTATCGACCAGGCCACCGGTATGGCGCACAACGGGCGGCGTGCCGTAGCGCTGCGCGATCATCTGCCCGAGGCCGCACGGCTCGTAGCGCGAAGCCATGAGGAAGAAGTCCGCGCCGGCATACATGCGGTGAGCGAGCGTTTCATCGAAGCCATTGTTCACGGCGATGCGGTCCGGGCGCGCGCGCGCGACTCGCGCGAAGTCGCGCTCGAAGCTGCGTTCACCACTGCCGAGCACCAGCAGGCGGGCGCCGGCTTCGAGCATGCCGGGGAGAGCCCCGAGCACGAGATCGACGCCCTTCTGGTGAACCAGCCGGCCGACCATAGCGAACAACGCTCCGTCTCCATCGATGCCGGACTCTTCGAGCAGCGATTCGCGATTGCGATCTTTCGCGTCCAGCTTGCCCGGCTTGTAGTTGATCGCGAGGTGTCGATCCCGCGCAGGGTCCCACGCGACGGTATCGATGCCGTTCAGGATGCCGTGCAGCACGCGGCGCCGGAACCGCAACAGGCCATCGAAGCCGCCGCCATACGCCGGCGTCTGGATCTCGCGCGCATACGTGGGTGATACCGTGACCAGCCGGTCACTCAGCGCGAGCCCCGATTTCATGAAGGAGAGCGCGCCCATGAACTCGAAGCCGTTCTCGGTACGCAGCAGATCGATGGGCAGCCCGACCTGATCGAGGAGCACGGGCGGGAAGTTGCCCTGGTACCCCAGGTTGTGGATGGCATAGACGGTGGCCGGCTCGAGACCGTCGACCAGGCCGTACGCCGGGACCAGTCCCGTTGTCCAGTCGTTCAGGTGAACGACGTCCGGCTTCCAGAGCTGGGCGTACCGGACCACGGCCCGGCTGAAGAAGGCGAAACGACGCCCGGCATCGAGCGGATCGTGTGACGACGCTTCGTACGGCTTGCCGGCCTCGAAGAAGGCGGGTTGATCGATGAAGAGGGCCGGCGCGCCCGAGGCCGGCCGGTGCAGCACGAAGCGCGCGCGCACGGACCCGCGCGGCCAGGGCACGAGCGTCTCGTCACTTTCCAGGTCCGGGATCGCGCTTCTCGCCGCACCGTACAGCGGCATCAGAATGCGGACCTCGTGGCCGGCCGCGATCAGCGCGTCCGGCAGCGACCGTGAGACGTCCGCCAGGCCACCCGTCTTGTAGTAGGGCGCCGCTTCCGAAGTGACAAACAGAATCCTCATCGGCTCTTCTCGCGTCGTTCCTGCGGTGCGGCATTGCGACCGAGCAGCGCCCAGACGAGGAAGCCGGCAAGCGCTGCGGCATACGGACCCGACACGGCCCGCCCCGTGGCCGGATCCCACGTCTCGCAAGCGACGCCGCCCGGCAGATCGAGTGCACGCAAATGATCGAGCGCGGCTGCGCGCCGCGAGGTCAGCAGGTCCGCGCACAGCGCCGCAATGCTCGCTTCACCCGGACGGCTGCGCCCTGCAAGCCCGGAAATCCGGCCCCGATCGAGCCACAACGGATACGATGCAGAGTGCAGCAGCTCCATCGTGTTGGACCAGATGGGATCGTCCTCCGCGCAGAACCCCAGGAACGGCAGCAATCGCAGACTGCCCGCCGGATCATCGTACACGGCCGCGTGTCCGCGCAGGTCGCTGGTGTACGCGATCACCTGGAGCCCGTCGACCTCCGTCGTGCAGCGTTGCCAGAACGCCGCTTCGATCTCCTCGCCGCCGTTGCGCAGCCGCGCCGGCCGGGATTCCGCCGACCCGGGCTCGCCCGGCCACAAGGTCTCCAGCGTCCGGCACAATCGCCACAGCAGCACGTTGTCATACGCGCAATAGGGATGATCCGCGCGCTCGCCGCCCGCGAGCACATCCGTGCTCCCCAGAAAGATCTCCGGGTGCAGCCGCTCCCACGCCATCTCGTCCAGCTCGCGCAGAATCTGCTGAACCAGCGGCTCATCGCCGAACGCATGGTCGCGCGTGTGCTCGATATAGCGTTCAATCGCCAGCCCGTACTCGCACAACCGGCCCAGCGAAAAGCTGCCGTCCAGCACGGCGCCATCCAGATACCGATGCAGCAGACCCGCACGATCCGACCACATCTCGAGGATGCGCATCAACAGCTCGCGCGCAATCATCGGGTCCGTCAGCATGTACGCGGGCAGACTCCACGCCAGCGCTGCCCGTTCATCGAAGACGGTCGATGCGCCGTAGAGCGGTGACCGCGATGGCAACGGATACAGACGATCATCGTCGATCGCGCGGGCCGCGCCGAAGTAGTGATGGAAGACAAGGTTTCGCGCGACAATGTCACGCGCAACCGCATCGTCCGATGCACGATTCAAACTCGCCAGATCCAGCCGCGCCCGACGCAGCAGCGTCTCCGACCCCACGGCCGCGAGCCGCATCGCCGTCGACAGCGCTCCGTCACGTTCCGGCGCCACGCCGAAATGGAATGCAGTGGTCCAGCGTCTACCGCCACCCACCCGGCGCTCCATCCGCAACCGCAAACGCAGCGCATCGCCCTGCGCAGCATCGTGCTCCGCACCCGCCGCCATCGGGACCCAGGCGCCGTCCCGATCCGCGACTTCGACTTCCGCCGGCTCCGCCGCCACGATCGCGACCGCCGCACCGCTCGGCACTTCGCCCGCCTCGAGCATCACGCCCGCACCCGATTCCGCGCGTGACAGCCGGTTGCGCGCACTCATCGGCCGTGTCCTCGACACCGTGCGCAGCGTCCACGCCCAGTGCAGCTCCAGCATCACGCCAATCGTCGCGTCGCCACCGCCATTCTCGATGTGCACGATGAGGAGCCCGCCCCGCACCAGCGGATCGAATCCACCCGGTGTGCAGTACGTCAGCACAACGCGAATCCCATCGCCAGCCTCGCACGAAAGCCGGGGAATCCACCGGTCGAGCCGCTCCCATCGCACGGCGGCAAACGGCCGCGTCTCACCGTCCACCAGCACGACCGGGCGCAGCAGCGCCGGGCCGTCGAGGGAGCCCGTGGCTGACCCCGACCAGCACACCTGACTCGCCATCCCGCGGTGCAGGATCGTGGCCCCCTGGATCGCCCCATCCGCCGGCGAAATGGCGGGCAGCGCGAGGTAGTGGTTCGCCGTGAATTCCCAGTCCACGTGCGCGCTCACGCGGGCCTTGTGCTGTGGCGGTTTGATCGTATAAACGAAGTTATCATAATAACTTATCAAGGGTGTCCCGGTTCGCGGACAGCTCCCGGACCGGGGCGGGCCCGGCGGCCGGGGGGCCTAGTATCACGCCACGGCTGGAGCGAGTCAAACGGTGGTTGCGCGGGCGAAAGATTCTGCTTGACGCGGCCCGCTCCGGACGGGTATGTTGGGGACCGTTCTCCGGCGTCAGTCGTTGGGTGAGAAGGGCGGCAGGGAAGCGGCTGGTGTGTGCCCAAATGGACCTCTCCCTAAGACCCAGTAAGGTTCCGCCGCCGCAGTACCTGACTCACCGCAAACGCTTCGAGCCAGACGTTCTGGCGCCGGAAAGTTGATCGACGGGCGGGCGCATCGCGAGCCGATGCACCGCCCGTCGAAAGCTGACCGTGTTGGTGTTGGCGAGGATCGCAGCGGGCTGCAGACTGCGCTGGTGGCGTGGTCTCGCCGAGACCTGGTCCTCGCCGTTTTTTGTCTCCCTTTCCCGTACGAGGTCAGCCATGCATGGGTTGAAGCGGGGCCGATGGACGATCGCTCTGCTGTTGCTGGTTCCTGCGCAGCTGTGGGCGCAGACGGGAACGATCATGGGCCGACTCACGTCGGCCGACCGGAACCAGCCGCTGGTGAGCGCGCTGGTGGAGGCGATTGACGCGAACGGCAGAGGCGTTGCGACGACGGTCACGAATCAGGAAGGACTGTATCGGCTGACGGGTCTGGCCGCGGGCACGTACACGGTCTCCGTTTCCTCGGCGGGCTACGGCACGCAGAACGTGCAGAGCGGCGTACAGGTTGCGGCGGGCGCAACGGTGACGGTGGACGCGAGTCTGGAGCCGCGAGCCTTCGAGTTGAATCCTGTGGTGATCAGCGCATCGAAGCGACAGGAGAAGGCACTGGAGGCGCCGGCGCGCGTGGAAGTCGTGAATGCGACGGAGATCGAGGCGCGTCCGGCGATCAGTCCCGTCGATCACCTTCGCTCGGCAGGTGCGATCGACATCATTTCCGCAGGGCTGCAGTCGAACTTTGTCGTGGTTCGCGGCTTCAACAACATCTTCTCGGGCGCGCTGCACACGCTGACGGACAACCGGATAGCGGGGATTCCGTCCTTGCGTGTGAATCTGATGCATTTCATCCCGCAGACGGATGCGGATTTCGAGCGAATGGAAGTGGTGCTGGGCCCCGGCGCGGCGCTGTACGGGCCCAACACGGCGAATGGTGTGCTGCACATCATCACGAAATCACCGCTGGACGATCCGGTGACGCAGTTCACGGTGGGCGGCGGTGAGCGCAGTGTGTTCCAGTTCTCCGGTCGCACGGCGCAACGGGTGAGCGATCGCTTTGGCGTGAAGGTGTCGGGTCAGTTCTTCCGCGGGAACGAGTGGGTGTATCGCGATTCGATCGAGGATGCGGCGCGCGCGCAGGCGACGTCCAGCTTTGCGACGTGGGCATCGCTGCAGCCGCGTTCGCCGACGGGGCAGGCGCTGACACAGACGGAGCTTCAGTCGCGCGCGGCTCGGCTGGCGCAGCGTGATTTCGACATCGAGCGCTGGTCCATCGACGGCCGCGCGGACTGGCGGCCGAGCGGCGACTTCGGCGCGGTGTTCGCGGGCGGCGTCACGTCCGCCAGCAAGGGCATCGAGCTGACGGGCATTGGCGCAGGCCAGGTCAACGACTGGCTGTATTCGTACTATCAGGCGCGCTTCAACTACCGGCGCTGGTTCGCGCAGGCCTACCTGAACGGCAGCGATGCGGGCGAAACGTTCCTGCTCCGGACGGGTGCACCGATCATAGACAAATCGAAGGTGTTCGTAAGCCAGCTGCAGCACTCGGCCAATCTGGGGAACCGGCTCGAGTTCGTGTATGGCGGCGATTTCATTCGCACGATGCCGGCCACGGAGCGGACGATCAACGGCAGCCGCGAGGATGACGACAACTACAACCAGTACGGCGCGTACATTCAGGCGAGGGCGGCGGTGTCTCCGCAGCTCGACCTGGTGGGTGCGGTCCGCGAGGACTGGCATACCGAGCTGAACGATCCGGTGTTTTCACCGCGCGCTGCGCTGGTCTTCAAGCCGACGCCTTCGCAGAATTTCCGGATCACGTACAACCGCGCGTTTTCGACGCCGTCCTCGCTCAACCTCTTCCTCGACATCGATGGCGGTCCGGCGGGCGCGCTCGGGCCGCTGGGATTCCGCATCCGGGCCCAAGGGCCGGGCAAGGACGGGATTCGCCTGGTCGATGCCAGCGGCGGTCCGCGCGGGATGCGCTCGCCGTTCCTGGGCCAGCCGTCGCAGTTGATGCCGGTCACTGCGGCTTCGCTCTATGAGCTTCAGGTGCGCGGCTTCATTGCGGCGTCCGCCGCACGCGGACAGCCACTGCCACAGGATCTGCAGCAGGCATTGCTCGGCCTGCGCACGCATCCCACCGTCGCCGGAATGGCGGTTTTCGGACTCAACCCGACGACGAATGCGCTCGGCCCGGTCAATTCGCAGCTTGCCGACATACCCGGCATCGAGCCGTCGCTTTCGTCCACATTCGAGCTGGGCTACACCGGCATGATCGGGGACCGGCTGCTGCTGGCCGCCGACGTATGGCGTTCGGAAGAAAAGGATTTCACATCGCCGCTCGTGCTGCGTACGCCGGTGCTGCTGCTCAACCCGCAGACGCTCGGCCCGTTCATCGTCCAGTCGCTCACGGCGGGCGGTGTGCCGCAGGCACAGGCAACGGCGGTCGCCAACGGGCTGGTCCAGCTGCCGGGCGCGGTCGCCTCATCGGAGGACGTGGCGGCCCTTGGCACGGACCTGCTGGTCACATACGTGAACTTCGGCGAGGTCGATCTCTGGGGCGCGGACCTGAGCGCGACTGCGCTGCTCAGTGACGAGTGGTCGCTCGGCGTGAGCGCCTCCTTCGTCAGCGAGCACAATTTCTGTCTCGTTGATCTGCCGGCCAGCGGCATCTGCCCGACCGCGCAGCTCGTCGCGCTGAACGCGCCCAAGCAGAAAGGTACGGCGACGCTTGGCTACCGCGGTCAGAACAACGGTGTTTCCGCGGAGGCGCGCGTCCGGTTCACGGGTGAGTTCCCCGCCAATTCCGCGGACTATGTCGGCATCAAGTGCATCGTCGAGAGCCCGGGCTTTGTCGGCAATGACTGCGTGCAGTCCGCCACGCTGCTCGACCTGACCGTTGGCTACGCGATTCCCGGATTTCGCGGAGCCGAGGTGCAGCTGGGCGTGACCAACGTGTTCGATGATGCGTACAAGAGCTTCATCGGCGTACCGGAGGTCGGCCGGCTGGCCATTCTGCGGCTGAAGTACCAGTTCCGCTGAGCGACGCGCTGCCGGTCAGCCCGGCCCGGCGCAAAAGAGGCGGCCCTTGCTGCGAAGGCGGCAGGGGCCGCTGCACATCGTATCAGGCCGGTGCGGCCGCGAGCAGCTCGCGGGCGTGCGCCTGGCTGACGCGGCTCTCCGGATCGCCACCCAGGAGTCGCGCGATCTCGCGAACGCGCGCATCGCCATCGAGCGCGGCCACGTCCACCGAGGCGCGTTCGCCATCGGATCGCTTGTCAACCAGCAGGTGGTGATTCGCGCGCGATGCAACCTGCGCGAGGTGCGTGACGACCAGTACCTGATGGTGCGCGGCGACGGCCTGCAGCCGTTCGGCAACCCGATGCGCCGCGCGGCCGCCGGTGCCTGCATCGATCTCATCGAAGATCAGCGTGGGCACGTGATCCTGCCGCGCCAGAATCGACTTGAGTGCGAGCATGATGCGTGAAAGCTCGCCGCCTGATGCGACGCGGCTCAGCGCGGCGGGCTCGAAGCCGGCGTTGACAGTCACGCGGAATTCGACCGATTCGGAGCCGTGAGACGATGGCTCCGCAAGCGGGACCCGCGCAGTCACGAACCGCGCCTCTGCCAGGCCGAGCTGCGGCAATGCCGCGTTCATTTCGTCATCGAGCCGCTGCGCCGCCTGCCCGCGGCGATCACTCAGCGCAGCGCAAAGCTGCGCGTTCTCGCGCCGCGCCGCCTCCAGCTCGCGGGCCACTGCGTCCTGCTCGGCCGTTGCACCCGCCAGACGTTCCAGCTCCGCCCGCGCGCGGCGGCCCGCCTCGATCACTTCCTCCACGGTTGCGCCGTAGCGCTGCTTCAGCCGGTACAGCTGATCCTGGCGCAGCCGGATCGCTTCCAGCCGTCTCGGGTCCGCTTCAATGCGGGCCGCGTATTCGCCCATCTCACGGCCCAGCTCCTGCACGCCGAAGTATGCGTCATCCAGCGTCCGCTGCCAGTCGGTAAGCGCCGGATCGAACTTCAGCAGCTGGGCCAGCGTTCGGCGCAGTTCGTCGATGCGGCCGGCCACTGCGTGCTCCGCCGCGTACAGCTGGTCGTGCAGGCGCGCGGCCAGAGTGGAAAGCTCTTCCGCGTGGCTCAGCCGATGGGCTTCCACGTCGAGTTCCGACTCTTCTCCGGGACGAAGCCGCGCCTTCTCGATCTCGTCCGCCTGCTCGCGCAGCCGCTCCGCACGATTCGCCGCATCGCGTTGCTGCGTCTCCAGCGTGTTCAGCCGTTCCTCGCAATCGCGAACCCGCGCGTACGCAGACTTCACGTCCTGCCGCAACGCAATGCAACCGCCGAACGCATCCAGAATCTCTCGCTGCTCCGAAGGCTCGAGCAGGGACTGATGATCATGCTGCCCGTGCAGATCCACCAGCAACCGGCCAACCTGTCCCACGAAGCCCGCCGTACTCGCCGCACCGTTGATCCAGGCGCGCGACCGGCCTTCCACCACGATCTCGCGCCGCAGCACGACCAGGTCTTCTTCTACTTCGATGCCCCGCTCCGCCAGCATCGCGCGAACGTCCGGCATCGTGCGTACGTCGAACGCCGCCTCGACCACCGCGCGCGGCGCGCCGGCCCGCACCGACTCCGTTGATGCACGCTCGCCCAGCAGCAGCGACAGCGCCCCCACCACAATCGACTTCCCTGCCCCGGTCTCGCCCGTCAGAACACTCAGTCCGGGCTCGACGCGCACGGCCAGCCGATCGATCACGGCCAGATTCTCGATACGCAGCTCAATGAGCATGGCGTACAATGTAGAAGGAAGAGAGGCGGGCGGCTCCATAGCGGGACGCGCCGGCGTGAAAGCGGCGCGCCGCCGCAGTCAGCCGCGCTCACGCGCGGCGGCGTTCAGCGGTCGATGGGTTCGAGGCTCCAGTTGAGTTTGCGGCGGAGCGTGGTAAAGAAGTTCTGGCCCTTGAAACGCACGAGCGGCACACGTGCCTGGCCCCGGCGGACCTCGAGGCGGTCGTCGGATCCGAGACGCTCGCCGTCCTGGCCGTCCACAGTCAGAATCAGCTCGGTGCTTCGCGTCAGCGGTCGCACGGTGACCTGCGCATCGGCGGGCAGGACGAGGGGCCGGATGACGAGCATGTGCGGGCAGATGGGCGTGGCGAGGATGCATTCGACGGAGGGATCGACGACGGGGCCGTTGGCGGAAAGTGAGTAGGCCGTCGATCCGGTCGGCGTGTCGAGGATGATGCCGTCCGCGCTGTAGGTAGCGACTTCGAGGGCGGCGGGCCCGATCTCGAGGGCGAGCCGGACGATGCGTGCGAGACCTCCTTTATGGAGCACGGCATCGTTCAGCGCGATGTGGGAAGCGCGCGGCCCGCCGTCCGCATTCACGACGCGAACCTCGAGTGTGAACCGCACGTCGAGCCAGTAGTCCCCCGCGAGCAGCCGCGGAATGAACTCCGCCATTTCATCGGGCGCGATCGAGGTGAGGAACCCGAGATGGCCGAGGTTGATGCCGAGCACCGGTGTTCCGTACGCGGCCACCATCCGTGCGCCGTGCAGCAGCGTGCCATCGCCGCCCATCGTCACGAGCAGATCGACGTCTGCGGGGTCGAAGCGGCGGTCGCCGGGCAGGAGGTGGCGGAGCGCATCCTCCGCGATGATTTCCGCGCCCCGCGGCAGGGCGAGGTCACAGAGCTGGCGAAGCGAGGCGGCGAAGTTGCTGTAGCCCGGCTGTCCGACGACGCCAATGCGGCGGAACGCGGGCACCACGGCGGCGGGCGCGGCGCGGGCCGGCGTGCTCATGCGGACTCCCGTGCGGCCGTTACGCCGACCTGCGCGGCCAGGGCGCGGGCGCGCGCGGCAATGCCGTCCGGCGTGAGGCCGCATTCCTCGAGCTGCTCGCTGCGGTTCGCATGCTCGATGATGCGATCGGGAACGCCCATGACCTCGACGACCGCGGCGTGGCCGCTGGCCCGGTTCTCGGATTGACGCGCGATCGAAGCGCCGAACCCGTTGATGACCGTGCCCTCCTCGACTGTAAGAATGGCGGGATGCCGGTCCAGCACCCATTGGAACACGGTCTCATCGATCGGCTTCAGGAACCGGCAATTGACGACGGTGGCGCGGAGTCCATCGTTCTCGAGCTGGGCAGCGGCATCGACAGCGGGCAGCACCATGGTGCCGGCGGCGAGGATGGCGATGCCCTCGCCGCGGCGCATGACCTCCCACGAGCCGAGTGCGATCTCGGGGATCTCCTCGAGCTGCGGGACGGGCGCCGGCACGTTGTCGCGCGGATACCGAACGCTGAATGCGCCTTCGTTCTGCTGCACGCCCAGGCGCAGGAGCGCGAGCAGCTCGGCGCCGTCCTTCGGCGCAGTAACGATAACGTTCGGTATAGCGAGCAGGTAGGCAATGTCGTAGAGCCCCATGTGCGTCGGCCCATCATTACCCACGAGGCCAGCCCGATCCATGGCAAACACTACGGGCAGTTTCTGGATGGCGACGTCATGGATGATGGAATCGTAGGCGCGCTGCAGGAACGTGGAGTAGATGGCGACCACGGGCCGCAGACCTTCGGTGGCGAGGCCGGCGGCAAAGGTCACGCCGTGCCCCTCGGCAATGCCGACATCAAAGAATCGCCCGGGAAATTTCTCACCGAATGCGACGGTGCCGGTTCCCGTGGGCATGGCGGCCGTGATCAGCACGACGTCGGGGTGTGCGTCCGCCAGCTCGAGCAGGCCCTTGCCGAATACGTTCGTCCAGGCCGGCAGGCCGCCCTTCTTCTTGGGCGTTTCGCCACTGAGCTTGTCGAAGGGCGTGGCGCCGTGCCAGGCAATGGGATTCTCCTCGGCGAGCGTGAAGCCTTTGCCCTTCTTCGTGATCACATGGATCAGCGCGGGCGTTTTCCACTCGCGCACGCTGCGCAGCGTGTTCACGAGCTGATCCAGGTCATGGCCATCGATCGGCCCCACATAGCGGAATCCCAGCTCCTCGAACAGCGTACCGGGCGTCAGGAAACCCTTGGCGCTTTCTTCCAGCTTCACCACTACCGATTCGACGCGCGTGCTGTGTGTCCGCTGGATCAGGTTCTTGATCTCGTCGCGCACGCGATTGTACAGCGGATTCGTCACCATCGCTGTCAGATACTTGTGCATTGCGCCCACATTGCGCGAAATCGACATCTCGTTGTCGTTCAGGATGACGGTGAGCGCAACATTGGTATGGCCGGCGTTGTTGAGGGCCTCGTAAGCAATGCCGCTGGTGAGCGCGCCGTCGCCGATGACGGCGGCCACCTTGAAGTCCTCACCCTTGAGGTCCCTTGCGGTGGCAATGCCGAGCGCAGCGGAGATCGAGGTAGCGGCGTGGCCCGCGCCGAAAACGTCATACTCGGATTCCCTGCGGCTGAGGAATCCGGACGGCCCGCCGCGCAGCCGGATCTGCTCGAAGCGGTCATTGCGGCCGGTCAGAATCTTGTGCGGGTAGCCCTGATGCCCGACGTCCCAGATGACCTTGTCGCGCGGGGTGTTGTAGACATAGTGCAGGGCGATGGTAAGCTCGACGACGCCGAGGCCTGGCGCGAAATGGCCGCCGAGCCGGCTGATCACGTCGATGATACGGTCGCGCACATCCTGCGCCAGCTCGGGCAGCTGATCCTGGCGGAGCTGCCGGAGCTGAGCGGGACTGCTGATACGCTCGAGTAACGACAAATCATCCTCCCGGACGGAGTCCCGTCCAGTCAATCAACGATCGCGCCGAACTGCAAAATCGATCAGCGCTTGCAGCGTGCCGTCCCGGATGCCTGCGCGCTCGAGAGCGGAGGCCGCGGCGGCGCTGGCCCGCGCGGCATGCGCGCGCGCACCCTTAATACCAAGCAGGGCCGGATACGTCGCCTTGCCCTGGCTCTGGTCGCGGCCGGCGGTCTTTCCGAGGACGGCGGCGTGCCCGGTCACATCCAGCAGATCGTCCGTAACCTGAAACGCCAGACCGAGTTGGCGTCCGCAATCGGCCAGGGCATCGAGGACGGGGCTGTCGGCTTGACCGAGCCGGCCGCCCAGACGGAGGGACGCGGCGAAAAGCGCGCCCGTCTTTCGCAGGTGGATCGATTCCAGCTCGTCCAGACTGGTGGCCCGGCCCTCCGCCTCCAGATCGAGGAACTGGCCGGCGACCATGCCGGCGGCACCTGCCGCCTGCGTCAGGTCGGCGACGGCGGCGGCTCGCGCCTCTGCGCCCAGTCCCAGGGACGTCGCACCCTGATCCAGGATCCTGCACGCGATGGGGATCATGGCCGCGCCAGCGACCGTGGCGGCAACCACGCCGAATACCCTGTGGGAAGTCGGCCGGCCCCGGCGCAAATCGTCGTCGTCCATGCACGGCAGATCGTCGTGCACCAGCGAGTAGGTGTGAATGATTTCGATGGCACAGCTCGCATCGTATAGCGCCTCGCGCACGGCACCGCCGGCCACACGGTACGCGGCCACGCAGAGGATCGGCCGCAACCGCTTTCCTCCGCCCATGACGGCGTATCGAACCACATCCGCGATCCGAGGATCGACGTGGCACAGGCTTCGGTCGAGCACCCGCTCGAGCGCAGCGTCCACGAGCGAGCGCTCGTGCTCGAGGAACGCGGGTTCCGGTGCCGGGACACGACGGTTCACTCGGTGGGGCCCGGAATCGGTTCCACGAGCGTGGTGCCGGCCGGTCCGGCGATCAGCCGTTCGATGCGCAGCTCGGCGCCGCGAAGGATGCGTTCGGCCTCGCGCAGGTGTGCAACCCCTTCTTCGAACAGCGCCAGCGCCTGCTCGAGCTCGAGTCGATCGGTTTCCAGCAGCGACGCGATCTGTTCGAGTCGAGCCAGCCGCTGCTCGAGCGTGAGGGCGGCGGGATCCTGCATCATGGTGGTGATTCCGGCTCAGGCGTCTCCTCGACGCGGCTCGGGACCTGGCCGTCCAGTACGCGCAGCGAGAATCGCTGGCCCGCCGAGAACTCGGCCACGCGGCGCAACACGTGTCCGGACTCCGTGATCGGGACGGCGTACCCTCGGGAGAGCGCGCTCAGCGGAGAAAGTGCGTTCAGCCGGGCCGCCGCGTGCGCAAGCCGATGCTGCCGCCTTTCGATCGGTCTGCGTGCGGCAGTCGTCAGACGCTCCGCGTCCACAGCCACGCGCGAACGCCGCGCGCTCACCCAGCGTCGCAACGCGGCTGCCATGCGCGCGCCGGACTGCGCCAGGTCACGACGCACCGCGGCGCCATCGGGAACCGCGCGCTCCGCCGCGGCAGAGGGCGTGGGTGCACGCCAGTCTGCAACGAGATCGGCAATCGTCACATCGACTTCATGACCGACCGCACTGATCACCGGAATGGCGCAGCGGACGATGGTGCGCGCCACGGTCTCATCATTGAACGCCCAGAGATCCTCCATCGAGCCGCCGC
>Ga0187892_10006288_pt1 | contig 17794 bp, 12 predicted proteins | sample MA1701073metaG_FD_139345 | JGI IMG/M metagenome (GOLD analysis project Ga0187892, IMG submission 139345) | Bio-ooze microbial communities from a basaltic lava cave in the Kipuka Kanohina Cave System on the Island of Hawaii, USA - MA170107-3 metaG ... | reverse complement strand
GCGTCTCGTTGATCGACTTCGTGAACCAACAGGTGTGCAAGCACTACCGGACGTTCGCGACCCGCGTGTTCCGCGAGCAGCAGCTGCGCGAATGGATGGAGCGCGAGCTCGACGAGCCCGGGGGCGGCGAGCTGTGGGCGTTCCTGGCCTGGTCGAACGACGAGCGCCGCTACGCGGTCCACGTGATCGTCGATGGTCTGCAGGGTCACCTGATGGAGGCGCTCGCGTCGGGCGACCCGCGCAACCCGTTCGTGCGGCAGATCCTGGCCGAACACCGCAACGCCGGCGCGCGCGCGCCGCTCGGCGAGCGTTCGAGCGCCGCGCCCGCGCAGTCCATCGTGTTCCTCGAGCGGCTTGGCGGCAAGGGCTTCCAGGACCCGCGCTACCTGCCCTTCTTCCGCGGGCTCTACGCCGCGCCTTCGGGGATCGCGCGTGTGGGCGTCGCGACCACGCCGACCATCAGCGTCCGGAACATCCCGCTCGTCCAGACAGGGGCGCCGGTCGCGGGCACCCGCTCGACGGGCATCCCGAACTTCCACTTCGTCGACCGGCACGTGCGCGAGCAGGGCCGCGCCTACTACTTCTTCGGCAACGACGCGGTGCTGCTCGAGGCGCTCGCGCACTCGGCGGGCATGCGCACGCTGCCCGAGCGCCTGCCGCGCCTGTCGTCCTACGCGTGCGCCGTTCCGTACGACCGCGGCGCGCATCACACGCTCGACGCGTTCCTGAACCTCGGCGTCGGCGAGCGCATGCGCGACTTCGCCGAGCTGCGCTGCATCCCGGATCTCGAGCGGCGCGCGACGAACGAGCGGCGGCTGCGCGCGCTGCGCGCCGAGCTGCTCGCGCTGCGTCCGGTGCTGACCTCGGAGCCGCCGTGGTGGGCGCGCTGGCGCCTCTGGGAACGCAGCGCCGAGGACGGCCTCGCGCGCCGCAAGATCGCCGAGATCGCGGAGCTCGAGCAGGAGACGATCCCCGAGTACCTCGCCTACTACAACCCGTGGCCCGATCACTTCGCGCACTTCGAGGGTCCGTTCGCCGACGAGATCCTCGCGCCCTCCGGCGAGCTCGCGCGTCTGGACTACTGGCTGGGGCGACTCTCCGCGGTGTACCGGAGCGCTGGCGTCGCCGACCGAACGCTCTTCGGCATGGCGGGCGACCACGGCCTGACGCCGGTCTTCCACCTGTTGAACCCCGAGGTCGAGGTCTTCGACCGCATGCGCGAGGAAGGCGTCGACCTGCGCGTGGTCAAGATCTCCTCGGACGAGGGCGAGGGACCGAAGCTCACCAACCGGCTCAACCCGCCCTCGATGCGCAGCGTCGACGCCGTCGTCGCCTCCACCGCCGGCGGCAACTACATGATCGACCTGTTCGTCGACCAGGGCGCGGGCTGGAGCAGCCAGCCGGTGTACGAGCAGGTTCGCGCGATCCGGCCGGCCGCCGGTGGTCCGCCGGTCGACGTGGTGCACGAGCTCGTGACGCGTCTCCCCGAATCCCTCGACTACCTCGCGGTGCGCGAGTCGGCGTGCGACTACGCCAACTGCGTCACCCGGCTCGTGGCGCTGCGCGACGGCAAGCGCGCGGACGCCTGGATCGACCGCCGCGGCGACCGCATCCACTACCGCTGGCAAGGCGCGGATCTGCTCGACACCGCGCGCACGACGCCCTACGAGACGCTGCGCCCCGAGGACCGCGCCGCCCACGCCGCCCTGCTGAAGCGCTGCGTCACCGACGCGCCGCTGGAAGACGTCACCCGCTGGTGTAACGAGAACGAGTGGCGGGAGCTCGCGAGCTGGACCTCGCGCCCCGACTCGGTCGGCCAGCTCGCGCACCTCTACGACATCGACCGGGCCGGCACCGTGAACCTCTTCCCGCGCGAAGGGATCGGCTACAACACGAAGGTCCCGGGGCGCCATGCGGGCGAGTCCTTCCACGAGAAGGACGCGTTCGTCGGTTTCTGGGGCGAGCCGATCACCGCGCGCGAGCGGCCGCGCACCGCCTTGAACGGCTCGGTCGCGGTCGTGCTCTACGAGTGGCTGATCGGGCGGCCGATCGTCGAGGGCGAGGACGGCTGGGGCTTTCCGTCGCTCACGCCGCAACTGTTCGGCCGCTAGGACCGCGGCGCCGGCACCGCCCTCGCCTTTTCGAACTCGACCTGCAGCCGGCGCATGCCGCGCAGCCAGCGTTCGGGGTCCTTGGCTTTCCCGTCCATCCACGCCTGCGCCTGCGGATCGGTGAGGATCAGGAACTGCTCGGTCGCGAGGCCGTCGACGACGTTCTGCGCGACCTCCTCCGGCTCGCGGATCGGGCCGGCCGCGGCCTTGGCCCACGGCGAGTCGACGTCGCCGAGCATCGGCGTGCGCACGCCGAGCGGGCAGAGGCACGAGAAGCGCACGCCGCGGTGGTGGTACGAGAACGAGAGCCACTCCGCGAGCCCGACGACCGCGTGCTTGGTCGCGGCGTAGACGAGGTTCCCGTGGCTGCTCAGGATCCCCGCCATCGACGCGGTGTGGAGGAAGTAGCCGGAGCCGCGCTCGAGCATGCCGGGCAGCGCGGCGCGCAGCGCGTGCACGTGCGCCATCAGGTTCACGTCCCACTGGCGCTGCCAGACGTCGAGCGGCGTCGCGAGCGGATCGCCGCCCGTCGCGATGCCGGCGTTGCAGCAGAACAGGTCGATCGGGCCGAAGGCCTGCTCGGCGCGCCGCACGAGCTCTTCGTTGTCGCGCGCGCTCGCGACGTCGCAGCCGATACCGAGCGACGCGCGGCCGATGCCCTTGGCGACCGTCTCGGCGCCGGCGCCGTTCTGGTCCGCGACCACGACGCCTCGCGCGCCTTCGCGCGCGAAGCGCTCGCACAGCGCGCGGCCGATGCCGCTCGCGCCGCCCGTCACCACCACGACCTTGCCTTCGATCTTCACGGGCGCCTCCCGAACATCAGTCCTTCACGTGGATCCCGCCCGGCACGGCGGCCAGCCAGGCGGTCGAAATGGACAGGCGCAGCGCGAGCAGCGGCGCGTAGGCGTCCGACTCGTACCACTTGCGCGCGGACTCGGGGTCCGGGAACTCGAGGATCACGGCGCGCCCCGGCGGCACCGCGCCCTCGAGCGCCTTCGGCTCGTCACAGGCCGCCAGGATCCGGCCGCCGTACGGCTCGAGCGACGCCGGGATGCCCGGCACGTAGTCGTTCGCGAAGCGCTTGCGATCGTGGATCTCGACGAACGCGACCAGGTAAGCGGGCATCGCATGGCCTCCTCGAGCGGATCTTACCGCGCGGCCCGGCGCAGGCGCAGCGCGTGGAAAACCGACGGCACGTCGTGGTGCACCTGGGCGAGGAGCGCGGTGATGCCGAGCTCGTCGAGCGCGCATACGATCTGGAACAGCGCGGCGGCGCGGAACGGCCAGGCGACGTCGAACAGCAGCAGCAGCGCCGCGGCGACACCCATCGCGACCGAGCCGAATTTGACCGACCAGGTGTGGTAGCCGGGCACGGCGCGGTACTTCAGATAGGCGATGGCCGTCGGCGCGACCATGCACACGAGCGCGATCGCGATGTACGCCGCCTCGCGGCGGATGATCTCGGGCCAGAGCCACCAGGCGGCGAGCGGGAGCGAGAGCCAGAGCGCGAAGTCGCCCCACTGGTCGAGCTTCGCACCGAGCTCCGTCACCTGGCCGGTGCGCCGCGCGATGATGCCGTCGAGCACGTCGGAGGCGAGGCCGAGCGCGAACAGCACCAGGAACGAGGCGAGCGCGCCCTGCCACGCGAGCGCGAGCAGCACCGGCACGGCGGCGATCCGGAACAGGCTGAGCGCGTTCGGCAGGTTCATCTCGCCCGCGCCGCGCGCAGCAAGAGGAACCCCGGCAGCGAGAACGCCGCCGCTTGGAGCAGGCCGATCGGCCAGCCGTTCCCCTTCGGGCTGACCTCGCTCCAGACCAGGTGACTCAACGCGACGTAGAACACGTAGCCCGCCGCGGCGTGCGCGATCCACGGCTTGTGCTGCCAGAAGCCCCACGCGCCGAGCGCGAAGATCGCCCAGTGGAGCGGCGCCGTGAGCTGCGCGGCGAGGCCGTGGAGTTCGAAGCCGAACCAGACCTCGACGAAGCGCGCGTCGGAGTAGAAGAGATCGCGCGGAATCAGGAACAGGACGGTCGCGACACAGAACAGCGCCATCGCCGTCATCCAGCGCGGCCGGGCGCGAGGCTGCGATTCCAGCGGGCGGTCTCCTACGGCGCCGGCTCGCACACGAAGATCGGGATCTCGCGCGTGGTGCGCTTGCGGTAGTCGGCGTACGGCGCGTAGTGCCGGTCGCAGATCGGCCAGAGCTTTGGCTTCTCCTCGGGCGTGGCGAGCCGCGCGCGCAGCTTCATGCGCCGGCCGCGGTGGCGCACCTCGATCTCCGGGTACTTCACGAGGTTGCCGTACCAGACCGGGTTCTTCGGTGCGCCGCCGAGCGACGCGACCAGCAGCACGCCGTTCTGGTACGGCACGTACATGAGCGGGATGGTGAGCGTGTTGCCGCTCTTCGCTCCCTTCATGGTCACGAAGCAGACGTCGTCGCCGCGCAGGCTGTTGAACAGCCGCCCGCCGGTCAGTCCGTTCAGGAACACGTGCGTGCGCGTCATCGCCTTGATCGCCCACTTCGGGGGGGCAGAGGACGGGGGTGCAGAGGATTCGTTGGCCATCACGCAAGCCTAGCAGGGACGGCGAGCTGGTATCGCGCCACGTGCGCGCGGCCGACCGTACGCTCGCTGTGGTACTGGAACCCGAAGCGCTCGTACACGCCGCGCAGACTCGCGCGCGAGCTCTCGCAGTCGAGCCGCAGGTAGCGCGCCCCGAGGTCCGTGGCGCGGGTCGCGGCGAAGCGCAGGAGAGCGGACGAGACCTCGCCGCCAGCGCCCGCGCGCCGAACCGCGAGCCGGTGCAGGTAGAGCGCCTCGCCGGGCAGAGCCTCCGGCCAGAACGCGGGGTCGGAGCGGGTGAGGCGCATCGCGCCGAGCGCGCTGGGACCGGACCAGGCGAGGTAGTAGAGGCCGCTCGCCACGTCCGGCGCGACCGCGCCGACCGACACCTGCTCGAGGGACCAGAGCCCGATGCCGCGCTCCTCGAGCCAGCGCGCGGCCTCGCTCAGGACCTCCGAGACGACGCGCGCGTCGGACGGAGCCGCGACCCGGATCTCGGGCTCCACGACTCGGCGCCGGCCAAACGCGGAGGCAGTGATGCGCAGGACCAGCCTCCCCTCGCCGTCGGGCTCGGACTCGAGCACCCCGCCTATCTTCTCGACCGCGAGCCGCGAGCGGACGTTGCGCGGGTTGACGTAGAACACCACGGAGCGCACCCAGCGAAACGCGTGGCGCAGCATCGCCTCCTTCATGGCTCCGTTGTATCTCCCGCCCCAGTGGGATCTGGCGAGGAACGTCCAGCCGATCTCGACCTCCGCCCTCGCCTCGTCGTAGCCGTGGAAACGCGAGGAGCCGATCGTGCGTCCGGTTGCGGAGTCGATCGCGAGCAGCGCTCCACCCGACGCGATCGCCTCGTCGAAGAACTGCCGGAACACCGACTCCTCGTGGCGATCCCGCGCCGGGTGCTGCTCCCAGACCAACGGATCGGACGCGACCTCGTACAGGCTCGAGAAGTCGTCCGGGCGCAGCGGTCGCAACGTCACCAGTGCGCCGCGGAGAGTCGGCTGACTGTCGAAGGGCACGGTCTCCGTCAAGCTACCACGCCCGGACCTGGCGGTCCGCGCAGTACTAGGATGTGGTCCCCCAGAACCGGAGGACGTTCCGCTTGAGCTCATCCCGCCTTGCCTTCACACCGCCCCGCGCGCTCGCCAGCCTGCTTTGCGCGCTGCTCGCACTCGCCGGCTGCGAGCGCTCAGCGCCGCCGGATCCCATCGAGCGCATCGTCCAGTCGGGCGAGATTCGCGCGGGCACGACGGGCGACGTTCCGCCGCTGACCATGAAGGACCGCGAGGGCAAGCTGATCGGGCTCGAGATCGATCTCGTTCAGCTCCTGGCGGACACCATGAACGTGAAGCTCCGCTTCGTCGAGATGCCGTTCGCGGAGCTGATCCCCGCGCTCGAGCGCGGCGAGATCGACGTGGCGGTTTCGGGCATGACCATCACGCCCGAGCGCAACGCGCGCGTCGCGTTCGCGGGCCCGTACTTCATCTCGGGCAACACGCTGCTCACGCGCAAGCGCGAGCTGGCGGAGGTCGAGGACGCCGCCCGGCTCGACGATCCCGACCTGTCGATCGCGGTGCTCGAAGCGTCGACCAGCGCGAGCTTCGTGCGCGCGCGCATGCCGAAGGCGAAGCTCGTCGCGCTGCCCGACAACGAGGCCGGCGTCGCGGCGCTGCTCGCGGGCGAGGTCGACGCGTTGGTCGCGGATCTCCAGGTCTGCACGATCGCGCGCTGGCGCCACCCCGAGGCCGAGCTGCACGTGCGCTACGCGCCGTTCACGACCGAGCCGCTCGGCATCGCCCTGATCCCGGACTCGGCGCTCTTCCTCAACCTGATGACGAACTACCTGGCGACGCTCGAGGAGACCGGCGCGCTCGCGCAGCTGAAGGCGAGGTGGCTCGGCGACTCGGCCTGGCTGGAGCGGCTGCCATGAAGCGGCTCCGGCTCGCCGCCCTGTGCGCGGCCGCGCTCTCGGCCGCGCTCGGCCCGAACGCGCGCGCGGATCGCACGGTCCTGCTCGACTCACCCTACGCCGACCGCGACGTGGGGAAGGAGGCGGCCAAGGGCGTCGAGGCCCAGATCGGGCTGCTCGGCGATCCCGCGCTCGACGCGTACATCCAGGGGATCGGCGACAAGCTGCTGCGCGCGATCCCGAACCGGCCGTTCGCCTACCAGTTCCGCGTCGTCGACCAGGTCGAGCCGAACGCCTTCGCGCTGCCGGGTGGACACATCTTCGTGTCGCGCGGCCTGCTCGCGCTGGCCAACGACGAGGACGAGCTCGCCTGCGTGATCGGCCACGAGATCGGCCACGTCGCCAAGCGCCACGCCGCCGCGTCGCAGGGCGCCGCGGGCGGCCAGTTCCCGCTGCTCAACCCGATGCTGCGCGCGGGCCAGATGGCCGCCTACTCGCGCGACCTCGAGCGCAGCGCCGACCACGACGGCCAGATCCTGTGCGCGGCCGCCGGCTACGACCCGCGCGGGCTGGCGCGCTTCCTCGAGTCGCTGATGAACTACGAGCGGTCGCGCACCGGCCAGCTGCGCAGCGCGAGCTACTTCGACTCGCACCCGCTGTCGTCCGAGCGCTCGACCATCGCGCGCGTCGAGGCGAGCGAGCTGCGCTGGAAGCGCGACCCCAAGCTCGGCGACACGCGCGCGGCCCTGCTCGCGAAGATCGACGGCCTGCCCGTCGGCCAGCGGCCCGAAGCCGGCATCTTCATCGGCGACCTCTTCCTGCACCCGGTGATCGGCTTCAAGCTGCGCTTCCCGCGCGGCTGGGCGAAGTCGAACACGCCCATGGTGGTCGGCGCGCAGGCGCCGCGCGGCAAGGGCGTCGTGTACATGATGAGCGACGTCCCGAAGGGCGAGCCGCGCCAGGTCGCCGAGCGCTGGGCGGCGGAGAACATGCGCAGCATGGGCCAGGTCGAGAAGGGCGCGCCGTTCGCCGTCGGCGGCCTGCCGGCCTGGCGGCTCGACGTCTCCGCCGGCCGCGGCGGCCAGCCCGTGCGCGGCTACATCACCTTCATCCCGTTCGCGAACGCGATCTGGCGCGTCACCGGCGCGGCCAGCGGCGAGAAGGAGCTCGACGCGACGCTCGCCACCACGCGCAGCTTCCGCGAGCTGGGGCCCGACGACCGCGCGAACCTCAAGGAGACGCGCCTCGCGATCGTGCACGCCGAGCCCGGCGAGAACTTCACCGAGCTCGGCCGGCGCACCTCGAACGTCTGGGCGGCGCACGAGACCGCGGTCTACAACGAGCTGCCGCCCAGCCACGAGTTCAAGGGCGGCGAGTCGGTCAAGGTCGCGCGCGAGAGACCGTACCAGCCGCCGGCGCGCTAGCGGGCGCGCGCGCCCTTGCGCCGCTTGCGGTCGAGCGCCGCCTTCTTGCGGCGGCGCTGCTTCAAGAGCTTCTCCACCACGCCGTCGAGCCCCGCGCGCACCGTCGCCGCGCGCGCGCTCGCGCGGTAGAAGCCGGTGCGGGAGTGGAGCCGGCACGAGACGACGACGTCGCCCGCCTCGCCCGTGAAGCTCCACTCCACGGTCTGCAGCCCGTTGAAGTAGCGCGAGAAGCCGCGGGACTGTTGCTCGGCGCGCTCGCGCATCGCGGCCGACACCGACGCGCCGCGGATCAGCAGCGTGATCGTCACGACAGGGCCCCCAGGTCGAGCGGCGCGCGCGCCTCCGCGTAGCCGGGCGCGAGCCGGTCGAGCCGGCTCAGGACGCGCTGCTCGGTCGCGAAGTCGTGCAGCTCGCCCGCGGCGCGCGCGCGCTCGAACTGGAACGCGAGCACGAGCTCGCGCGGCCGGGCGTTCGCCCGCCCGACGACGCGAGCGCAGAGCGTGAGCGCCGCGCGCGCGCGGCCGAGCCGGCGCAGTGCGCGCGCGCGGAAGAGCAGGAGCGACGCGTGCTGCGTCGACGTGTTCGCGACGCCGTCCGAGAGCCGCAGGACGCGCCGCGCCGCCTCTTCGCGCCGCGTCGTGCGCGCGAGCAGGAGGTCCGCGAGACAGAGCCGCACCACGACGTCCTGCGGCGCCAAGCGCTGGAGCTCGGCGAGCGCGGCGCGCGCGGGCTCGACCTGGCCGAGCTCGCGCAGCAGGACCGCCTGCGCGAACAGCACGCCCTCACGCGTGGGAAGGACCGAGAGCGACAGCTCCGGCGTGAGCTGGAGCCAGATCGTCGCGTCGAGGTCGTAGCGGCGCAGCGTCCGGCCGAGCCGCCGCGCCGCGCCCAGCGCCGCATCGAAGCCGCGCTCGGCGGCGCGCGCGTCGCCGTCGAGCAACGCGAGCGCCGCGCCGAGGAACGACGCGTCGGCGTGGTTCCGGACGTCGGCCAGTCGCCACCGGGCCTCCGCCCTGCGGCCGGCGGAGATCGCGCGCACGCCCTCGACGAACGCCTCGTCCCCCGCCTGCACGAAGCGATCGTCGAAGTAGGAAGCGCGCACCCCGATCGGGCTCGCCGCCCGCGCGGAAGTCTCGTAGACCATCCGGCTGCCCGGCACGCGCGCGCGCGGCGCGCGGCGCGCCTGCGCGGCAGCGGGCCGAGAGGCGAGCTCGAGACTCGTTCGCTCGGCCACGCTCCCGTTCGCGAAGAAACGGAGCTCCAGATCGCTCATCGCGCCCTCCCCCCGTGCGAGTTCGTGGCGGATACCATGCCCCGATCAAACGAGGGCGCGCTAGCCCTGCCTCACGGAACGAGCTCCACTTCGCTCGGGCGCCACTTCTTGGCGAAGAACGGCTCGAGCGGGCTGTACAGACGCAGACAGGGGATGAAGCCCCTGTCCGGGAGGGTCTGGATCCAGTTGCCCCGCTTCACGCCCGCCGGCTGCTGCGGCCCGAAGTAGACCGTCGTCGAGCCATCCGGGCTCGCCTCGGCCGCCGGCGAGGGATAGCTCTGGCTGCCCGCGCGCGGAAAGCGCTGCGGCGTGTCGAGCATGGAGCGGGTCATCGTGTCGTAGAGCGTGAACGACCAGAACTTCTCGGCGGGAATGCCCTTGGGCAGGACGACCTTGTAGGTCTTGGAGCCGTCGAGGTAGCTCCCCTTCGCGTCGACCATGGTCCACAGATAGGTCGAGCCGATCCCCGGCAGGCGCATCGCCATCGCCGGCGTGATTCCCGTGACGCCGTAGAAGAAGGCGCGGCGCGCGTCGAGCTGTCGATAGCCGGTGGTCGGGAACGGCTTCACGCCCTCGCGCGTGATCATCGGGATCGGCGTCTCGAACTCGTAGCCGGTGGCGAACAGCATGTTCTGCCAGTGCGAGTCGGGGTAGTAGTACCAGGAGCGGTCGCGCGGATTCATGAACAGGCTGCGCGACGTGGCGTTGGCGACCGCGAGCGCCTCGGTGAGGATCTTCTTCATGCGCGCATCCGGCGCGAAGGGCTTGCCCTTCACGATCCCGATCGCCGCGATCGGCCCCATCAGCTCGGGATCGAGCGAGCTTGCCGGCTCCTGCTGCACGACCTCGTTCAGCATCTCGAAGTACGTGAAGTCGCTCGGCGGGATGGTGTTCATCACCTTGCCGGTGCCCTCGTGGAACACGGTCGGCGGCGGCGCGGCAACGCGGCCGAGCTTCGACTTGCCGGCCAGGAACTCGGCGATGGGCGTCCCCACCCCGCCGACCTCGTACGGGTAGACCTTGGTGAACTTGCGGATCCGGTCCGCCACCGGCTTGGGATCGTTGTTGTTCTCGATGAAGGAGCGGAAGAACCAGACGCTGTGGTTGGTTCGGGAGTGCGCGACGTTGAACCCGCCCTCCGGCAGAGACCCCTCGTAGCCCGGCGGCACGATCAAGTACTTGCCGCCTTCACCGCGGTCGGGACCCGGCAGGCCGACGTCGATCACCCAGCGGAACCACGCATCCTGGACCGTGCCGAGCGCCTGCGGCGGCACCTCGAGCACCATCGGTCCTTTCGTGAGATCGAGGCTGCCCATCACATACACGGTGTCGGCGTTGGCCGTCAGGTACAGCGACTTGGCGTCCATCAGCTCCGAGAACAAGAGGACCTCGTTCTCCTTCACCCCGACGCTCTGCATGCCCTTGCGCAGCGCGTGGATGCTGACGCCCTGCAGTGTGTCCGCGAACGCGCGTAGCGCGTGCGTGTAGTCCAGGTGGTCGTAGATCGTGTCCAGGGTCGCCTTGCTCGGTTGGCCGTCCTTGAACTCGAGCGTGCCGATCCGGGTCTCCACGCGGTCGGGCGTGACGAGCTCGGGCGGAGTCGCCGTCTGCGTCTGCGCCGCGGCCAGTCCGTTCAGCGACAGGGCGGCGACCGCGCCCAACGCCATCATTCGTTCAGCGATCTTCACTGCTGGTCTCCTCGCTCCGGAAGGTTCATCTCGACATTCGCGTGCCTGCAGGCTGCGTCCGGCGAGGCCAGCCAACGAACACTGTCGTACACGCGACCCGCGGCCGCGCGTGACCATGGTTTAGCGCGACTCAGGTCGATTCGACACGGTTCGTTGCTAGTTCCTGTCGGCCTCGCGCGCGAGCGCGTCGAGACGGTGCGCGTGCGCGAGCGCGCAGGCGCGCTTCCGGTGCGCGCTTCCGACCCGGGCCTGTCCCGCGCGGGTCTCGGCGCGCGCCCAGGCCAGCTCGGTCAGCACCTGCCAGGGAGCGGACTCGACCGCGTCGTCGAGCGCGCGTGCGCGCGCGAACCGCTTGCGCGCGAGCGGGAGCTCGCCGCGCGACGCCGCCAGCGCGCCGAGCACCCGATCCGCCGAGCCGGCGGCCACCACCGTCGACAGCACCAGGTAGTGTCGCTCGAACGGCTGGAGCTGCGCCTCGAGCGCGCGCGTGCGCCGCTCGTCGCCCACCTCGGCGCAGACCTCGCCGAGCAACGCGAGCTGGATGGCGAGCACGGCGTCGTCGCGCACGGCCAGCGGCGAACCCCCGTCGAGCGGAACCGCGCGCTCGAGCTCGGCGCGCGCCTCGTCGCGCTTGCCCGCCACCAGACAGGCGAGCGCGAGACAGGCGCGGAACGCGGGCACGTCGGGAAAGGCGGGACAGGCCTCGCGCAGCGCGGGGATCTGCTCGGGGAGACGGCCCTGCAGCCGGCGCAGCTGGAAGAGCTGCGCCGACAGGAAGAGGAGCGCCGAATCGAGGTCGCGCGGACCGTCGTGGGCCTGCGCCCGCAGCGCGGCCTCGATCCGGTCGGCCGCGCGCTCGACCCGGCCCGCGAGCAGATCGAAGCCGATCTCGCTGGTGCGCACGTAGTCCGCGAACCACGGCTGGGCGAGCTCGCGCGCGAACACGTCGCACTCGCGCAGCGCGCTGCGCGCGCCCGACAAGTCGGCGCGGGCGGTGCGCAAGGCCACGTCGTGGATCAGCGCGCTGAAGCGCAGGCGGGCGTCGCCGGCGCCGCGGGTGCGCGCGAGGCTCTCCTCGGTGAGCTTCACCCGCTCGCCGAAGTCCTCGCCCCGACACAGCGTCACGTAGCGGTGGTCGAGCGCGACCAGGAGCGCGCGCTCGCTGCGCGACTCGCGCGCGAGCGCGAGGCTGCGCGCCGAGAGCTCGCGCGCGCGCTCCAGATCGCGGCCACCCCACTGCAGGTCGGTCGCCAGCGCCGACAGCACGAGCGAGCGCAGGTCGAGCCGTTCCTCGGGAAGCTCGCGCAGCGCGTACTCGAGCACCTCGATGCGCGCCGCCGGCACGCGCCCGCTGCTGCCGAGCAGCTCCATCGACAGGCGGATCGCGGCGTGGGCGGCGAGCTCGATCGCGCCGCTCGCGCGCGCCGCGTTCACCGCCTGCCACCACGAGGCTTCGGCGCGCATCGCCTCGCCGCTGCGGATCTGCGCCTCGCCGAGCTCGAGCAGGAGCGCCGCGCGCCGCGGCGAGTCGCCGGGGATGTGGCGGTCGAGCAGCGCGAGCGCGGCCTCGAGCTGTTCGGCCGCGCTCTCGAACGCGAGCCGCGCGTTCGCCTGCGCGGCCGCGTGCAGCGCGAAGTCGAGCGCGCGCTCGCAGTCGCCGTCGAGCGCGGCGCGGCCGTAGTGGCGCGCCAGCGCGGCGAGATCCGGAGCCGCGCCCGACGCCTCGAGGTTCTCGGCCGCGCGCCGGTGGAGCCGCACCCGCTCCGCCGCCGGCAGGTCCTCGTAGAGCGACTCGCGAAACAGCTCGTGCACGAAGCGGAAGTCACCCTCGTGCGGCACGCCCGGCTCGATCGCGCGCGCGCGCTCCGCGGGCGCGAGCGCGACGAGCACCTCGCTCGCAGGCCGATCCAGCAGGCTCGCGAGCTCCGCCAGCCCGAACGCCCGGCCCAACACGCTCGCCGCGCCCAGCGCCTCGCGCGAGTCGACCGGCAGCGGCGCGAGCCGGCGGCGCACGAGCGCGCGCACGGCGGTCGGCACCTGAGCGGGCGCGTCGTGCGCGGGCCAGTGCGCCTCGGGCTCGGCCAGGTGCAAGCGCACGAGCTCGCGCGCGAACAGCGGGTTGCCGCTCGCGCGCGTGTGGATGGCGCGCAGCTCCGCGCTGCGCAGCCGCCCGCCCGCGATCTGCTCGATCAGCTGCTCGAGCTCGGGCTCCAGGAGTCCGCCCAGACGGAGCAGGCTCGCGCGCGGAGCGCTACGCGCGAGCCGCGCGAGCTCCGCTTCGAGCGCAGCGTCGGGCTCGGGTTCGAGCTCGCGCCGCGTGACGAGCACGGAGAGCGGGAGCTCGCGCGAGGCCGCGACGAGCTCACTGAGCAGCAGCACGCTCGGGCGGTCGGCCCAGTGCGCATCGTCGATCACCAGCCAGAGCGGCGCGCGCGCGGCCAGCTCGGCCTGCAGCGCGATCACGGCGGCGAAGAACGCGCGGCGCGCGCGCTCGGGATCCAGCGCGGGCGGCCCGGGGATGGCCGCGCTCACGCGGCGCAGCTCGGGCACGCCGAGCGCGAGCGCGCCCGCGCGGGTGCCGTCGCGGCGCAGCGCGCGGATCGCGTCGGGCTCGCCGAGCTCGGCGCGCAGGATCTCGCGCCACGGCCCGTACACCTCGCGCGCCGGATCGCAGCGGCCCCAGACCACGCGCGCGCCGAGCGCCCGCGCGCGCGCGGTGAGCTCGCGCGCGAGCGCCGTCTTGCCGATCCCGGCCTCGCCGGAGAGCACGCACAGCCGCGCGCCCGACGGCACCTCGGCCGCGAGCGGACCGAGCAGCTCGGCCAGCTCGCGCTCGCGTCCCAGGAAGACGGGCTCGCGCCCGGTCGCGAGCGACGGCTCGGGCGTGGGCGCGATCGCTGCGACCGAGACCGCGATCCGGTAGCCCGTGCCGCGCACGGTCTCGATCACGGGCTCGCTCGCGTGCGTTTCCAGAGCGGCGCGCAGCAGCGCCATCGCACGCGTGAGCGCGCTCTCGACCGTCCGCGTGCCCGGCCAGACCCGCTCGAACAGCTCCGACTTCGTCACGGTGCGGTCACTGTTGCGCACCAGATACAGGAGCAGCTCGCGGCTCTTCGGCTGGAGCGCGATCGGTTCGCCGCCGCAGGAGAGCTCGAGCCGATCGGCGTCGAGCTCCAGACCCGCGAACCGGTAGTGCACGCGTCCATTCTACGCGCCCCCGCCTGCGCTCCCCCGGCGCAGAGGTAGCGAAACGGTAGGAATCGGGGCGCGCCCGAGCCGCTACTCTCGCAGTCGGTGTTCCGGTCGCGGCCGCGCGAATCCGCCCGTCCCGTGAGTGCATGCGGTCTGTGGAGTTGCGGAAGCGGTGTGGAAGCTCGGCCCGCGGGATGGCCCGCGGCCGCGGCCGGCGCCTTTGGTCTGGTTGACTACGCTCGGCTTCGCCTCGCTGCGCGCGCCTACGGCGCTTGCCGGCGCGGCCGCGGGCGGCCGCGGACCGCGCCGCGCCGCGCCGATCTCGAACTCCGGGGTCAGCCTCCTAGTCCAGCTTTCCCTTGGCGAGGTCCGCGAAGCCCTCCGGCTCGACTACGCTCTTGAACGCGCCGTCGAAGCCCTGGTCGACCGCGAAGTTCGCTGCGTCGAGCACGTGCTGGCCCGCGCCGGTGGCCGTGACCACCTCGCGCACCGCGTACACCGTGACGCCGCGCGCGACGGTCTGGAGCACGTCGTACAGGTTCGCGGCGGCCTGTCCGCTGATGTTCTCCACGCTCACGTGCTGGTTCACCCAGCCGAGCGTGCTGCTCTCGGGCGAGCCCGCGCGCGACGACGCGCTGTCGAAGCCCCACGGATCATCGGGGTTCCCTTCGCCCCGCTTGGTTGCGGCGAAGTTCGACGCCGCGGAGACGGCCTGCGAGGCGAGATACATGTAGTCCGCGCCGAACTCCACGCTGCCGTCCTTGCGGAAGCTGAGCGAGAAGGCCCAGACGCGGACGGTGAAGGCGTGCTTGCCGTCGACGGCGCGCTTCAGCGATGACGTGAGCAGTGTGCTCGCAGTCTCGGTCGCCAGCTTGCCGCCGACTTCGCCGAGCGCGGCCCCGACCGCGGGCGCGGCGCCGTTGAGGAATCCGCCGACCATCCCGATGCCGAAGTAGGCGAAGAAACGACCGATGTCGGCCTCGCCCGACGCGAGGGCGAAGCTCGTGTCGATCAAGGCGTGCACCAGGGCCTGACTGACCACCTGACCGATCTCTACGCCCGCGATCACGAGTCCCGAGAAGGCGAAGCTCAGCGTGAAGCTCGCCACGGCGGTGAACACACCGATGAACGCGCCGAACAGGAAGCGCGTCCACGACCAGTTGTCGAAGGCGTTCGCGGGATCGGTGAGGATCTTGCCTTCGGTGCCCGCGATCAGCCCGCCGGTAACGGCGAGCGCGGCGCCGAAGATCAGGAGCGCCACCCAGAATGCCTGTCCGCCGGGATCGATGTACGTGATCGGGCTGTTGCCCGCGTACGCGTAGCGGTGCATCGACACGCCGCGCAGCGGGTCGCCGCCGAGCGACGCGTCGGCGCTGATGAAGCGCTGCAGCGCCGGATCGTAGTAGCGCGAGTCCATGTAGTAGAGGCCCGCGCCGTCGTCGTACTCCTGGCCGGTGAACTTCGCGCGGAAGATGTCGGGTCCGGAGCTTCCCGGCTGGTAGACCGCGCCCCACGGGTCGTACTCGACGCGCGACACCTGCGAGCCGGAGGCGTCGCTCAGCACCGTCGTCGAGCCGATGTGGTTCGGGTGTTGGTGGAAGACGCCGGCCACGGGCACGCCGACGCCGTTCGCGCCTGGAACCAGCGCGGCGTTCGCCGCGCCCGGCCCGAGACCGAACGTCAGGAAGAACGCGAACGCCGTCGCTAGAGCGACGCCGGCCGGCGCGAAGCGCAGGCTCCTGCGCAGGACCGGGCGGACCGACGCCACGAGCAGCAGTGCGAAGAGCGCGGCCGCGGCGCAAAGGCCGCTGCCGAGCACGAGGTTGCGGTGGAATTCGGGACCGCTCGTGCGCGCGAGCCACTCGTGTCGCTCGCTCTCGAGCCAGCCCAGCGGGTGCGTGCGGTCGTACATGCGCGCCTGTGCGCGATGCGACACGGGCAGAGACACCAGCACCACACCCGTCCTCGAGATCTGCGCCAGCGGTCCGGTCGGTCCGGGCACGTACTTGGTGTGCAGCGTGTTGCCCCCGTGCTGCGTCACCTCGTACAGGTCGCCCGCGTAGTAGGTGCGGCGGCCGGTCGGCTCGAGCTTGCGGATCCGCTTGCCGTCGAAGTCGTAGCGGTAGGCGGTGAACTGTCCGCCGACGTCTACGATCGTCAGGCGGTCCTCGGTGTCCCAGGTGTAGGTATGGGTGGGGCCGCTGCCGACCTTGCTCGCGAGGTTCCCGTTCGCGTCGTAGCTCATGAACTGGAAGCCGGCCTGGACCAGCTGCGTGCCGTCGTAGTCCAGGGTCTCGCCGTCGCGGTAGATCATGTTGCCGTTCGGCGCGTAGTCGTAGAAGTGCTGCCCGTACAGGCCGTTCGCGTAGGTCAGCTCGCCGCGGCCGTTGTAGCCGAAGGACTGCGAGCGCGCGGGATCGAGCAGGTCGTCGATCGCGTCGACGCGGTTCACGCCGTCGTACCCGTACCCGTACTTGATCAGGCGCGTCTCGCTCGCGACCGGCGCGCCGCTGTGACACGGATCGACCCAGGCGCCGCCGAAGTGCGAGGTCGCGGTCTCGAGCAGCGTGCCGCGCTGCTCGTGGTAGCGCCAGCAGGTGGCGGTGCCGTTCGACTGCAGCAGCAGGCCCGGCCGGCCCTCGGCGTCGAAGTGCGTGTAGCGGGCGTAGGTCGTGTAGGCGTTCGGCGGGTCGGTCGGCTCGTGGAGCTGCAGCCGGCTCAGGCTGCCCGCAGCGGTGTAGGTCGTGCGCAGGATCGAGCCGTCCGGGTAGACGAACCGCTGCGCCTGGCCCGCGGCGTCGTACTCCTTCGCCCAGGTGAACGTGAACGTGTCCTGGAACAGCACCACCGCGGCCTGCCGCCCGTAGTCGTCGTAGGCGAACGTGTAGCGAGACTCGAGCACGCTCGTGGTAGCCCCGATGTAGGTGAGCACGCGCGAGAGCTGGCCGACGCTGTTGGTGAGCATCGGGTCGTCGTACTCGAACTCCACCCGGCGCGTCGGCATCGCGCCCGCCGGCGGGAAGAAGCGCTTCTCCGTGGTGCGGTCGAGCTCGTCGTAGCTGCGCTCGATGCGCTGCAGCTTGGCGTCGACCTCGGCCACCATGTGGCCGCTGGCGTCGAACTCGAACGTGGTCAGCCCGGTGTCGCGATCGCTCACCGCCGTGCGCCGGCCGAGCGTGTCGAAGCTCGTCTCGGTGACCACGCCAGCGGCGTCGCTCACGCGCCAGAGCCGGCCCAGCGGGTCGTGCGAGAAATGGTGGACGCCTCCTTCGGGGTCGGTGCGGGAGAGCAGCTTGCCGCGGGGATCGAGCTCGATGAGGGTCTCCGCGAAGTCCGGCTCTCTGCGCGTCACGGTGCGGGTCGACTCGTCGACGTCGATCTCGATCCACTGGCCGCCGGGCAGATCGAGCCTCCTCACGCGCCCGCGGAAGTCGTACGAGTACCCGGTCCAGATCGGTTGCTCGCTCTCGAAGTAGGGCTTGCTCTCTCTCACCAGCCGGTCGCGCGTGGTCGCGAACTCGAGATCGGTGCGAATGGCGTCGCTGCCCTCGCCGCGCTTGCGCGTGCGGTACACGCGCCCGAGCCCGTCGTGGAACTCCTCCTTCCAGTCCCACTCCGACGGACCCCAGTTG
>Ga0187892_10006287_pt1 | contig 17795 bp, 15 predicted proteins | sample MA1701073metaG_FD_139345 | JGI IMG/M metagenome (GOLD analysis project Ga0187892, IMG submission 139345) | Bio-ooze microbial communities from a basaltic lava cave in the Kipuka Kanohina Cave System on the Island of Hawaii, USA - MA170107-3 metaG ... | reverse complement strand
TCAGGGGCGTGCGCAGCTCGTGGCTCATGCTGGCGAGGAACTGCGACTTGTGCCGGCTCGCCACCTCGAGCTGCCGGCCCTTCTCCGCGATCTCGCGGAACAGCCGCGCGTTCTGGATCGCCATCGCCGACTGCGTCGCGAAGGTCTTCATCAGCTCGACCACCTCGGGCGCGAACGCCCCCGGCGTCTTGCGAGTCACCGAGAGCGCGCCCAGCAGGTGATCCTCGCGCAGCAGCGGCACCGTGAGGACCGCGCGGTAGCCGGCCCGGATCAGCAGTTCCTTGCGCGTGCTCTGGTAGCTCGAATCGAGGATGTCCGGGACCTGGGTCGCCTCGAGGGTCACGGCAGTGCCGCCGACCGTGCCGTCGCCCTTGCGGATCGGCGTGCGGCGGACCGCCTCGACCAGCTCCGGCTCCTGGTTCTCCGCCGCCTGCAGCTGGAATTCCTCGCTACTCTCGTCGTACTCGTAGATCGAGCCGCCGTCGAGCTCGGTGAGACGCACCGCGTGCTGCACGATTGTCTTCAGCACGGTCTCCAGCTCCAGCGTCGAGCTGATCGCCTGCCCCACCTCGCCCAGCGCCGTGAGCTGCCCGACCGACTTCGTGAGCGCCTCGGTGCGGGTCTGCAGCTCCTTGAACAGGCGCACGTTCTCGATCGCGATGACCGCCTGGTCGGCGAAGGTCTTCAGCAACGCGACCTCTTTCTCCGCGAGCGCTCCGGGTGCGCTACGCACCACTGTTATGGCACCGGTTGCGACGCCTTCGCGCATCATGGGTGCGGACGCGGCAGCCCGGTATCCCAGGTCTTGCGCCAGGCTTCTGACGAGTTCGGGCGCTTCCGGCGCCTGGCAGTCGGCGATATTCACGAACGACCTGTCCACGATCGCCCGGCCGCTCACCGTCTCGCTGTTCAACGGAATCGGATAGCGCTTGCGCGCAGCGTCCAGACTGATGATGCCGCCGACCGATCCGATCTGGATGCGCTCCCCGTCGACGAGCAGGATCCCGACACCGTGCCCGTTGAAGAGCCGCAGGCCGCTTTTCACGATGGCATCGAAGACCGGCTGCACGTCGGTCGGCGAGCTACTGATCACCTTGAGGATCTCGGCAGTCGCCGTCTGCCGCTCGAGCGCCTCCTTGGTCTCGTTGAACAGCCGCACGTTCTCGATCGCGATCACCGCCTGGTCGGCGAAGGACTCGAGCAGCGAGCTTTCCTTGGCCTCGAAACCGCCAAGCTGACGCCGGAAGGCCTCGATGGCGCCGATGCAACGGCCCTCGCGCATCAGCGGCACGGTGATTTGTGAATAGCTGTGGCCCCAGCGCCGCGCCTCCACCAGCGTCCCTGGCGGCGTGTCGGGTCCGTTCAGCGTATCGGCCAGAATGACCAAGCGCCCCTGGTTCAGCGCCCGCTCCAGCGTGCTGCCGGCCAGCGGCCGCGGGAAATGCGCCGCCTCGCGCGCCATCAGCTCGGCGCGCCGCTCGTCCTGCTTGCCCGGCGCCGCGCCGCGCACCTGGCCGAAGCGGTGATCGACCAGCCTTACCCGATCCGAACCCTCGATCAGTTGCACCTGCACGTAATCGATGCTGGGAATCAGGCGGTTGCAGCAATCCAGGATGGCGCTGAAGACCGGCGCAGTGTCCGACGCCGACTCGCTGATCGAGCGCAGGACCTGGGCCGCCGCCGCCTGACGCGCCAGCGCCTCCTGGGTCTCGTTGAACAGCCGCGCGTTCTCGATCGCGATCACCGCCTGGTCGGCGAAGGTCTTGAGCAGGGCGACGTAGCCGTCCGCGAAGGCGCCCGCTTCGCGCCTCTGTATGTTGAGCGTCCCGATCGGTACACCGCCGCGAAGCATCGGAACGACGAGGGAGGAGCGGTAGCCGGCCCGGCGCGCGCGCTCTTTCGTCCCCTGGCCGAAATCCGAGCTCTGGATGTCCGCAAGGTTGATGACGGCGCGATCGAGGATCGAACGGCCGGTCAAGGTGTCGCGGGCCGCCGGGCGTGGAAATGCCGGGCGGTAGATCGAATCTTCCTCCGGATCGAGATTGTACTGCGCAGCAAGCTGCATCGTCGTGCCGTCGTAGCTGATCAGGAACCCGACGGCTGCGTTTCCGAGTCGCGTGGCGTTGCGGACGATAGTGTCGAATACCGGCTGCACGTCGGTCGGCGATGCGCTGATGACCTTGAGGATCTCGGCCGTGGCGGTCTGCTGCTCGAGCGCGGCGCGGATCTCGTTGTGCAGGCGGACGTTGTGGATCGCCATGGCAGCCTGCGACGCGAACGCCTCGACCATTGCGACCTGCTGGCGCGTGAAAAGCCGCTTCTCGAAGCGCCAGATCGAAATCACGCCGAAGAGCTCGTTTTGCCGGAGAAGCGGCACGGCGAGTACCGTGGTGGCATTCGGCAGCGTGCGGAGCGAATCCTTGGGCACCAGCGGCCGGTACTTGCGGTCTGCGAAGACGTCGAGCACATGCACCGCGCGCTTCTCGAGCGCGGCCTGAGGCGTCGGGTTGTACTTGCCGAGCGCCAGCGGATGGTTCCGGAAATACGCCTCTGCTTCCTTGCTGCCGCCGTTTCGCGCGGCGAAGCGCAGCTGCGTGCCGTCGTACTGCCAAAGCACGGCTGCGCTGCCGCCGCAGAGGCGTCTTGCGTGCGACAGGATGGTGTCGAAGACGAGCTGCAGGTCGCCCGGGGGGCTGCTGATGACGCGCAGGATGTCGGTGAGCGCCTTGTTCTCCTCCGCCGCTTGGGATTGCGCCATGGCCCGCGGGCTCGCTTGCTTCCGGGCCGTCGCCCGGTGCCTGCGTACGTGCGTGCCGAGCGTCCCCATCTCAGGAATTCGGGCTCTGACCCCGATTTTTGAGGGCGAAGGCGGGCACCGGCTGGGAGAAGCCCTTGAGGGTGAGCGGCCCGACCGGGTCGAACTGGAACACGCCGTCCAGGGTCGCCATGGTCTTGCGGTCGAGGAGCACCTGGCCGGCCTTCGCCTCGCCGCACAGGCGCGCGGCGAGGTTGGTGACGTTGCCGATCGCGGCGTAGTCCCAGCGCCCCTCGAAGCCGATGGCGCCGAGCGTCGCGTAGCCCTGGGCGATGCCGACGCCGAGGGCGAGCTCGTAGCCGCGCTTCTCCCAGTGCTTGCCGATCGGGATGAACGCATCGTGCATCGCGAGCGCGGTGCGCACCGCGTGCTCGGCGGGCTTGTCGATAGGCACCGGGTCGTTGAAGAACACCATCACCGCGTCGCCGGCGAAGCGCTCGAGCGTGCCCTGGTGCTCGAGCACGAGCTTGCCGAGCGCGCCGTGGTAGGCGCGCAGGAGGTCCATCACCTCCTCGGGCTCCGCCGTCTCGGTGAAGTGCGTGAAGCCGCGCAGGTCGAAGAACTCGACGGTGATCTCGCGCCGGTGCGTCTTGAGGAGCTCCTCGCCCTTGCCGGCGGCGATCGCCTCGGCGAGCTGCGGCGAGAAGAAGCTCTTCAGGCGCCCGAGGCGCTCGTCCTGCAGCCCCTTGATGCGCAGCAGCGACCTGACGCGCGCGAAGAGCTCGGGCTGGTTGACGGGCTTGGAGAGGAAGTCGTCCGCGCCCGCCTCGATGCCCTTGACGCGCTCCTGCGCCGGGTCGAGCGAAGTGCACATCACCACCGGCAGGAGCGCGGTCGCAGGGTTCTCGCGGATCTTGCGGCACACGTCGTAGCCCGAGATGCCCGGCATCATGACGTCGAGCAGCACCAGGTCGGGCTTCTCCTTCGCCACCTGGGCGAGCGCCTCCTCGCCGTTCGTCGCGGCACAGACCTGGTAGCCCTTCATCGAGAGCAGGTCCGACAGCAGCTTGACGTTCGCCGGCGTGTCGTCGACGACGAGGATCTTCGCCTGCGTCATTTCTTGCGGCCCTCGATCAGGCGCTTCACGGTGTCGATGAATTCCTTCAGGTTGATCGGCTTGCCGAGGAAGGCGTCGAAGCCGGCGGCGGTGATCGCGCTGCGGTCGGTCGGCGTCACCGACGCGGTCAGGGCGACCACCGGGATGGCCCTGGTGGCGGCGTCGCCGCGGAGCTGCTTGAAGGCCTCGATGCCGCTGATTCCCGGGAGCTGGATGTCCATGAGCACGAGGTCGGGCTTCTTTTCCCGGGCGAGCCTGACCCCGTCCTCGCCGGTCACGGCCTCAAGGGTCTGGTAGCCCTTCGCCTGCAGCACGTCGCGGGCGAGCTTCATGTTCTTGTCGTTGTCCTCGACGATCAGCACTGTGCTCATTGGCGTACCGGTAGCGTGATGGTGAAAGTGGATCCCTTGCCGGGGGCGCTCTGCAGGCGGATCTCGCCCCCGTGCAGCTCGACGAAGCGCTTGGTGAGCGCGAGGCCAAGCCCCGTGCCCTCGGCCTTCTTGGTGTAGTCGCGGCCGACCTGCTTGAACTCCTCGAACACCGCGGCGTGGTCCTCGGGCGCGATGCCGATGCCGGTGTCCGCCACTGCGATTTCCACGTGGGTAGTGTCTTTCTTTGCAGAAACCGCCACGCGGCCGCCGTCGGGCGTGAACTTGACCGCGTTCGACAGCAGGTTGAGCACGATCTGCTTGAACTTGCGCTCGTCGGCCTGGAAGCTCCCGAGGCGCTTGTCCACCTTGAGCGAGAGCTCGATGCCGTGGCGCTGCGCGCGCTCCCGCACCAGCGTCATCGCGTTCGACAGCGCGGCTGGCAGGTCGAAGCTCGAGATCTCGAGGTCCATGCGCCCGGCCTCGATCTTGGAGAGGTCGAGGATGTCGTTGATCAGCGAGAGCAGGTGCCTCCCCGACTCGTGGATGTCCTTCAGGTAGTCGGCCTGCTTCGCGTTGACGTCGCCGAACATCTTCTCGGACAGCACCTCCGAGAAGCCGATGATCGCGTTGAGCGGCGTGCGCAGCTCGTGCGACATGTTGGCGAGGAAGTCCGACTTGTGCTTGTTCGCGACCTCGAGCTGCGCGCTCTTCTCCTGGATCTCGCGGAACAGGCGCGCGTTCTGGATCGCGATCACCGCCTGGTCGGCGAAGGTCTTGAGCAAGCCGATCTGCTTGTCCTGGAAGCGGCCGGCGAACTTCCGTGCCACCCAGATGGCGCCGATGCCGCGGCCTTCGAAGAGCATCGGCGCGAAGATGATCGACTTGAAGCCGATGGTGCGCGCTCCTTTGATCACCTGCGGCGGCGTCGAGGCTTCCTCGCCCACATCGGCGAATTGCACGACCTTCTGATCAAGAATCGCGCAGCCGGTACCGCTCTCGCGGGTCAGCGGCATCGGGTAAATTCGCGCCAGCTCGTCGCTCTTCTCCCCCGTATAGGCGCTTAGGTGGACCATGCCGTCGCGCTCCACCAGCGTCACGCCGACGAGATATCCCTCGAACAGCCGCTGGCAGCTTTCCAGGATCTTGTCGAACACCGGCTTGGTGTCGGCGATCGAGCTCGAGATCGCGCCCAGGACGTCGGCCGACGCCTTCTGCTGCTCGAGCGCCTCCTTCGTCTCGTTGAACAGGCGCACGTTCTCTATGCCGATCGCCGCCTGGTCGGCGAACACCTTGGAGAGCGCGATCTGCCGCTCCGCGAACGGCCGCACCTCGGTGCGCCGCAGGAACATCGCGCCGAAGGGCCGGCCTTCGCGCATCAGCGGCACCGCGAGCATCGTCTGACGGCGCCCGACGCTCTGCGCCCGCTCCCAGGTCAGCGGGAACTCGGCCTGCGCGCGCTCGAGATCCTCGATGTGGATCGGCTTTCCTTCGGCGATCGCCTTGCCCGTCAGCGAGCCGGCCATGAAGGGCAGCGTTTCCGGCCCGTGCAGCTCTGCCGGCCCGTGCACCGCGGTGCGCCGCAGCGTCGCGCCTTCCAGCACATAAATCGCGACTGTGCCTGCCTCGCAAAGCTGCGCCGCGCGCCCCGCCACCGCGTCGAGGATCGGCTTCACGTCGGACGGCGAATCCGAGATCACGCGCAGGATCTCGCTGGTCGCGGTCTGCTGCTCGAGCGATTCCTTGGTCTCGTTGAACAGTCGCACATTCTCGATCGCGATCACCGCCTGGTCGGCGAAGGTGCGCAACAACGCGATCTGTTTCTCCGTAAGGTGGCGGGGTTCCTGGTGCGTGAGGCTAATCGCCCCGATCGCCGCTTCTCCGCGAATCATCGGCATGACGGTCTGGGCGCGCGAGCCGCTGGCCAGAAAATTCCTGATGCCGGCCAGCAACGGCCCTTCGGTGTAAGCCTCGGCATCGGGAACGTTGACTACGGTGCGGTCAAGAATCGCAAGGCCGTGCATGTATTCCCTAGTCAACGGAAACGGGAAGCGCCGCTTGATACCATCGACATTGCGGCCGGCCCCAGCAGCGAGCACCGCCTGGCTACTGTCGTGCAGCACCACAGCGACTGTGGCGTCCGGAAACAGCTTCAATCCGCTTTGCACGATGGCTTGGAACACCGGCTGCGTGTCAGTAGTAGAGCCGCTGATCGCCTTTAGGATCTCCGACGTCGCGGTCTGCTGCTCGAGCGTCTGCTGCAGCTCCGCGGTGCGCTCGTCGACCTTGCGCTCGAGGCCGGAGTAGGACTCGCGCAGCTGATCGGTCATGCGGTTGAACTGGCCGGCGAGCGCCTCGAGCTCGTCACCGGTGCGCACCTCGATCTTCTGCTCGAGGTCGCCCGCCCCGATGCGCTGCGCGCCCTCCTGCAGGGTGTTGATCGGGCGCACCATGCTGCGCGCGAGGTACATGGCGGCGAGCGCCGAGAAGAGCAGGCCCGCCACCATCAGCGCGACCGTGCGCAGCACCGTGGCGTCGAGCGCGGAATACACCTCGCTCACCGGCTGCTCGACGAACACCTTCCAGCCGAGCGGGCTCGCCTTGCCGCCCTGCGCGGCCTTCTCGCGGCCCGGCTCGACGGGCGCGAACGCGGTTAGCACGGTGTTGCCGGCGAAGTCCTTCGCCTCCATCGCGAGCATGTCGTCGGCGCCCGGCTCGAGCGCCGCTTTCACCTGCTGGAGGCCCGAGAGGTCGGTCTTGCGCAGCACGAGGCCGATGTCCGGGTCGGCGATGAGGTGCCCGGTGCTGTCCACCACGTAGGCCTTGCCCTTCTGGCCGACGCGGATCTGGGTGATGACGTCCCAGATGAACTTCAGGTTCACGTCGGCGATGGTGACCGGGCCGCGCTCGCCCGAGCGCACCGCGATCGACATGTAGGGCTCGGTCTCCTTGCGGAAGTACACCGGCCCGTACCAGGTCTGGCCGGGCCGCGCCTCCTTGAACGCGCGGTCCTGCGAGCGGTCCTCGCCGCTGTCGCGCGTCTCCATCCGCAGGCGCGACACGGTGAGCTGCTCGCGGCCGCGCGCGTCGACGTAGGCGATGTCGGTCACCGCCCCCGCGATGCGCAGCACCTTCATGAGCTCCAGGCGCCGCTGCTCCGAGCCCTCGGCGCCGAACATCGGCAGCGCGGCGAACGCCACCTGCTGCTCGATCTGGCGCACGAACTCCTCGATGCGCGCCGCCGCGCCCGCGGCCTTCTCGCGCTGCAGGCTCGCGACCGCGACCTTGGTCTCCTGGTAGGCGAAGTAGAAGCCGATGCCGCCCGAGATGAGCAGCGCGCCGCAGACGAGCCCGAGCACCAGCAGGAAATACTTGCGGAACAGGCGCCCGCGGTGCCGCTGCACCGTGCCCGGCTGCTCGCCGACGGGCTCGATGGGTTTCAGGTCCTTTCCCCCTTTCGCCTCACTGTATCACCCGCGCGGACCGCGCAAGCGCGCGCTGCTCGCCGGCGAGACGCGCATCGCGCGCGAGCGGGCGCGCGCCCGGCGCCTGGATGCGCGCCGGCGCCACGCGGCGCTCGCCGCGCGCCTCCTCGCGCTGCCCGCCGCCGAGGCAGCGGCGATGGTGCGGCGCGCGCGCTCCGCGGTGGATCGCTGGGAGCGCGACGGCCTGTGCAGCGCGCACTACGTTTCGCGCTGGCGCACGCGGCTCGCCGGCCCGGCGCGGCGGGTCGCCGCTGCGCTGCTCGAGCACGACGCGTGGACCGACGCGCTCCTGCAGAACACGCCCTGGAGCTTCGCGCTGGAGCCGCCCGCAGCTTGAGACGCGAAGACCTGCGGCGCCTCTTCGCCCGCGCCCGCGAGCTGTCGGGCGAAACCGACTACGTGGTGTTCGGCAGCCTTGCGGCGCTCGGCTATGCGGGCGAAGTGCCGCCGCGCATGGCGATGTCGGTCGACGTCGATGCCTACACGCGCGGCGATCCGCAGCGGGTGTTCGAGCTGGCAGGAGCCCTGGGACAAGGCAGCAGCTTCGAAGCCGCGCACGGCTACTACCTCGATCCCGTTTCGCCGCGGGTCGCCACGCTGCCCGCGGGCTGGGAGCAGCGCCTGGTGCGAATCGAGCTCGAGCCCGGGCTCGCGGCATGGTTCCTCGAGCCCAACGACGCGGCCGTATCCAAGTACGCGCGCATGGAGCCGCGCGACCGGGAATGGATCCGCGCCGGCCTGCAGGCCGGCCTGCTGTCTCTCGCGATCCTCGATGCGCGCTTTGCGCAAACCGCCTTCCTCGACGCGGCCGAGTCGGCGCGGGCGCGCGCTGCGCTGGACGAAGACCGCGCGTGGCTCGGGGCCCGGCGCAGGCGCAAGCGCTGAGCTTCATTCGATCACCCGGTCGGCGCGCACCAGCACCGACTGAGGAATATTGATGCCGAGCGCCTTTGCGGTCTTCATGTTGATCACCAGCTCGACGTTGCTTGCTTGCTCGACGGGCAAGTCCGACGGCTTGGCGCCCTTCAGGATCCGGTCGACATAGGACGCCGAGCGGCGAAACATGGGCGGGATGCTCGGCGCGTAGCTGATGAGCGCGCCGGCCTCGGTGAGGAAACCCCAGCCGGAGACGATCGGCAGGCGCTGCCTTTGTCCGAATTCGGCGATCAGCGTGCGGTTGCTCGCCACGATGCCGCCTTCGAACGTGACGTAGAGGACGTCCGGCCGGCTCGGCTGGATGCGCTGCAGCGCCGCCCCGAGCTCGGCGTCGGAAGCGACTGGATAGGGCTCGGCCTTGGCGCCGAGCTGCGCCGCGGCGGCGAGGGTCGCCTTCGATTCGGCGCGCGCATTGGCGTTGCGCGAATCCCAGATCACCGCGATGCGCTTGGCAGCCGGAATCAGTTCCCGGATGAGTTGCACGCGCTTGCCGGCGAGTTCGCTGGATATGAAGGAAATGCCGGTGATGTTGCCTTCGGGCCGCGAAAGCGAAGCCACCGCCCCGATGCCGACGGGATCGCCCACCGCCATGAAGACGATCGGAGTCGTCGCGGTGCACTTCTTGGCGGCGAGAAGGGCGATCGCGCCGGACACGACGATCACATCCACCTTCTGCGCGACCAGATCCCGGCACAGGTCCTCGACGAACTCGACGGCGTTCTGCGCCGACTGGTAGATGACCTCCACGTTCTTTCCCGGCACGTAGCCGAGCTCGCGCAGGCCGTCGAGGAACGCCTGGCGCTCGGGCGACGGCGGCTCGAGCAGCGCGGTCGCCAGCAGGTAGCCGATGCGCGGCCGGCGCCCGGACTGCGCGACCGAGCGCGCCGCGAGGACCAGTGCTCCCAAGCCAAGAAAGACGCGCCGCTTCACGCGAGCACCCGGTCGGCGCGCAGCAGCACGGCGGGCGGGATCGTGATGCCCAGCGCCCTCGCCGTCTTCAGGTTCACCACCAGCTCGACCTTGTTCGGAAGCTCGATCGGCACCTCGGCGGGACTGGTGCCGCGCAGCACCCGGTCGACGAAGTACGCAAGGCGCCGGTACACCTCCGGCAGGACCGGCCCGTAAGTGAGCAAGCTTCCGCCCTCGGCGATGGTCGCCCAGCCCGAGATGGTCGGGACGCGGTGCTCGATCGTGAAGCGCCCGATCGCGGCGCGCTGCTGCACCATAAGCGCGTCCGGGTGGACCACGAGTGCTTCGGCGCGCGCCGCCGCGATGGCGGGCAGGGCGCGCTCGAGCTCCGGCACGTTGGTCGCCGCATAGTGCGAAACCTGCATCCCCAGGCCGACCGCCGCTTCGCGCGTCGCGGCGAGCTCCTTGGCATCGCCGGTATGCTCGGTGTTGGAAAGGACGGCGAGCCGCCTTGCCTTGGGCACCACTTCGTGCAGCAGCTCGACGCGCTTGCCGACCAGCGCGTAGGAAAGAAACGTGATGCCCGTAAAGCGGCCGCCCGGCCGGGCGAGGCTCTTCGCGACGCCGGCGTCGATCGGGTCGCCGCTGGTGCCGAAGACCACGGGGGTGGCTCCGGGCAGCTTCTGGGCAACGCGCAGCGCCGGCCCCTGCGTAACGAACGCGGCGGGCTTGAGAGCCGCGGCTTCGAGCGCCATCCGCTCCAGCGCCTCGCGCGAGCTGTCCCCCCAGCGCTCGTCGAGATCCCAGGTCTTGCCCTGCTGGTAACCCAGCGCGGCCATGCCCTCGAGGAAGGGGTTGAGGAATGTCGCGCCGGCCGCGCTGCCGATCATGCTCAGCCAGGCCACCCGGGGGCGCGACGCCGTCTGCGCGAGCGCGGCAAAGGGCATGAGTGGCGCGCTCGCGGCAAGGACCACGAGCGTGCGTCGCTTGGCTTCCATGGCTCCTCCCCGTTCCCCGGGCTTGTCCCGCCCGGCGGAACTTCAGTCGGCCAGTATGGGCCTCCGCTGCGAAAAATTCATCTCATTGTCCGGCGCGTTACTGGTATTCCCAGACCGGCTCGACCGGCCGCATCGGGTCGCCCGCGACGACCACCATCTCCGGGGTGGCCGGCAGCGCCAGGTCGGCCATCGACACCGCGGCGGCGGCGAGGATGAGGAGGGTCGGGATCATCAGTACCAGGAACTGCAGGTGCTCGGTCTTGTTCATGGTTCCCTCCCATGAAGGTGATGGCGGCCAGCTTAGGCCCTCGCCCGGCCCCGGTCAGCGAACCAGGGCTGCTCCCGGGGGTGATTTATTCACCTCGCTGCCGCACAATCGCCAAAATCGTCACCCGGGAGGGGGATGAAAGACCGCTCGGTCGAGGTGCTTCCCCAGCCGCTGCTCGACAAGGTCGCGGCGGTCGCCACGGTGCGCACTTTTCCCAGGCGCGCGATCATCGTCACCGAGGGCGACGACACCGATTCGCTCTACGTGGTGCTCTCGGGCAAGGCGCGCGTGTTCGTCGCCGACGACCGGGGGCGCGAGGTGCAGCTCAACCAGCTCGGCCCGGGAGAGTACTTCGGCGAGATCACGCTCGACGGCGGGCCGCGCTCGGCCTCGGTGACGGCGCTCGAGGACTGCCGCTGCGCGGTGGTGAAGCGCGGCGAGTTCGACACGTTCCTCGAGCAGCACCCCGAGCTCGCGCTGCACATCGTGCGCAAGCTCGCGCGCCGGGTGCGCGACCTGACCGAGAATGTCAGAAGCCTGGCGCTGATGGACGTCTACGGGCGCGTCGCGCGCCTGCTGCTCGAGCTCGCCGAGGAGAAGGAAGGCCGGCTGGTGGTGAGCGAGGCCCTCACCCACAAGGACATCGCCTCGCGGGTGGGCGCCTCGCGCGAGATGATCAGCCGCATCTTCTCGGACCTGAACGAGGGCGGCTACGTGCGCAAGGAGGACGGGCAGCTCGTCATCGCGCGCAAGCCCCCGCCGCGCTGGTGATCGGGTAATCCGTCACAGCCGCGGCGCGCAAGCCGTCATTGAGGCGGCACGGCCGGGGGCGTAGCTTGGCGCCATGTTCGCCGATGCGCCTGAAGTATTCCTCTGGGTGATCCGGGCCCTGATCCTCTCGGGCCTCGCCTGGGGCGCCTGGCTGTGCATCAGCCATCCGTTCCTGCCCGCGCGCTCGGAGAAGACGCTGCAGTACGAGCACTTCGCCACGTTCGCGCTGCTGGTGCTGCTGCTCACCACGATCGGGGGCGTGCTGCACGCTGGCTGAAGGTTTGGCTCCATGAATTTCCGCATCCGCAAGGGGACGCACGTGTCCCATTTCCACCGCAAATGCCCCCTCTGGCCCGCGGAAAACTACTACGAGCAGCACCAGCCGCTCTGGTGGGGCAATCTCTGCGAGGAATGCTCCAGGCTCGCCGACATCGAGGCCGCGCGGCTGGAGAAGAAGACCGGCAGCCAAGGGAAACTCTGAAAAGCGGCGACGGTCGTCCCCGCGAAGGCGGGGAACCATTTGAGCCAGCGCTGCGGAACGGCTGCAGGAGACGAACCCCGAGTGGAAGGATCCCTCGGCTGAGATTTTCTGAATGGGTCCCCGCCTTCGCGGGGAAACGTCACCCCCGAGTGCTTCAGTCGGGGGCGACTTCTTCGACCTTCCCTAGCTTCTCAGGGCCCTCAGCCGGAAGGCCGGGACCGGCTGCTGAAAGCCGCGCAGGGTGAGCGCGCCGACGAACTCGGTGTCGGCGACGCCGACGATGTCCTGCTCGGTCTGGCCGTCGAGGATGATCTCGCCGGCGTGCGCCGAGCCGCACAGGCGCGCGGCGAGGTTGGGCACGTTGCCGATCGCGGCGTACTCCCAGCGCTGATCGAAGCCGATCACGCCGAGCGTGGTCTCGCCCTGCGCGATGCCGATGCCGAGGCCGACCTCGTGCCCGAGCTTCGCCCAGGCGTCCGAGATCGGGCGGAAGGCGTGCTGCAGCGCGAGCGCCATGCGGATCGCGCGCTCGGCCGGCTTGTCGACCTCGATCGGGTCGTTGAAGAAGATCATGATGCCGTCGCCCGCGAAGTGCTCGAGCGTGCCGCCGTACTCGTCGACGGTGCGGCCGAGCGTCGCGTGGTAGGCGCGCAGCAGCTCGAGCACCTCGTCGGGGTCGGCGCGGTCGGTGAAGGCAGTGAAGCCGCGCAGGTCGAGGAACACCGCGGTGATCTCGCGCCGGTGCGGCTCGAGCAGCTCCTCGCCGCCGGGGGCGACGATCGCCTCGGCCACCGCGCGCGAGAAGAAGCGCTTCATGCGCGAGAGGCGCTCGAGCTGCGCCACCTGGTCGCGCACGCGCTCCTCGAGCTGCGCGTTGAGCTGCTTGACCTCGTCCTGCAGCGCCTTGACGTGCAGCAGGCGCTTCACGCGCCCGAACAGCTCCGCCCAGTTGACCGGCTTGGCGAGGAAGTCGTCGGCGCCGGCCTCGATGCCCTTGACGCGCTCGGTCTGCGCCTCGGCCGAGGTGACGAGGATCACCGGCAGGAGCGCCGTCGCCGGGCTGGCGCGCAGCCGCCGGCAAAGCTCGTAGCCGTCCATGCGCGGCATCAGGATGTCGGAGATCACCAGGTCGGGGCCGCGGGAGCGCACGATCTCGAGCGCCGCTTCGCCGTCGAGCGCCACCTCGACGTCGTAGCCCAGGTTGCGCAGCAGCCCCGACACCATCTCGGCGTTGGTGCGCTGGTCGTCGACCACGAGGATGCGCTCGGCCAAGGGAGGTGGAAAGCCTATGGCCCGAACATGATCACGCCGCGCGCGTTCTTCCCGGCCTGCAGGTCGGCGAACGCCCGGGGCGCGTCGGCGATCGGGTAGCGCTGCGTGATGAGCTCGGCGAGCTTGAGCCTGCCCGCCATGTAGAGCGAAAGCATGCGCGGGAAATCCACGCGCGGCACGCACGAGCCGAAGGAGCTGCCGGTGAGCGTCTTCTCCTCGAAGGGCAGCGTCATGGTGCGCACCGACGTGGAGTCCGCCGGCTTGGCGACGCCGACGACCACCGCGAGGCCGCCGCGCCGGATGGCGCGATAGGCGGTGCCGGCGAGCTCGCCCGATCCGACGCATTCGAAGGCGTAGTCGGGACCGCCGCCGGTGAGTTTTTTCAGCGTCTTGGCCACGTCGTCGTCTGGCTTGAGCGCATCCGTAGCTCCAAACTTCCTGGCCATCTCGAGCTTCGCCGGCAGCGTGTCGATGGCGATGATGCGCCCGGCGCCGGCGATCACCGCGCCCTGGATCACCGAGAGGCCGACCCCGCCGCAGCCGAACACGGCGACCGACGATCCGGGCTGGACTTTCGCCGTGTTGAAGACCGCGCCGACCCCGGTGGTGACGCCGCAGCCCACCAGCGCCGCGCAGTCGAGCGGAATCTCCGGATCGATCCTGATCAGGTTCTCGGCCGACACGGTGGCGTATTCCGCCATCGAGCCGCAGCCCGAGAAGATGTTGAGCGGCGCGCCTTTCGCGTCGCGCACGCGCGGCGTTCCCTCGCGCGGCGTAGTGAGCGCCTTCCCCGCCTCGAGGCACAGCACCGGGCGGCCCCCGACGCAGAAGCGGCACCTTCCACACATGTAGATGAACGAGAAGACCACGTGGTCGCCCTTGGCGAGGTCGGCGACGCCTTCGCCCACCTCGTCCACCACGCCCGCGCCCTCGTGGCCGAGCACCAGCGGCAGCGGCAGCGCGATCGCGCCAGTAGTGGCCGACAGATCGGAGTGGCACACGCCGCACGCGGCGAGCTTCACCGTCACTTCGCCGCGCTTCGGCGGATCGACCGCGATCTCCTCGACCACCACGGGCTTGTTGTGTTCGCGGCAGAGCGCCGCTTTCGCCTTCCGGGACATCGTTCGAGTATAGCTAGAATACCGAAATGCTCCTCCGAGACCGGCTTTTCATCGGCGGCGCGTGGGTCGCGCCATCCTCCAAACAGACGATCGATGTCTACAACGCGGGCACCGGCGAGGTGCTCGGCAAGATCCCGCTCGGCGACGAGAAGGACGTCGACCTCGCCGTGTCGGCGGCGCGCTCGGCGCTCGAAGGCTGGAGCGGCGGCTCGGCCGAATGGCGCGCCGGCTTTCTCGAGAAAATATCGGCAGGCCTGAAAGCGCGCGCGGACGAGATCGCCAGGCTGATCGCGCAGGAAGTCGGCATGCCGATCAAGCTCTCGGCGCGCATCCAGGCGGGGCTGCCGATCGCCAATTTCGCCAACTACGCAAGGCTGGTGAAGGAGTTCTCCTTCGAGAGCAAGGTGGGGAACTCGGTGGTGGTGCGCGAGCCGGTCGGGGTCGTCGGCGCGATCACGCCGTGGAATTACCCGCTGCACCAGATCGCGCTCAAGGTGGCGCCCGCGCTCGCCGCCGGCTGCACGGTGGTGCTCAAGCCCTCCGAGATCGCGCCGTTCAACGCCTTCTTGCTCGCGGAAGTGATGGACACCGTCGGGCTGCCGAAAGGCGTGTTCAACCTCGTCACCGGCACCGGCCAGAAGGCTGGCGAGGCGCTCGTCCGGCATCCGGGTGTGGACATGATTTCCTTCACCGGGTCAACGCGCGCAGGCAGGCAGATCTCCAAGCTCGCGTCCAAGACCATCAAGCGCGTCGCGCTCGAGCTGGGCGGCAAGAGCGCCTCGGTGATCCTCGAGGACGCCGACCTGGCCGCGGCGGTGAAGGGCACCGTGAACGGCTGCTACCTCAACTCCGGGCAGACCTGCACCGCGCTGACCCGCATGCTCGTCCCCCAGTCGAAGTATGAGGAAGCGGCGAAGCTCGCGGTCGACGCGGCCAAAGGCTTCACGGTCGGCGATCCGCTCTCCGAAACGACCCGGCTGGGACCGCTCAGCTCGCTGCCGCAGCTCGAGCGCGTGCGCGGCTATATCAAGAAGGGCGTCGAGGAAGGCGCGCAGCTCCTCGCCGGCGGCGCCGAGCCGCCCGAGGGCGCGCCGCAGGGCGGCTACTACGTGCGCCCGACGGTGTTCGGCAAGGTAGAAAACAGCATGGCCATCGCCCAGGAGGAGATCTTCGGGCCGGTGCTCTCGATCATTCCCTACCGCGACGAAGAGGACGCGATCCGCATCGCGAACGACAGCCCCTACGGCCTCGCGGGCGCGGTCTGGTCGAAGGACGACGCGCGCGCGCAGCGCGTCGCGCGCCGCATCCGCGCCGGGCAGGTCGACGTCAACGGCGGCGCCTTCAACATGAACGCGCCCTTCGGCGGCTTCAAGCAGTCGGGGCACGGGCGCGAAGCCGGCGTGTACGGTCTCGAGGAATTTCTCGAATATAAATCCCTGCAGCTGAAGGGATGAGACTTCTCCGCCTCGCCACGGGGCTGATCGTCGCGGCCTTCGTGGTCGGCCATTTCTCCAACCACGCGCTCGGCGTGGTCTCGATCGAGGCGATGGACCGCATGCGCACGGCGCTCGCCCTGTGGTGGCGCAGCCCCGTGGGCACCTTCCTTCTATATGGCTCGCTGCTAACTCACTTTTTTCTGGCTTTAGTAAGTCTGTACCGCCGCAGCACCCTGCGCATGCCGGTCTGGGAAGCCGCGCAGCTCCTGCTCGGCCTCGCCATCCCGCCGCTCCTCATCGCGCACATCGTCGGCACGCGCCTCACGCGGATGTTGCTCGACCACCACATCGACTACGAGCGCGTCGTCGGGCTGCTCTGGTCGAGCGAAGCGTCGATCACCCGCCAGTCGATCCTGCTCCTCATCGTGTGGGCGCACGTCTGCATCGGCCTGCACTACTGGCTGCGCCTCAGGGCCTGGTACCAGAGCGTGCAGCCGCTCGCCTTCGCGGTGGCGCTGCTGCTGCCCGCGCTCGCGCTGGCGGGCTTCGCCAGCGCCGGGTTCTATCTCTGGCCGAGCGTCGAGAGCGTCGGCGGCATGCAGAAGTACAACGTCGACCTCGCCGGCATGAGCGACCAGCAGCGCGCCATGATGGCCGGCTGGCGCTCGGGGCTCGAGTGGGCGTTCTGGATCGCGCTCGCCGCGACGCTGCTCGCGCGCTGGCTGCGCGCCCGCATCGGCGCCACCTACCGCGTGCGCCACGCCTCGGGCCGCGTGCTCACCGCGCCGGTCGGCCGCAGCATCCTGGAGGCGATCCGCGACGCAGGTCTGCCGCACGCCTCGGTGTGCGGCGGGCGCGCGCGCTGCACCACCTGCCGCGTGCGCATCAGCGAGGGCCTCGAGGGCCTGCCGCCGCCGGCGCGCAAGGAGGCGAAGGCGCTCGGGCGCATCGAGGCGCCGCCGAACGTGCGCCTCGCCTGCCAGTGCCGCCCGACGCGCGACGTGGCGGTGACGCCGCTCCTGCCGCCGAACGCCGGCCCGTCGTCGGCGCGCCAGCCGCCGAGCGGCGCGCAGGGCCGCGAGCGCCCGATCGCGGCGATGTTCGTCGACCTGCGCGACTCGACGCGGCTCGGCGAAGGGCGCCTGCCCTACGACGTGGTGTTCATCATGAACCAGTTCTTCGCCGAGATGCACGCCGCGCTGCGCGCGACCGGCGGCTACTATGCCCAATTCCGGGGTGACGGCCTTCTCGCCCTGTATGGCCTCGAATCAGAACTGCCTGCCGCGTGCCGCGCCGCCATCCAGGGCGCCGCCGAGATGCAGACGCGTATCGAGCGCCTGAACGAGAGCATGGGTGAGGAGCTCAAGGCGCCGATGCGCATCGGCATCGGCATCCACGCCGGGGTGGCGATCGTCGGCACCATGGGCCCGCCGGAGGCACCGATCTACTCCGCGATCGGCGACATGGTCAACACCGCGGCGCGCTTCGAGAACATGACCAAGGCCTTCGGCTGCGTGCTGGTGGCCTCGGCCGAGGTCCTGCGCCAGGCCGGCATCGAGCCCGGCGATGCGCCGGAGCACCAGGTGCGGGTGCGGGGCAAGACCGAGCGGCTGGCCGTCTACGCGATCGCCGACCCCAGAAAAATAGGGACTGTCCCTATTTAATCAGGGACGCGAGCCGCTCATGGTGCGCGAGAGCTGAGCGGTCGTATTCGCCAGCCTGCCGGCGAGCACCCGGATCAGCTCGAGCGCGGCGTCGGGGTTCTCGCGGATGATCTTGGTGAAGAGCTCCTTGGAGATCTTGAGCGTCTCGAGCCTGGTCTGGGCGGTGGCAGTGGCGGTGCGCGGCACGTCGCCGAAGATCGCGATCTCGCCGATG
>Ga0187892_10006284_pt1 | contig 17798 bp, 17 predicted proteins | sample MA1701073metaG_FD_139345 | JGI IMG/M metagenome (GOLD analysis project Ga0187892, IMG submission 139345) | Bio-ooze microbial communities from a basaltic lava cave in the Kipuka Kanohina Cave System on the Island of Hawaii, USA - MA170107-3 metaG ... | reverse complement strand
AGCAGGCTCGCGCGCTCGGCTAGCGCGCCAGCTCGGCCGGGTCCCAGTACTCGCGCCACTCGTGGATCACGCCGCCTGCGATGCGGCAGATGGACATGCCGCGCCAGCGCACGGGCCGGCCGCTCGCGCGGTCCGCACCGGCGATCGTCCACTCCGAGAGCACATGGTCGCCGTCCACCGCGAGCCGGTGGAACTCCCAAGACACGGGGCGCAGCCGCGCGAAGGAGCCGGCGACGAGCCTGGTGTAGGCCGCCTTGCCGCGGATCGGCTCGGCGCGCCCCGGCAGGTGCATCACCAGCTCGTCGGCGAACAGCCCGAGGTAGGCCGCCGCGTCCTCGGCGAGCCACGCCGCGCGGCGGCGCTCGAACAGTGCGCGGGCTTCGTCGGGGCTCAGCGGAGCGTGATCGCCGCGTTCGAGAGCACGGGCGTGCCGCGCTCCTTGCTCTTCGAGGCGAGCAGCAGCTGCTTCCCCTCGCGCCAGATCGACGTCACCATCGTCTCGCCCGGGAAGAACACGCCCGCGAAGCGCGCCTGGTAGCGCGCCACCTTCGCGACGTCGCCCGCGAGCGCGTGATCGACCGCGGCCCTGCACACGATCCCGAACGAGCAGAGTCCATGCAGGATGGGCGTGTCGAACCCGCCCATCTTCGCGAACGACGGGTCGGCGTGGAGCGGGTTCTTGTCGCCCGACAGGCGATAGAGGAGCGCCTGCTGCGGAAGCGTCTTCGTCTCGACGGTGAGATCCGCCGCGCGCGACGGCGCCTCGTTGCCCGCCTTCGGGCCCGCGTCTCCGCCGAAGCCGCCCTCGCCGCGCAGGAACAGCGAGAAGCGGTTCGTGAACAGCGGCGCTCCGCCCTCGCTGGTCTTCACCTCGAGCACCACCAGCGCCGCCTTGCCCTTGTCGTAGATGCCCGCGATGCGCACCTGGTTCTCGAGCTTCGCCTGCGTCGGGAGCGGCCGGTGGATCTCGATGTCCTGCTCGCCGTGCAGCAGCATCGCCGGGTTGAACTTGAGGCCCTCGACGCCGAACAGCGAGGCGCCCATCGAGCTGAACACCGGGACCACGCAGAAGCTCGGCAGCACCTTGAGGTTCTTCTCGTAGGTGTACTCGAGCTCGTTCGCGTCGGTGGCCGGCACGCCCGCGCCGATGCCGAGGTGGTAGAGGATCACGTCGTCGATCTCGTAGGACGACGTGTTGGGGGCGAACTTGGCCGCGAGGGCCTTCTGGGGCTCGATCGGCATGCTCTCTCCTACTTGCCTTGCATCAGGTTGGCGACCATGCGCATCTCGTCGCCGATCCCGTTCGGAATGATGTACCCCGCCGGATCGCGGATCTGGTCGATGTGCGCCGCGATCTCCTCCACCGTCGCCGGCTGGCCCGGGCCCTTCGCCCAGCCCTGGTTCATGCCGATGAAGATGCGCGCGTAGCGTCCGCCGCCCACGTCGAAGATCTCGTGCGTGAGCTCGCACTGCTCCGACACCAGGTAGACCACGAGCGGCGTCACGCAGTCGGGCGAGAGCTTCTCGGCGAGCGGGCCGAGCAGCTGCTCGGTGAGGCGCGTCCGCGCGATGGGAGCGATCACGTTGCTCTTGATGTTGTTCTTCGCGCCTTCCTGCGCGAGCACGTTCGAGAGGCCCACGAGGCCCATCTTGGCGGCGCCGTAGTTCGACTGGCCGAAGTTGCCGAAGATGCCGGCGCCCGAGGCCGTGAAGAGCAGGCGGCCGTAGTTCTGCTCCTTCATCACGCGGAACGCGGGCTGCGAGACATAGAAGGCGCCCTTCAGGTGCACGTCGAGGAGGATGTCGAGGTCCTCCGGCGCGAGCTTCGCGAAGGTCTTGTCGCGCAGGATGCCCGCGTTGTTGATCACGACGTCCACGCGGCCGAAGTTGTCGAGCGCGGCCTTGATGATCGCCTCGCCGCCCTCGGGCGTGGAGACGGAGTCGTAGTTCGCGACGGCCTTGCCGCCGGCCTCGATGATCTGCTTCACGGTCTCGTCGGCCATGCTGCTGCTGGCGCCGCTGCCGTCGGCCTTCCCGCCGAGGTCGTTGGCGACGATCATGCCGCCGCGGCGGGCGATCTCGAGCGCATACGTGCGGCCGAGGCCGCCGCCGGCGCCGGTGATGACGGCGACGCGGCCGTCGAAGCGAAGGTCGGGCATGGGGGTCTCCTGTCGGCTGGGGGACGAGCGGAAGGGCCGAACGATATCACGGCCCTTCGGAGCGTCAGCTCCCAGCGACGCAGGGGACCCGTCTGGCGCAGCCCGCGCCTTCGACTGCCATCGTTCCTCCCCTTTCTCTCACTTCGGGCTCCAGCGGATGCGCACGGTCTGCCTTCCGAAGCGACGCGCCGCAGCTTCGTCGGTGCCCATGTACAGATCGATCTTGCGGCGCCAACGGGGCGCCATGCGGTCGAGCACGACCCACTCGCCGTGGCCGTCGATTTCGACCCTCGTTCCGAAGCGAAGCCCCGCCTGCTCGAGGTCCCGTGACACGGCGATCGCGCGCATGCCCGGCGCCAGCCGCTCGCCAGAGGCCGTGAGGGTCGGCTGGCCGTCGGTCTGCGCGACGAGGGAGTTGTAGGCGGTGGCGGTCACCTGCAGCTCGCGCGCGGCGGGCGGCGGCGCGGGCGGTGGAAGTGCGGGACGCACGCGGCTCGCACATCCGCCGGCCGACACGACGAGCAGGCAGAGGCAGAGCCAGGGCTTTCGGTGTGCGTGCACGTAGGGTCCGCCGTCACGACACCGCGCCGCGGTCCGGCGCGTCGGCGGGCGTCGGCTCCGGGACGAGCACGCTGACGCTGCGCGCGGTCCACGATCCCGGGCGGGTCTCGTCGGCGGCGATCACCACGCGCTCGCCGATCGAGAGGTCCGCGAGCCCGATCGGCACGCCGTCGCGCTCGATGCGCGTGTCGGTCGTCACGTGGTAGAACAGCGGGCCTCCCAGCGACTTCACGTGGAGGCGCCCACCGTCGACGTCCACGGCGGTGATCGTCAGGGCGGCGGCGGGGCGCGGCACGTCGAGCGGCGCCGCGATGCCGTCGGGTCCGACGATCTCGACGGTGAGCGCGAGCTGGCTGCTCCCGTCCTGGATCGCTTCGACGGCGACGCGCTGGCCGACGGCCAGCGCCTCGAAGCCGAGCTCGATGCCCGCGCCGATCACGACGGCGTCCTCCAGGCACAGGAAGGTCTCCGGGCCGGCCGCCGTCTCGATCGTGAACGCGCGGTGCACGCGATCGACGTCGGTGAGCTGGCCCACGTAGAGGAGCGAGTCGCGGGGGACACGGGCCTCCGGCGTCTCCGCGGCAAACGCCGCGGGCGCCAGCGTCAACGCGAGGCAGAGGAGCGCGAGTGAGGTCATGGCGGAACCTCCGACTGCGCTTCGGAGGTGCATGCGGCATGCCAGCGGCGATCCGCAGGCCGCGGGAACGCGCGGCCGGCTCGCGGCGTCTGACGAATCTACAAAGGCGACGCCTCGCCTTGCAGTTTCGGCTCGTGCCGGCCGCGAAGAGCGAATCTACGAGTCGGCGGGAACGCGCGTGGCCATGCGGAACGCGCTCCAGTCCGGCCTCCGCATCCGCCACCAGTACTCGAGCGTGTAGCCCTTCCAGTTGTTGGTGACCTTGCCGGACGCGGTCTTGTACCAGCTGCCGCAGCTCGTGGCCCAGACGGTGTCCGCGAGCGCGGACTGGACTTCCTCGTTGAAGCTCTCCTGCACCTCGGGGCGCACGTCGAGCCAGGCGCGCCCGCTGCGCGAGAGCTCCTCGAGGCACTCGACGATGTACCGCACCTGCGCCTCGATCATGAACAGGATGGAGTTGTGGCCGAGGTTGGTGTTCGGGCCGTAGAGCAGGAACAGGTTGGGGAAGCCGCTGACGGCGACGCCCAGGTACGCCTCCGCGCCGCCCTTCCACTGCTCGTGGAGCTTCCTTCCGCCGAGGCCCTCGATCTCGATGGGCGCGAGGAAGCTCGTGGTCTCGAAGCCGGTGCCGTAGACGATCACGTCGGCCGGATGCATGACGCCGTCCCGCGTCACCACGCCCTCGGGCGCGATGCGCTCGATCGAGCTCGTCACCACCGCGACGTTCTCGCGCCGGAGGGCCGGGACGTAGTCGTCGGAGATGAGCAGGCGCTTGCAGCCCGGCGCGTAGTCGGGCGTGAGCGCCGCGCGCAGCTTCGGGTCGGAGATCTCGCTCGCGAGGTACTCCTTCGCGAGCTGCCGGATGCGCCGCGCGATGAAGCCGTCGCCGCGGCCGCGGAAGGTCATGAAGCGCGACTCGAAGCTCCAGTAGATCCACCAGCGGTAGAGGCGCTCCAGCCCCGGCACGCGCGCAAAGAGGCGCTTCGCGCGCTCGCTGTAGGCGTAGTCGAGACGCGGCATCACCCAGTTCGGCGTGCGCTGGAAGATGTCGACGTGCGCGGCCTGCTCGGCGACGGGCGGCACGAACTGCACCGCGCTCGCGGCGTTGCCGATCACGGCCACGCGCTTGCCGGCCAGCGGTACTGCGTGATCCCAGCGCGCGGAGTGGAACGCCGCGCCCGCGAAGCTCTCGCGGCCGGGGAACTCGGGCACGTGCGGCCGGTTGAGCTGGCCGACGCCCGAGGCGAGCGCCTCGGCTTCGAGCTCCTCGCCGGCCGTGGTGCGCAGGCGCCATACCCCGGCCGTCTCGTCGAAGCGCGCCGCGGCCACCTCGACCCCGAAGCGGATGTGCGGGCGCAGGCCGTACTTCGTCGCGACGTGGCGGAAGTAGTCCTGGATCTCCGCCTGCGGCGCGAACTTGCGCGACCAGTCCGCCTTGCGCTCGAACGAGAACGAGTAGAAGTGCGACGGCACGTCGCAGCACGCGCCCGGATAGCGGTTGTCGTGCCAGGTGCCGCCGACGTCCTCGCTCTTCTCGAGGATCACGAAGTCGCGGAACCCCGCGGCCAGCAGCTTCACGCCGAGGCACAGGCCCGACGCCCCGGCGCCGAGGATCGCAACCCGGGGCTGGCTCAACGCGGCACGCCCACTGTCGTGACTCCGTTCGCCTTCGGCTCACTGCGCGCGCCGCGTTGCGGCGCTTGCGTCAGCCCGCGCGCTTGAGGGCCTTGCTGATCGGCTTCGTCTTCGCGGCGTTGATCTCGCGCAGCTCGAGCACGGTGGCGTCGGCGATGTCGGTGCCCACCACCTCGTCGCGCTCGCCGCGCAGCTCCTCCATGTCCACCCACGCGGCGTACACGGACTTGGTGCGCTCGGTGATGATGCCGGCCTTCAGCAGCGTCTTGATCAGCACGCGGAAGATGTTCGTGCTCTGGCGCATGACCTGGCGGCGGTCGTTGTCCGTGAACGCCTCGAGCACCGCGCCGCGCACCCACTGCCAATCGAGCCCGAAGCGCGGGTAGATGGCCTGCTTCTGCTCGGCGTTCACCAGGTTGAAGAGCAGCGTCTGGAAGCACTTCGCGGCCCAGTCCTCGACCTTCTCGTGCTCCTCGGCGGTGAGCTTCGGCACCGTCCGGTCGGCCCAGATCTTGCCGAAGCGGTGATGGAAGGCCTCGTCGCTCATCACGAGCTGGATCAGCCGGCGCAGCGTCGGATCGTTCGTGCGGCTGTGGAAGGTGGCGAAGGCGCCCATCGCGAGGCCTTCGATCAGCATCTGCATGCCGACCAGCTTCTTGTAGACCTCGGGCGCGAGCACGATGTCGTTCATCAGGTTCGCGAGCGTCTTCCCGCAGCCGAGCGGCGTGCCCCAGCGCTTCTGCACGTACTTCGAGAAGCCGGCCACGTGACGCGCCTCTTCGCGCGCCTGGTTCGCGGCGTACTCCTGCGCGCCGGGGTCGCGCAGGATCTGCGCCAGGCTGGTCGAGAGCGAGAGCGCACCCTGCTCGCCGTGCAGGATCGAGGAGAGCGAGAAGCGCACGCTCTCGTTCGCGAGCTGGATCTGCTGGCGCTCGTCGAGCCGGTCCTTGACCGCGCACTGGAGCTCGATCACGAAGTCGCGCGGCATGATCAGCTCTTTCTCCACGTCGAGCGGCTGCGCGTCGAAGTCGATGTACTCCGGGTCGGTCGGGTCCCAGTGGTGATCGCGCGTGAGCGAGATGATCTCGTCGAACGCGTCGCAGCGATCGGCGTAGCGGTCGACCTCGATCATCGACAGGAAGTTGTCGCGATCCACCGTGTTGTAGGCGGGGTCGTAGGTGATGTGATCGGCCATGGGTCCCCCCGTCAGCCTGCGGGCAACAGGCTCGGATTCATCCGAAGTAGAGTGGCCACGACCTGCTCGGCCGTGGCGCGGCTCGGGTCGGCCGCCCACCAGGCGATCACGCGCGTCAGCACGGCGGCGTGCGCCTGCGCGGCGACGGCGGGGTGGAGGTCGGCGGGCGCGCGGCCTTCGGCCTTGCGTCGCTCGAGCCAGCGCTGGATCCCGGGCACCACGGCCTCGCGCACCTCGTCCGCGAGGCCGGCGCTCTCCGCGCGGCCGAACACCATCACGATCAGCTCGCGCTTCTTGGCGGCGAACGCGATCAGCTCCTCGGTGCGGGCGCGCACGTACTCGCGGCTCCCGAGCTTCTGGCCGACGGAGGCGCGGTCCTGGCGCTCGCGCAGCTCGGCGAGCGCGGCGAAGGCGATCTCGTGGAAGAGCGCCTCCTTGTCGGCGAAGTGGAGGTAGAACGTGCCCGTCGCGACGCCGGCGCGGCGCGCGATCTGCGCGCTCGTGACGCCGTGCAGGCCCTTCTCGGCGAACAGCGCGACCGCGGCCTCGAGCAGACGCCGGCGCGTGTCCGCGCGGCTGCGGGCCGGGGCGCTCTCGAGCGATCTGACGTCGGCTTCAGCGACTGACATGGGATTCAGTCGCGAGCCTACAGCGCGCCCCCGCGCTAGCGCAAGCTCCTCCGCTGGATGGACCCCAGCACCCGGCGCGCGAAGCCCCGCGGGGCGAGGCTGGTGAGCCCGCCGAGCAGCCGGTTGCCGGCGCCCGGGATGCAGACGGCGTCGCGGCGCTCGAGCGCGGCGAGCGAAGCGGCCACCACCTGCTCGGCGCTCATCCACGCGAAGGCCGGCACGATGCCGGGATCCACGCCGGCGACCTCCTGGAACTCGGTGCGCGTGAAGCCGGGCAGCAGCGCCTGGACCGTCACGCCGGCGTCGCGCACCTCCTCGTGGAGCGATTCGCTGAAGGACGTCACATAGGCCTTGGTGGCGGAGTAGGTCGCGGTGAAGGGGCCGGCGCTCTCGCCCGCCAGCGACGACACGTTCACGATCCCGCCGCGCCCGCGGGCGAGCATCCCGGGCAGCGCCGCGCGCGTGAGCCGCACCAGCGCGACCACGTTGAGCCGGATCTCCTCCAGCTCGCGCTCCGGGTCGAGCTCGGCGAAGCGTCCCAGCGTCCCGAAGCCGGCGTTGTTCACGAGCAGGTCGGGGGGGTCGGCTGCGAGGGCGCCCGCGAGGCGCTCGAGGTCGCCGTCTTCGGCCAGATCCGCCACCTCGACCGAGGCCGCCACGCGGTGCCGCTCGGCCAGCTCCTTGGCCAGCGCCTCGAGCCGATCGCGCCGGCGCGCCACCAGCACGAGGTCGTGGTGGCGCTCGGCCAGCGCCCGCGCGAAGGCCTCGCCGATGCCCGCCGAGGCGCCGGTCACGAGGGCGCGCTTCTGGGCCCGTTGCGATGTGCTGGTTTGCGGCATCCTAGTCTCCGTGAAGTCGCCCGAGGGTAACGCCTTCGGGGCCGTGCTCCGCGAGCGCGGCCTCGGGGTGCTCCGCCGCCAGCGCACGACCACCCTCCAGGTGAACGTCGGCAAGCGCTGCGACCTCGCCTGCCACCACTGCCACGTCGAGTCGGGCCCGAAGCGCAGCGAGGCGATGGACGAAGGCCTCGCCGCCCGCGTGCTCGCCGTGCTCGCGGCGAATCCGGTGCTGGACACGCTCGACCTCACGGGCGGCGCGCCCGAGCTGAACCCGCACTTCCGGATGCTGGTGCGCGGCGGGCGCGCCCTCGGCCGGCGCGTGATCGACCGCTGCAACCTGACGGTGCTGTTCGAGCCGGGCCAGGAGGACACGGCGGAGTTCCTCGCGGCCGAGGGCGTCGACGTGGTCGCCTCCCTGCCCTGCTACACACCGGACAACGTCGACGCGCAGCGCGGCAAGCGCGTCTACGAGCGCAGCCTCGCCGCGCTGCGCCGCCTGAACGCGCTCGGCTACGGCGGAGGCCTGCGCCTCGACCTCGTCTACAACCCGCTCGGCGCGACGCTGCCGCCGCCACAGGCGAACCTCGAGCTCGACTACCGGCGGGAGCTCGGGGTGCTCGGCGTCCGCTTCGACCGGCTGCTCACGATCACGAACATGCCGATCAAGCGCTTCGCGCGGGATCTCGCGCGGCGCGGCGAGAGCGCTGCGTACCAGTCGCTGCTCGTGAACCACTTCAACCCGGACACCGTGGACGCGCTGATGTGCCGCAGCACGCTCTCGGTGGCCTACGACGGCCAGCTCTACGACTGCGACTTCAACCAGGCGCTCGAGCTGCCGCTCGGCGGCCGTCGCACCACGCTCTTCGAGGTGGATGACGTGGAGACGCTCGCGGCGCTCCCGATCGCGACGGCTTCGCACTGCTTCGGCTGCACCGCGGGCGCCGGCTCGAGCTGCGGCGGCGCCCTCGCCGGCATCGGAGAGGCATGATGGAAACGACCGCACCGCCGCCGCCGGCCAAGAGCTTTCCCGTCGTCAAGGTCCTCGTGGCCCTCGCCGCGGTCGCGGCGCTGCTCGCGCTCGGCCGGCTCGCGGGTGGCTACATCCCCGCCTTCCAGCGCTGGGTCGAGGGGCTCGGCGCCCTCGGTCCGCTGGCCTTCATCGCCGGCTACGCGGTCGCCGTGGTCGCGTTCGTCCCCGGGAGCGCTCTCACGCTGGCCTCGGGCGCGATCTTCGGCGTCGCGAAGGGAACGGTCCTCGTCTTCGCCGCCGCGCTGCTCGGCTCGACCGCGGCGTTCCTGATCGCGCGCCACGGGGCGCGCGCCGCGATCGAGAAGCGCATCGCGGGAGACAAGCGCTTCGCGGCGATCGACCGTGCGATCGGAACCGAGGGCCGCAGGATCGTCTTCCTGCTGCGGCTGTCGCCGATCTTCCCGTTCAACCTGCTGAACTACGGCCTCGGCCTGACGCGGGTGCGGCTCGTCGACTACGTCGTCGCCGGCGTCGGCATGCTGCCCGGCACGCTGCTCTACGTGTACCTCGGGAGCGCGGCGGGCCAGGCGGTCGCCGCGGCCGGCGGCGCGGCGCCCGGCCGCAGCCCCGGCGAGTGGGCGCTGTTCGGCGTCGGCCTCGCGGCCACCGTGATCGTCACGCTCTACGTGACGCGCATCGCCCGCCGCGCGCTGCGCGACGCCACCGGCCAGTGAAGGAGCGCGCCGTGCCCCACCCCGTCCAGGTCCTGCCGCTCGACGCGCACAACGCCGCGCTCGTCGCGAACGTGCATCCGCCCGACTGGAAGAACCCGACGCCCGACGGCCGCTACAACCTCGTGGTGATCGGCGCCGGCACGGCGGGGCTCATCACCTCGCTCGTGGCGGCGAGCCTCGGCGCCAAGGTGGCCCTGATCGAGCGCCACCTGATGGGCGGCGACTGCCTCAACGTCGGCTGCGTGCCGTCGAAGGCCGTGATCCGCTCCGCGCACCTCGCGCACGACGCGCTTCGCTTCGGCGCGCCGGACTTCGGCGCCGCCATGGAGCGGATGCGGGAGATCCGCGCCCGCATCAGCCACGACGACTCCGCGAAGCGCTACCGCGAGGAGTTCGGCGTCGAGATCTTCTTCGGCGACGCGCGCTTCACCGGGCCGGGCCGCGTGGACGTGGACGGCACGGCGCTCGAGTTCGCGAAGGCGGTGATCGCGAGCGGCGCCCGCGCGTCGGCGCCGCCGATCCCCGGGCTCACGGAGGCCGGCTACCTCGACAACGAGACGGTCTTCACGCTCACCGAACGCCCCCGGCGGCTCGCCGTGATCGGCGCCGGCCCGATCGGCTGCGAGCTGGTGCAGGCGTTCCGCCGGCTCGGATCCGAGGTGACCGTCTTCGAGGTGGCACCGCAGATCTTGATTCGCGAGGACCCGGACGCCGCCGCGATCGTGCAGGAAGCCTTCGTGCGCGAGGGCATCGAGCTGGTGCTCGGCTGCACGCTCCAGCGGGTGGAGCGGCGCGGCGCGGAGAAGATCGTCCACGTCTCCTGCCCGAAGGCGGGCGCACGCACGCTGGCCTTCGACGAGATCCTGGTGGGCGCGGGCCGCGCGCCGAACGTCGAGGGCATGGGCCTCGAGACGGTCGGCGTGAAGTTCGACGTGCGCGACGGCATCCAGGTGGACGACTTCCTGCGCACGACGAACCCGCGCATCTACGCGGCCGGCGACTGCGCGATGGCGTGGAAGTTCACGCACGCGGCCGACGCCGCCGCCAAGATCGTGGTGCAGAACGCCCTGTTCTCGTTCGGCCCGCTCGGCAAGAAGCGGCTCTCGCAGCTCACCATGCCCTGGTGCACGTACACCGACCCCGAGATCGCGCACGTCGGCCTCTACGAGCGCGACGCGAAGGCGCGCGGCATCGAGCTCGACACCTACCAGGTGCCGATCGCGCGCGCGAACCGCGCGGTCACCGATGGCCAGGAAGAGGGGCTGGTCAAGATCCACGTGAAGCAGGGCACGGCCGAGATCGTGGGCGCGACCGTCGTCGCCGCGCACGCCGGCGACCTGATCACGCAGCTCACGCTCGCGATCACGCAGAAGATCCCGCTCGGCGCCTTCACGAACGTGATCTTCCCGTACCCGACCCAGGGCGAGGCGATCAAGGCGGCGGCGGGCCTCTACACCCGCACGCGCCTCACACCGGGCGTGAAGCGCCTGTTCACCGCCTTGATGCGCCTGCGCCGCTAGTCGTCGTCTTCGTCGTCGTCCTCGTCTTCGCCGATCTCGACCAGCAGCAGGTCGTTGTCGGCCACCAGGCCCACGCCGGGGCAGTAGAGCTTCGTGCTCTCGCCCGCGTCGAGCGGAGAGCTCTCCGTGACCTCCACGCAGCCGTGGAAGTCGCCGGCCTCGGTCTCGACGTCGAGGCCCTCCGCGGTGTGCTCGGCCTGGTCCTGCGCGACGCCGGGCGCGACCTCCTGCGCGTAGCGGGAGCCGAGCAGGAAGGTGCCGGGCATGATGATCCCGGGCTTCGCTCCGTTCCGTCCCGCCAGCCAGGCGCCGTCGTGGCTCACGCTCCCGTCGTCCTCGAAGATGTCCACGTCCTCGCCGAAGTAGAAGACGTCGTTCGTCTTCTCGCAGATCGCGAAGAAGTTGCGCGAGATCTCCTTGATCTCTCCGTCTTCGTCGAACTCCCGCTCCTCCACGATCGCCGTGCGCACCGTGCGCATCTTCCCGCCGATGGGCAGCGTGATGCGGCGGGTCTGCTCGAGCACCGTGATGACGAGGGCCTCGCCCTCTTCCTCGTCCTCGTAGACGAGCTGGCGCTCGGGCTCCAGGATGAAGTGCGGGTTCACGCCGCGCGTGAGGAAGCGGCAGTCCTGCAGGCGGAAGGTCGAGGTGAAATCGTCCTGTGCCCCGGCGCCGAGCGGCAGCAGGAGCAGGGCGCCGAGTGCGAGTCTGGCTATGGTCCGTGACATGATCGTCCTTCCTCGTCAAGGAGCCGGCTCCGCGACACCTGCCGTGGCGCCCGCGCTCGTGGATGCGAGCGAGCTTCTGCTCAGGACGCGCGCCGGACATCGGAGCGAGCGCCTAGGCACGGGCGGAACCCATGGCACACCTGTGCGGTGGCGGGGGACACGATGAGCGAGCGCTCGCTCCGGCTGCGCTGGGCCGCGCTCGGGGTTGGCGCCTTCGTGCTGCTGATGACGCTCGAGCTGCTGACCGAGGACGAGCCGGTGGGCATCGGCGACTTCCTGGTGGATGCGCTGGCGATGGCCCTGATCGTGGCGTCCGCGACCGGCGTGTCGCTCCTGACCGGGCGCTTCCAGAAGGAGCGCGAAGAGAAGCAGGCGCTGCTGCACGACCTCGAGGTGGCGCGCGCCGAAGGCCAGGCGTGGCGCGACAACGCGCAGCGCCATCTCGCCGGGCTCGGCGAGGAGATCGAGAAGCAGTTCGAGAAGTGGCAGCTCACCAACGCCGAGTGCGAGGTGGGCCTCCTCATGCTGAAGGGATTCTCGCATCGCGAGCTGGCCGGCCTTCGCGGCACCACCGAGGCCACCGTCCGCCACCAGGCGCAGGCCATCTACCAGAAGTCGGCGCTGCCCGGCCGGAGCGCCTTCTGCGCGTACTTCCTGGAGGATCTGCTGCCGTCGAAGGGGCACGATACGAGCGCGCTCCCGAGGCCGCCGGGCGAGTGAGCCCGCGCGCACGGCCCCTGCTCGCTGCGCTGTTCGGAGGGTGCCTGCTGCTCGGGCTCGGGCCGGCTTCGTCCGTCCTGGCCGCCGAGGACGACGAGCCGGTCGAGACGATCCGGGACGGCCCGGACGAAGACGAGGAAGAAGAAGAAGAAGAAGAGGAGGGCCTCCAGCAGCGGCTCACCGAGCGCGAGGACAAGCGCCGGCCGCTCGAGCCCTTCGAGCTGGACGTAGCGGGGCACGTGCTCGTCCTCGGAGGCGAGTACGAGGTCGAGCTCGGCTACGTCGACGGCCGCGTCCAGGAGCCCGAGGTGGACGGCGTGGTGGTGGACGAGCACAACCGCTTCCTGATGCAGAACCAGCTCGAGCTCGAGGCCTTCTACACCCTCGGCGAGCCGCTCTCGGTGTTCTTGCAGGTCGCCGGGGTGTGGGAGGAAGACCTGCTGGGGAACACCTTCGAGGAGGTCTCGGATACCTACCTGGAACGCGGCGAGATGTGGCTCTACAGCGAGGACGTCCTCGGCTCCGGCGTGAATCTCGACGTCGGACGGCTCGACTTCGAGGACGACCGGCGTTGGTGGTGGGACGACGAGCTCGACGCCGCACGCGTGGGCTACGAGAGCGAGACCGTCGAGATCACGCTGGCGCTGGCGTACGAGCTCGCGAGCGACCGCTCGGACCGGAGCTGGGTCGACCCGGAGCAGGAGCGCGTGCTGCGCTGGCTCTCCGAATCCTCGTGGGACTTCCACGAGAACCATTCCTTCCAGCTCTTCCTCCTCCACCAGGACGACCACTCACCCACCGAGCAGGTCGGCGACACCGTGTCGGTCGAGCGAGAGGACGACTCGGATGCGCGGCTCACCTGGGTCGGCGCGCGTCAGACCGGCATCTTCGACTTCGGCTCGCGCGGCTACCTCGGCTACTGGCTCGACACCGGCCTGGTGCGCGGCCACGAGCGCGTGATCGAGTTCGAGGATCCCGTTCCCGGCAGCGAGCGCGTCGCGGTCGAGGAGGTGAAGCGGCGCGACGTGAGCGGTTGGGGGGTGGATGCCGGTCTCAGCTGGCTGCTGCCGTTGCCCTACGAGCCGCGCGTCTTCGCGGGCTATGCGCACGGCTCCGAGGAGTACCGTCAGTCCGGGGTCCAGGACAACGAGGCCGGCTTCGGCGGCGTCGAGCGCTTCGACAGCTACGGCTTGCTGCTCCAGCCCGAGCTCTCGAACCTCGGCATCGTCACGGTGGGAGCCGGGCTCTCGCTGTTCCGCTCGAGCTCGCTCGACCTGGTCTATCACCACTACCGGCTCTACGAGAAGAGCGAGGACCTGCGCGACACGGAGCTCCAGTTCCAGCTCGACGGCAAGCACAAGGAGCTCGGCCACGAGATCGACCTCGTGCTCGCGCTCGAGGAGTGGGAGCGGCTCGAGTTCACCATCGCGGCTTCGGTCCTGCGCACCAGCAACGCCTTCGGCATCGGCGACGAGGCGCCAGGGACCGGCGGCCCCGAAGAGCTCGGCGGGCGCGCTTGGATCGTCGGCGGCTTCTTCGCGGTGCGCTACGGCTTCTGAACGTACGCCGCGTGCACGTGCTCGAGGAACGCGGTCACCGCGCGGACGGCGTGGGCGGAGCGCGGCGAGTGGAAGGTGTCGAAGGCGTGCTGGCCGCCCGCAAGCTCCAGCGTCAAGACGGGCTGGCGCGACTTCTCGCCGAGCGCCTTCGCGAAGGCGCGCATCTCGTCGAGCCAGACCAGCGAGTCGTGCGTGCCGTGCACCAGCAGGAACGGCGGCGCCTCGGACGACACGTGCGAGATCGGCGACGCGGCCTCCCACAGCTCCCGGTTCTCCGCCGGCGTGCACTTCAGCACCTGCTTCGCGAGGAAGGGCTCCATCTTCTGCGAGCCGCGGATGCCGAAGCGGTCGAGGAAGTCGTAGACGCCGTAGAAGGGGACCGCCGCCGCCAGCCGCGTGTCCACGTGCTCGAAGCCGGGCTGGAAGCGCGGATCGTTCGCCGAGACGGCCGCCAGCGCGGTCAGGTGACCGCCCGCCGAGCCGCCCGTCACGCACAGGAAGTCCGGGTCTGCGCCGTACTCGGCCGCGTGCTCGCGGATCCAGCGGATCGCGCGCTTCACGTCGACGATGTGATCCGGGAAGGTGGCCCGGGGCGAGAGGCGGTAGTTCATCGCGAAGCAGACCCAGCCGCGGCTCGCGAGGTGCGCCATCAGCGGCTGGCCCTGCTCGCGCTTGTCGCCGATCACCCAGGCGCCGCCGTGGATCTGGAGCAGCGCGGGCCGGCGTTCGCCCGGCGCGGTCGGGCGCACGATGTCGAGCAGGTTGCGGCGCCCCTTGTCGCCCGGCAGCACCTCGCCGTACGGGATGTCGCGGAGCTTCTCGACGCCTTCGCGGCGCATGCGGAAGGGCCCGCGCAGCCCGTGCAACGGCGTGACGTCCGCGCAGTCGACCGCGAGCGAGAGCGGCGAGAGCGCGCCGCGCACCTCGTGGACCGCGTGCACGCCGCGCAGGTGGCTCGCGAGCAGCAGGCCCCAGCTCGCGAAGGTGAGCGCGAGGCCGATGATGCCGGGCGCGCTCTCGAACGCGCCGGCCGCGGCGAAGCCGAGCGTCGCGAGCGCCTGCCACGCGAGGTGCTGGAGCGCCAGCTCGCCCGTCAGCCAGCCGCTCATCATGTAGATCATCACGAACGCGCCGAGCCGCCGCGCCGGCAACCACGCGCTCGCCGAGAAGAGCAGGCTCAGCGTCGCGAAGACGAGGTACAGCCAGCCCACTACTTCGCTCGCCTGAGGCTCGCTGCGCGGGACGAGGCGCCCCGGACAACACGACCCGCCTCAGCCCTTGCCTGGCCGCTCGCTACCACCGCTAGCTTCGCGTGAGGAGTAGCGTCCGCGGGTCGAGCGCGACGCGGAGCGCCGAGGGGTTCGTGCTCTCGTGGTCCTTGAGCGCGCGGAGCGCCACGGTCTTGCCCTCGGGCTCGAGGGCAAGGATCACGCCGAAGCCGTCGCGCGAGCTGGCGAGCGCACCCGGCAGTCCGTCCACCTTTTCGCCCGGGCACGCCACCGAGAGCCAGATCTCGGCGCCGAGCTCCTGCGCGAGCGCCTTCATGTCGAGCAGCTCGTCCCGCGAGCCGCGCGCGGCGTCGAAGTTCTCGAGGATCACGAGCGCGGGCGCGCCGGAGGTCTCCTGCTCGATCTTCACCGCCTCGCGCAGCTTGGCGGCGCCGAAGCTGGCGGAGGTGACGGCGCGGATGCTGCGGCGGCGGTCCATGTCCGCGTGTACGACGGGCGCGTCGTCGAGGCGCGCAGTGGCCGCGAGCTCTTCGAACAGCGTGTCGTAGTGTGCGCGGGTGTGCGCCACGGTCTGGTCGATCGCGACGTGCAGCACGTGGCCGCCGCGCAGCAGCTCGTCGAGCGCGACGCCGACCAGGAACGAGGTCTTGCCGATGCCGTGGCCCGCGAGCACGAGGCCGAGGTTGCCCTTGCCGAGCCCGCCGTGGAGCCCCTTCTCGAGCAGTCGCACCGGGCTCCGGGCGGTCAGGAATTTCTGATACATGCCCGGATCCTACTCCTCATCCTCGCCCTTGACGCGGGTGCCGTACTTCTTGATCAGCTCCTCGGTGACGTCGCGCGGCGCCGGGGCGTAGCGCGCGAACTCGAGGGTGAACTCGGCCTTGCCCTGCGTGTTGGAGCGCAGGTCCGTGGCGTAGCCGAACATCGACGCCAGGGGCACCTCGGCCTCGACCTGGCAGAAGCCGTCGGCCTCGGTGGTGCCGATCACGGTGCCGCGGCGCTGGAGGATGGTCTTCAGCACCGCGCCCTGGAACTCCACCGGCCCCTCGACCCCGAGCTTCATGAGCGGCTCGAGGATGATCGGCTTGGCGCGCGGATAGACCTCGCGGAAGGCGCCTCGGGCCGCCGCCTGGAAGGCGTTGTCCGACGAGTCCACCGAGTGGGCGGCGCCGTCGTTCAGGACTACGCGCAGGCCGATCACCGGGAAGCCGATCAACCGGCCCTTGCCGATCATCGAGCGGAAGCCCTTCTCGACCGACGGAATGAACTCGTTCGGCACCGCGCCGCCGCGTACCTCGTCGAGGAACTCGAAGTCCTTGCTGCCGTCGGTGATGGGCTCGACGTAGCCGCCGATCTTGCCGTACTGGCCCGAGCCGCCGGTCTGCTTCTTGTGCACGTACAGGTACTCGGCGCGCTGCGAGATGGTCTCGCGGTAGGCGACCTGCGGGGCGCCCGTCTCGACCTCGACCTGGTACTCGCGCTTCATGCGCTCGACGTAGACGTCGAGGTGCAGCTCGCCCATGCCCGAGATGATGGTCTCGCCGCTCTCCGGGTCGACGGCGGCGCGGAAGGTCGGGTCCTCGCGCACGAAGCGGCCGAGCGCCTTGCTGAAGTTGCCTTGACTCTTCGAATCCTTGGTCTTGATCGAGAGCGAGATCACGGCCTCGGGCACGAACATCGAGCTCATCGCGACTTCGATGCTGCCGTCGGTGAACGTATCGCCCGAGGCGCAGTCCACGCCGAACAGCGCCACGATGTCGCCGCCGGCCGAGCTCTCGATCTCCTCCATGTCGTTCGCGTGCATGCGCACGAGGCGACCCACCTTCACGCGCTTCTTGGTGCGCGAGTTGGTGAGCGTCTGACCGCGCGTGAGCATGCCCTGGTAGACGCGCACGTAGGTGAGCTGGCCGTAGCGGCCGTCCTCGAGCTTGAAGGCGAGCGCGACGAGCGGCTTGTTCGGGTCCGAGGAGAGCGCGATCGGCTGCTCGTCGTTCTCGAGGTCGATCGCGGTGTTCTGCACGTCCTCGGGGCTCGGCAGGTACGCGTTCACGGCGTCGAGCAGCAGCTGCACGCCCTTGTTCTTGTAGGCGCTGCCCAGGAACACCGGGCAGAGCCCGAGCGAGAGCACGCCCTTGCGCACGGCGTCGCGGATCAGATCCTCGGTCACCTTCTCTTCGAGGATGGCCTCGGTGAGGTCGTCCGAGAACATCGAGACGGCGTCGAGCATCTGCTCGCGCGCGGACTCGGCCTCGGCGCGAAGCTGAGCCGGGATCTCCTCCTCGATGATGTGCTCGCCGTTGTCGCCTTCGAAGCGCGTCGCCTTCATCGTGACGAGGTCGACCATGCCTACGAAGTTCGCCTCGAGCCCGATCGGGATCTGCATCAGCACGGCGTTGAGCTTCAGCTTGTCGCGCAGGCCCTCGACCACGCGGCGCGGGTTCGCTCCCGAGCGGTCGAGCTTGTTGATGAAGGCGAGGCGCGGGACCTTGTAGCGCCGCATCTGCCGGTCCACGGTCATGGACTGCGACTGCACGCCGGCCACGCCGCACAGCACCAGGATCGCGCCGTCGAGCACGCGCAGCGAGCGCTCCACCTCGATGGTGAAGTCCACGTGGCCGGGCGTGTCGATGATGTTGACGTGGTTGCCCTTCCACTCGCAGTAGGTCGCGGCCGACTGGATCGT
>Ga0187892_10006283_pt1 | contig 17799 bp, 17 predicted proteins | sample MA1701073metaG_FD_139345 | JGI IMG/M metagenome (GOLD analysis project Ga0187892, IMG submission 139345) | Bio-ooze microbial communities from a basaltic lava cave in the Kipuka Kanohina Cave System on the Island of Hawaii, USA - MA170107-3 metaG ... | reverse complement strand
CCAATAGGTACCCCTTAGCCACTGTCTCGCTTCCCGACGTGCCTCCTTTGGGTCGGAAGAATCGCAGGGGATTCGACAGACTCGGTCGGTGTCGAATGCCAGGAAGGCAAACGAGTATCTCCCTTCTTGGTCTGGCTCGAAACTCCGTGGCTCGGGGTCGAGTTGAACGGCAATCGCCATCGCCGCGTCCGTTACCGGACGCAGGGCTTGAGTTAACGCTGTTTGATCCATAACTTCCTCCTAACTGAACCGGACATTGGCGGTATTGTTTCTGTGCTACTTTCCCTCGCCTTACGACGGCCTGCTGTTAGCAGGAGCGCGTCTCTGTGGTGCCCGGACTTTCCTCCACCAATGTTAATTAGCAGCGGTCGTTTCGACTTCGGCGTTATTGTAGCCGGTTTCTGCCGGCATGTCAACTATCACGTTACCTCGAAGCGACTGAGAAATAAGCTATCATAGAATTGAGCCGAATCCGCGGATCGCTGAGTAATCCGGGGCATCCGGAGGCAAAATGCGACTGCGTTACTTTGACGGTGGGGGCTTTGCTCTCCTTTCACGCCACCGTCCCTTTTTAATCCTAAGGAAGCTTTGCCGATGGAGTTGAGTTGGGCCGTAGCTGATAATGGCCTGGCGGTGATAGGCGGTGTCGTAGCCGACATTCTGCCCCCAACCAAATTGCGGAAACTGCAAGCTATAAACTTTCATCAGCTGGTCACGACAGACCTTGGCGACAATCGAGGCCGCCGCGACTGGGTAAAATAATCGGTCGCCCTTAGCGGCTTTAAGAAACCTTTTGGTTGCCGGAAGACGGTAATGGTCAGTGAGAATCAGATCGGCTTCGATGCCTTCAAGCGCCCGCTCGTAAGCTAAGCCGAGGGCCTTAGTCACCCCAAATCTGTCGATCTCCCGATGGCTCACCCAACCTAAACTGATTTGGCTGGCGGCGCGCTTAATTAGCTTACAGAGTGAAGTTCTTCGATGTGCCGCAACAAGCTTAGAGTCGGTCACCCCGGCAACCTTTTTCGTCAGCTCAACGGCGGCCACACAGATCGGGCCGCAGAGCGCCCCGCGGCCGACTTCATCAACCCCAACAATCCGACGATAGCCTAACCGATAAAGCGAACGCAGAAACTGGTAGCTAGGCCTTGACGGTCGCCGCGGCCTTAGGTTTTGTCCTCGCATCGTCGGTTTTGGCTAGGTACTCGCCGGTGACCGAACCAGAAATACGGCTTAGCTGCTCTGGCGTACCCTCGGCCACGACTTGACCGCCCCGGTTGCCCCCGTCCGGCCCCAGATCAATTACCCAGTCAGCGCAGCGAATGACATCAAGATTGTGCTCGATGATCACCACCGAGTTGCCCCGATCGACTAACTCATACATCACCTTGAGCAACTGCTGGATATCCTCAAAATGCAAGCCGGTTGTCGGCTCGTCCAGTATATAAAGAGTCTTGCCGGTCTCACGCTTGGCTAGCTCGGTGGCGAGCTTGATCCGTTGGGCCTCGCCGCCTGAGAGCGTTGTTGCCGGCTGCCCCAAGCGCATGTAACCTAAGCCGACTGCTTGTAAGACAGTGAGTTTCTCCATTACCTCTGCCTGGTCCTTAAAGAACTCTACCGCTTCATCAACGGTCATCTCCAAAACGTCGCTAATGTCTCTGTCGCGATATTTGACTTCTAGCGTCTCGGGGTTGTAGCGCTTGCCGCGGCACTCAGTGCAGGGCATATAGACATCAGGTAAGAAATTCATCTCGATTTTAATCTGGCCGTCGCCGCGACAGTTCTCACAGCGCCCCCCGCGCAAGTTAAAGCTGAACCGCGACGGGTCGTATCCACGGTTCATCGCCTCACGGGTCTGGGCAAACAGCTCGCGGATTGGCCCCAGCGCCCCGGTGTAGGTGGCCGGGTTCGACCGAGGAGTACGACCGATCGGGGTTTGGTCGACGTTGATAATGTTGTCGATATTCTCTAGCCCCTCAATTCCCTCGCAGGCAGCTGGCTCGCGACTAGAGGAGTGAAAGTGTTTTTCCAAGGCGGCAGCCAAAGTGTCCTCAACGAGCGTCGATTTACCCGAGCCCGACACGCCGGTCACACAAACCAAGCGGTTAAGTGGAATATCAACAGTGATGTTTTTAAGATTATTACCCTTGGCGCCCTTGATGGTGAGCTTAAGCGGTGAGTGCTCATGGCGATGAGTCGGCAGCGTTATCCGTCGCTTTTTTGCCAGATACATGCCGGTGAGCGATTTGGCGTTAGCCATGATTTGTTTCGGGCTACCTTCGGCAATAATCTCGCCGCCTTGTTCGCCGGCGCCTGGGCCCATATCGATAATATGATCTGCCACCAGCATCGTGTCGCGGTCATGCTCGACAATGACCACGCTGTTGTCGCGGCTCTTGAGCTCGCGAATAGTCTTGAGAAGTTTCTCGTGATCGCGGGCGTGGAGCCCGATCGAGGGTTCGTCCAAGATATAGATCACTCCGCTAAGGCCTGAACCTAATTGGGTGGCCAAGCGGACCCGCTGCGCCTCCCCGCCAGCGAGCGTCGAGGTAGTTCGGTCTAAGGAGACATAACCCAAACCGACCTCGAGCAGATAGTGCAGGCGGGAATTGATCTCTTTTAGGATCGGCTCGGCGATTTTGTTGGTGGCTTTACCCTCGAAGCTCTCGGCGATTCTCTGGAAGAAAGTGACTGCTCCTTCTATCGTCAGGCTAGTCGCATCGATGATGTTTTTGTCCTCGATTTTGATCGAAAGCACCTCAACACGCAGGCGTTGGCCACGGCAGACCTGGCAGACACGCTCAACCATATATTTTTCAATCTCTTGTCGAAGATATTCCGAGTCCGTCTCGCGATACCGCCGCTCCAGATTCGGCAGCACGCCCTCAAAAAGTTCATCGTCGCCGTTGCTGCGGGCTCCTTCCTCACCGTGCAAAATCACCGAAATTACCTTTTCCGAAAGCTCGCCCACCGGCAGATCCAAACTAAATCGATATTTTTTAGATAGCTCACTTAGGGTTTTTTGGTACCAGTTGGAATGACTCGTCGTTCGGCTCCAGGGCCGAATCGCCCCTTCGGCAAGCGTCAACCTAGGGTTAGGAATAACAAGCTGGGGATCGGCCACCATCTGCAGCCCCAGCCCTTGGCAGACCTGGCAGGCACCTTCAGGATTATTGAAAGAGAATAATCGCGGCTCGATGTCGGGGAACTGCCAGCCGCACTGCGAGCAAGCGTAGCGCTGCGAATAAAAACGTTCGTTGTTACCATCAAGAGCGGTGGCGACAACTAAGCCGCTGCCGGCATTTAAAGCTCGCTCGACCAGTTTGAGCAGCTCGACGTAGGCAACCTGCTCCGATTGGTCGTTGGCAACCGGAAAATCAACTTGGCCGATCAGAAATTCCAGAGTGTGGCGTTTGTTCTTGTCGATTTCAAGGGCGAGGGCCTCGCTAATATCCATCTCCACCCCGTCCAGCCTTACCCGAAGAATGCCGGCTTTTTTCGCCTGCTTGAGATGGTATTTGTGCTCACCCTTGCGGTTTTGAATAACTAAAGCAAAGATTTTTACTTTAAGTTGATCGTCGTGGCGAAACTCTTTGAGGATCAACCGGGTGATTGCTTCCAGGGTCTGCCGACGAATTGGCAGCCCACAGCGCGGGCAGAACGGCTCGCCCACTCGCGAAAACAGTAGTCTCAAAAAATCATAAATCTCGGTGGCGGTGGCCACAGTGGAGCGAGGGTTGCGAGCAGCGGTTTTCTGATCAATGGCAATGGCCGGAGCCAGACCCTCGATATAATCAAAGTCTGGTTTTTCGATCTCGCTTAAAAATTGACTGGCGTAAGAGGAGAGACTCTCGATATAACGGCGCTGCCCTTCGGCAAAAATCGTGTCGAAAGCAAGTGAGCTTTTACCCGAGCCCGACAAGCCGGTGATAATGGTAATTTGGTTTTTCGGGATCTCACACGTTAGGTTTTTGAGGTTGTGAGTCCGAGCCCCAACAACGCGAATTTTATCCATGCTTTTCTGCTAGCCGCCAGTATAGCACTTATCGGCGCGAAATTGCAAGACTCCAAGGATAACTCAGCACCCTTGTATTTGGCGCCAAATTCGCTAAAAAAAGTTTAAGCCAATAACTAATAGCAAAGGAGGTAGATGGTAAAGGTAATCGGGGAGGGTAATAACGGTCCGGGAACAACAGTCGGGGTGAACGTCGCCCTGTCGGGGACGCTTAAAGACCAGAACGACATCGCCGTGTACGGGATGGTCGAAGGCGAGGTCATTTCTGATAAAGCAGTCGTTATCGGGCAGAGCGCCCAAGTAAAGGGCCCGATCCGGGGTCAGGTGGTCACCGTCTCCGGGGTGGTGCGAGGTTCGATTGACGCCGGCGAGAAACTGGAGATTTTAGAGACAGGCAAGGTCTTCGGGTCGATTGACGCCAAGGATCTGGTTGTTCATTCCGGGGCAACTTTGGTTGGCAAGTGCTCTATGCCGACCTCGGAAGAAGAACCGGCTGCCACCGAGGAAGAGAAGTCTGGCCAAGATAAAGAAGAGAAAAGCGAAGAAGAGGAAATCTTACAGCCCGAGGTTGAGGAAGTTTAGTGCTTGATAGTGAGAGGTCACGTCGAGCTTCTTTGGCTAAAAGGCGACTATGTATTACTACATCCTTGAATCCCCCGCCTCGCGGGCCGTTCGCCAGAGCTATCAGCGGTTGCGCGATATACTGACGAGCTTTGGTATTGCCGGTGAGATGGTAACATCGAGCCCCGCCCGCACTCCGGAGGAGCTCGCCACCATGGGATTGGAGAAGGGTTACTCAACAATTGTTGCGGTCGGCGGTGATCATTTTGCCAACCAGATTGCCCGCTCGGTGATCGGCCAAGCAGTCCTCGGCGTTGTCCCGATTAACGCCAGCCGCTTGGTGACCGACCTAATCGGGGTTAACAGCTTACGGGGCGCCGCCGAGGCGCTAAAGCAGCGCCGATTAAGTGAGGTTAGCACCGTTGTCGCCGAGCCCGACACCGTCATTTTTCTTGAAGCAGTAATTCAGCCGGCTCGCCTGGCAAAGGTGAATTTGATTATCGATAACAAATTGCGAGCCTACGCTTATTTTAATAAGCTCACTGTGGATCGCGCCTTGAATCTTACCCTCGAAAGCAGCCATATCGTCGAGCAGCGCCGCATTCTTGGCCTGTTTCCCGTGGGCGGTAACGTCGTCAAATCCGAGAGTCATTTTCATGGCCGCTCGGTAAGGTTGAGTACCGACCCAGAGCTGAACTTAACGGTTGCTGGAACGGCCATTGCTCGCACCCCGCTGCAGCTAAAACTAATCCCTAGTTCGTTGAAGGTTATCACCAGGCGTGGTACACTAGTTTAGGTAATGAGAACCGTTGCCCCAGTGAATGCCGCACGTTAAACCGAAAGCAGTTTCGGGTAGTTGATAATCCTGCAGTGACTACCGCCAAAGACTTCCCCATTAACGAAGCCGTAACTGCTCCCAAGGTCCACCTGATTATGAGCGACGGCCGCTCGGCCGGGGTGGTCAGTCTTGACCAGGCGCGATACCTTGCCCGGGAGCACAATCTTGATTTGGTGGAAATTAGCTCGACTAATGACCCACCGATTGTCAAACTGCTTGATTACAATAAGTATCGCTATCAACAGGAGAAACTCGCTCGCCAAGCCCAAGTGAATCGTAAAAACAACCAGCTCAAGGAGATGCGCCTAAGCTTCTCAATTGACGAGCACGATCTAGAGACCAAGGCCAACCGCGCTCGTGAGTTTCTTGCCGAGGGGCACTTTGTTCGGGTCTTTATAAAGCTACGCGGCCGTGAGAACGTTTTTCCTGGAAAGGCCAAGCAAATCCTATTCGACTTTCAGAATCGAGTCGGTGGTGCCGAGGAGCAGCCGGTTAGTCAAGTTGCCAACAAAGTGCAGCTGACAATGAAGCCCAAAAAAGGTCATGCCAAAACTGAAAACTAATAAATCAGCCCAAAAACGAATCGCCCGCCGCGCTGGCGGCAAACTGATGCTGCGCAAAATGTCGATCACTCATCGAGCCCGTTTTAAATCAAAACGGGCCAAACGCCAAGCTGCCAAAAAGCAAGTGATCGGCGGCTTACAGGCAAGTAAGCTGCGCCAACTTATAAATTTAAAATGACTCGAGTGAAACGTGGCCTACAGGTAAAAAAGCGACACAAGAAACTCCTTAAAGCGACACGGGGTTACAAACTGGGCCGCTCCAAACTTTTTAAGCAAGCCAAGCAAGCCTGGTTGCGCGCCGGGCAGCACGCTTATCGCGACCGGCGCGCCAAAAAGCGGGATTTCCGCCGGCTCTGGATTGTTCAGTTAAACGCGGCGGTGCGCTCCCACCATCTTAATTACCGCGACTTTATCCACGGCTTAGACAAACTCGAGCTCAAGCTTAACCGCAAAGTTTTGGCCGAGCTGGCGTTAAAGAACCCAGAGGAATTTGCCAAGATTGTCGGGAAGGTTAAAGTCGCGCTAGTGAAAAGTTAACGCCGGCGGCGAAAAACCAGGTTTTTCAGTGCTTGGCCAACCTTGCGGCGCTCAAATTGGGGACCGTGTAACCGCCAAAAAATTAGGTAGATCACTACCACTAACAATAAATAGATGATCGCTTCGGTGCGCACCAAGCCTTCGCCAAAATCAGCTTTCAGCGTCTTAATCAGTAGCTCCCCTAAGAAAAAGCCTTCTAGGCTCAAGAAGAAAATCACCCCGTCGCTTAGACGCCGATGACGCCAAATTGTCAAAAGGACTATAAATAATAGAGCCGCCCAAAACACACTAAAGAGATCAAGCGGAAAGCTAGCTTGGACGGCGAAAAAACTGTCAGTAAAACGGCCGACAGTGCAGGTTGAAAGATGGCAGCCGATTTTTCCCACCGCCCAGCCGCTCAAAAGACCCAGGGCGCCGATGTCCAACATTGACCATAACGGCAGTTGATGCCGGCGCAAGAAATAAAGATAGGTTACAAACCCCACTGCCAATCCCGTTAACGCTAGCAGACCGCCCTGCCAGAAATAGAACACCTGCCAGAAGCTTTGAAACTGATCGCGATAGGTTAAGTAATAACCGAGACGGGCGCCAATTAGCGACGCGATTAAGCAATAAAGGACAGTGTCAAAAAGATATTTTGTCGTGATTTTGTTGAGGCGGCAGAGTTGATACATTACGGTGCCGGCCACAATTGCGCCAAGAGCAATAAATGAGCCAAATGAATAGATTTTGAGCCGACCCACCTCCAGCAACACCGGTTGCATTGTGTATTTAAGGTAAAAGAATTCTCTTCAGGCGTCAATTTGGCTAAAATGGGGCGTCGTTTTGGGTGATTAGCTCAGCGGTAGAGCGCCACATTCACACTGTGGAAGTCGCTGGTTCAAGTCCAGCATCACCCACCAAGAGAGCGCGCTTTGCCCATTTTCTGGCGGTGATTTTTTGGGTAAAATCAATTGAAATGCAGCGCTACCTGGCTCTAGTCGAGGTCTTTAAAGTTGTCGCGATCGTCTTTATCTCGGCGGTTATCATCCGCTATTTTGTCTTCCAACCGTTTGTCGTGGAGGGCTCAAGCATGGAACCTGATTTTCGCAGCGGCGAGTATCTCTTAATAGAGAAGCTTGGCTACCGCTTTAAAGAACCAGCTCGCGGCGATGTGGTGGTTTTTCACTACCCGCTCAACCAAAAAGTGAACTACATCAAGCGGATTATCGCCTTGCCCGGTGAACGGCTCACCATTCGGGACGGCCAAGTGCTTGTTGACGGCAGACTCCTGCGCGAATCCTATCTGGCGCCAGAAGAGAAAACTTATCTCAACCGGGACCCCGAGCGTCCGTACGAAATCGTCCTGACTACTAACCAGTACTTTGTGCTTGGCGACAATCGCGACCACTCATCAGACTCGCGGGATTGGGGGCCGCTCGAGCGCCGCCATATTATCGGCCGCTCGGCACTGGTGCTCTATCCACGAGCGGAGTTTCGGGCAGTTGCCTCACCGCAGTACTGACTCCACCAAACTTCTTGCCAGCCGTAAAAAATCAACCGCAGCGCAACTTCAGGTAAACGGCAGCTGTTATTTAATGCGGGATTTCCTGATGCCCAACTTCGCGTTATAACTGCAGAGTATCGCCCTGATGATCTATGCCCAAGTCATTGTCAAGTCGCGGCGTCGGGTAGAAGCGCTAACCTATCAGGTTCCAGTGCAATTTGTGCCGCTCATAAAGATCGGCTCATTGGTGATGGTCCCACTCCAGCGCCGGCGAGTTAGTGGCGTGGTGGTGGCGTTTCGCCGATCGACCTCACGCTTGATCAGAGAAAAAATACGCTCGATCGCCGCTCTAAAAAACCAGCAAAGGCTAAGCCCCCAGCAGCTGAAAGTCATCCGCCGGCTGGCCGAAACCACCGGTTCGAGTTTGGCCGAGGTTGCTTTTCACGCTCTTAACTCTCTCCCCTCGTTGCGCTCCCAAACCAGTGATCGGGCCGCTACTAGCAAAAAGCCACTTTTTGTCGAGGGGACGACTGCCCAACGTCTAGCGTTCTATCGTCAACTGATGAAAAAATATGCCCCAGGTCATCGGCTGCTTATCTTGTTTGCCAAGCGAGCCTTCGCCCAAGCGTTTGCTGCCACCAATGATGGCGAACTTCAAGGCGCAGTTAAAGCAACCACAATCGGTGAGACCTTCTCACCGCTCCAGGCCAACGACATAATTATTGTTGATGAGCCTTATCACCTAGGAAGCCGTTTCAGTCAGCGGCCGTATCTAACCGCCAAGCAAATTGCTCTGGTGCGCGCGACGGTCGAAAACCTGCAATTGGTAATCGGTAGCGCTTTGGTGGCGTTGGAAGATTATCCAAGTATCCGACGCGGAGGGTGGTTACTGGTGAAGAGAGAGAAAATCCGCCGACCGCTACTGGTTGTCGATAGACGTGCTAGTAATGAGTTGATTATGCCTTCGCTGCAAGATCGACTGGTAAAGGCCCTCGAGCGGGGCAAACGCTGCCTTGTTTTGGCGCTCTCCCGCGGCTGGGCCTCGGCGCTGATCTGTCGCCGCTGTGGCTATCTTTTCCGATGCTCTAATTGCAATCGGACGGTAGCCGTCGCCGCCAGGCGGCTTCAGTGTCGGTATTGCGGCAAGCTCAACCCTTGGCCACCAGGCTGTCCGAGCTGCCGCCACGAAGATCTGGCCGCGATCGGTGAAGGAATCGGGCAGTTTGTCGAGGCCTTATCTCGGCTGCTGCCCCACGTAAAAATCCAGGAGCTCTCAACAGAAAATCCGCAGCTAGCCAAACATAGTCAACTGGTGGTAGCAACGGAAAAAATATTTAGCTTTCCGGCGGTGGCTTTTGATGAGACTTTCGTCTTAAGCGCTGACAGGCTGCTAAGCGGGGCGAAGTTGAACGGCATCGGTACTCTATTGGAACACCTGCTGGAGCTTCAGGCGGTCAGCGGCACGGTTTCGGTTCAGACCTTTTTCCCCGATCATCTCATCTGGGGAATCGCCGGAACTGGTGACACCGAGACTTTTTACATGGTTGGCCTCAAAAGCCGTCGTAAACTGCGACTGCCGCCGTTTGGCTCGTTGATTGTACTGACCGGCCAAGCCCATCGCGCCCGCTTAGTGCTTCAGGAAGCCGAGGCTCTCGGTAAAAAAATCGAACGTCTCTTACCCCAGGCCGAGGTCTCTTACCCCGAGATAGTCGACAAGTCAGGCCGTAACTATCGAGCTGAAATAGCAGCGATCACCCCCCGGGTTTTGTCGGGACGAGACCGGCAGCAGCTCGCTAGGCTCATCCCACCCGGTTGGGCAATCCTGCACCAATAGGAAGCTAACTGTTCCTCGACATTCTTAACCTGTTAGAGTAAAATTGTCAGACATGGAGTTGCGAGTGATTTACGATCCTGCTTTGCGCCGCCGGGCCGCGCCGGTGAAGGTTTTTAACCAAGAGCTCAAGGCATTAAGCGAGCGGATGTTAGCGATAATGCACCAACACCGAGGCGTGGGTTTGGCTGCCAACCAACTTGGTATCGATAAGCACCTTTTCGTTTTAGAGTTTCGGCCTGACGACGAGGACCACGAAGCCAAACCAATTCCGCCGCTAGCACTTTGCAATGCGCGTCTTGTAAAAGCCAGTCGAGAGCGAACCACCGTTACGGAGGGCTGTCTGTCGCTGCCTGGCTTAGAGCTAAAGGTCAGCCGGCCTAGCGGCGTCACTGTCGAAGCCCAAACCATTGATGGCCGAACAACCACTATTAAAACCAAAGGGATCCTCGCCCGAATAATCCAGCACGAGATCGACCATCTTGATGGCCGACTCTTCACCGACCAAGCCGTGGACCGCCACTCCCTTAAGAATTACACCTGGGCGAAAATCGTCTTTTTCGGCTCCGACGAGTTTAGTGAGCCGATCTTCGACTCACTCGCAAGCGAAGGGCTGAACACTATTGCGGTTATCACCGAAGCCGATAAACCAGCTGGCCGCGGCGCTAAACTGACCGCACCGCTAATGAAGCCGGCAGCTCTAAAGCACAGCGTGGCAGTTTTTCAGCCCGCAACCAAAGCAGAGATTACCGAGGTTCTCGCCCAGCTTGCTCCGGATTTGGTGGTCTTAGCCTCCTACGGCAAGATTCTGCCTGCTGAATCACTGGCCATTCCCGTTTTTGGCTGTCTCAACGTTCACCCGTCACTTCTGCCCCGGTACCGCGGCGCTACCCCGATCCAATCGGCAATTCTGGCCGGTGAGTCAGAAACTGGGGTGACGGTGATGAAAATGGATCCAGGCATCGATACCGGCGAGATCATCGCCCAAACTAGAATGGCACTGCAGCAGCACGAAACGTACCCGGTACTGCGAAAGCGGTTGAGCGAACTTGGGGCCAAGCTGTTGCTGAAAAGCCTACCCGGCTATCTTAGCGGTCAGGCCACCCCCCGGGCGCAAACTGGCCCAGCCTCAAGCACGACTAAACTGACTAAAGAGATGGGAGAGCTCGACTTTAACGACCCCCCAGTAACCCTTGAGCGGAAAATCCGCGCCCTCAACCCCTGGCCCGGTACATACACCCGACTTTCTGGCAAACAGTTAAAGATTCTCGCCGCCCACCTTGAGGGAAAAAAGCTGGCCTTAGAGCGAGTGCAGCTTGAGGGTAAGAAGCCTTGCTTATGGGTCGAGTTTATCCGGGGGCACGCTGCGGCATTGAAAAAAACGCCTTGGTTTGAGAGAATCTCGTAGATGTTAGTGATTCGGTTACGCCGCATTGGCAAGAAGAAAAAACCAACCTATCGGCTTGTTGTCGCCGAGCGGACAATGCCGGTTGAGGGCAAATTCGTTGAAGACGTCGGTTATTATAACCCCCACACTAAAGCGGCAGGGCTAAAAAAAGACGAGATCCTTGATTGGCTGAAGAAAGGTGCCAAACCCTCCAACACCGTTGCTAAGGTTTTAATTAAAGAGAAAATCAAACACGACTCGGTTGTGGTGGTCAAACGACACAGAAAGCCCAAGATTAAGGAAGAAAAAGTGGAGAAACCTGCCGCCTCCGTTTCAAAAGAACCGGCGGCCTTGGAGCCGGCGACGGAAGATCAAACGGCTAGCGTGCCGACATCAACCAGCCAGGAGTCAGCAGACGAGACCCCAGAGCAACAATCCGAAACGGCGCCGACGGCCTAGGGGCGCTTTCTGCCTGTTAACCTTTTTGGCATACTGTTTTGAGGAGGGAAGCTGGTTAGTCAATACTTTCTTTGGTGGTATACCGACGGTTTCAAGCGCGCTTACGAGGCAGCGACTCATTTTCTCTTTCGGCTGTTTGACTTTTTCTCGCTCGATCTTTTAGCTAGGAGCTGGTTCGCACCGTGGAAAAACGACGTCTTGGCCGCTCGCAACCTTTCACTTGCCGATTCCATTAGGCTCTGGCAGCTTAATTTCGCTAGTCGGTTGGTTGGCTTTTTCCTGCGCACGGTTGTGATCAGCGTCGCCCTAATTGCTCTTGGCTTGGGCCTACTACTATCAGCGGTGGCGTTAAGCGTCTGGCTAGTAACACCGCTACTTTATACAGTCTTGCCAATTATTGCCGGGTTTGTTGCCCTGCGGCTCTAGTTGCAATGAAGTGGTTTGGAATCCAGGTTGAGCGTGTTGGCCACCGACAGTTTTTTGAGAGCCGGCCAATTCTTGGCCTGCGGGTGGGGCTGATGATCCTTGGTGGCCTCGGTCTAATTGCTGTGGTGCTTAGCCTGCTCGTGGCGATTCCCGGGGTGATTTTGGCCCTGGCGATCCTGGCGGTGGCCGCCGCTTTAGCAGTCTGGTCATGGGGACTGTATGTCGGCTTTCTGGTTGCTAACCAAGATTATCGTCTTGGCGAGCGCGATCAATCCAATATCCTTAATTACTGCGACTTTGCCACACTGGGCATCCTCAAGCGCTACCGCCAAGCGCCAGCAGCGGCCACTCTATGGCTTTGGGCCGCCGAAGAGGAGCTCCTCGCCCCAGTTTTTTACCGCCTCGGTCTCACCAAAGAGCTAATCGCCCAGCAACCGCTGCCCCAAGCCAATAACGAGACTTGGTTAACCGAAGCGCTTCGAGCCTTGATTAACACTGAGGCTGGTTCGCCTAAGTTAATTTCGGCCTTTGATCTTTTACAAACCATGACCCTTACGCCCGAAGGTCAAACCATCCTCAACTCGTTAAATGTTACAACCAAAGAGGTCGCCAACCTCATCGCTTACTACCGACAGCATTACGAGTTAGGAACCCGCGTCTATAAGGAGCGCTACTCCAACTATCGCCGAAGCGGTGGGTTTGCGGCCGGCTGGGCAACGGCGTACACCGTCTTACTAGATGATCTGACCACCGAAATCACGGCCGATATCGCCCGGCGCAACCAGTTTTACCCGCTTTATAGCCGACAGAATCTCGTTGACGAAGCGATCCTAGCCTTAAGTAAAACAGAAAATCATAACTTACTTTTGGTGGGACAACCCGAGACCGGCCGGCAAGAGCTTTTTCTTCATTTAGCCGAGCGCATCCTCAACTACCAAACTCACTCCGGTCTTGACGGCTCCCAGGTAAGAGTGCTAAACCCGCAACGCCTGCTAACTTTAGCCGGTAATCAGACAGAGCTGCAGGCCCTCTTTGAGAGACTCTTTAATGAGTTGAACCGGGCCGGCAATGTGGTGTTGTTTATCGAAAACCTTGAAGCGCTGCTTGATCCCCAAGGTAAGCTTGGTACGGTTAATGCCGCCACGCTGCTCGAGACGTTCCTTGATAGCGCCAAGATCCGTCTTGTTGGTGCGATTACTCACGAGTCCTTTATCCAGCTAATTAAAGCCAACCCGCTGCTTAACAGCCAGTTCTCAAGTCTTGAGATCCCGCCGCCAAGCCAGAGCGACCGGCTGTTTATCTTGCTCGATAATCTCCCAGTTGTAGAAAACCGGCACCGTCGTTTCTTTCTGATGCGGGGCATAAAGGAGTTGTTGGCTTTATCGCAGCGTTATCTCAAGGATACTAGCGCCCCGGGGCGTGATCTTAGCTTGGCCGAGACCATCGCCGCTCATAGCAAGGAGCCACTGATTGTTGAGGAGCAGGTGCGCCAAGCCGTCGAGCAGATCAGTAAAGTGCCCTTGACCATCGATCAGGCCGATCGAGGGACACTCTTAAATCTTGGAGATAGACTACACCAACGCATCATCGGCCAAGACCGAGCAATTAAGCAACTGAGCGACGCCATGCTGCGAGCCCGAGCCGGTCTCTCAAGGGCCGATAAACCGATTGGGGCGTTTCTCTTTCTTGGGCCGACCGGAGTCGGCAAGACCGAAACCGCCAAGGCACTCGCGACAGTCTACTTTGGCAGCACCGACTTTCTGATCCGACTTGATATGACCGAGTATGCCGACCAGAGTGCCTTGCAAAAACTTTTGGGCAGCGACCCCGAGAGTCACCCCGGCTCGTTGACGGTGGCAATCGAAAACCGCCCCGCCTCGGTTTTACTGCTCGATGAAATCGAGAAGGCCTCGCCAGAGGTGCGAAATGTAACGTTGCAACTACTCGATGAGGGCCGCCTCACCACCAATTTTGGCCGGGTGCTTGATTTCACCAACAGCATCGTTATCGCTACCAGTAACGCCGGCAGCGAGTTCATTAAAGAGCAGATCAGTCATGGCAGTGCTGTGGCGGCTTTCGAAAAAACGCTCATTGACAAGCTGCTCGCCGAGGGCGTTTTTCAAACAGAGTTTCTGAACCGGTTTGATGCGGTGATTGTTTTCTCGCCGCTTACATTAGCCGAGATGAAAGAGGTGGTGAGTCTCCAACTGCAAGAGCTGCGCGCCCGACTCAAACAGGACAAGGGGCTGGACCTGGTGATCGGACCAACAGTCATCGAACAGCTGGCTCAGCGCGGCTATGATCCGGTGTTTGGGGCCCGGGCGCTCCAAAGAGTGATAAAATCGGATCTGGAAACCGCGATCGCGCGAGAACTGATTGCCCAACAGCCTAAGTCTGGCTCCGAGCTTCGACTGACAAAACTTTAAGTCCAAACTTTACATTTTGGCCTGGCCTTGGTACAACTGATCGTGACGCGCAGTCTGAAGGTCGAACTGCCCAAACTCAGAGAAAGGAAACAATGACCGCCAAGCACGAGATTACTGACCAGGAATTCGTGGAAAGCATCGTTCGCGCTCTCGTTGATAACCCCGAGGACGTCGTTACCGCCCGCACTCTGGACGAGCGCGGAGTGTTGATCCAGTTAACGGTGAACCGCGCTGATATGGGGAAGGTAATTGGCCGCGACGGCCGGACCGCCAAAGCGATCCGCTCGCTCCTTCGAGTTTTTGGGGCCCGCAACGACGCCCGGATAAATTTGAAAATTGTTGATCCCGAGGGCGAACAGGCTACCATTCCCGAGGACAAAGAGACCAAGGCTGAACCGATCCCGGAAAAAGTAGAAAAAACTGACGAAAAGCCGGCCGAGAAACCGGCCCAAGAGAAAGCAACCGGTGTGATTTAAGATCCGGGGCTGATTTATGTAAAAACGGCCGAGCGGCCGTTTTTACGTTTTTGAGAGTACAATTAAACCGATGAGAATAGACGTCCTGACCCTTTTTCCGGAGATGATCGAGCAGGCCCTCTCCCACTCAATTCCCGCTCGGGCCCAAAAGAAAGCTAAGGTTCGAATTACCGCCCATCAACTACGGCAGTTTGCCATTGACCGGCACGGCACCGTTGATGAGGCGCCGTACGGCGGTGGCCCGGGAATGGTAATGCGGGTCGACGTCGCTCACGGGGCGCTGGAGGAAGTTGACCATAACCACCAAGCTTACCGGGTGATGCTTAGCCCCGACGGTGACCAGCTCGACCACGTCATGGTTGAAGCACTCAAAGAACGACCGCATTTAGTACTACTTTGCGGCCGATATGAGGGCTTCGATAAACGAATCGAGAAATACATTGACCAGAAAATTTCCATCGGGCCGTACGTCTTAAGCGGTGGGGAGCTGCCGGCACTGGTAATCGTTGACGCCGTCAGCCGCCTTATTCCCGGGGTATTAGGTAACCTCGCCTCGCTTGAGGAGGAGACTTTTGCCGACGGCCGCATCGAGTATCCGCAGTACACCCGCCCCGAAACCTATCGTGGGATGAGAGTTCCCGCAGTGCTTATGAGCGGCAACCACGCCGAGGTGGCCAAGTGGCGCTCCCAAATGAAGCGCCGAACGAGTTAACAGATTGACAATCGCCCCGCCCTCACCTACAATTTTTATAGGAATGCGCTCCCTGCAAGACGAGATTCGCCAAGCCCAGCAAGAGCTGACCTGCCCGATCTGCGGTCGGACCTTCGAACTTAAAGACATTAGCCTACGCAGCTATGCCCAGACTAACGTCGAGCTCTCGGTAACTTGTAGTCGCGGCCATTTCCCGGTGATCCTGCTCGTCCCGATCAGCCTGAAAGAGATGGTCCGGGCCGGCCAGATCACTCGTGGCGAGCTAAAACAAGCCTTCACCAAAATCGATCGGTTGCGTGATTCGCTTGAAGATCTGATTGCCTAAAATAACCTTAGATAGTCGATGAAACAATTTACGCTTGCGGCGCAGCCGCGTCAACTTACCGGTAAAAAAGTCAAACAACTTCGAGCCAAGGGGCTGATCCCTGGCATTATTTATGGTCATCTTGAACGGCCCGAGCCGATCTCGGTTGAAGCCAAGGATTTTCGCCGCGTTTTTCAGGACGCCGGCACTGGGACATTGGTGGATCTTACTATTGGCGAGCAAAAGCCGCTTAAAGTTTTGATCCACGAGCCGCAAGCTCATTATCTTACCGGTGAGCCGATCCACGCCGATTTTTATGCGGTGAAGATGGATGAAGAGATCGAAACCGAGATTCCGATTCATTTTGTCGGTGTCGCCCCTGCGGTGGAGGAGCTAGAAGGCAACTTTATTTCCAATAAAGACGAACTAACGATTAAATGCCTACCGGGCGATCTGATTCCGTCAGTCGAGGTTGATATCTCGTCGCTTAAAACTTTTGACAATCTGATCCGGGTTACCGATATAAAAGTACCCGAGACGATTAAGGTGATGGACGATCCGGAAGAAACGGTGGCGCTGGTGACCCCACCAAGAAGTGAAGAGGAGCTCGAGGCGGAGCTGGCCGAAGATAAAACCGCTGAGGAAGCTGCTGTTGAAGAGCTCGGTAAAGAGCTAGAGGACGGGGGTGAAGGGGATGCGGAGACCCCCGAAGCTGAAACACCGGCCGAACAACCCGCCGAAGAAAAAGCTCCCTAAAATTGGAGCCGGAGGCGGGATTTGAACCCGCGACTTGCTGTTTACGAAACAGCTACTCTACCGCTGAGTTACTCCGGCGCTCCCAATATTTTAGCGCATTCGCTTGACACTGTCAGGGCTTGGTTCTAGTATCAGCTGGCAGCGCGCGCTGGAGGACGCTTCAAGTGGAGCGGCAATGTGAACGGCACTAATCCAGAGCGCGACGAGCGATCGAAGAAACTGCTGCTGCGACAGTGATCAGACGTGCTACGCACGCCCCAAGGCGTCTCAGTAGGGGTAGGGTCGAGAGATCCGATCAATGAGACCGATCGAAGCGTCATTTCCTTCCCCGAACCCAGGCTAATCGCCTGACCGCCCCTGGGCAAACTGTCAGGGGCGTCTTTATTAAAGCTACTTCAGCGCTTTACGAAACGAGGCTAAGGTAAGAGCAATTAGCACCACGAACATCCCGCCGGCGGCGTAAAAACCGTAGGCGATATCAGGGCTGCCCCAGCCGTTTAAGACCAGAGCCCGGATCCCCTCGATAATATAGGTGACTGGGTTCAATTCGGCAATTTGGGCAAAAGTGTTTGGCAACAGCTCCTTCGGCGCCTGTGAGGTGGTTAGATATAGCAGCGGAAAAACCAGGATAAACAGCGACTGAACCAACCGAGCGTTTTGGGTTCTAAGCGCCGAGATCATCCCGATACAGCTCCACGCCATCGCAAAAAGAATCAACATCGCAAAAATGGCGATTATCCCCCAAAAACCGGAGCGAAAATCTACCCCCCAAACCAAAAGCAGGATCAGGACAATCAAGCCCTGAACCACTGATTGGACGCCGATTTCGGTCAGTTTTGCCATAATGATCGCTAACCGGTTAATTGGCATAATGATTAGCTTTTTGAAATAGCCGCTCTGGATATCTTGTACTAGCTCAATTCCAGCGTTACCGGCGGAGAAAAAAATGGCCGTAAACAGTGCCACCGGGGCGATAAAATCTTTGTACGAAACGTCAGGAAACCCGGGGACCCTGGCAAAAGATT
>Ga0187892_10006282_pt1 | contig 17801 bp, 20 predicted proteins | sample MA1701073metaG_FD_139345 | JGI IMG/M metagenome (GOLD analysis project Ga0187892, IMG submission 139345) | Bio-ooze microbial communities from a basaltic lava cave in the Kipuka Kanohina Cave System on the Island of Hawaii, USA - MA170107-3 metaG ... | reverse complement strand
GCTTCGACTGACGGCTTGGGTGACGGAGTATTTTCCTCCAGTATGGAAGTTAGTGAATCATGTGTAGTAGCTGGAGGAGGAGGCGGTGGTGGTGCGGCCCGCAGCGGCTTAATGGGCTGTGGGTTCTCGACCTCGAGTCCACCAGGCAGGGCTGGAGGTGGTACCGGTTCATTCTTCTCAATTTTTTCAGTGGGCAGGTTGGGAGCGGGCGCAGGAGCTGGCTCGGGTTTTGGCACATCTTGCTGGGGAGGCATTGAAATAGTTTTGTTTTCGCTCACCGCTAGTTCCAGGTCTTTATGGCCGGAAAAGATGGCCGGCTTGTCTTCTTGCTGGGAAGTTGGTTCTTGGGGTGTTGTTGACTCTTCTTTTTGATTTTCCCGTATCACCATAGGGTCGGTCATCATCGGACGGTGGCCAACTATTACCGGCTTACTGGTTGTGTTTGGCCCTACCCGGTTAGGTTTACTGATATCAAAAACCTTGCCTTGCTGTTTCTTATGCTGGTTCATTGATTTAACTAAGCTCCTCCTCTGTCACGCTGCCAGCGGCGAACTGAGGCGACTATGGTCGAGAAGCTCTGATAATTCAGGCTGGCACCGCCCACTAAGAAGCCGTCTACGCCCGGTATATCCAAAAAACTGTAAATAGCCTCGGACGTGACACTGCCACCGTACAATATTCTCACGTCCTGAGACGCTTTTTTACCAAAAACGTCGTTGACATAGCTCCGGATGTAGCTAATGGCGTCTTCTACTTGATCGGGTTTGGCGATATCGCCAGTACCGATAGCCCAGACCGGCTCGTAAGATATCACCATGCCGCGAACTTCCGGTGCCGTCAGGTTACTTAGGGCGGTCAGTAACTGGTCGTGCAGCACTTGCTTGGTCTCGCCTTCTTTTCTTTCCTGCTTAGTCTCGCCGACGCACAAAATCGGGGTGATTTCGTTTCGGACGCTAGCCGCGACTTTATCGCGCACGGTGTCCAGGTCTTCATGAAAAATATGGCGGCGCTCACTATGTCCGACAATCACGTAATGTACTAAGTCCCTCAGCATCGTAAAGCTGACTTCGCCAGTATAGGCCCCTTCGTCCTGGTGGTAGGCGTTTTGGGCGGCCAGCCGGAATTTACGTCGGTCTATCTGCAGACTCAAGGGCTGCAACGTCAGCATACTGGGTGCTAGTACCACTTCAATATCTCGATGTATGCGGATATTTTCCTGCAAGCGGTGCACCAGCAGACTGGCCTGCGAGGCATTAAAATGCATTTTCCAATTGCCCACTACTAGAATTCTACGCATATAACATTTCGTTTAAGCTTTTAGCATATTGTACATCAAACCGGATGCTTGCCGCATAGGATTAGCTGTCCTTATTTAGCAACACCTCGACGCCTGGCAGGGCTTTTCCGCTCATAAGCTCTAAGGACGCGCCGCCGCCGGTTGAGACATGGTTGAAATCTTCCACCAGCCCCATAGATTCCACGTAGCCAGCCGTGTCTCCACCGCCAACCAGAGTAAACGGCTTGTTGATATGGCGGTTACTATCGCCAATCATAGCCTCCACTATCTGCCTGGTGCCGTGCGAGAACGGGTCGGACGCACCGGCGATGCCTTTGGTTTCGGTTACACCGCAGGTGCCATTCCATATTACAGTCCGGGCTAGTCGAGTGGCTCCGGCAATGTTCGCCGCACTGATTGGCCCGATGTCGAATATAGCCTCGTCTGGTCCAATAGTGTGCGATGACTCGGTCGGCAGCTTGGGGTAAGCCTCGATATCGGCTAGGCTATGGCTGCTTAGGTCGACTACTCGGGTAGGTTTGGTGCCGTCAATATCAGTTGATACTACAACGTCTACCGGTACCAGAAAGCTAAATTTTCGACTTTGCTCGGTGACTCGGGCTTGCTTCAAAATTTCGCGGGCCGTGTCTAGAACTTCTTCTTCGACCAGGCTTTTACCGACTCCTTCTCCGCCAGCCAGCAGAAAATTGTTAGCCATGGCTCCAGCCACGGCCACGCAATCGGCTATTTCCATAAGATGTTTCAAAATATCGATCTTGTCGGATATTTTGGCACCACCCACCACGGCTAGCAGTGGCCGCTGAGGGTTTTGGATTACGGTAGTGATGGCGTCAACTTCTTTTTGTAACAACGGGCCGGCCACCGCCGGCAGTAATCTGGCGATAGCGTCGGTAGTGGCATGAGCTCGGTGTACCACGCCAAAACCGTCCTGTATGAATATTTCAGCTCCGCTACCCGCGATTATGGCTTTGGCAAACTTCTCGTCATTCTTTTCTTCTTCTGGATGAAAACGAACATTTTCTAGTACCAGTATTCCGCCAGTCCCCAGCACATCGGCGGCTTTTTTAGCTTCTTGGCCCACGCAATCGGACGCGAAGCTAACTTCCCTGCCCAGTAGCTCACTCAGCCTTTTAGCCACCGGCTTGAGGCTCAAGGATGGCTCGGCCTTGCCGCCTGGTCTGCCCAGGTGCGAAACAATCACTAAACTGGCGGCTTGTTCCAAAATCAACCGAATGGTCGGCAGCGATTGCTTAATACGGTAATCGTCAATTATGGCGCCGTTTTTGACCGGCACATTATAGTCAGCCCTAAGCAGGGCTCGTTTGTTAGTTAAGTCTATTTCGCGGATAGTTTTTTTGTTGAAGGCCATTGCCCACCTATTTGCCAGTCATTTAATATGCTTAAAGTATGGCAAACTCACTCTATAAATGCCAGTCAGCTTTCGTCCTTTTGGACTCATCAGTATGAGTACACACTCATAAAGCTTACGAGCCGGGGCGGAGCGCAGTTTTTCACCGCGCTCTCTACCCCGGCATCTTGTGCAGTTTCTTTCTAGCGACAGCTGGCGGGCTTTTCGGTCGGTGGACCGAAGCCCTTGTCCGGGTAGACACAAAAGCTCCACCTGCGCGTGACCGGTTTCTTGATGATACCGTCGGTCACATGGAAGCTGACGGTGTCCCATCCAGGCTTTCCGCCTGTGTAAATGGTGCACCATTGCCTCGATTTCGTGGGGTGTTTGAAGCCTTCCTTCTTGACCGTGCCGAGTCTTGCTGTCCATCTCACGGTCAGCTCGTCGCCGTCCGGGTCGCGCGCCCAGCCACAGTGCTGGGTCGTTCCGTTGACATTCGCGTACAAGATCTTAGTGACGTACATCGCCTTTGGCGGTTGGTTTGGTATATCCGAGCCGTTGGCCTGATGGATCTTGTAGATGCCCAAGGCAGCGAGGGCTGCAACCACAACCGTCACCCAGAAGATGAAACTGATACGAATAATCGGCTCTGTCACTGGCTCCTCCAGTGTCGAAGTAACTAATTGGGAAACTGCTATACCACCTCAACTCAAATGGGTATTATAGACATTATAACATAAGCATATTAAAAAGTCAATACTCTTACTTGTCTTTTAACAGATGTGAAGGCGTGTTAGAATAAGCGCTGATCCATAGAACGCGTTTGAAGGCCCCATCCATAATTACCCATTCGTAGCGGGGCCGCTCCGAATGGGGCCCCATCGTCTAGAGGTTAGGACACCGGGTTTTCATCCCGGCAACAGGGGTTCGATTCCCCTTGGGGTCACCAAGCGCGCTTTATCGAAAATTTTGGATATCAAAAAACCCGCTGCCTACCTCCACCGTATGCTAGCGGGAATTCTGATCCATACAAATTGTCGTTTGGAATGTAGAGCGGTCAGTCACGATTTGCTCTGTTGTCCTAGAAGTTAGGCTAGCACAATTTCCGGGATTTCGCAAGTGCTTATCCACAAAGGATTTGTGCCCTAGCCTAGTTCTTCCAGGTTTCAACAAAGCGTTGGCTGACTTAGCTGCTCTTAAAGGCGGTTGCGTCGGATGCTCAGGACATAGTGTCCGGCTGCACCAAGCACGCTTGCGCCAGCGAACAGACCGATTACACTACCGGCACCAGTGTTAGGTATGGTGGGGGTAGGAGTAGGGGTCGGGGTAGGAGTTACAGGCGGGCAACTAACCTTAGCCTGGAACTGTACGAATCGTTTCTCGTTGATGGAAACACCAACGTTACCGATATCAACACCGCCCTGGGTAATGCCGTCGGCAAGAGTCTTCATGGCATTGCCATTAGCGTCCAGAAGCTGGGTGCTACCGTTGACATAGCTTAAGCTCTGAGCAGAAGTTAGGTTAACCACTGCGGTGTCAGAAGTAGTCTCCGGATCGGCGTTAATCGAACTAACCATAACGGTAGAGGTGTGGCTAGTAGCAACGTTGCTAGGCAAGGTAGCCTTAACACCAACTTTGCTCAATGCACCAGGACCCGGGTTATGGATACGAACTTTGTACATCAACGTGTCACAGGCAGCGGCGTTGGCCGGGTCCGTGAAGTCGACGTTTTTGGTTACGTTTTTGATGCGGTAAATATTACCGCCTTCGGTTTGACCTTCGCTAGCAGCCATGACCGGGCCGGCAAGAACCAGCGCCGGAACGGCAAGCAAAGTAGCGGCAGTCATTTTGAAAATACTTTTCATTGTAAGTCTCCTTTATTAAATTATTTATTGAGGTTTTCTTTTGTCACACCATTGTTTGTCACAAACTAGATAGTCATTTGGCTTCAAAAAAATGGATTAAAGGCTGCCGGAAACTCTGAAACTCTCGTGTTGATACGAAAGGAATTTCCGGCAGCCGGTGGAGCGCTCGCGTCTTGCAGCGAACGCTCCAACTGGCTACCGAATGGCTAGCACTCTTAGAGAGCTAGCCTGCCCCCTCTCCCCGTTGATGGGGAGGAGGTGGGCCGCCACCTCCGTCCCCTCCCGGCACAAGTGTCAGCTTACGCTGCAAGCCACTTGCCCGGAAATTGAGATTATGGGGAACGCCCCCCCGATCGTTCTAGAAGTTGCACTCCCCAGCACTCTCTGGGGGAATGCGGAAGCTGGCCGTGGCTGACACCGGCGGGTTGGTACCGTCGCTGACGGTCACCGTGACGCTTCCGGTGCCCTGAGCACCCGGTGCTGTGTACGTTACTCTTTCACGACCGCTCGAGACAGTTCCGTTGCTTGTGGTCCAGCTGACCTGGAGGTTGTCACCGTCCGGGTCCGAGAAGTTCGCCCGGAAGACGAACTGCCCGTTGACGCACACGTGCGCCGGCGGATTCTCGATCGCCACCTGCGGCGGCCGGTTGGCCGGCGGCGGTGGAGGAGGCGGTGGCGGTGCCGCACAACACGGCGTTGTCACCTGCCCTTGGTTCTGATTCACGGCGGTTTGCTGGGCTTGATTCACCTGCACCGTTACGTTGTTGTTGATGACGGGTGAACCCTGACCCTGTGTCGTGCCGGACTGGTCGGTCTTGTTGTTGTTGGTCTGACTGATGGTCTGCGCGACGCAGTTCCACTGTCCGCCAACAAACTGCGGCTCTGTCCCACGTTCAGTACAAATGACCGTCCGCGGATTGATCTTCTTCTGCACCGTCTTCTTGATCTGCTTGGTCTTCTTGACCTTGACCGTCTTGACGGGCTTGGAAGGCTTGGTCGGCTTCGACACCTTCCTTGTGGGTTGCTTCGGCACCGCCACGTTGCCGCAAATGCGCGGCATCTTGATGGTGACCATATAGCCGCCCTTGCCGCCCACGACGGCCGTGACGCACCATGAAGGCGCGCCGCCCATGTAGCGGGAATCCTGGAACCTGACGTTCCGGTCCACGGACGTGCCGCGGATCCCGAAACTCATCCTCCAGAACCGCTCGCCGTAGCGCATGGTACAGGACTGGAAGTTGCCGGTCCTGGTTGCCATGACGACGGCCTTGCGCTCGGCCTGGTTCAGGCCGGCGTAAGTCATCGCCGTAGCGCCCTTGTCGGATGTCATCACTCGGACGAAGTCCGCCCGGGTGTTGACGCCGCCGGGGACCAGGGGGTCCCCGCCCAGCCGCGTCCACGAGGACGCGATGGCCGGCGCGGCGAGAGCACTGCCGCCCAGCGCCGAGGCGATTGCCCCAACTACCGCGAGGGTGGCCAGGAACTTGAACTTCTTCACTCGATCCACCTCCTCGGTGGGTTGGATGGCCGGTGAGGCCGCAGTGGCCACTTTGGCCTCACCGGATCTAGCCTATATTAGGCAGGACACCTCAGGGACAAAAATCCATCCCCAAAGTGTCCCGCCCTATTTGGCGGGCCGGTAAGGCACTCAAATTCGGTAGTCAGTTATAGGGTTTAAAGCCCCATGACTATCTAGTTTGCTTGAGTTGTTAATGTAACACCTCACCCGCCCTGGACAACAGATGAGAAAGCAGTTTTTTAATCTGTTTCACCTCTGTTAGGAGTTTCCACCCCATCGCCTGGAAGCGAGGATGCTTATACTTTACCACAAGAGTTATTAAAAGTCAATACTTTATATACTATTCTAGTTAAAGCACAAGCTTTAAAAAAAGTCCCCGCTGTCGTTGACGAGGGCTGTCAAATCGAATCATGAGAGATCACGCATGGTTGAGCGGAGAGGGATACGCGTATGGGTGTATCGACCTCTCCTTGTTGCTATCGGGAGCTTTGCTTCCAGGCAATCTTATCCTTAGAATATTTTAAAAAGCGAGTGTGGTACTCCGGCCATCCGAAGATGGCCGGAGTACTGTTGCCTAGCGCTGGCAGGCGGTATCGCCTGGTTCACATGGCGGCCAAGGCTGCACCGGGCCGGAGGGCGGGATGGTGGGCGGGCAGACGGTGCCTGCCGCGCATGAAGGCCCTCCCGGCTCGCTAGTTGGATCCGGCGCCGCAGAAGTGCTAGACAACGAGTCGTCGGGCACAGTGGACGGAGGAGCCGGCAAGACGATTGGCAGCAAGCAGGGGAAGTGAGGCGAAGCCACACAGGTGCTACGGCAGCCAATGCAAGCCGGCGTGTGCAGCTGGAAAATCATCTGCTTGGTCGACATTGATGACGTACCCTGTACGCTCGGCTTGAAGGCCTTGTTGGTGTGGGCTTTCCTAGCCACGAACAGATTAAGCGCCCGCTCGGTCAGGGTGTCGGTACGCTCGAAGGTCGCATCCTGCGAGAAGTCAGGGTTGACCTTGATCTCGCCGACCAAGCGAACGAATCCCAGCACGGTAAACCGGTAGCGGTTCAGAACCGCGCACCAGCCAGGTACTTCTTGGACGCAGCGGCGGAAGTTGCCCTTGCGGGCAGCGGCGATCGCCGCATTAAGCTCCACGTCGCTCAGTTTGGTTCTGGCCAACAGCTTGATGCCAGCTGGACTGGTCAGGAAGTCGCGCAGCTGGACATGAGTGCCCAGCTGTGTCGGAGTTTGAGCAACAGCTGATTGACTGTAGATTGCTGCGGTCACGAAGACCAAGGCAATCACCATGCCGATACGCTTCATTGCCTTCTCCTTACTCCCCTCGCGGGGATTGCTCCCCCGAGTGAGCTCGGAGATTGATTTGTCAGATAAGAAATAGCTCGACCGATTGCAGAGTTCATTCTTTTACAGATGAACTCTCATGAGCCGATTTGTTAAGTGTTGCGCCCTCGCCACCCAAGGTATCAAGAGTTTAAGTCGTTCACCACCAAGGAAGCTTAGGATGTTTATACTTTATCATAAGGGGTAATAAAAGTCAATACGTATATCGAATTTAAGATGATATGAAAACGCCCACTCCTGAGGAGTGGGCAGGTGTGGAACAAAGAGATTGAGGGCGGACTGGGTGGGCGGCCCCACCCAGTCCTTTTCCCGTCACCGGGGCGGACTCAGAGTGTAATACAGAGTCCCTAGCCGCTACCCTGCAAGAAGACGGCGGCGCCCAAGCGACGGAACTTGTAGAACTAAGGCGGGCTGGGTGGACTATTTGGGAGAAGTCCGCCCAGCCCTTCCGTCGTCTAAGGCAGGGCTCGGGGGAGAGCCCACTTGTAAGCGGCTCCTTAGACGAGGGACTTTCCAAATGTTGGGGCCGGACAGCGTGTACGGGAGGGATTCCACGACAGACCGTCCGACCCCTTGGTCGCCACCTATTTGGGGAGGCGTAGATGGCGACTCTTTTAAGCTAAGGAAATCTTCCCCGGCCCTTAAAAGCCGTCGATCGGACCGGCGAAGCTTGGAAAGCCTAAAGAGTCAGGGAGCTGGTGCCACGCCGCAGCAGGCACCAGCTGCTACCTGACTTGCCGGCAGTACCACCCGCCTACCACCGACATTTAAGGCTTCATAGCAAAGTTACGAGGTCGTAGAGCCAGGGGCCGGTGATTGGGCGTCATTCTGGCCGTACACCGACCCCTGGCTTGCCGTGCTGCTACCGCTCGAACTCCCTGCGGAAGGAATTCGAGCGGCTCAGGAGCGACCCTTCAGATGAAGAGTCGCAAACGTTTGGGATCGCCACGTCAACCCTTTCCTGTGGGCAGGATGTGGTAACATGGCGATCCCGATACGGCGCCTTGTTCGGTTCGATGGGCCGAACTAGGCGCACTTTGAGCTACTAGAGGGAAGTGCAAGGCCGTGTAACTACCAGCCTTGCGGACCTTGTTCGCTCAAGATCAATCTCTTCGTTGTTAAGTTGCACGGGAGCTCTCGAAGCAATTTAAGTGCTGAGCGTCACCCTGAACAGAAAAGAATTATACGCTCCTGTCAATTCGTCCGCAAGAGCATGCCCCTACTGCTTAGTCGCGCCGTTTGACAAGGGGAAACTAAAGCCGAAAATACTTCCCTTACCTTCGGTACTTTTGAAAATTATGGCCCCGCCTTGAGCCGCTATTACTTTCTTGGCCATATACAGCCCCAGCCCGGTGCCATCTGGGCGCATCTTGCGAGCGTTACCGGCCCGGTAGAATTTGGTAAACAGATGAGGCTGCTCGCTGACCGGTACGCCCAAACCGCTATCCGTCACTGTATAAGTCACACTATCAGGGGTCTGACTCAGCGCTACATCTATAGAACCGCCGGCCGGGGTGTAATAGATGGCGTTATCTATAAAGTTCATGACTACTTGACGTATCTTGTTTTCATCTAGCGATAAGATAGGGAAATCAGACGGTTTGCGGTAGTTTAGCGTTAATTTACGAGATGCGGCGGTGGCCTGCAGCTGGGCCACCTCTTTTTCGACCACTACGGCCAGATCGGTCGGTTTATTCTCGATGACGAACTTGCCAGTTTGCAGACGAGAGACGTTTAACAGATCGGCTATCAGATAGACCATGTTCTGGGCGCCGTTAAAAGCTCGCTCCAGCAGCTCTTTTTGATTTTTAGTGATTACCCCCGTATCGCCCTCTAAAACCATGCTTAGATAGCCCTTAACAGCTGTCAAGGGGGTTCTGAGCTGGTGGCTGGCCATACTGATAAACTCGTCCTTAGTCTGATCTAACTCCTTAAGCTTGCGGTTTTGGACCTGCAGGCGGGCCGTGGCTTCTTGGAGCTCTTCGTACAACAGGCGGTTTTCGACAGCAATGCTGATGGTGCCAGTCAATCTGTCAACCAGATTCTGCTGGTACAATGAAACGCCTTCCCCTTTGACCGCAACACCTAAGACTAGTAGTCCTAAGAGGCGATTACTGGCCTTTAGTGGACAGATGAACAGAGTTTCGGTACCGAAGGCGGTCTTAAGGTGTTCGTTATCTGATAGTGGTAGATCCGGATTAAGATCGCTAAAATTAGGGCTAAGATGAATCTTGCCCACACTTGTGGTTCTGGGGATAACACCTTGGGCGTCGGACTCCAGCGATAGAGTACTTAACTTGGACGACAACATATCTCGCACATCTGAGGCAGTTTTGGCCTGAGTGGCCATTCCGGTAGCTGTCAGATAGGTTTTTTCTTTATCTACGGCATAAATCATCGATAAGCTAAAATCTGACTCCTCGACCAGCAGATCAGCTATCAGTTGGGTCGGTTTCACCACCTCTGAGGAGGAGCCCAGCACTATTTCATCAATACGTCGCAAGAGAGTCAGCGTTTTGTTGCGCTCGGCCAGCTCGAGATTCTGCTTATACATCTCGCGCGTAACGTGCGCAAGCTGTTCAGTATCACCTTTGGACCGGTGCAATATATTCATGGGGTGCCCTTTTAGAGCTTATGTTTATTTTAGCAAGCTCGGTACTTCTTGCGGTGGCAATTTTGCCAATATTATGTGGGCGGCTTCCTTGCAGACTTCTACCGATGTTTGCCCGAACAGTTTTCGATATTGAGCCACTAGCCTGTCAAGGGCATCTACTTTATTGCCGCTAAAGCTGACCTGATGGCTTTGGGGGTTGACTTTAAGCCCCTCAACTTGGCGAGCCTGTTCTAGGGCTATAGGACCAATGATGGTCTCTTGCTCGCGGATAATCTTTTCGGCTGCTTGCTCGTACACGTCCATTATTTGTAATCCCTAAACGCTATTATGCCTAAGCTCATGATGGCATAGGAGGTAACGTACATTAAATCTGATATACCACCGTCGACGAATTTCTCGGAAGCTATCAAGTACAAGAACACGTAATCAGTTAGGAATTGGAAAAAGAAGGCGAGGACTAAAAACATGATGCGGCTGCGCATAGTGCCGCCAAGCAACTTTATAGATAGGGTGAGTGTAAGCAGAGCTATGGATACGGGAATGATATCGCCCAGTGGATAGCCGATATTCAAAAAGACTGTTAGAGGACTAGAAAAATCTATTTCGGTATCATTTAGAAACAACCCGTAGGCTAGAGTCAATGCGATCAGAGGGATAATTAGCACCTGTAGCTTGCCGCGCGCTGTCCGCAAGGAAAAATTTACGCCAGCCGCCCAAGCGAACATAATAGCTGCGAATGTATAGGCCGGTATCAGAGCAAAGTAGCCCAAGTCCGCCAGCGAAGGATAAGGTACGGCTACTTCGGCTATAAGATTGTAATAAGTCCATACCAGTAGGCCTAGAGCCTCGCCCAATAAGCCAACGCCAAGACCTATCAGCCCCTTGCCGATGACGCTTTTAGTACCGCCCCATTTCTTAAATGACAGCCAAAAAGCATAAAGGCCTCCGCTTAGGGCGACTGAACTATAATAACCGTAGAAATAGTAGACGCTTGATTTATCCGTTTGTAGATAAATCCACCAACCGAGGGCAATAACATAGAGGAATAATATCCAGTAGGTGAACTTGCTCCGGAAAATAGTCTGAAACATCTAGTTATAAATTAGTTTATTCTAGCTGCTATTACAATAGCGGTTAAGCTTTGGCCACTTTAATAAATATCATTCCGGTATAGCCGGTGAAGTCGGGATGGTTAGGGTCTGGAATTTCCGAGGTTATAATCCGCAGGTCTTTTATAGATAGTCCCGCTTTTGGTAAATCTTGTTTAAAATCGTCTGCGCTGAGGTTAACTGCCGGGAGCGTTTGAGGACCAGAGTGCCAAAAATCGGCACCGGTTATGGCCGCCATAGCCATAATGCCTCCGGGCTTAAGCAAGGTCGCAATGTTAGCGATAGATGATCGCCAGATATCCTTAGAATCCGTAATCCCTTCTGGCACAAAACTTACACCTACAACATCGTATTTTCCTCTGGACTCGGCTCCACACGGATCTGATTTAAAGGCATCAGCCTTTATAAAATCATTCAGCTTTCCCTTGATCAATTCTTCCCGTGCAGTGACAGACTGGTCGTCACTTGGCGAACCTTCTATTTCTAGTGCTTTTTTTATAAAAGGCTTCCAATCAAAAGCACCGGCTGAGCCAGTTTTCCAAGCTTGTACCTCGTCTAGATTGGGTTGTAGGTAGTCCGAAAAGTCTATTTTGGCAACCTTGTTAGCCGCCGAAATGATTTGATAAATTGTTGGTCCACCACCAAACTCGAGCATTACGGAACCGGACTTAACATCTTTATAGGCCTGTGCAAAGAATTCCAGCAAGCTATGATTTTCGTCATCGATGCGGCTGTAATAATATTCAAGATAGTCTTTGGGCTTGAATTTCGTGAAGCGCTTATCAGTAGTGGTCATTTTTACTAATTCCTCAAGTTATGTAGACTGGCAGCTGAAGCTAAGACTTTTTACGCCTTTACCCATTTTGTAAGAAATGTCGATAATTACCTGGCCACTATGGGTAACGGTATCAATATGAAAAATCTTGTCACTGTTCAAGGTGTTTGTAGGCCCCAGAGGCTGACCGTCTCTTAGCCAGACAGTACCACTAAGTCTTATGGCCGTAACGGGTTTTTTGCTAGTGATTTCAAAAATGGCTCTTTCAGTGACGCCGTGTGCGTTTTCTTTATTGAGGATTAGGTTCGAAATTTCTTTTCTCTCAGCTAAGCTTTCAATTTCCGCTATTTCCGACCAGTTGTCTTTCTGAGAGTCATGAAAGAAGGGCCAGTCATGTATTGGTGCGAGGATATTAAAGCCATAGTTGCTAGGCTCCATATAAATAGGCTCTACAAACGTTGTGTATGCGGAAGGTATGGTTTTAGTGGTCTCACCTATAATGCCATCTTTAACTAGTCTGTTAATTACCGGTATTTGCATCTCGTCAATCAAGCCTGTCTCGACTAATTCTGCGACTAGCACATTTACATTTTTTGGAAGGCTTGCTGTTATCGCGTCATCTTCTATAACTTCGATCACATTTTTTAGATTGTTAGATGCAACTGTTTTACGCAGTGCATCGGCCAAACTATGGTCTATCTCAACGGCGTGAACTTTCCCTGCTCCGGCTTGGGCCGCAAACAAGGCCATAATTCCGCTGCCAGAACCTACGTCGATCACTACGTCTCCAGGTTTCACAGTAGCCTCAATCGCCTCTTTAAATGCTAAGGTGCGCACTTTGTCCAAAAGACACATATACGGAAAATCCGTATTAGACCAGATAAATTCTTGATTCATTAAGCAAATTATACAGGCTTATCTGATGATCTGTGCTGCCACCGACGGACGCCAAGAGAGACGGCAACCGATAAATTGCCAAATATCAAATAGGCCGGGTAAGCTATTGCGGCGAAGCTGAAGTTTGAGCTAGCAGCTAAACCAAAGGCCGAAGCTAAACCTGCTAATGACCAAGCGCCTAGTGACTCTGTTTTAGGCTGTCGCCATGATTCCCTCAACGTGAACCATAGAACAATGGCATCAGCAGAGATAGCTACTACAGCTGCGAAGCCCGGCGGCAGATCGGCGACACGCCACAGTATAATTGCAACTACCGCGACCAACCCTAGTGGGTAGTCGTAGCTTTCACCGCCGGGTTTGCCGTATTTTTTGGTTAGACTAACCAGAAAAATAAATATCTGCTCACATAGAAAAAATAGCGCAACGTATGCACCGGCGTGGGCTCCGCCTTCTATTGCCGAACCTACGCCCAGTAAGCCGATTAATGACCACACGCCCCAAGTTATTCTATGAGGCCGGGTAGTTCCCCAAAAGATCGTCCGAATGTACCAAGCGGCCGAAATGCCAGCGAGGATAACACCAGCCCAAGCCAGATCGAAACGATCCATTCATAGCCTCATTTCTAGAATATGCGTACTTCTAGCTTAATTTCCGCAAACCGGTTTTCCAGCCCGTAGCCTGAAAAGCCGCTACCACCAGGGCGCAGACCGGCTCATGTGCGCAGGTGCGCCCGACCACTTTCATAGTAATCGGACCAAAATTCACGTTGCGAGTAGCCATCAAAGCTTCCAGGCTTTGTTCGATGTCTCGCTTCACAGTTGACTCACTAAGTCCTTCGTGTTCCACAAACAGCCCTTTACCGGTTTTTTTGTCTTGCACCCAGCCAACGCCCGCCCAAGCCTCGGCGTTATGGGCGTCCACCCTCATTTCGGCCATTACTACGTAGAGTTTGTCGCCCCAATGGCCCACGGGTTTGGCGGCCACTCCTTCATTAACTATTATTTTGGATTTAGGGGGCACGATAGAACTAAGACGGATAAGGTTGTAATTAGCCACACCGGCGGCGTTCAGTGCGGCATCGAACGCTGATAGCTTAGTTGGTCCGGAGCCCGTGCCGGCACTTACTTGAATTGTCATGATATCTATCTTAGCGACAAAACAAAAACTAGTAAAATATGATCAGCAAGCTATGGGTCAGCTCACCACGTGCAGCTGCCTGGACTCTACATTTTATAAGGTGTAGTATGTAGCATATAGATGGCTAAAATCGCGATTATTGAGGACGATTTGGCGATAGCCCAGATGTATCGGATGAAGTTCGAGGCCGAGGGTTATACCATAGAAATTGCCGAAAATGGCAAGCTTGGTTTGGCGCTCTGCGAGCAGATGAAGCCCGACATCATTTTACTGGATTTGATGATGCCCGAGATGAACGGCGACGAAATGCTCGAAAAAATGCGTAGTACCGAGTGGGGCAAGAACGTCAAAGTTATCATTTTGACTAATGTCGGCGAACAAGAAGCCCCCGAAAAATTGAAAGACATGGGTGTCGTGGCCTTTATCGTCAAAGCCGATATGACGCCGCGTCAGGTGGCCGAGCTGGTAAAAGCCAAGCTGGTTTAGCTCTTCTTAGTTGCTATACTCATAAATTAGTTATGAAAGTCGCCATACTTGGTTTTTCTTCATTGGACCAGAGTGAAAGTTTGCCGGTATATAGATACTTCCAAAAAAAGGGTGCCGAAATCACGGCTTACTTTTGGGGCGAGCCTGATTTGCCGGCTGATGTTATCCCCAAAAGAATAGAGGTCGGCGCATCAATTAAAGGATTAGATGAATACGGTTTGGTGGTACGCGGGCCAGCCGTACATCCCCGCCAAATCACAACTACCACGCCGGTAACTTCGTTGACTAACATTTTTGTCGAGCACTCCCCCACCAAAAACATTATTGGCGTGACCGGTACCAAGGGCAAGGGTACGACTTGTACGCTGATTGCTAAAGTGCTGGAGGCTTCCGGCCAAAAGGTTTGGTTGGGTGGAAACATCGGGCGACCACTGCTTGATGATTTAGATCACATCCAGCTCAGTGACTGGGTGGTTTTGGAAATGTCCGCCGGACAGCTGATAGATTTTTCCCAAAATATTCACCTGGCGGTTTGTTTGATGGTAGTACCCGAGCACCTGGATTGGCACACCGACATGTCAGAATACCTGGCGGCTAAGAGTAATCTATTCAAGCACCAAACCAGCAGCGACACGGCAATATATTTTGCCGGCAATGAAAATTCTTCGAAAATTGCTAACGCTTCTCCTGGACGTAAAATTCCCTATTATCAAAAACCGGGGGCTTACGTGCGCGAGGATGGCATGGTTGTGATCGGTGAAGACGAAATTATGCCAAAAGATGGGGTCAAGCTGCTGGGCAATCACAACTTGCAAAATATCTGCGCGGCGGTGACGACTGTTTGGCAAGTCCAGCAAAATCCCGAGGCCATTCGTCAAGTTTTATCCAGCTTTAGTGGACTTGAGCATCGCCTGGAATTCGTGCGCGAGCACGACGGCGTGAAGTATTACGATGATTCGTTCGGCACGACCCCCGAAACCGCCATAGTGGCCTTGCAGGCATTCAGCCAACCGAAAGTAGTTATATTGGGTGGATCGGACAAGGGCGTTGCCTTTGACGGGCTGGCTGGAGCGGTTGTTAAAAACAACGTCCGCCATGCCGTTTTGATAGGCAGCACGGCCACTAAAATTAAAGAGCTTTTGCAAGCCCGCGACTTTAACAATTTTTCAGAAGGTTTTAACAGCATGAGCTCCATCGTAGCGGCCGCCCGCCAGGCCGCTCAGCCTGGCGACGTGGTTCTGTTATCCACTGGCTGTGCCAGCTTTGGGCTGTTCAAAAACTACAAAGACCGCGGCAATCAGTTCAAGACAGTTGTGAGAGCACTCGCTTGAGTTGAGAGATCACCGGACCTTCGGGCTGCAAAACTGCGGCCCGTTGGTTTGCGTTTTCTTTAATGAGCTGCTCGATCCAGTGGTAATGCGTACAACCCAGTACTATTTGGTCGGCTTTTTGTCCGCAGACCTCGTCTACTATTTTTGCGATTTTTTCGCGGTCCACTCTGTTGTTTTCAATCATATACGACCAGTCGCTGCAGTCCGGTTCTAAAACCATAACGCCTTGGGCAAACTGCTCTTTTAGAAACTTGTAGCGTTCGCTGGCCAGTGTTCGGGGGGTAGCGCAAACGGCGATAACTTTTGTGCGGCTGGCGGCGGCGGCTGGTTTGACCATTGGCTCCATACCAACCAACGGCACCGGCAGTTCACGGCGCAGATGCTCAATTAAGTTGGTGGTCACCGTGTTACAGGCTATGACGATTACCTGGCAACCTTCGGCTACTAGTTTTTTTAGAATCGGTATAGTGAAGCCGTATATTTCTTCAGTAGTTCGTATGCCGTAAGGTACATGCGCGGAATCATCCCTGTATATAACCTCGTGCTCTGGCATTTCTTCTTGAATAGCTCGAACCACCGATAACCCGCCGACTCCCGAGTCAAACACTCCTATTTTCACGACGCGCTGCCCTGCCGACCGACAGAGCTGGTTTGTTCTGCCGCGGCCTTGATTAAATTTTCAAATAAGGCGCAAACGGTCAGGGGACCAGCACCGCCTTTGGGTGGCGTAATGGTCAAATCATCACGTTCGTATACCTCGGGTGCTAAGTCGCCGACTTTTTTGCCCGACTCGCTGGCCACGCCAGCATCGACTACCACAGCTCCCTGTTTAATCATATCTGGATACAATATCGCCGGGCTGCCGGTAGCGGTAATAATCACGTCGGCCGCCAGGGCGTGCAGAGGCAAGTCAGTTATGTCGCGGCCAATGGTCTGGACGTCTATGCCAGAACTTCTCAAGATACGCTCCAGCGGCATACCCACTAGTTTACCGCGGCCAATCAGCAGTACGTGCTTACCTTGCAGCTCAATGTCATGTTCGGCTAGTAGCCAAAGTATTGCCATAGGTGTCGCCGGTTCGAATTTAGAATTTTGGCCAAGGGCGTCAACATCTTTGTCAGGATTGACAAGGTTGACTATTTCTTCCGTTTGAGCCGGGTCAACAAGTGGCAGCTGAACAATAATTCCGTGAACCTTAGCAGAATTACTTAACTTGTTAAGTAATTCCCTCGCCTCATTTTGCCCGATCTTGTGTACCTCTACTTCCGCGCCTATGTCTTTACCATATTGCTGTTTTAAGCGCACGTAAGTATTAATTACCGGGTCGTCTTTGATCTGCACTATAGCTAGTTTGGGTACGACTCCGGAATTTCGCAGCTCTCTGACTTCACGGGCGTGCCGCCGCTTTATAGACTCCGCGAGTTCCAACCCGCCTATTAGTTTCATATCCTATTAATACTAGCAAATTCAGGGCTTTTTGATTTTTTTGGTGATTAGACGCTGTAATATGGTGATTATAAGGGATTGTATATACTCGTGAATAAACTTCGTTTTGGAACTTATTTGGCGCCTAATATCCTGCCGGTCTACGAAGCCATCACCAAAGAGGTCGGTCGCCGCTTAAGGATTGAGACTGAGCTGGTGGTCGAAACTTCCTACGAGAGTTGCCAGAAAGATGAAAACGAGGTGTGTTTCGTCTGTAGCTTGCCCTATGTAACGTTCGAGCGTTTGGGCATTTCACCGACGGTCCCAGTAGCCGCACCAGTACTTATCGGTAGCCGCTACTGTGGCCAGCCGGTTTACTACTCGGATGTAATCGTCCACCAGGATAGTCCTTTTCAGTCTTTTTTGGACCTATGGGGGCAGTCATGGGCCTACAACGAGCCTTTGTCTCATTCTGGATATGGCATATTACGCGCTATCATTTATTGCGCCTAGGAGAGACTAAAGGATTTTTTGGATGAGTAATTGAAGCCGGTTTCCACGAGGAGTCAATACGGATGGTGGCTGACAAGGAAGTCGCTGGTTCGGCCATTGATTCCCAGGTGTTGGCAGTAGCCATGCGTGATGAT
>Ga0187892_10006279_pt1 | contig 17809 bp, 16 predicted proteins | sample MA1701073metaG_FD_139345 | JGI IMG/M metagenome (GOLD analysis project Ga0187892, IMG submission 139345) | Bio-ooze microbial communities from a basaltic lava cave in the Kipuka Kanohina Cave System on the Island of Hawaii, USA - MA170107-3 metaG ... | reverse complement strand
GGTCAGCTCGCGCACCGCGAGCCGGGGGCGTCCCGGGGCGTCGGTCCGCACCTCCTCGCGCACGAGGTGTCCGGGAACCTCCAGGCACTCCCAGGTGCGGGTGGTGATCGGCGGCCGGTTGCCGCCGCGCTCGACACGCTCGACCACGCGGCAGACGAAGTCCTGCCCCGCGGCGCTGCGCGTCTCGCGGAACCGCACCACCCGGCTCACGCGGGTGGTCTCGCCGGTCTTGTCCTCGGTCTGGAGCGGCGCTCTCCCCAGCTCCGGCTGGAGCCAGACGCGGGTCTTCGTCTTCCCCGACTCCGACTCCCAGACCTCGCAGGCGTACTCGCGTCCGTCGATGCGGAGCGTCTCGCGCCCGCCGCGGCGGCGCTCCGGTGGCGCGCTGAACCTGTGGCGGGTCTCTTCCTGGAAGACGAGCTCGCCGGCAGCGCCCAGGCTCTCGATCCTGAGCAGGACCTGGTCGTCCCGCGCCTCGAGCACGGAGATCTTCTGCCCGGCCGGCCCGCCCTTCTCGGCCGGCTCACGCGTGAGCCGGTAGCGCACGAACGTGCCGGGTTGACAGCCTGCCCAGGGATGATCGACCGGCGGGAGGAGCGCGACGAGGAGCGCGATCAGCATGGGCCGGGATCGTAGCGCGCCGGCGCGTGGAGGGCATCAGGCCTCCCGCGGCCGGACCTCGAGCTCGATCCGCTCGGAGCCCCGGAGCGCCGCGAGCGCGCAGCTCCGTCCGATGCGGTCCATGGTCAGCAGCCGGTGGAGGTCGTCCACGCCGGCCACCGTCTCGCCGTCGAGCGTCACCACCACGTCCCCCTCGCGGACGCCGGCCGCGGCGGCCGGGCTCCCGGGCTCCACCGACAGGACCCGGACGCCGCGCGGGGAGGGGAGCGTGAGACGCCTCGCGACGGCCGTCGGGACGGGCACGTTCTGGCCGGCGAGCCCGAGCCGCGCGCGGCGCACCCGGCCCTCCTTGATGAGGAGTCCCGCCACGTGCTTCGCGGTGTCGATGGCCAGCGCGAAGCAGAGCCCCTGCGCCGGGAGGATCACGGCGGTGTTCACGCCGATGACCTGGCCGGTGGAATCGACCAGCGGCCCCCCCGAGTTGCCCGGGTTGAGCGCCGCGTCGGTCTGGATCACGTCGTCCACGAGATGGCCGTTCCGGTCCCGGAACGACCGGCCGAGCTCGCTCACCACGCCGGCCGTCACCGAGCACTCGAAGCCGAGCGGGTTCCCGATCGCGATCGCGAGCTGCCCGACGCGGAGGCCGCGCGAGGCGCCGAGCGGCGCGGCCGGGACCCCCGGCGCGGCGATCCGGAGGACGGCGAGGTCGGTGTCGGGGTCGGTGCCCAGGAGCCGGGCGGGCGTGGTCCGGCCGTCCGGGAGCGTCGCCTCGATCGACGAGGCGCCCTGCACGACGTGGCAGTTGGTGAGGAGCAGGCCGTCGGGCGTGAAGACGAAGCCCGAGCCCTGGGCGTCGCGGCGGTTCCGGGCGGAACGCACGTGGAGGTGGGCCACCGAGGGCCCGATCTTCTCGGCCGCCTGGACCACGGCCGTCGAGTAGGCGTCCAGGAGCGACTCTTCCATGTCGAACTCTTACAACTTGAAGAGTCGTCTCCGCAACCCCTCCCGCCCCGTCAGGGCAGGAGCGCGCCGGCGCGGACGAAGAGCAGGAAGGTGACCGGACCGTCGTTCACGAGCTCCACGTCCATCATGGCGCCGAAGCGACCGGTCTCCACGGGGAGGCCGGTCGCGCGGAGCCGGTCTGCGACGCGGAGGTAGAGCGCCTCGGCCCGGGGCGGGTCCTCGGCGCCCTCGAAGCCCGGGCGGGTGCCTCCCTTGAGCGAGGCCGCCAGCGTGAACTGGCTCACCACGAGGCACCCGCCGCCCACGTCCGCGAGCGTTCGGTCCATCGGCGTGCGCCCGGGAAAGATCCGGAGCGCCGCCACCTTGCGCGCCGTGGCGTCCGCGTCGGCCTCGGCGTCGTCGCGCTCGACCCCCACGAGGAGGACCACGCCCGCGCCGATCTTCCCGACGACCGCGCCCTCCACGCGCACCTCGGCCCGCTTCACCCGCTGGAGCACCGTCTTCATGGGGCCTCTTGTATCATCCGCGCCGCCTCATGCTCCGACTCGCCCTCCTGACGCTCGCACTCGCGGCCTCGCTCCATGCCGGCCTCCGGGTCGCGCGGCGCGCCGGTCCGGCCCTGGGGGTCCTGGCCACGGTGCTCGCGGGCGGCGCTTTCCTGGCGGGCGCCTGCGCCCCCTGGTCGCCGATGGCGCGGTGGTTCGTGCTGGTCTACGCGCTGGGCGCCTGGGTGAAGGCGCTCGCGCTCGGCCGCGACGGCGGGGCGGACGGTCGGCGTGCGCTTGCCTACCTCCTTGCCTATCCGGGTCTGGAAGCGGCGTGGGCCTTCGTCCGGGACCGGCGTGCCGACCGACGCGCGGGTCGGCTTCAGGCGCTGGTCGGGCTCGCGGAGACCGCGGCGGCGCCCGCGACGGCCATGCTCCTGGACGGGCTCGGGGTCCATGGCTGGGGGCTCTTCCCCGCCGCCTGGGCGCGGGCGATCGGGCTCACGCTCCTCCTCGACGGCGGCTTCCGGCTCGTGGTCGGGCTCTTCCGGGCATCGGGGCTCCGGGCCGAGGACGTCTTCCGCGACCCGTGGCGCGCCTCCGATCTGGGCGACTTCTGGGGGCGCCGCTGGAACCGCGGGATCGGCCGCACGCTGGAGCGCGAGGTCTATGTTCCGCTCCGTCCGCGATGGGGGCGCTGGGCGGCGGGGTTCGCGGCCTTCGGGGTCAGCGGAGTGCTGCACGAGGTGCTGATGGGGCTCACGGGAGGAGGGACGCCGGGCCCGTACCTCGCGTTCTTCCTGCTCCAGGGTGTGGCGCTGGACGCGCTCCGCCGGGTGAGCAGCGCGCGGGTCCGTCTCGTGGCCTCGTGGGCCGTGCTGCTCCTGACCGCGCCGCTCTTCTTCGGCGAGGCCTACCGGCGGGCGCTCCCGTTGGAACGGACCTTCGGATAACCGCGCATGCCCGAGCTTCCCGAGGTCGAGTTCACGCGCCGGCTGCTCCAACGGCGCGTGGCGATGCGGCGGATCCTCCGGGCGCGGTGCGAGGACCCCCGGCTCCTCCGGGAAGGCACCGTCGACCTCGCGGGCCGGCGCGTGCGGCGCTTCGACCGCATCGGGAAGTTCATCTTCGGACGGTTGGACGACGGGCGGGTCTGGGTGATCCACCTCGGGATGACCGGCCACGTGCACTACCGCAAGCCGCCGGACCACGCGCACGCGCGGGTGGACTACGAGGGGGGGACGCTCTGGTTCCGCGACCCGCGCCGCTTTGGCCGCTTCCAGGTGCTGGAGCGGGAGCCCGACCTCGGGCTCGGGCCGGACGCGCTCGCGGCGACTCCGGCCGACCTCCGCTTCGATTCGAAGCAGGCGATCAAGGTGGCGCTCCTCGACCAGTCGCGGATCGCGGGCGTGGGGAACATCCAGGCCGCCGAGGCGCTGTTCGCGGCGCGGATCGATCCCAGGCGGCGGGCGGGCTCGCTGACGCCGGCGGAGCGCCGCCGGCTGCTTGGCGCGATCCAGCGCTCGATGCACCGGACGCTCGGGATGATCCGCACGGAGGAGCTGATCTACGTGAGCGAGGGGGGCGAGAACCCGTTCCTGGTCTACGACCGCGCCGGCGAGCCCTGCGCGCGCTGCGCGACCCTGCTCCGCCGCCTGGTCCAGGCCCGCCGGTCGACGGTCTTCTGTCCCGCCTGCCAACGCTGAGAAAGGGGTCAGGACCCGACGCGGGTCCTGACCCCTTTGAGGCGGGCGAGGCGCCCCGCTACTGCTTCAGCCGCCGGACTCCCGCTTCGGCGCCGTCGCGGTGGCCGAACACGCTGGTCCCCGCCACCAGCACGGTCGCGCCCGCCGCGACGAGACGCGGCGCGGTCCGCTCGTCGACGCCGCCGTCCACCTCGAGCTCGCACGGGAGGTTCCGCGCGTCGATCCGCCGGCGCAGCTCGGACACCTTGCGCAGCGTCGCCTCGAGGAACTTCTGCCCGCCGAAGCCCGGGTTCACCGTCATCACCAGCGCGAGGTCCAGGTCCTCCAGCATCTCGTCGAGCGCGCCGAGCGGCGTCGCGGGGTTCAACGCCACCCCGGCCTTGAGGCCCAGCTCCTTCACCTGGTGCACCGCCCGGTGCAGGTGCGGCGTCGCCTCGGCGTGCACGATCAGCGTCGTCGCTCCCGCCTTCGCGAACGGCTCCGCCCAGCGCTCCGGCTCCACGATCATCAGGTGGGTCTCGAGCGGGAGCCGCGTCGCCTTCCTCAACGCCTGCACCACCGGGATCCCGAAGCTGATGTTCGGAACGAACCGGCCGTCCATCACGTCGAGATGCAGCCGGTCCGCGCCCCCCCGCTCGACCGCGGCCACCTCCTCACCCAGCCGGAGGAAGTCGGACGCGAGCACCGAGGGCGCGACGCGGACCACCGCTACTCCGCGTAGATGTCCACCACCTGCCCGAGCAGCTTCAACGCGTCGGCCTTCTTCCGTTGGAACGAGTTCCTCCCGATGATCGAGCCGAACCCGCCGCCCTGCCGGATCGCGCGGACTTCCTCCAGCAGGTTCTCCTCCTTGCTGGCCGCCCCGCCCGAGAAGATCACGATCCGCCGCCCGTTGAAGGCGCACTGCACGATGTGGCGCACGCGCTCGGCCAGCGTCCCCGCCGGCACCTTGACGCTCTCGTAGACCTTCCGCGCCGCGTCCTGCTCGAGATGGGCGCTCGGGAGCTTCACCTTCACGATGTGCGCGCCGAGCTGGCAGGCGATCTGCGCGGCGTAACCGGCGACGTCGAGCGCGGTCTCGCCCTCCTTGGTCAGGCTCGAACCGCGCGGATACGACCAGACCACCACCGCGAGCCCCACCCGCTTGGCCTCCTCGGCGAGCGCGCGGAGGTGCTCGTACATCGTGATCCGCTCGCTGGAGCCGGGATAGATCGTGTATCCGATCGCCACGCAGCCGAGCCGGAGCGCGTCGTGGACGCAGCCCGTCGTCGCCTGGAGCGGGTCCTTCTCGTCCGCCAGCGTGTCCTTGTTGTTCAGCTTCAGGATCAGCGGCAGCTCGCCCGCGAACTCGCGCGCGCCCGCCTCCAGGAAGCCGAGCGGCGCGGCGTAGCCGGACAGCCCCGCCTCCAGCGCCAGCTCGAAGTGATAGCGGGGGTCGTAGGCGGGCGGGTTCATCGCGAAGCTCCGGGCCGGGCCGTGCTCGAACCCCTGGTCCACCGGCAGGATCACCATGCGGCCGGTCCCCTTGAGCCGTCCGTGGTTCAAGAGCCGCGCCAGGTTGGTCAGCGTGCCCGGGCTGTCGCTGCCGTACCAGCTCAGGATCTCCCGCACTCTCTCGCTCGTCATGATCGTGCTCCCTGCTTCTCTTCCTGGAGGAACTTCTCCAGGAGCGTCACTTCTCCCGCGCTCCCGATGTAGACCGGGCATCGCTGGTGCAGCTTCCGGGCCTTCAGCTCCAGCGTCCGCCCGTTCCCACACGAGGCGCGTCCGCCCGCGCTCTCGACCACGAACGCCAGCGGCGCGCACTCGTAGACGAGGCGCAGTTTACCGTCCGGATTCTGCGCGTCGCCGGGATAGAGGTAGAGACCGCCCTCCACCAGACACCGGTGGAGGTCCGCGACCAGCGCCCCCGAGTAGCGCAGGCTGTAGGGGCGCCCGGTCGGCTTGTCGCGCTGCGTCACGTACTGGATGTAGGCCTGGAGTCCGGGGCTCCATTCGCGCAGCCGGGCGGCGTTGGCGCTGAAGAAGATGCCGCGCTCGGGGCAGCGGATGTTCTCGTGGGAGAGCAGGAACTCCCCGAAGTCACGATCCAGGGTGAAGCCCATGACCTCCTGGCCCGTCGTGTAGATGAGGATCGTGCTGGTCCCGTAGAAGACGTAGCCGGCGGCGACGGGAGGGAGAGCGATCGCCTCCAGCACCTTCTCGGGCGTGGCCGGGTGGGGGGAGGAATAGATGCCGAAGATCGTCCCCACCGCGCCGTTGATGTCCGTATTGGAGGAGCCGTCGAGCGGATCCGTGACGAAGATGTAGGGCGCGTTCTCCTCGAGCATCCGGATCTCGTCGAATTCCTCCGACAGATAGGCGGACACCAGCCCGGTGTCCGCGACCGCGTCGAGCAGCGCCTCGTTGCCGATCACGTCCAGCTTCTTCTGCGCGTCCCCGGTCGCGTTGACTTCGCCCGCGAAGCCGAGGTGTCCCTTGAGCGCTGCGTTCCCCACCTCGCGGGCGAGGAACTTGGCGGCGAAGCCGAGCTGGTTGAGCACCGCCGCCAGGTCCCGGGTCATCCCGCGCGGACGGCGGACGCGCTCGACGAAGTGGCGGGAGAACGGGATCGGATGCCGGTTCATGGAAGCTCCGGGGTCTGGTCGGCCCTGGAGGGACCGACGGTCCATCATGTCCCGGGTCGGGCCCCCGGGGCCGGACCGCACAAGGATGGCATGATACGGGCCGGCGGCCGGTGGGGACAGGCTCGGGTGGGTGGCGCTGGGGCGTGGGCTCGGACCGATCGCGAAATGAGGCGGCGGCCCGCCGGGCTGTTGCAACCGGTCGGGCAGCCGCCTTGTCGGACCAGGGACCTGGTGTCAGGAACGCTGGCGCGTTCCTGACACGGCTCAGCCCTTGCGCAGGAACGGGAGCGCAATCAGCGTGTCCGGGAAGGCCTGGACCTCGCCCCGCTCCCGCGCGCGGGCGTGGATCTCGAGGAACGTGATCAGGATCTCGCGCTCCACCCGCTCACGGTCGGTGAGCTTCTGACCGCGCCGGAGATGGTCCACCTTGAGGCGGACCTCCTCGAGCGAGGCGTGATAGGGGTCCGTCACGGCGTCGCGCACCCGGCGGAGGCGCTGGGCATAGGCCTGGAGGAACGCGTCGGAGATCCGCTCCATGCGCTCGCGGTCGGTCATCTCGGGGAGCCGATCGTCCAGGATCGTGCGGGCGCGGGCCGCGTCCGTGGCCAGCTCCCGGCGGAGCGTGGCGCTCAGGTCGTTTGCCCGACGCTCGAGCTCCTGGCGCAGGTTCTCCTCGAGCCAGCCTCGGAGGAAGACCGGCGACTCGACCGCCTGGTCGAGCACGCGGCGGACCATGTCCGGCGCGGCGCCGCGGAGCTGCGCGGCCAACCGGGCCCGGGTCGCGGGAAGGGAGTCCGCGATGCGGGTGCGCGCCAGGAGCGCGGCGTCTTCGGCGCCGAAGGTCTGGATCTTCGAGTGGAGCCAGTAGCCATAGACCGTCATCGCGGAGAGGAGCACGAGGCACAGGCCCAGGCGGAAGCGCAGCGCTCCCTGGGCGCGCCGCTTCATCCCGTGCACCCGTTCCTCGATGAGCGTCGTGGAATGCGTCATGTTCGGTGACTCCTTCAGCGCGCGCTCGGGACCCGCAGGTCCACTTCCGTTGGCGGGACACCCTGCATCAGACCCTGGTCGAGGAGCAGCACCCACAGGTGGAGGAACTGGCGGTGGAGCTCGTCATCGGTGACGCCGGGCCGGCGGGGGAATCCGGAGAGCGTGACGAGGAACCGTTCCATCCCCGGCCGCGCGGTTTCGGTGGTCTCGATCAGGAACTTCTCGGTCTCCTTCTCCAGACCCGAGTGGAGCCGGTCGAGGAGGCGCTGCATCTCCTCCTGGTTCTCGAGCAGCGGGAAGGCCTTCTTCAGCTCCTGCTCGCCGTCCTGGGCCGCGGAGATCAGCGCGCCCGCGAACACGTCCTTGGAGTGGTTGGCGAGGCCGTGACCGAGCGCGAGCATCTCGTCCTTGAGACGCCCTTGGAGCCTGGGGAGCATCGCCGGCGCGGCCTTGCGCACCTCGGCCTCGTAGACCGGGCGCAGGTCGCGGAGGAGCTCGGTCGCCTGGTCGCTGAGGCCCGGGAGCAGCGCCTGCATCTCCTGCCGCGCCGAGGCCTGGAGCCGCTCCTCGGTGAAGTTGGCCCTCACGGTCCGGTAGATCGTGAAGCTCCACGCGCTGACCACGACGAGGATGCCGAACGCGAAGAACGCCGTCAGGAACCGGCCCCGTCGCTGGGTCGCTTCGTATTCGGAAAGCGCCCGTGAGAGGCCGAGGGCCGGCGGCGCTTCGGCCCCCCGCGGGGCCGTCTTCGACCCCGCTCCGAATGTCGAACGTGAATCCATGCTTCCCCCTGGTTGAGGGGCGGACTCCCCGGTCCGGCCCCAGGCTGGATCGTCCTATCGGAAGGGGGCGCTGGGGGGCTTGAGGCCTTCGCTACCGCCCGCCTTCGGCGCGCTCGAGGGTCACGGTGACCGTCTGCGGCGAGGCGGCGCCGACCGTCACGGTGGAGGAACGCTGGCGGAAGCCCTCGGCCTGGACGGTGACCCTTTAGGTCCCCGGGTCGAGGATCCACTGCACTTTCGGCCCCGTCCCGGATGAACGCTTCCAGCGGGGCCGCACGATCTCGCCTTGAGCGTCGTGGAAGCGAAGTCGACGGTCGCGGTGCCGCCCTCCTCGACGCCGCCCCAGGTTTCGGCGGCTCCTGAAGCGCAGCTGCTCAGGCATACGGCGGACAGGGCGGCCGCCGCGATGAGGCAGAATCGGGACATGCCATCCTCCCGTGGACTGGCCGGAACCGCGGCCGATTGTCCGCCTGGAGGCGGCCGTCCGTCAACGGCCTCACTCCTTCGTGTAGAAGGTCACCGAATCGTTCACGGAGCCGTCGAGCCGGCCCGACATGCCGCGCTTGAGCCACTCCCCCTTGAGACCCTGGCCGGCCCAGCGCGCCTCGAGGTACTCCTCGGCGAGCCGGCCCTGGCCGCGCATCCGGGTCTTGAGATCGGGCTTCGCGCCCGCGACCTGCATCCAGAAGTCGGAGGCGAAGCTCTCGGCCGGAGGGCCGCCGGGCGAGAACTCGCGCCGCCCGGTGAAGAAGCGGGCGCCGACGCCGCGCACCTGACCCCGCTCGTCGAGACAGACCGCGACGCTGTCGGTCCATTCCAGGTCCTTCCGGACATGCTGATAGAGGTAGACCTTGGCTCCCGGGATCCGCTGCACGAGGTTCCCGTCCATCTCCTCGACCGACGTCTCGCTCCGGACGAACTTCGCGTCGATGAGGTGCCGGTCGATCTTCTCGAACGTGCCGAGCGGCGCGTCCGTGGAGCGGCCATAGTCGGCGCCCCCCGTGAAGTGTCGATAGGCGAACCAGCCACCGCCGGCCAGGACCGCGAGCAGGATCAGCTTTCCCATGCCTGTCTCCTTCCCCAAGCCGCGGTCCTGGCTTTCGGGTCCGGGTTGCCGGGAACTTGAATCTGGGGACCTCGCGGCGGAGACAAAGAGAGCCCCCTGGGTCTTCACCAGGGGGCTCGATGGGAGAGGCTTCGGGACCTGCGAGGCTCACCGGTCGGGCTGCCGGGTCGGCTCCGGAGGACCATCCAACCGCCGGGCGCGTCGTGGCTCTCGTCCGTGCGGCGGGAGCGGGTTCCGTGGAAACCCGCGGCCGCGCACCGTGACGGAAGCGACGACCTCGCGAAGCGGGGCTCGGTCTCCGGGATTCGCGTCCCCGGGGGCTCGCGGCCTCCTCACGGGCCTGGAATCCTCTCCGTCGTTCGACCGCCGGGCCGGGCTCACTGCCCGGACCCGCGGCATTGAAACCGATAGTGCATGCCCGCCGGGCCGGCAAGTCCGAAACTGCCGGCTCGCCGGAGGCCCGCCGGGCGCACTATTCGTTGCAGACCATGACGCGTCGCCCGAGCCCATCCGTGCGCCGCCGGCTCCCCGTTGGCGCCGAGGTCCAGCCCCGGGGCGGCACCCACTTCCGGGTCTGGGCGCCGATCCGCCGCTCTGTGGAGGTCGTGCTCGAGGGAAGGACCGGCGCGGCCTTCCCGCTCTCCCGGGCGCGGGGCGGCTGGTTCGCGGGCCTCGTCCCCCGCGCCCGCCCCGGCACCCTCTACCGGTTCCGCCTCGACGGCGAGCCCGGACTCTTCCCGGATCCGGCCTCGCGGTTCCAGCCCGACGGTCCGCACGGACCGTCGGAGGTCGTGGCGCCCGACCGCTACCCTTGGCGCGACCGCGGCTGGCGCGGGCGCCGGCTCGAGGGGATGATCCTCTACGAGTTGCACGTCGGGACCTTCACGCCGCAGGGGACGTGGGCGGCGGCCGGGCGCGAGCTGCCCGCGCTCCGCGAGACGGGCATCACCACCGTGGAGGTGATGCCGGTCGCCGACTTCCCCGGGCGCTTCGGCTGGGGATACGACGGCGTGAACCTCTTCGCGCCCACCCGCCTCTACGGCCGGCCCGACGACTTCCGCCGGTTCGTGGACCGGGCCCACGCCCTCGGGATAGCGGTCCTCCTCGACGTGGTCTACAACCACCTCGGACCCGACGGAAACCACCTCGCGCAGTTCGCGCCCGCCTGGTTCACCCGGCATCACCGGACCGACTGGGGGGACGCGATCAACTTCGACGGGCCCGACTCCGGCCCCGTCCGGGAGTTCTACCGGGCCAACGCCGCCTGCTGGATCGCCGAGTACCACCTCGACGGCCTCCGGCTGGACGCGACGCAGGACATCCACGACGGATCGGGGGTTTCCATCCTCGCGGAGATCGCCCGCGACGCGCGGCGCGCCGCGGGCCGGCGGTCGATCGTGCTCGTCGCCGAGAACGAGACGCAGGACGCTCGTCTGCTCCGGCCTCCCGCCGGGGGGGGCTGCGGCCTGGACGCGCTCTGGAACGACGACCTGCACCACGCCGCGCTCGTCGCGCTCACCGGGCGGAGCGAGGCCTACTACTCGGACTACCGGGGAACGGCCCGGGAGCTGGTCTCCGCTGCGAAGCACGGCTTCCTCTTCCAGGGGCAGCACTACCGCTGGCAGCGGAAGCGGCGGGGGACCCCGACGTTCGGCCTCGCCCCGGCGCGTTTCGTGGGCTACCTCGAGAACCACGACCAGGTGGCGAACTCCGCGCAGGGCCTCCGGGCGCACCAGCTCGCCTCTCCGGCCTGCTACCGCGCGATGACCGGGCTCTTCCTGCTCGGCCCCTGGACCCCCCTCCTCTTCCAGGGCCAGGAGTTCGCCTCCACCCGGCCGTTCCTCTTCTTCGCCGACCACAACCAGCACCTCGCCCGGCTGGTCGCGAAGGGACGGGCCGAGTTCCTCGGCCAGTTCCCGAGCCTCGCGCTGCCCGAGGTGCGGGACGCGCTCGCGGACCCGGGCAGACCGGAGACCTTCGAGCAGTGCCGGCTCGACCCCGGCGAGCGGAAGCGGAACCGGGCGACGGTCGCGCTGCACCGCGACCTCCTGACGCTCCGCCGCGAGGACCCCGTGATCCGCGCCCAGGGCCGGCACGGGCTCGACGGCGCGGCGCTGAGCGAGCGGGCCCTCGTGCTCCGGCTCTTCGGACCGGACCACGCGGAGGACCGGCTGCTGGTCGTGAACCTCGGCCGCGACCTCGAGCTCGATCCCGCCCCGGAGCCGCTTCTGGCGCCGCCCGAGGGTTCCGCATGGCGCGTGCTCTGGTCCAGCGAGGATCCTCGCTACGGCGGAAACGGCTCGACGCCGCCCGACACCGACGAGGGATGGCGCCTGCCGGGCGAGGCCACGATCGCGCTCGCGGCCCGGCGAGCGGAGCGCCTCCGCCGTGGATGAGATCGTGCGCCGCATTCCCTGGCCGGCGCGCGCCGGCCCGGTCGCGGACACGGTGCCGGGTCTCGAATGGCTCGTCACCAACGGGCTCGGCGGCTACGCCTCCGGGACGGTGGCCGGCGTGCTCACGCGGCGCTATCACGGGCTCCTGATCGCCGCGCTCCCGGCGCCGCTCGGTCGCATGGTGATGCTCTCCTGCCTCGAGGAGCGGCTGCGCTTCCCCGACGGGGCCGTGCTCCGGATCGACGGCGAGGACCGGGAGGGGAGCGGGACCGAGTGGCCGGGGGGCGAGCACCTCGCCGAGTTCCGGCTGGAGCTGGGGCTCCCCGTCTGGCGGTACGAGGCGCGTGGGCTCGTGTTCGAGAGGCGTCTCTGGCTCACGCACATGCAGAACACCGTCCACCTGACCTGGACCTGCCTCGAGGCCGACGGCCCGGTGGAGCTGGAGCTCCGGCCCGCCGTGCACTTCCGCGGCCACGAGGCGCCGGTGGACGAGCGGCTCGCGTCCCCCTACGCGCTGACCGCCGTGGAGGACCGATACGAGCTGGCGCTCGGGGCGCTCCCGCCGCTCCGGCTCCAGTGCGTGGGAAGCTCGGCGACCTTCGTGGTGGAGCGCCGGCGCATCGAGCGCGTTCGCTACCGGATGGAGGAGATGCGCGGCCACCCCGCGCGCGGGGAGCTCTGGAGTCCCGGCAGCTTCCACGTCGATCTGTCGCCGGACCATCCCGCCGTCCTGGTCGCCTCGACCGAAGCCTGGGAGACGGGGCGCACGCTCGGCCCGGAGGAGGCGGCGGCCGCGGAGCGGGAGCGACGGCGCCGGCTGCTCGCGGCGGCCCACCTGCGGGCGCGCGAGGGACCGGCCGCCGAGCTGGTGCTCGCCGCGGACCAGTTCATCGTCACGCCGGCCGGACGCCTCGAGGACGCGGTCCGCGCGCGCGCCGCGGGGGACGAGGTCCGCACGGTGATCGCCGGCTACCACTGGTTCACCGACTGGGGCCGCGACACGATGATCGGCCTGGAGGGGCTCGCGCTGGTCACGGGCCGCCACGACGAGGCGGGCTGGATCCTCCGGACCTTCGCGCACTACATCCGCGACGGGCTGCTCCCCAACCACTTCCCGGAGGGGAGGACCGAGGGGCTCTACAACACGGCCGACGCGACGCTCTGGTACTTCCACGCGATCGACCGCTATCTCCGCGCCACCGGCGACCGGATCACGCTCCGGTTCCTGCTCCCGAAGCTCCGGGACATCGTGCGCCGCCACCTGGAGGGGACCCGGTTCGGGATCGGCGTGGACCCCGAGGACGGCCTCCTACGGCAGGGAGCCGCGGGCTGTCAGCTCACCTGGATGGACGCCAAGGTGGGGGACTGGGTGGTCACCCCGCGGCGGGGCAAGGCGGTGGAGATCAACGCGCTCTGGTACAACGCGCTCCGGCTGCTGGAGGAGTGGCTCCGCGAGGAAGGCGCGGAGGACGAGGCGCGCGCGCTGGCCGGGCATGCCGGGCGGGCGCGCGCGTCCTTCAACGCGCGCTTCTGGGACGCGGAGCGGGGCCACCTCAAGGACGTGGTCGGGGGCGAGCACGGGGACGATCCGGCGCTCCGGCCGAACCAGCTCCTCGCGATCGCGCTGACGCACCCGGTGCTCGATCCCGCGCGCTGGGCCCGCGTGGTCGAGGTCGTGCGGCAGCGGCTGCTGACCCCCGTGGGCCTCCGCTCGCTGGCCCCGGAGCACCCGGACTACAAGGCGGCCTACTACGGCGACCTCCGCGCCCGGGACGCGGCCTATCACCAGGGGACCGTGTGGGCCTGGCTGATCGGTCCCTTCATCGACGCCTGGCTCAAGGTCCACCCGGAGGACCACGCCGGCGCGCGCGCCTTCCTCGAGGGCTTCGTGGCGCACCTCGCCGAGGCCGGGATCGGCTCGATCAGCGAGATCTGCGACGCCGAGGCCCCGTTCACCGCGCGTGGCTGCATCGCCCAGGCCTGGAGCGTCGCGGAGGTGCTCCGGTCCTGGGTGCGGACGGGTGAGGAGAAGGGCGACCCCGGGCCGCGGCGCGCCGGGACCTGAGAACGGTCCCGGCCCCGCGCCGCCCCCCGGTCAGCAGCCGCACTCCCCCTTGTCTTCCTTCTTCACCTTCTTCTCCTCCTGCTTGTCGAAGGTCATCTTCTGGGCCACCTGGTCCCCGTACTTCAGACACAGATGGACGTTCCGGTTCTCAGGGGTCGCCGTGCCCTTGATCCAGATCTCGGGGACGTAGCGGAACTCCTCGGGGACCTGGATCTCGACCGGGTCGCCCACGTTCCACTTCTTCCAGAATCGCTGGGTCTCGGGCTTCCCGGCGATGCCCAGCCAGATCTCCACCGTGTCGGCCTTGGTCTCGTTCGGGCAGACCTTCACGCTCCAGCCCTTGCCCGCCGGATCGCTCTGGGGGACGTGGGACTTGTCCTTGTTCTCGCAACCGGAGTACACGAGCGTCACGGCGGCGAGGACGGCGAGTCTCGACAGTCTCTGCATGGTGCCTCCCTTGTGTGGCCGGTGCGCCTCACGCTCCACGCGCCGGAACCGACAAAGCCATAGTTCCGCACGGAGCCTGCGTCCAGTCGGCTCAAGGTCCGCAAGCCCGCGGGGGGTAGCGGTTCTCCGCTACCGGCGTCCGCCGGCCCCACCGACGACGCGGACATCAATCCCCGCGGCGGCGCGCTTCCCTTCCTGGTCCATGGTGAACGCCGGGAGGCCCAGGTGGGCCGCCAGCGCCAGGCAGGCACGGTCCCCGAGCGAGAGCCCGACGGTGCGGGTTGGAGCGCCCCTCCCCGTTGCGCCCGACCGGCGCCCTCCCCACAATCCGCGCCATGCGCCCCGCGGCTCCGGCCCGCCACGGCCTCCTCTGGCTCGGCGCGGCGACGCTGGCCGGCATGTTGCTTCGGACCCTCCTCCCAGACACGAACTGCTTCGAGTTCGATCAGGCCATGTACCTGCGCCAGGCGGCGCGGTTCGCGACGGGCGAGGGCCTCCCGCTCGAGGGACCGAACGTCGCGAGCTACGGGTTCACGCTCGGCCCGCTCTACTACTGGGTGCTCGGCGTCTTCCGGATCGCCTCGCGCGATCCGGCCGTTGTGGAGGTCCTGCAGGGGATCCTGGGAGCGCTCGTCATCCCCGCGACCGGGGCCCTGGGCCGGGCGCTGCTCGGGGCCCCGGCCGGCCTCGCCGCGGCGGCCCTCGTCGCGGTCCACCCGGGGATGGTGATGGGCGCCCGCACGCTCTGGAACCCGGCTCTGATCCCGCTCGCCGCCGTGCTCTTCCTCCTGGCGCTCCTGCGTTGGCGGGAACGGCGCCCGGGCGGAGCGCTCGTCGCGGGGCTGGCGGCCGGGCTCGCGGTGCAGGTCCACGCCTCGCTGCTCCCGCTGCTCTTCCTCCTCCCGCTGGGCGTCCTCCCGCGCCGCCGGAACATGACGAGGGACCTCCTGGTGTTCATCGCGGTCCTCACGCTGACCCAGGCGCCGGTCCTCTATCGGGAGATCGCCGGCGGCTTCGAGGGTCTGCGTTCCTTGATGAAGGCCGCGGGCGGCCGCCTGGGAGACGGGGGGCTCGCCCTTCCCGTGGTCTGGGGCCGGGCGTTCCTCGCCGGCCCGCTCGGGCTCTCGGGCCTGCTCCAGCTCGACGCGCCGTCGGGTCGCGCCGTCCTCCTGGCCGGTCTCATCCTGTTCGAGATCGGCGCGCTCCTCGGTCTCCTGGGCCTGCTCCTCCGGGCTCCCCGCTTCCCCGGGCTCTTCCTGCTGGCGGCGATCGCAGTCCCCGTGCTCGCGTTGAGCCCGATCTCGTCCCCGCTCTCCTTCTACTACTTCGACCTGATCGTCCCCGCCAAGGCGATCCTGGCCGCGTGGGCCTGGAGCTCCGCTCGCTCCCGATGGGGCGCGCGCGTCGCTCTGACGGCGGGAGGAGCGCTCCTGGGGCTCCTCGCGGCTCCGATCGTCCTCTGGCTCGTGCAGGTCCGGTCGCGCGGGGAGATGTCCCTCGACATCGGCCGCTGCGATCTCCGGAGGCCCTCTCTCGACTCAGGTCCGGGGCCGGCGCTGATTCCGACGCAGGCGATGCGCCGGGCCTGGGGAGAGGTGCTCGGAGGCGGGCGCGGCTGGTCGCCGCGCGTGGCCGCGTCGCGGGTCCACGGCCTCAGGGTCTGGGAGCTGTTCACCGATCAGGGATTCTGGGTCTCGTTCGCGGCCCGGCCGGGGACGGACCCGGTCCCCGAGGCCCACCTCTACGTGGGAGCCCCCGACGCCGAGGTCCTTCCCCGCCCCGACCGGCCGGTGCGCCCGGTTCGACCCGGACCATGGGTGCTCCAGGAGTTCGTGCCCCGGGTCCGGCTCGACCGGTGGGAGGTGGGGCTCGAGGCGGCGCCGGAGGGGAGGGACGGCGACGCCTCCTTCGGCTGGACTCCCTGGCCGCTCCCGGCGCGGGGCACTCCCGATCCGGAGCACTTCGCGTACTTCAGCGCGGTCCGGTGGCCGCGGCCGGTGATGCGCTTCCGCGGCCCCGTGCAGGCACCGCCCGAGGGGGGAAGGGACCTGGTGGTCTTCGTGCACGTGCGGGGCCTGGCCGAGGCCGACCGTTTCGAGTGGAACGGGGTCCCGCTCGATCCCGTCCTCGAGCGTCGCTACTTCGTGTCCCGCCTCTGGGGCGTTCGGCCGCCGGCCGACCGGATCGGGGCCGAGAACGTGCTGGGCTTCCGCGTGAGCTCCGGACCCTCGGACCGGGAGTTCGACGTGGATGTTTACGACCAGTACCGGACTCACGACGTCCGGTGACTGCGAGTCCCCTGGGGGGCGAGAGCCGCCGGACCCGTAACTTCCGCCGTCCGCCCTCTTCCCATCCGGCGCGGGCGGGCATAGCCTGGAGCGCGTTCCTGGGACCGTTCCGGCCAAGGAGATGGTCATGCGGAACGCGTGGGTGACGACGACGGTGCTCTTCCTGGCGCTGTTCTTTCCGGCGCCGGCTCCCGCGCAGGAACCCGCCGAGGAGGGCGCGCGCGAGCAGCCCGAGGCGATCCTGCGCCGGCTCAGGGGGGAGTTCCAGGAGGCCGAGAGGCTCCTCCACGAGGCCGGGTCTCCGGCCGAAGTGCGGGCCGCTCAGGAGCGGGTGCGGAGCGACCTCGAGAAGGTCCTGGGCGGAGCGCGCGGCCAGCAGGACGCGGTGCTCCGCGACCTCCAGAAGCTGATCGACTTCACCTGACCCAGGTGCAACCGCCCGTCGGGCGGCACCTGAGGGAGCAAAGACAGCCTCTTCCCGCCGTGAGGGGGGGGAGGCAAGGGCCGCCGGTCCGGCGGCAGCAGGGAAGGCAACTCGAGCGGAGGCGATGCCCGCACCCCGCCGCGCCGGGGGCTCGACAAGGACCAGGGGGGCGAGCAGGACATCGCGACGCCGAAGGGCACCGGCGCGAAGAGGCGGAGCGACCGGTTGCCGCCCGAGGGTCCGAAGGGGCGGGTCGATCATCCGCTCGGGTTCAGCGAGTGGGGGAACCTGCCGCCCGAGGTGATCGAGGTGCTGCGCGGCACCAACAAGGCGCAGTTCCCGCCGAAGTATCGGGCACTGCTCGAGGAGTACTACAAGCGTCTGGCGGACAGCGGCGGGAGGTAGGCGCGGGACGACGAAAAGGGGTCAGGACCCGCGGCGGGTCCTGACCCCTTTGCCTGGCTCAGCGCTGCCGGCGGCGGAGCTCCGCGTCCAGCTCGGTCTCGGGGAAGCCCTCGCGGACGGCCAGCGCCTTCAGCTCGATCAGCGCCGCGCGCACGCGCTCGAGCGCGGCCTCCTGGTCGCGCACCTGCTGCTCGAGGCGCGCGATCGACGACGCGGCCCGGCCCCCCCGGTCGCGGCGGCGATGATCGTCGATCTGGCGGCGCAACTGCTCGATCCGCCGCTCGCGGTCGGCCGCGATCTGGTCCACCGCGCGGAGCGCCATCACCACCTCGGGCCGCCAGGCCTCGCCCTTCGCCGCCAGGATCGAATCGACCCCGCGCCTCGCCTGGAGCGCCAGCGCCGCTTCCTCGCGCGGCGCCCGCCGCGGGTCGGCCGGGAGCCCGAGTTTCGCGGCGAGCTCCGCCCAGGCCTGCGCCCCGGCACCGGACGGTGGCTGCGGTCCGCGCGGGTCGGGCACGCCCGGCGGCTGCCCGCCCCGCCTGGG
>Ga0187892_10006276_pt1 | contig 17818 bp, 11 predicted proteins | sample MA1701073metaG_FD_139345 | JGI IMG/M metagenome (GOLD analysis project Ga0187892, IMG submission 139345) | Bio-ooze microbial communities from a basaltic lava cave in the Kipuka Kanohina Cave System on the Island of Hawaii, USA - MA170107-3 metaG ... | reverse complement strand
CGCCGATGAGCGCCTTCTCCCCGCGAACGCGTTTCCCCAAGGGCCCCGTCTTCGCGATGTTCGCGACGGCGTGGATTCCCCTCGGCGACGGCGAGCCGACCCCGGAGGACCCTCACGAGATCGCCCCGGGGCTCACCTGGGGAGCGAGCGTGCGGCTGCGAGGCGAGGTCCGGCGGGACACGACGTTCGGCGCGAGCACCCCGGCGGACGACGAGGACTACCTCCTGTCGCGGGTCCGGATGAGCCTCCGGTGGGCGCCGCTCGAGGGATTCGTGGCGTTCCTCGAGGGGCAGGACGCCGAGATCGGGGGGGAGCGCGCGATCGACGAGGACGCCGTTCCGAACATCTTCGCGGACGACCTCGACTTCCATCAGGCCTACGCGGAGGTCGCGCAGGGGCTCGGGGAGGTCCCGCTCCGGCTGCGGGCGGGGCGGCAGAAGCTCGCCTTGGGCCAGGAGCGGCTCGTCGGTCCCCTCGAGTGGGTGAACACGGCGCGCGTCTTCGACGCCGCGCGGTTCACCGTGGGGACGGAAGGGGAGACGACGCTCGATCTCTTCGCCTCCCGCGTCGTCCCCGTCGACCCGAATTCGCTCAACGACTGGGGCCCCTCGGGGAACCGCCACTTCGACAGCGACTTTCACGGCCTCTATCTCGCGGACGCGACGCTGCTGGCGGGAACGCGTCTCGAGGCGTACGGTCTCCTGCGTCAAGAGGACGCGTTCGACGACGAGGTCTACACGGTGGGAGTCCGAACGGACACGACGTCGGGGGCGTGGTCGTTCGACACCGAGTTCGCCGGCCAGTTCGGCGAGTTCGGCGGCCTCGACCACCGCGCGGCGGCGGCGCACCTCGGCCTCGGGTTCCAGGCCGCGCGCCTGAACGACACCCGCTTCGGACTCCAGTACAACTTCGCGACGGGGGACAGCGACCCGAACGACGGGGATCACGGGACCTTCGACAACCTGTTCCCGACGAACCACGCGCACTACGGCTACATGGACTTCTTCTCGTGGCAGAACGTCCACAACGTCGAGGTGAACGCGGTGACGACCGTCGTCGACGACCTGTGGCTGCGGGTCGCCGTCCACGAGTTCTGGCTCGCGAATCCCGAGGACGACGCCTGGTACAACGCGGGCCTCGGGGTCGTCCGGCCGGGCGCGCCCGGGGCGGACCCCCACGTCGGGACCGAGCTCGACCTGGTGCTCCGCTACCCCCTCTTCGCGGGGCGCCTCCCCCTCGAGCTGGGATACTCCCGCTTCTTCGCGGGCGAGTTCGTCGACGACACGGGCGAGGACGACGACGCCGACTTCCTCTATCTCATGACGACGTTCGTGTTCTGATCCGCGGACCTCCGTCGCTACCGGAGGAGGAGCACGCTCGAGAGCGGGAGCGCGACGATCCGCGGATCCCGAACCTCGACGCCGTCTTCGAGCGTCACGAGGACGCCGAAGGGCGCGTTGTAGACCGTCTTCTCCAGGAACGCCCGGAGCCCCCGCGTGTCTCGTTGAGAATCGATCCGCCGACGGTACTTGACCTCGATCGGGATCCTGCGTTCGCCGACCGTGAGCACCAGATCGACCTCGGGCTCCACGGGCCGCTCCGGGAAATGGGCGACGTCCAGGTTGGGGATTCCCGAGAGGAAATAGCCGAGCACGCTCTCCGCCAGGTGGCTCGCGATGTCCGAGAGGTGCGGCGCGGCCCCCAGACCCTCGGGATCGAGGGGCACGACTTCCCCGAGCCAGGCGGCGCGCAGCGCGGTGTCACATAGCGCCAGTTTGTAGCTGCCCTTCTTCTTCTTCAGGCGGATCTCGAGCGGTCGGACGAGCCGCAGGAGCAACGTCGCCTCGAGGAACTCGAGATAGGCGCGGATTCTCCCCCATCCGACGTTCGCGTCGAGCGCTTCATGGATCTCTCTCACGTAGAGAGCCTGCGCCGGGCACTGACCGGCGTACCGGCAGGCGAGCCGGAAGACCTCCTCGAGGAGCGCGCCGTCTCTCTTGCGCCCTCGGGAACCGATCCGGAGATCGTGTTTCAGCGCCCGCTCGATCACGGCCTCGTTCAGGTGATCCGCGATCTCCTCCCAGGGACGATCCGCCCGCTCCTGCGCACGGGGATAGCCGCCGCGGTGAGAAAAATCCCGAAACGCCCGATCGCGGATCTCCCGCCGCTCGGGTTCGAGGTCGCGAAGCCCGAGCCAGAAGTCGATCTCGCCCAAGGCTCCGTGGCCGTTCAGGGGGAGCGCGCCTTCGATCCTCTCCCCATGTCGCAGCTCCGCGACCTCTCGGAGATGGAGCGGTCCGAGGTCCAGGCCGCTCACCCGGCCCGCGAGGCTGTCCTCCCCGAGCTCCATCCGGAGGGCGGAGCTGCCCGTCACGAGGACTCGAACCGAGGAGACGTCGACGAGCGACTTGAGCTGAATGGACCACTTGTCGAGGTTCTGCACCTCGTCGAAGAAGAGGAACGCCGGCTTCTGTTCCCGCGCCGCCTCGTTGAAGGTCTTTCCGAGGATCCGACTCTCGAACCAGCGCGAGAGCGCGAGGACCGGCTCGCGGACTCCTCCCAGGCTGGGAAGATCGTCGAACTGGAGTCGCAGGATGCGCCTCGGGTCCACGTGCTCCGCGTGAAGGAGGTATTCGATCAGTTGCTCCTGAATCGTCGTCTTCCCGACCTGGCGGGGTCCCCTCAGGAGAATCGCCGGCGCCAGCCCCGTCTTCAGGCGCTGGAGGCAGATCTCGAAGGCCCACCTCCGAAACTCGGGAAGAGGCCGGAGCGGCTGGCCTTCCCACCAGGGGTTCATTCGGCGGAGGCCGTCCTCGACGTCGGCGGGGTAGTCGAGGATGCCGAAGAGGTTCGGGCTCATGCGACGGGGTAGAGATTCCATCCTCGCAGATCGATCCCTCGGCCGCGATTCTCCTGCGACTCTACCGCGGAGCGGCCTCCCCCGAGGACGACGACGCCGACTTCCTCTATCTCATGACGACGTTCGTGTTCTGAGTCCCCGGGCCCTACCGAGGCCGACGCGCGATCTCCGCGCGCGCGCGCAATCCTCCCTCTTCGAAGGTGAGGCCGAGATTCGCCCCCTCGACCGCTCGGAGCGGCTTGGGAAGGCCCGGGCCGGGGCGGGGAGCGCCGGGGTGGCCGTAGGCGGTGGACTCCATCGTGCGCCACGCTTCGTTCCAGACGTACTCGCCCCCTCCCGGGCAGACGAGGTCCGTCGCGAAGAACTCGCGGTGGACCTCGACCGGATCGCGCCCGGGGAAGAGGCGCCGCCATTCGTTGAGGGCGGGGAGGTTCCCCCAAGAGCGCAGCTGCATCGCCCCGCCGTAGACCCTGGCGATCGGTTTCTCGAACACGTCGAGGACCTTGCCGCGCGCGCGCCATCCGACGTGGTTCCCGATCCAGGGCGATGGCTTCGCCTCGCCGGTCTTCGGCGCGGACCAGCGGTCGATGGCGCGACGCAGCAGACCCTCGTCGAGCGTGAGAAGGGCGGCGGAAGGAGTGGTGACATAGAAGAGGGAGATCGTCAGGCGATCCGACTCTTCCCGGACCTCCGCTTCATCCTCGATCACCCCCCACTGCTCCTGGTCTGCGCGGATCCGCACGTAGGCGCGACCGCCGTGCTCGAAGGTCTCCCACTTCGTCATGCCGGGAGCGGTCTGCTGTACGAAAGCGCGAACCCCCGCCAGGAAGGCCGCGAGCCCGAGAGGGTCTCTCACGTCGACGACGAGGGCGATCGGGAGGCGAATCGGATGCGTCTTGAAGTAGGTGTCCAAGTCCTCGGTCTCCGCCAGCTCCGCCCAGAGCGGATCGTCGTCGAAGAAGACCGCGACGGTCTTTCCCATCCAGGAGAAGGGATGAGCCTCGAGCGAGGGGACCATCTCGCGGAGGAAGGAGGCCGGCTCCTCCATCGGAACGGACTCGGGGTCGAAGGACATCGCCCAGTGGAGGAGGGCTTCCTCGTGGAGGTCGCCGCCTCTCTCGGGGAGCCCTCCCTCGCCCGTGATCCGGACGAGCTCGCCGTACTCGGAGCCCAGGATCAGCGGCATGACGGTGAGGTCGAGGGCGACCCGGTCGGGGCGGACGGAAAAGCGCACCGCGATCGGGTCGAAGACGTTCGACCAGTTCCTCTCGTAGCCTTCGCGCCAGCGCCGGTAGAGCGTCGCCTCTTGTCGGCTCACCTCGGTCAGGGGGATCTCGGCGATGGGCCGGAGGAAACCGAGCGAGCCGTAGAGGGGGTCGCGAGCGGGGGGCGGCGGCGAGTCCCCCGCCACTTCGTTCTCGATCCTCTCCGCCTCGCGGTCGGCCAGGCGCGCCGCGGCGCGCAGGCGCCGGGAGTGCGCGATCCGCCACCGCGGGCCGCACCACTTGCGGATCGCGGGATCGGGGACGACGAGGAGAGCGGTCTCCTCGGCGTCCCCCTTCGGGTAGCGGGCGCGGAAGAACCGGACCTCGTCGAGCGCCGCGAGCGAACGCGACTTCCCTCGGGCCGCGGAGAGGACCCTCTCCAACTGGGCGAAGGAGTTCGAGACCGCGACGACGCCGTCCACTTCCGCCCGGAAGGATCGGACCGAGTCGTCCTCGCTCTCGACGCCCTCGACGGGAACGCCGTCGATCTCGAGACGGACCTGCCGGCGTCTCGAGCTTCCCGCCGCGGCCGCGGCTTGCCTCGCGCGATGGTAGAGCGCGAGGACCTCCTCGCCGCGCGGCTTGACCCGGAAGAGGACGGCGAGGTCGGAGCCTTCGCGGAGGTAGGGGTCCGATCCCGTCAGCGCGACCTCCTCGATCACCTCTGGGCCGAGGAGCCGGGCCAGCCCGCCCAACTCGAGGCAGAGTTGGCGCTCGTAACGGCCCTTGGATCGGGCGTCCTCGCTGCGGGACTCGAACCACTGCAGGATCGGAGTCCCCGCCTCGTCGACCTCGTCGAGGAGGGTCGTCATCGCCGAGAAGCTCGGGAAGAAGACGGCGTACTGATCCTCCGGGACGAAGGAGGACAAGGCGTCGAGGGTGGGCTCGGCGTCGCCGAGCCGCGTCGCCCAATCGAAACCTCGGATTTCGATCCCCTCGATGTCCTCGATGGGCACGGTCTCCGTGCCGGGTTCGACGCCGGGGATCGCCCGGTCGAGCTGGAGATTCTCGGCGAGCGCCCTTCCCCCCGTGAAGAGGTCGTAGGTGCGCTCGAGATCGTCCTCCGACTGGGCGCTCCAGGGCGCGCGGGTCGCAGGCGGTTCGGGCGGCGACGCCCCTCCCGCATCCTGGCCCGCCTGATCCGCCTGTCTCCGAAACCACGCTCCGCCGGGAGATTCCCTCTCCCGGAGGCGACGGAAGTGTGTTTCCTTCGCTCGGAGGAAGGGCACCCTCGCGGCGGGCGACGCGTCCTCGGGCGAGAGCGAGAAGCGGATCCTCTCCATCCCGCTCCAGTCCCCTCGCGGCAGGAAGAGCGCGCCCGTGATCGTTCCGCCGGAGGGCGTTCTCGCGAAGAGGTGGACTCGGTTCCAGTCCACGTAGGTGCCGAGGGTTTCCCCGAAGGCGGTTCGTTCGGGCGCGGGGATGGAAACGTAGGCCTCCCCCGGGCCGTCGAGCACGACGCGGGGCTCCATCGCCGGCGCCCGTTCCCAATCGAACCCGGCGGGGGACCCGTCGCGGTCCTCGGGAAGACTCCCCTCCGCGATTTCGAGGTGGGAGAGGACCGCTCGGTAGTAGGTCTCGCCCTCCGCGGCGGAGCCCGAGAGACCGAGCGCCCCGAAGGCGAGAAGACAAAGGAGCATTCCGTTCCTCCCGTTTCTCGGCGACTCGATGCTACCCGCTTCCGTGCGAAGGGGCCGCCCGTCGCATGCGGGAAACGTTTTCCCGTACGAGGCGAGAGAGGGAAAAGCGTTCCGTCTCTCGAGGCGCCGTCCCGTCCGGCCCCGGAGGCCGTCCGGACGAGCCCTTCTCGTAAGCCCTCCTCGCGAAGGGGCTAACGGCGCACCTCGCGGCGGGACCCGATCGGGGCGCGGAGGAGGGCCCGCCCGGCACCCCGTTCGCTCGCGGACGACGCGGCCCGGCCCTTTGCGAAGGATACCGATGACCTCTCCGCTCCGAGACGCCGACCTCTACGGGAAGGAGTACTACGACCACTACCTCGGCCCGGTCCCCTACGACCGGGAGGAGCCTTCCTGGCGGAGCCACTTCGGGTCGATGGCGCGCCACATCGTCGACCGGTTCGCGCCGAAGCGCGTCCTCGACGTCGGCTGCGCGAAGGGGTTCCTCGTGGAGCACCTCCGCGACCTCGGCGTCGAGGCGTACGGGACCGACGTGTCTCCCTACGCGATCTCGGAGGCGCGCGAGGACATCCGGGCGTTCTGCAGGGTCGCCTCCGCGACGGACCCGGTCGGCGAGCGGTTCGATCTCGTGACCTGCATCGAGGTCGCCGAGCACCTCGCCCCGGAGGACGCGCCGCGCCTGGTCGAGAGCCTCTGCGCCGCCGCGGACGAGATCCTCTTCTCCTCGACCCCCGACGACTTCAAGGAGCTGACCCACCGCAACGTCCAGCCGGCGTCGTACTGGCGGTCCCTCTTCGCCGCCGCCGGCTTCTATCCGAATCTCCACTTCGAGCCCGGCTTCATCGCGCCGCACGCGATCCAGTTCCGCCGGCTCCGCCGGGTCCCGATCCGCGTCGCCGTCTTCTCCCGCGAGAAGGCGGACCACGCCGTCGTCCGCCTGCGCCTCCTCGATCCCCTGCGCGAGCTCGAGAAGGCGGGAAGGGCGAAGGTCTCGCTCGTCTCGACCCACTCCCGCACGATCGACGTCGAGGCCCTCCTGGCGGCGGACGTCTTCGTCGTCCACCGCGAGTTCGCCGATCGCCGCACGTCGACGGAGGTCCTCGAGGCGGCCCGAGCGCTCGGGAAGCCGGTCGTCTTCGAGATCGACGACCTCCTCCACCAGGTTCCCCACACGAACCCCGCCTCCGCCGGCTGCGCGCCGATCACGGGGGACCTCTTCTCGATGTATCGCGACGCGGACTTCGTCACGGCCTCGACGGAGCGGCTCCGCGAGGAGATCGAGCGGGCGGAGCCCGCGGCGCGGGGGAAGACCTTCGTCGCCCGCAATTGCCTCAATCCCGAGATCTGGGGCGGCGAGGAGCGGGAGCCCGCGCCGCGAGGGGAGGAGCCGCTCGTCGTCGGGTGGGTCGGCTCCCCGACGCACGCCGACGACCTCGCCCTCGTCGAGGACGCCGTCCGCTATCTCGTCCGGAAGCACGAGGGGCGGGTCGTCTTCCGGTTCTGGGGATTCCTCCCTCCCTCCCTCGCGGACGTCGAGGGGGTGGGTCTCGTGCGCGGGCTCGTCCCGGACCTCTCGCGCCACGCCCGGGAGATGCGCGGCCAGCGGATCGACCTCGCGATCGCGCCGCTGCGCGATCACGCGTTCAACGAGGCGAAGAGCGACGTCAAGTGGCTCGAGTACTCGATCTGCGGGATCCCGACGATCTGCTCGGACGTCGCCCCGTACGCCGCGGCGATCGTCCACGGCTCCACGGGCTGGCTCGTCGAGAACACGACCGCCGCGTGGGTCGAGGCGATCGAGCGGCTCCTCGGCGACGAGGAGATGCGCACCGCGATCGCCCGCAACGCCTTCCGCGAGGTGCGGTCGGGCGCCTGCGTCGACGTCGCGGCCTCGCAGTGGGACGACCTCTACGGCGCATTCGCCGTGAGCGGGCCCCGCGAGGGCGGGCGCGCGGAGGGACCCGCGGAGGACGGCGCCGCCGCCAAGGCCGCCGCGGCCCTCTTCCGGCTCCAGGCGAAGATCCAGCGGAGCGCCGGAGACGTCGAGGCGTCCGCGGCGAGCCTCGAGGCCTCGATCGCGCTCTCGCCGGATCAGGCGGACCTCCTCGCCGAGACCGCCGCCGCCTGGCTCGGACAGGGACACCTCTCCGCCGCGAGGACGATCCTCGAGGCGACGACCCGGCACGCCCCGCGGACCGCGAAGGCCCACCTCTTCCTCTCCCGCCTCTACAGGGCCCTCGAGGATCCCGTGAGGGCCGAGACGGCTCTCCGCGCCGGGACCGAGGCGAACCCCGAGGACCGCAAGCTCCTGCGCGATCTCGTCGACCTCCTGCGGGAGTCGGGCCGCGAGTCCGAGATCCGCGCGGCGATCGGCCCGTACCTCGGGAAGGAGAGATCCTTCGACGAGCTCGTCGCGGACGCGCAGTTCCTCGCCGGGATGGAGCGGCCGGAAGAGGCGATCGCGCTCCTCGAGGAAGGGCGGCCGGCGGACTCCGGCTCCGTCGACTTCGGACCCCTCGTCCAGGCGATCCAGACCGTCCGCGACGCACGGCCCTCGAACGGTCGTGCCGCGACGGGAACGAACGGGACCGACGCGCGGGCTCCCTCCCCTCGTCCGATCGTGGCCGCCGTCTACACCTCGGAGCCGCTCCACGGGTCGCGCGTCCAGAGAAGGCTCGGGGGGCCGCTCCGCGCCCTCGAGCGCGCGGGCGCCCTCGCGATCCGATGGAGCGACGGCGAGGTGAACCGCCGGGCGCACGAGGGCGCCGACCTCGTCGTCCTCCACGCCCCGCTCCTCGGCACCCGCTCCGCGGAGCCCGTCCTCGAGGGCGTGCGAAGGCGGGGAACGAAGCTCGTCCTCGAGATCGACGATCCCGGGGACCTCGCGGCCGACCGTCTCGAGGCGCTCCGGCGGATCCTCCGCGAGACGGAGGCGGTCACGGTGCCCACGGCGGGTCTCCGCGCCTCGCTCACGGAGAGGATCCCCGAGGTCGCCGACCGGATCCACGTCCTCGAGACGGGCATCGACCTCGAGATCTGGCCGGGGCGAAGTCCCCAGCGATCCGATCCGCGCGGGTTCCTCACCCTCGCGCTCTTCCCCACCCCGGGCTCGGCGCCGGCACTGCGCCACCTCGTCCAGGCGCTCGCGCCCGCGATCGCGAGGAACCCGAGGATCCGCCTCACGACCTGGGTCTCGGACCCCGCCCCGGGCCTCGTCCCGCCGGGCTCGCGATCCGTCGTGCGCACGAGCCCGATCCACCGAGAGCACGCGAACCGGCTCCAGGCCGCCGCGATCGATCTCGCGCTGCTTCCCGTCTCTCCGGAGACCGCCCCCCTCGCCGACGCGCTCCGCCTCGAGCTCGCCGCGAGCCGGATCCCGACGATCCTCGCCTGCGGGGACGCCTCCTCGCGGGCGGAGGCCGCGCGGGGCGCGGACGCGCTCCTTCCCGAGGACCCGGCACACTGGGCCGAAGCCATCGAGGCCCTCCTCGACGACCTGCGGCGGCGCGGCGAGATCGCCGACCGCGCCTGGGCCCGTGCCATGCGGCTCCGCACGGTCCAGCTGAACGCGCCTCGATGGGCGGAGCTCTACGGGCGGCTCGTCCAGGAACCGCGAGAGGCGGCCCTCGCCGTCCCGTGAGCCCCCCGGAAGGCGATCGATGACCCGAGAGACGACGAGCGTCGTCCTCCCGATCCACGACGGCCTCGAGCTCGCGCGCTCCTGCGTCGAGTCCGTCCTCGCGCACACGCCCGAGCCCTTCGAGATCGTCGTCGTCGACAACGGCTCGAAGGAGGACGTCGCCGCCGCGGCGCGCGAGTGGCGCGAGCGCCATCCGGGCCTCGTCTTCCTGCGGAACGAGGCGAACGAGGGGTTCGCGTACGCCTGCAACCAGGGATTCGCCGCGGCGAGCGGGGAGTGGATCGCGCTCCTCAACAGCGACGTCGTCGTGACGGAGGGGTGGCTCGCGCGGATGCGCGCGCTGGCGGAGCGCTTCCCCGACGTCGCCGCGGTCGGGCCGCGCACGAATCGCGCCTCGGGGCCCCAGGTCGTCGAGGGCGTCCCCTACCGGGATCTCGCGGGGCTCGCGGACTTCGCCGAGCGCTGGGGAACGGCGCACGCGGGGAAACACGCGTTCGTCGCGCGCCTCGTGGGTCTCGCGATGCTCCTGCGGCGGCGCGCCCTCGAGGAGGTGGGCGGATTCGACACGGGCTACTGGATCGGGAACTTCGAGGACGACGACCTCGGCCTGCGACTCCTGCGGCGCGGCTGGCGGCTCGCGATCGCGCACGACGCGTTCGTCCACCACCACGGGAGCGCGACCTGGCGCTCGGCGGGGATCGACTGGAAGCGCTCGATGGAGGAGAACTGGCGGTGGTTCTGCCACCGCTGGGAGCACGACGGGCCGCTCGGCGCCCCCTATCCCGCCCTCGCCCTCGCGCGCCGCCGCCCCTTCGATGCCGAGCGCGACGCCGTCCCCTACCGCACGGAGGAGATCTTCCATCCGGGAGCGGAGCCGCTCCCGCTCTCGATGAGCGCGGAGACGCGGTTCCTCTGCATCGTCGACGGTCTCGATTCCTCCTGGAAGGAGGCCGTCCGCGCCTTCCTCCGCGCGTTCGCCCCCGGGGATCCGGCGCTGCTGATCCTCCGCCTCGAGCCGCCGACGGCTCCCGTCGCCGAGGAGGTCGCGCGAGGGCTCGCCGCGCTCTTCGCGGAGAGCGGGCACACCGCCGAGCGCTCGCCGGACATCCTCCTCGAGGTCGCGGCGATCCCGCCGCGCCGTCGCGGAGGGCTCTACACGGCGGCGACCGCCTACGTGGCGGGGCGGGGGTGGAGGGCGCGGCTCTTCGAGCGCGAGGCGCGGGCGTGCGGGCTCCCCGTCGTCGAGGAGCCGAGCGCCGTCGCGCTCGAGACGGTGTCTCTCGCGGGCGAGGCCCGATGAAGAAGAACGGGATCACGCTCTGCGTGCTCACCCGGGACGAGGCGGAGCTCCTCCCGCGACTCCTCCGATCCACGCGCGGCGTCGCGGACGAGACGATCGTCCTCGACACCGGCTCCACGGACGGCACGCCCGAGGTCGCGCGGTCCTTCGGCGCGCGCGTCCTCCATCACCCGTTCGAGGACGACTTCTCGGCCGTGCGCAACGTCGCCCTCGAGGCGGCGCGCAACGCCTGGATCCTCGTCCTCGACGCGGACGAGGTCCTCTCCCCGGGCGCGGCGTCGCGGATCCGCCGCGCCGCGCGCGACCCCCAGAAGGCGGGCTACTTCCTGCGATTCGAGAACGACCTCGGCGGCGGCCGCACCCACGTCTGCGGGCTCATCCGCTTCTTCCGCAACGACCCGGCCGTTCGCTACGAGTTCGTCCTCCACGAGCAGGTCGTCCCCTCCCTCCTCGAGTTCGCCCGCGCCCGCGGGATGCGCCTCGGCGTCGTCGAGGGGGTGACCGTCTACCACGACGGATACCGCCCCGATCGCAAGGCGGCGAAGGGGAAGGAGGAGCGCAACGAGCGGCTCTTCCGCCGCCAGCTCGAGAGGTACCCCGATCACGTCTACTCCTGGTACAAGTTCGGCGATTTCCTGCGCCAGGTCCCGGGACGAGGGGCGGAGGCGCGATCCGCGCTCGAGCGGGCGGCGAGCCTCCTGCGGGGGATGGACTCGAAGGAGGCCGACGTCCTCTCCTTCCCCTCGGAGGTGTTCGCGCTCCTCGCGCTGGAGGAGGACAAGGCGGGGAAGCCGGCGAACGCGCTCGCGATCGCGCGCGAGGGGCTCGAGCGGCACGGCGAGAGCCCCAACCTCCTCCACGTGCTCGCCCACCTCTACAGGAAGGCGGGGGCGTACCGGGAGGCGTTCCGCGCGTCGCGACGGCTGCGCGAGTACGAGCACCGGCTCCTCGCGGTCCCCCCCGAGCCCGGCATCACGGGAGCGGGCGCGTGGTTCGGCATGGGCTTCGCGCTCCTCGAGCTCGGTCGCGCGCGCGGCGCGCGGCGGTGCTTCGATCGCTGCCTCCAGGCGAACCCGTCGCACCTCGCGGCCCGGCTCGCACTCGCGCGCGCGCACCTCCTCGACGGCGCGGTGGAGGCGGCCTGCCTGCAGTACGAGGCCGCGCTCTCGATCGATCCGGCGCAGCCGATGGTGCGACTCCAGTTCGGGCAGGCGCTCCTCCACCTCGGCCGCGCGGAGGACGCGGAGCAGCAGTTCGAGGCCGCCGCGCGGAGCGGCCCCCTCGGCCCCCTCGCGACGGCGAAGACGGGGGAAGCGCGTCTCGCGCAGGGCGACCTCGAGGGGGCCTATCGCTGCTTCCTCGAGGCGGGGAGCCTCCCCGACGCCGTCGCCGGGCGCCAGATCCTCGAGGCGCTCGCGCGAGGAGAGGACCCGGCCGAGAAGGCGGCCGCCGGAACGCCGGCGGGTCAGCGGGTCGTTCGGTACCTCCGCACGGTCGGGTTTCCGGTCGGGGCGGATTCTTCGCGCGAAGATCCGATCGCGTAGATCGGAGTCCGCAGGATCCCGGGGGTCTACGGGATCATGCGAATCTCGAAGACCCAGCGGTCGTCGGGGACGGCGAAGAGGCCTCCTTCGAGGCGCACCATCGTCTCGAGCCCTCCCCCGTCCGAGGCGAGATCGATCCGGAGCGACTGGATCATGGAGGAGAGGCGGCGCGTGCCGAGATCGTAGTCCGAGGCCGACGCGGCGCGCCCCGGCGAGACGGGGATGCGGAGGTCGATCCGGAGCTGGAGGCCGGTCCCCGTGACGACCTCGCCGAGATCCTTGAGGAAAGCCGCGCGATCGGCGCGGATCCGCGCGCTCCCCGTCGGGAAGAGTCCCCGCGCGGGGATGGAAACGAGGAGCGTCCCGTCCTCGTTGACGACCTCCACGTCGCGCGAGTCCCGGTCGAAGTTGCGGTCGAGCGAGGACTGGAGGAAGCGCTGCGCCTCCACGACGGCGTCGAATCCCCCCTCCTCCGAGCCGCGGCGGCTGTCCTGCCAGTACCCGCCGATCAGGGAGGGGGGCGTTCCCCGCTTGGGCCCGTGCTGCTGGGTCTGCCCCGTCCCCTCGGCCGAGAAGGCGAACTGGACCGACCCGACGAACTTCTTCATCTTCCGCGCGTCGACCTCCGAGACGGCGTACATCACGACGAAGAAGGCGAAGAGAAGCGTGATGAAGTCGGCGTACGAGACGAGCCACCGCTCGTGGTTCGCGTGGGCCTCGTGGCGTTTCTTCCGCGCCACGGAATCCGCCTAGGCCGGCTGGCCGGCCGGCTCCCCGGTCGCCTCGGCAGCGCTCGGAGCCTTCTCCTCTTCGCCGATCAGGATCCCGAGGTTCTGCGAGAGGAGCGAGGTCGGATGCCCGGCGGCGATCCCGACGAGCCCCTCGAGGATCACCTCGCGCATCGCCACCTCCTCGTGGACGCGCTTCTTGATCTTCTCCGCGAGGGGGAGGGCGATGAGGTTCGCGAAGCCGACCCCGTAGACCGTCGCGACGAACGCGACGGCGATACCTTCTCCGAGCTTGGAGGGATCGTTCAGGCTCTGCATGACGTGGATGAGACCGAGCACGGCCCCGAGGATCCCGACGGTGGGCGAGAAGCCCCCGGCCGTCTCGAAGAGCTTCGCCGCCGCCCCGTCGCGCTCCTCTTCCTTCGTCATGTTCATCTCGAGGATCGACCTCAACTCGGGCGCCCCCGTCCCGTCGATCACCTGGCGGACGCCGCGGGCGAGGAAAGGGTTTCGCATCGCGGCGAGCTTCGGCTCGAGCGCGAGGACCCCCTCCCGGCGCGTGATCTTCGAGAGATCGAGGATCTCCCGGAGGAGGGTGCGCAGGTCGTGCTTCCCTCCGAAGAACGCCCTCGGGACCATCCGCATCACGGCCCGTAGGTCGTCCCCCGTGCTCGCGAGGAGCACGGCCCCGGCGGTTCCCCCGAACACGATGAGCGCCGCCGTCGGCTGCGTGATCGCGCTCAGGTGCGATCCTTCGAGGATGTTGCCGACGATGACGGCCCCGAGGCCGAGGACGAGCCCGAGGAACGAGAGGAGATCCACGGAATGCTCCTATCGGGACGGGGCTCCATCCCTCTCGGGACGGAGGACTCCCCCTTCGACGGCCCCTTATCGTCGCGCTCCCTCCGGGGACTGTAAGGAATCTCCGTTCCCGGCGGGCTCAAGCCGGGGAGAGCGGCGCCGAATAACCCCTCGAAGCGGAACCTTGGCGCGTGGTCGCTGGAGGATCCCCTTCCGGGCAGGCAGCGCCGTGGCGGCTGCTGGGTTCGAGTCAATCGGGAGGGCCTTCATGGGCCTGCAGATCAACAGCAACATCGCTTCGCTCAATGCCCAGCGCAACCTGTCCATGGTGACGGAGCGGTTGGGGCGCAACTTCCGGAGGCTCTCTTCGGGATTCCGGATCTCGACGGCGTCGGACGACGCTGCGGGCCTCGCGATCTCCGAGAGGATGCGGGCGCAGATCCGGGGTCTCTCCCAAGCGTCCCGGAACTCGAACGACGGGATCTCTCTGACGCAGACGGCGGAAGGGACCCTGAACGAGGTCTCGAGCATCCTCGTCCGACTCCGGGAGCTCGCCGTCCAGGCGAACAACGGGACGCTCTCCGACGCAGACAAGGACTCCCTCCAGAACGAGTTGACCCAGCTCGTCGAGGAGATCGACCGAATCGCCCAGTCGAGCACGTTCAACAACATCAACCTGCTCGACGGAACCCAAGGAACCGTCTCGTTCGCCGTCGGGATCAACACGACGGCGGGAATCGACACGATCTCCGTGACGCTCGACTCGATGCGAACCGCCGATCTCGGCGCCTCTTCGGGCACGGCGCTCGGCGCGATCGACATCGGCTCGACGGGCGACGTCTCGACGGCGATCGCGTCGATCGAGCAGGCCATCGACGACGTCACGGAGTTCCGGGGACGTCTCGGCGCGATGGAGAACCGCCTCTTCTCGACGATCGCGAACCTCGGCGTCCAGGTCGAGACCCTCTCGGCCGCCGAGTCGCGCATCCGCGACGTCGACGTCGCCGTCGAGACCGCGGACCTGACCCGGAACTCGATCGTCCAGCAGGCCGCCCTCGCGATCCTCGCGCAGGCGAACCTGCAGCCGCAGGTCGCCCTCCAGCTCCTCCAGTAACCCATCTTCCCCCGGGACCGAGGGCGGGTCTCGGCCCGCCCGCGGTCCCGATCGTCTCTCGGACGAACGAGGAGGATCATGCCCTCGCTCTTCTCTTCGGGCTCGATCACGATCGGGGGGCTCGCCTCGGGCCTCGACACCCAGGCGCTCTTCGACGCCATCCTCGGAGCCCGCCATCGCCCCATCGATCTGCTGGCGAGCCGCCGCACGTCCCTCCAGCAGGTCCGCAACCGCATCGGGCAGTTCCGCAACCTCGTCGACGCGCTCCAGGACTCGGCGGAGGAGCTCTCCCAGCGCCGCAACCTCCTCGCCTTCCAGGCCACGTCGACCCACGAGTCCATCGTCCGCGCGAGGGCGACCGGAGAGGCGGCCGCCGGGGCCTTCTCCGTCGAAGTGAGGAACCTCGCCCAGGCCGCGGTCGAGAAATCGCAGGGATACGCGGACTCGAACTCGACGTCCGTCGGCACGGGTGATCTCGTCGTCACGGTGGCCGGAACGGATCAAACGATCGCCATTGGAGCGGGCTCCGGGACGCTCGAAGGGGTCCGCGACGCGATCAACCAGGCCGGGCTCGGGGTGACGGCGACGATCGTGAATACGGGGAACGGCGCCACGCCCTACGTCCTCTTCGTCTCCGGAAACTCGACGGGGGCCTCGAACACGCTCGCGATCGACGCGAGCGGCCTCGCGGGCGGAACCCAACCCCTCGCCTTCACGTCGAGCCAGTCCGCCGAGGACGCGGAGCTCTGGTTGAACGGGCTCCAGATCTTCCGCCCCTCGAACGTGATCGGCGATCTCGTCGCCGGTGTCGAACTCTCGCTCCAGTCCGAGGCCGTGGGGACGACGGTCAACGTGACGCTCTCGGCCGACACGGCCGAGATGACGAAGCGCGTCCAAGGCTTCGTCGACGCGCACAACGCGATGATGAACTTCATCAACGCGGAGATGAAGCCAGCCGTGACCGGGCTTCCGAGCGGCCTCTCCGGAGAGATCTCGCTGCGCACCGTCCAACGCCGCGTCCTCTCCGCGCTCGGCAGCGGGGGGTACCCGGGCGGGACCTTCTCCACCCTCGGCGAAGTCGGGATCCGTCTGCGCAGCGACGGTACGCTCGAGCTCGACGGCGCGAAGCTCGACGCGGCGATCCAGGGGAACCTCGAGGACCTCGCCGCCTTCTTCACGACGGTCGGGGACAACGTCTCGGGGACGGGATTCTCCCTCCTCGACGTCCCCGACTCCGTCGGGCACGGCACGTACGACGTCGTGATCTCCCAGGCGGCGACGAAGGCGAGCGCCTCGGCCTCCCAGGCCTTCCCGAGGGGAGGGCTCTCCGCCGACGAGACCCTGACGATCACCGCGGGGACGACGGACGTCGAGGTGACGCTCCTCGCCGGCGACGACCTCGCGCAGGCCGTCTCCCGGATCAACACGGCGCTCGACGCCGCGGGGGTCAAGGTCTCGGCCTCGGACTCGGGCGGGGTCCTCACCCTGACGGCCGACGAGTTCGGTTCGGCGGGGAGCTTCACCGTCGTCTCGGACCAACCCGGGAGCGACCCGACCTTCTCGGGGATCGGCACGACCGCCGTCTCCGCCACGGGCCTGGACGTCGCGGGGACGATCGGCGGGTCCGCGGCGACGGGAGTGGGGCAGGTCCTCACCGGCGCCGACGGGTCTCCCCTCGAAGGGGTCGAGATCCGGTACACGGGGACCGGTCCCGCGAGCGGAACCCTCACGGTCGGCGCGGACGGCTTCTTCACGAAGGTCGACGACCTCCTCGGGGGGGCGCTCGACAAGGTCGACGGGCTCATCGCCGGCCGGATCAAGGGGATCGACGAGTCGATCCGCAAGATCGGCGACCGCATCGAGGACATGGAGGAGCGCCTCGCGAAGTACGAGGCGCGGCTCTTCGCGCAGTTCTCCGCTCTGGAGGATCTCATGGCGCGCCTCCAGTCCCAGACCTCCTTCCTCTCCCTCTTCCTCTCCCGCGGAGGGGTCCGGTGACCGGGGATCCCGCGCGCTCCGCGGCCCTCGCCTACCGGCGGGAGGAGGTGCTCACGGCCTCGCCCGTGCGGCTCGTCGTGCGCGTGCTCGCCGGCGCGATCGGCGCGCTCGAGAGGGCGCGCCGGCACGTCGAGTCGGGCGACGCCCTCTCGGGGCGGACGGAGGTGGGGCGCGCGACGGGGCTCGTCGCGGAGCTCCTCGGCGCGCTCGACCGGGACCGCGGCGGGGACATCGCGGCGCGGCTCGACACCCTCTACCGGTTCGTCCTCCGTCGCATCTGGGGAAACGCGACCCGTCCGGATCCCGACGCGCTGCGGCACGCGGAGCGGATCCTCCGGACGGTGAAGGAGGGGTTCGACGTCGTCCTCGCCTCGGAGGCGGGGGAGGGGAGGATCGATGGAGCGCCTTGAGCGCGCCCTCGACGCCCTGTTCGGCTCGATCGGCCGCGCCTCCGTGCGGGACCTCGAGAGCGTCGAGGAGGTCGCCCGCCGCCTCGAAGAGGTGAACCGGCTCCTCGGCGAGGACCCCCCGGCGCCCTCCGCCCTCCCCGCCGTCCGGGCCCGCCTCGACGACGCGGTCGAGCGCGTGCGCGACTTCGTCCCGGCCCTCGCCGCGGCGCGGGACGACACGGGCCGGCGCCTGCGCGACGTTCGCCTCGCGCGGGCCGGCCTCGCGCGCCGCCCCGCCCCCGGAAGAACCGGGAAGATTCTGGACCTGGAGATGTAAGAGCGCGTCCGAAAACCTGGCCGTCGGCCCGAGGCCGAGCGAGAAGCCGCCAGGCAAGGAGGGCCGACGAGGCGTATTTCGGCGAGAGGGCTATCCACTTTACTCAAGTGACCCCCACCTGTAGCGTGTCCGTCGGTGGAGGACTTCCCCCGGACCCTCGCCGAGTTCGAACAACGCTTCGCGACGGAAGCGGCTTGCCGCGCCT
>Ga0187892_10006275_pt1 | contig 17823 bp, 12 predicted proteins | sample MA1701073metaG_FD_139345 | JGI IMG/M metagenome (GOLD analysis project Ga0187892, IMG submission 139345) | Bio-ooze microbial communities from a basaltic lava cave in the Kipuka Kanohina Cave System on the Island of Hawaii, USA - MA170107-3 metaG ... | reverse complement strand
GGGCGCGCCCCTCGATCCTCCCGCGCCGGAGCTGGCGCGCCGCGCCGCCGCACAGCAACTACGACCCGATGGGGGCGGTCACCCAGATCACGGTCCACCACACGGCTGACCGGTTCGGCGCGCTCTCCCAGGAGCAGACCGCCGCCACCATCAAGGCGATCCAGAGTCATCACCAGAGCGCGAACGACTGGGCCGACATCGGCTACCACTTCCTGATCGACCCGGCGGGTCGCATCTGGGAGGGGCGCGACGTCCGCCTCCAGGGCGCGCACGCCGGGAACCCGTCGGCCAACAAGGGGAACGTTGGGATCGCGATGCTCGGCCACTTCGACCAGCAGCCCGTGACGGCGGGCCAGCGGCGCTCGCTCGGCGAGCTGATCGAGTACCTGACCCGGACCTACGGCATCCCGCGCGGCCGGGTCTACTCGCACCAGCAGATCCGCCAGCTCTACCGGCTGAGCTGGACCGACTGTCCGGGGCGGGACCTCATGGCCGTGCTCGACGACATCCGCGGCCGGCTCGCCTCGCGCGGGCCCGCCGCCGCGTCGGCCGATGCGACGGTCCAGCGCTGAAAAAGGGGTCAGGCACCTTTTCCGCGGCGGAAAAGGTGCCTGACCCCTTTTTCTACCCCCACTTCCCGCGATAGCGCTCGACCGGGTACTTCGCGCGGTTCCGCTCGAGCTTCTCGAGCACGGCCGCGGTCACGTCGATGCCGAGCACGCCCGCGAGGTTGAGCGCGTAGAGGAGCACGTCCGCCAGCTCCTCGCGCGTGGCCTGGAGCCGCTCGCGGTGCTCCCCCACCCGCTCCGACTCCTCGGGCGTGAGCCACTGGAAGACCTCCATCAGCTCCGCCGCCTCGATCGCGATCGAGGCCGAGAGGTTCTTCGGCGTGTGGTACTTCCGCCAGTCGCGCTCGCGCGCGAAGGCGGCGACGGCGTCCTTCAAGGTCTGGAGCGGCGTGTCACGGTCGTCCATCCGAGGGCTCCTGGAGAAGGGCGAGCGCAACCGCGAGCACGGCCGGGCCCGCGGCCGGAACCAGCACGCGCGGCAGCGCGGTGTCGCACAGCCAGCGGTGGTCCTGGGGCGTCCACGCGAGGAGCGCCAGGATAGCGCCCACGAGGCCGACCGCCATGATCCACGCCGGCGCCGCCTCCCGGCGCCCGCGCGCGAGCGGCGCCGCCACGAGGAGGAGCGGCCAGAGGAGCCACCACTCCGGCCGCGCCAGCTCGGCCGCGAGGCGCGCGACGAGCGACGGGAGCCGCGCGAACGCCTCGCCGACCCGCGCCGCGCTCACGCCGCCCCCGAGGTGCCCCTCCTCGAGCCCGAGCGCGGCTCGCGCCGCCGTCCACGCGACCGGCACGAGGAACGCCGCCAGGAACGGGCGCAGCCGGGCCAGCCGCGCGCCGCGCGGGAGCGCCGCGGCGAGCGTGCCCAGCACGAGCGGCACGATCCCCTCCATCTTGGTGGCGGCGCCCAGGCCGAGCCAGAGCGCCGCTCGCGCGAGCCGCGCCGGCTCGCCGCCCTGCCGGTGGCGCACCAGCTCGCCGGTCCCCGCGGTCACCAGCCAGGCCAGCGGCAGGTCGGCGAACCCCATCCCCACGTGGTCGTAGATGCGTGACGGGAGCACCACGAGGAGCGCGGCCCCCAGGGCGCCGGCCCGCCCGGCGAAGGCGCGGACCGTGGCGTAGACCGCCGCCGAGAGGCCAGCCAGGAAGAGCGGGTGCAGCGCCATCACGAGCTGGTCGTGAACGCATCCGATCCAGAGGTAGAGCCACGAGCCGGCGAGCGGGAGGAGCAGCGGGTATTCGGGGTGCGAGGCCGGGGGGAGCTCGCCGCGCGCGAGCACGGGCCAGGCGCCATCCGCGAGATGGAAGGCCTTGGCCTTGTACTCCCAGATCAGGAAGGCATCCGAGAGGTGCACGGGGAACGCTAGCGCGTCGCCCAGGGCCTGGAGGAGACGCACGGCGATCGCCGCGGCGAACAGGAGCACGATCACCCGCGGCCCCGTCGGTCCCGCACGGAGCGCCGGACCGCCGGCCGCGGGAGGTCGGCGGAGCCGGCCCGCGAGCACCAGGGTCGCGCAGGCCAGGGCCATCACCCACCGGTTCCATGGCAGCGCGAGCATCGCGAGCGCAGCCGCGCCCGCGCCGGCGGCGAGGAGGAGCCCCGGCGTTTCCACCGGGTGGAGCCCGCCGCGCCCGATCCGGAGCAGGCGGAGGAGGCTCCATCCCACCGCAGCCAGCAGTGCGAGCCCCACGCCCAGCCCGACGAGCGCCGGCATCAGCGCGCGCCCACCTGGAGGAGTCGATACCCGCCGGGAAGCTCACGCGAGGAACGGACGACGAGCGGGCCGGGCGCGGTCTCCGCGCGCGAGAGCACGTAGCCGGTCCCAGCGCCGAGCCCGCGCGCGAAGGCGGCCGGATCGCCGCCCTGGAGCCGCGCGGGGAGCAGGAAGTACTGGAGGTGCTCGAACGAGATCGTGGGGATCTCCGTTCCGGCGGCCAGCAGCACGGGCGCGCCCGGAGGCACCAGCGCCCGCGCCGCGGCGAGCGCCGGCCGGTGGTCGGGCCCGAGCGCGCGCGCCTCGGCGTCCTCGAGCGAGAGCGGCACGTCGCGGAGCGCGGCCCACGCGCGGGGCGCGCTCCAGACGATGGCCCAGCCCGCCGCCGCCACGAGCGCGGCCGCCGTGAGCCGGCGGAGCGCCTCCGGCGCGCGGCGGACCACGAGCGCGACCAGCGCCAGCACGGCGGCCCCGCCCCAGGTCGCGACCGTCCGGACGCGGCGGCGCCGGGCCCAGTCCTCGAGGTCCTGGAAGACCGGCGGCCGGCCCGACTGGAGCGCGAGCGCGCGAGTGACCGCCCGGGCGCGCTCGGGGCGCCCCTCCTCGTAGAGCACGCCCTGGAAGAAGAGGACCTGAGAGCCCGAGACGTCGCCGAAGTCCTCCAGCCGGTGCGACCAGCGCCCGGAGGCGGGCATCGTGCCGCGGAGCGCGGTGTTGGCCGCCGGCTGGTTCAGGGCCAGCGCGAGAGGGGTGCCGTCGGGGAGCCGGAACTCGCCCGGGTAGAGCGAGGTGACGAGCACGAAGAGGAGCCCCGGCGGCGCCTCGAGCACGAGGACCGGGACGCCGTCGGGCCCGACCTCGCCGCGGAGCCGCGCCTTGTCGGCCGCCGCAACCGCGGTGGCCAGGCCGAGCGCCAGCAGCGTGTGCATCGAGGCGGCATTCTATGAAGAAGGGGTCAGGACCCCCCGGGGGTCCTGACCCCTTTTTTGCGCTACGATCGGCCCGCCCGGAAAAGGGGTCAGGCACCTTTTCCGCGGCGGAAAAGGTGCCTGACCCCTTTTCCGGCGAACCCGCCGCGGCGGCCGCGCGTCTCAAGAGGCGAACCCTGGAGGTCCCCATGCCCATCCGTCGCCCACTCCTCCTCGTCGTCGTCCCCGCCGTGCTCGCCGTTGGCGCCGTCCTGACGCTCCCCGACGCCGCCGAGGAGTTGTTCCGCGCCGGCATGGAGTCGATGGCGGACCGGAAGTACCGCGAGGCCGCCGACTCCTTCTCGAAGCTCGCGACCGAGCACCCCACCGCCACGCTCGCACCCCAGGCGCTCCTCCTCCAGGCCCGCGCGCTCCTCCTCGCCGGGAACGCCGCCGCCGCCGAGGCGCCGCTCGACCGCCTGCTCAAGGACTTCGCCGGCTCGGCCTGGCTCGAGAAGGCGCGCGCGCTCCTCGCCGACGCCTGGCGCGTCCAGAAGCGCTACGCCGACGCCGCCGACCTCATCGGCTCCCGCCTGACCTCGCTCCGCGGCCACGACTACAAGGTCCAGCTCGCGTCGCACTACGTGAAGATCGCCGACCGCGCGTTCGAGGGCGAGGAGGAGACCGATCCGCTCAAGCGCGGCCAGAAGAAGCGCGACCTCGACCGCGCCTTCGACTTCTACGGCCGCGCGCGCGCGGTGCTCGTGGGCGAGCCCGAGGAGCCGGCGTTGCTCGTGAAGCGCGGCCGCGCCCAGTTCGAGAAGGGGAACGCCGGCGGATGGCAGGCCGCGCTCCAGGTCTGGTCGGAGGTCCTCCGCGGTTGGCCGGCGGGACCCGAGGCCGCCGAGGCCACGTACGGGTCCGGCGAGGCGCTGCGGCTCCTCGGCCAGCCGCTCGAGGCGCGCCGGCTCTTCCAGGCGCTCCTCCAGAACAAGGCCTGGGCCGACACGCCCTGGGCCCCGCTCGCGCTTGAGTCGCTGGCCGAGACCCACCTCGCGACCTCCGGCGGGCTCGAGCGCGGCATCGCGCTCCTCGCCGATTTCGCGCGCCTCTACCCCACGCACGCGCGCGCGCCGAGCGTCCTCTGGCGCGCGGGCGAGGCGCTCCTCCAGGGCGGCCGCCCGGTCGACGCGATCGCGGCCTTCCGCCTCTTCCTCGAGCGCTTCCCGAAGGACGAGCGCGCGCCGCTCGCCGAGCTCGGGGTCGCGCGCGCCTTCCACACGCTCGGCGAGTTCGAGAAGGCCGCCGCCGCGTGGGCCGAGTTCAGCGTGCGGAACCCGAACCACGGGCAATGGGCCGAGGCCCAGGAGATGATCATCCGCTCGGCCTACGACCGGGCGGTCGCGCTCAACACCGGGAAGAAGACCGCCGAAGCGGTCGCCGCGTTCCGCGCCTTCCTCGACCGCTACCCGCGCCACGAGCTCGCGCCCGAGGCCCAGCTCGAGATCGCCTGGATCGCCCGCCGCGAGAAGAAGTTCGCGGACGCGCTCGCCGAGGCGCGCGTGGTCGCCGCGAAGTACGCCGACCGGCCCGACCCGGCGTCCCGCGCCGCGCTCCTCGCCGCCGAGCTCCTGCGCTACGACCTCGCCGACCTGCCGGCCGCCTTCGACGCCTACCGCGCGGTGTTCGAGCGGTTCCCGGGGACGCCCGCCGCGCAGACCGCGACCGCGGCCGTCGCGACCATGCAGACGAAGAGCCTCCAGGTCACGGTGCCCCACGTCTTCACCACCGCCGAGAAGCCCGCGATCCGCGTCGAGACCCGCAACCTCGAGAAGCTCGCGCTCCGCGCCTGGGCGATCGACCTCCGCGAGTACTACGAGAAGAAGCAGACGATCGGCGGCGTCGAGGGCGTCGAGGTCTCGATCATCAAGGCCGCCGCGACGTGGGAGGCGCCGGTCGCCGAGTACGCGAAGTACCGCGACTGCGCGGCCGACGTCCCGCTGCCGGTGAAGGCCGACTCCGGCGGCGCCTGGATCGTGTCGTGCCGGGCGGAGGACCTCGAGGCGCGCGTGCTGGTGCTGGTGTCCGACCTCACGCTCGTGCTCAAGACCGCGCCGCGCCAGGCGCTCGCCTTCTGCGTGAACGCGCGCACCGGCGAGCCGTGGCCCGGCGCCGAGGTGCTCCTCTCCGACGGCGCCGCGATCTTCACGCGCGGGAAGACCGGCGCGGACGGCACGTGGAAGGAGGAGTGGGACGGGCCGCGCACCGACGTGAAGGCCTTCGCGGCCGCGGGCGGGAACGCCGCCGCCGCCGAGCGCCGCGCCGGCGCGGCCACCGCGTTCGGCTACAGCACGAAGGTCTTCCTGCACACCGACCGCCCGCTCTACCGGCCGGGCCAGACCGTGCAGCTCCGCGGGATCGCGCGCCGCGCGACCGGCGGGCTCTACCAGACGCCGGGCGGCGAGAAGGTGTCGGTGCGGGTCGAGGACCCGCGCGGCGCCGTGCCGTTCCAGGCCGAGCTGACCACGACCGGGTTCGGCACGTTCGCCGGCTCGTTCACGCTCACCGCCGAGCCGCCGCTCGGCGAGTACCGGATCGTCGCGCGGTTCGCCGAGCAGGACCACGTGGGAACGTTCCGCGTGCTCGAGTACCGCAAGCCCGAGTTCACCGCGACGCTGACCCCGGTGACGACCGCGCCGCTTCGCGGCGAGCGCGTCGAGGTGAAGCTCGCCGCGCGCTACGTGTTCGGCGGGCCGGTGCGCGGCGGGCGCGTGCGCTGGGCCGCGGTCCCCGCAGGCTGGAGATTCGATCCGAAGAACCTCGAGGAGGAGCGCTGGTTCTTCCCCGAGGAGCCGGTGCCGCCCACCGCAACGCCCGAGGACGCGGCGGCCGCGCAGGGGGAGGGGGTGACCGACGACCAGGGCGAGCTGACCATCGGCTTCGACACCGTCGAGGACGACGGCAGCATCGCCTACTCGGTGTTCGCCGAGGTCGAGGACGCGAGCCGCCACGTCGCGCAGGCCGCGACGACCCTGCCGGTCACCGACCGTGAGCTGTTCGCGGTCGTGAAGGTCGAGAAGCAGGCGTACCAGCCGGGCGAGAAGGTGCGCGGCACCGTGCGGATCGTGGACGCGAGCTACCGGCCGCAGGCGCGGAGCGGCGAGGCGCTCGCCGTGCGCCGCCTGCCGCTCCGGGGCGGCGCCGCCGAGGAGGTCGTGCAGCGCCACCCGGTGGCGACGACGGCCGACGGCCGGGCCGAGGTGACGTTCACGCTCGAGCGCCCCGGCAGCTACGTGCTCAGGTTCGAGACCAAGGAACGGCGCGGCGCGAAGATCGCGGCCGAGGCGCCGTTCGTTCTGGCCGGCGACGCCGAGGACCTCGCGAAGCAGGCGCGGCTCGTCGCCGAGAAGGAGGTCTACGTCGTCGGCGACACCGCGCAGGTGTTCGTGAACAACCCCGCGCCGGGCGCGCACGCGCTGCTCACCTTCGAGGGCGAGCGCGTGCTCGAGCACGCCGTGGTCCAGCTCGGCGAGCGGAGCGCGACGCTGCCGCTCCCGGTGAAGGACTCGTGGGCGCCCAACGTCTGGATCCGGATCGCGATCCCGTGGGAGCGGAAGCTCCACGAGGACGGCGACGAGGTCACCGTGCTCAAGTTCCTGAAGGTGGACGTGACCGCCGAGCCCGCGACGGCCGCGCCGGGCGGCAAGGTCCGGTACACGGTGAAGACCGCCGGGCCGCGCGGCGAGCCGGTCTCCGCCGAGGTCGCGCTCACGGTCGTGGACGCGGCGCTGCTCTCGCTCGCGGGCGGCTTCGGCCCGGACGTGCGGCGCTTCTTCTACGACCAGCGGCGCGGCCACTCGGTCGGCACCGCGTCGTCGGTGAGCTGGAGCTACACGGGGAAGACCATCGGTGCCGACCGCGACGTGCTCCGGCTGGAGGCGCGCCTGAAGGCGCTGCGGCAGCACGGGACGGACAAGCCCGCAATGGAGCGCGGGGAGTTCGTCGGCCTCCTCCAGGACGCCGCCAAGAACCCCGCGCCGCCGCAGGCGCCGGCGCCGGCGGCGGAGCCGGCCGAAGCGGGAGGCGGTGGCGGCCAGGCCGGTCACTACGGAGCGGGCAGGCCCTCGCCCTTCACGAGCCGGCGGACCGGCTACGGTTTTGCCCGCGCCGCCGGCGGCAAGGCCGGCGAGCTGCGCAAGAACGGCCACAAGGACAAGGCGGACGAGAAGAGCCGGAATGCGCCCGAGGACGCCGAAGCGGCGGCCGACCCGGCCTACCTGGACTTCGACCTCGGCTGGGGCGGCGGGGCGGCCTTCGAGGTGCGCGAGCGGTTCGAGGACACGGCGGCGTTCTTCCCGGCCGTGGTCACCGACGCGGCCGGCACCGCGACCGTCGAGGTCGCGATGCCCGAGAACCTCACGACCTGGCGGGCGCGCGCGCTCGGCGTCGATCGCGGCTCGCTGGTCGGCTTCGGCGACCAGGGCGTGCTCGTGAAGAAGGACCTGCTGGTCCGCCTCCAGCTCCCGCGCTTCCTCACCGGCCAGGACCGGGTCGAGTCCGCGGCGCTGGTCCACAACAACCTCCCCGCCGAGGAGACCGTGCGGGTCGCGGCGCGCGCGACCGGCGCCGAGCTGACCGGCCTCTCGACGACCTCGGTCGCCGTGAAGCCGGGCGCGAGCGCCCGCGTGCCGCTCGAGCTGCGCGCGCGCGAGGCCGGCGCTGTCGAGGTCACGGCCGAGGCGGTCGCGGCGGGCGGCGCCGACGCGATGAAGCTCCGGATCGAGACGCTGCCGCACGGCCTCCGCGAGGCGCGCGCCCAGAGCGGCACGCTCGAGGACGCGGCGCTCTTCGAGCCGGACCTCCCCGAGCGGCGCGTGGCGGGCGCGGACCGCTTCCGCCTCCTGCTCGCGCCCGCGCTCGACGGCGTGCTGATCGACGCGCTCGGCTGGCTCCGCGGCTTCCCCTACGGCTGCGTGGAGCAGACCGTGAACCGCTTCCTCCCCGCGCTCCACGCGCGCGAGGCCTTCGTCGCGCTCGGCCTCCCCGAATACGCGAAGGAGGACGCGCTCCGGCGCGACGTGGAGCAGGGGCTGATCCGCCTCTATCACATGCAGTCCGACGACGGCGGCTTCGGCTGGTGGGGCGGCGGCGCGAGCGATCCGCTGATGACGGCCTATGCGCTGCTCGCACTCGAGCAGGCCGCGCACTCGGGCTACCGCGTGGACGGCGCGCGCCTCGAGCGCTGCCGCGACCGGGCGCTCGGGCTCGCCCGCGAGATCGGCGAGCCCGAGCTGCGCGCGTTCCTGCTGTTCGCGCTCGCGCTCGGCGACCGCGCGATCGGCCCCGAGCTGAACCGCGCGTTCCGCGTGCGCGACCAGCTCGGCGCGTTCGGCACCGCGGCGCTCGCGCTCGCGTTCCAGGCCGACGGCGACGCGGGGAACGGCGCGGCCGTCGCCGCCGGGCTCCGCGCGCAGGCGAAGCGCGCGGGCGGGCTCACCTGGTGGACCGGGACCCGGCGGCTGCCGGGGGACCTGGTCAGCGGCGACGTCGAGGCCACGGCCTGGGCGCTGCTCGCGCTCCAGCGGAGCGAGCCGGACAGTCCGCTGGTCACCGAGGGCTACCGCTGGCTGCTCCGCCAGCGTCGGGCGGGCTGCTTCTCCACCACCCGCGACACCGCCGCGGCGGTGACGGCGCTCGCGGCCTGGGCGGTGCGCCAGGGGCGGACCGCCTCGGACGCGCGGGTCGAGCTCGAGGTGAACGGCGCGGCCGCGCGGGCGATCGAGGCGCGCGAGACGGTCCTCGATCCGACGCTCTTCCGCGCGGGGAAGAACCAGGTGCGCCTCCGCCGGAGCGGCGGAGGCGCGCTGCACTACGCGTTCGACTTCGAGTACTTCCTGCCGGGCGAGGACTTCCCCTCCGCCGGGACCCTCCTCAAGGTGGCGCGCCGTTACGACCGGTGGATCCCGCCCGCCCGCGAGGGCGAGGAACGGATCGTGCCGGGGTGGTCGGTGGTCCGGCCCGAGGACCAGCCGCGCGGCGAGTGGCGGAAGAGCCTGACCCGCGTGACGCCGGGCGAGCGGTTCACGGTGGTCCTGACCGTGACCGCCGGGTCGCCGCTCCGCTACCTCGTGGTCGAGGACCCGCTCCCCTCCGGAGCCGAGGTGATGGAGCGCGAGGTCTCGGGCCCGCACTCCCGCTTCGAGCGCCGCGACGAGCGGGCGGTCTTCTTCCTGGACGCGCTCCACGGGACCGCGACGCTGACCTACAACTGCCGCGCGGTGCTCCCGGGCGACTTCCACGCGCTCCCGGCGCAGGCGTCGGCGATGTACCAGCCCGAGGTGCGGGGCCGGAGCGCGGAGTCGCGCGTGCGGTTCGGAGCCGAGGAGCCGTCCGAGACGGCGCCGCCGACCCCGGACGAGCTGTACTTCGGCGGCACCCTGGCGGCGCGGAAGCAGCAGTGGAAGGACGCGCTCGCGATGTTCGAGGCGCTGCTCAAGAGCCACAAGCTCCAGGAAGCGTTCCACGACGAGGTGCTGCTCCATCAGGTCCGCGGCTCGCTGCTCACGGACCGGGGCCGCGCCGCGATCGCCGCGTGGGAGGAGCTGCGCGGGCGGAACCCGGGCAAGGCGGAGCTGACCACCGACGAGAAGTGGATGCTCGCGCGCGTCTACCACGAGCAGCGCGAGGCGGAGCGTGCGCTGGCGCTCTACGACGACCTCCTGCTCGGCGCCTTCCAGCGGGACCGCGCGGTGGCGCAGGCGTACCTCGAGCTGAACCAGCCGCAGGCGGCGCAGGACCTGCTCAAGGCCCTCCTGGTCGCGTATCCAGACTTCAACCCGGTGGTGAACGAGTGGTACCAGCGAGGGATGCGGTTCACAGGGATGCGCCGGCCCGCGAAGGCGCGCAAACCCTGGCTCGACGTCGAGGAGGAGCTGATGAAGTCGGAGGCCTACGGCGAGCTCAAGGCCTTCAACGCCTACTATCCCGACCACCCGCTCGCCGACGACGCGCTCTACCAGGGGATCCGCTGCCTCGCCGACCTGAAGCTCCCGGAGCGCGCGGCTGAGGAGGCGGAGCGGTTCCAGCGGCGCTATCCGAAGTCGCCGTGGCTGGACGAGACGCTGGCGATCCGGATGGAGTCGGAGTACGTGCGCGACCGGTTCGACGCGGCGCGCGCGGCGGGGACGGCGCTCCTCGAGGGGCGCTTCCCGGAGAACGACGCGCCGGACGCGCCGCTCAAGCCGAGCGCCTACGCCGACCAGGCGACGCTTCTGCTCGCGCGGATCGCGCACCTCCAGGGCGACCTCGCGCGCGCGGTGGAGCTCTACCGGAAGGTGGCGGCGAAGTACCCGGACGCGCGCGACTCACTGACGTTCCTGACCGCGCGGAAGATCGAGGTGAAGCCGCTCCACGTGTTCCCGGCGGCGGCGCGGGACCCGGTGGTGACGGCGACCGTGCAGAACGTGAAGGAGCTGGCCGGGAAGGTCTACGCGGTGGACCTCGCGGTGCTCTTCGCGGCGCGGAAGAACCTGAAGGACGTGCACCGGATCGACCTGACCGGGATCGCGCCGCTCTCGACCTTCACCGCGGCGCCGCCGTCGCCCGCGGAGTTCCGCGCGGTGGAGACGCCGGTTCCGGCGCCGGTGACCGGGCCGGGCGTCTTCCTGCTCGTGCTGCGCGGCGAGGGCGTGGACACGTCCACGCTGGTGCTCCTCACGGATCTCGCGGTGCGCGTGCAGCGCGTCGAGGGGGGCGTGCGGGTGCACGTCGAGGAGCAGGGGAAGCCGGCGCGCGGCGCCTCGGTGCGGATCGGGGACGGGAGCCGGATCGTGGCGGAGGGCGTGACCGACAGCCGCGGCATCTTCGAGGCCCGCGCCGAGGCCGCCGCCGTCGCCGTGGTGGCGGAGAAGTCCGGCCAGACGGCGTTCTATCAGGAGCCGTGAGAAGGGGTCGGGTCCCCCGGGGGGACTCGGGGGGACCGACCCCCTTGCTTCGAGGTAGACTCTTCAACCATGTTGAGCCGCGAGGCGGTGCTCCGATTCCAGCGGATGACCCCGGAGGAGCGCTTCCAGATCGCGCTGGAGTTGACGGACTCGGCCTGGAACCAGCTCGAGTCCCTTCCCGAAGCGGAGCGGGAGCTGCGGTGGCGGGTGATCCGCCGGGACCACGACCGGTCCGGAGAGCGGCTCCTCGAGCACCTGAGGAAGCACGACAGGCTCGAGGAGGCGCTCCGCGAGGCGCAGGACTTCTGGAAGGACCGCAGATGACTCCGCCCACGACCGGATCCCCCCTCGAGCGGGCCCGGGCCTTCGGCATCGACTTGAGCCTGCTCTTCGAGAACCTCCGCCGCTCGCCCACGGAGAGGGTGCGCCGCGCCCAGGATTCGCTCGACTCCGTCCTCGCCGTGCGCGCGGAAGCCCAGGCCTGGAGGGAACGACAGAGCACATGAGCCGGACCCGATTCCAGGACCTCCTCGCCGCCCTGAGCCGGGAACGCGTCGAGTTCATCCTGGTCGGGGGGTGGGCCGCCGTGGTCCATGGGTCGGCCCACATCACCCAGGACGTGGACGTGTGCTATTCCCGCTCCCCCGAGAACCTCGAACGCCTGTGCCGGGCCGTCCTGCCCTTGAAGCCCGCGCTCCGCGGGGCGCCGCGCGATCTTCCCTTCCGACTCGATCCGCCCACTCTCAAGGCCGGCCTCAACTTCACCCTGGAAACGGAGCTGGGCGCGCTGGACCTCCTGGGCGAGCTGAGTCCACTGGGCGGCTACGACCAGGTGCTTCCCCATTCCAGCGCGGTCCCCCTGTTCGGACTCTCCGTACGAGTCCTCTCCCTGAGCGCGCTGATCCGGGCCAAGCGGGCGGCCGGCCGACCGAAGGACCTCTTGATGGTTCCCGAGCTCGAGGCCCTGGAGGCGATGCAACAGAGCCCGCCCGTCGCCCCGCCTCCACCCCGCAGGGCGTAGACTCCGCTCAGATCCCCCTGAGCTTCGTCGCCCGCCAGACCCGGTCGATCGCGATCATGAAGGCCGCCGTGCGGAGCGAGACGCCCGCCGCACGCGCCCGGTCGCGCGTCTCGCGCCGGGCGCCGGTCAGGATGCGCGCGAGCCGCTCGTTCACCTCCGCCTCCTCCCACGAGAGCTGCTGGAGGTTCTGCACCCACTCGAAGTAGGAGACCACCACCCCGCCCGCGTTCGCGAGGATGTCCGGCACCACCGGCACGCCCCGACGCTCGAGCGCGTCGTCCGCGCCCGGCGTGAGCGGATGGTTGGCCCCCTCGACGATCAGCTTCGCCCGCACCCGCGACGCGTTCCCCTCGTGGATCACCCCCTCGAGCGCCGCGGGGACCGGCACGTCCACGTCCAGAGCCAGCAGGTCGTCGTTCGTGATCGGCTCGCCTCCGGGGAACCCCGCGACCGTCCGCTCCTCCACGACGTGCCGGAGCAGCCCCTTCACGTCCAGCCCGCGCCGGTTCAGCAGCCCTCCGCCGACGTCGGTCACGGCCACCACCGTGCCGCCGCCCGGTCGATGAGGAGGTTGACCTCCTCGTAGGGAGAGAGAGCCATGGCTGCCTCCTGGGAAAAGGTGCCACTCTTCATTTCCGCTCCGGGACGGAAATGAAGAGTGGCACCTTTTCCACGGCGGGATTCTATCGCGTTGCGGGCCCCCGGCGCGGCCGCTATAACCGAACGCGCCGCCGCGGGGGACGGCGCCCGACGCACATGCCGCTCATCTGGCTCTTGCTGGCGCTGCCGGTGGAGACGCCACCGCCCGAGACGGCCCGCGCGACCCGGTTGCCGCAGCGCTGGGTCGACACCCCGAAGGGGAGCCTGGCCGGCCGGCTGGTCTGCTCCCGCCCCCGCCCGCGCCCCCCCATCGTGGTCTATCTCGTCCGCGAGGGTGGCGAGCTGACCCACGAGCCCTCCCCGCGGCCGCTGGTGGTGCGCCAGAAGGGCGCGCGCTTCGATCCCTCCTTCGCCGTGCTCGTGGCCGGCGACAAGGCGATCTTCCAGAACGACGAGGAACAGGAGATCGACCACAACGTCTACGGCCTCGGCGCCGACGAGTTCGACCTCGGCATCTTTCCGCCCGGCACGCCGCGGCAGTACGTGTTCACGAAGCCCGGCGAGGTCGCGATCCACTGCAGCGTGCACCGCCTGATGGACCTCCGGATCTTCGTGGCGCCGAGCCCCGCCTGGGCGGTGCTCGAGGGGGACGCGACCGCCTTCGAGCTCCCGGAGATCCCCGAGGGGAGCTACGAGCTCCGGACCTGGCAGAAGGCCCGCCGCTTCAAGGACGCCGCGATCCGGATCCGCATCGAGGCCGGGAAGAAGACGACGGTCGAGGTGGGGCTCAGCCGATGATCCGGGCGGCGCTGCTGGGCACGCTCCTCCTGGGGTGCGCCTCGCGGAGCTTCCCGCCCCCGTCGCCGGATCGCGCGCAAGTCGTCGTGGAGCTCGCCGCGGAACCCAAGGCCGGGCTCCGTTGGATCCCCGAGGGCGCCGGAACGCCCTATCCCACGCTCCCCGACCCGGCCTTCGAGCGCGTGGACTACCGGCGGCTCCCCGACATCGCGGTCGTCCTGCGCGGCCCCGGCCTTGACGAGCCGGGCCCCGCCCTGCGCGCGGCCACGCTCGCCGCCGGGCACGCCGGCTTCGACCACACGCTCGTGCTGCTGGCGCCCGGGGGCGTGCTCCGGCTCGCGAACCGCCGCTCGGCGCCGCTCACGCTGTTCGCCGCCGGCGCGGGGGGCGAGGGGTTCGACGTGACGGTCCCCGCCGGCGCGACCGCGGAGGCGACGCTCGCCGCGCCCGGACGCTACGAGGTCCACTGCGGCTGGGCGGCGGAGCACCGCGACCCCGCGCTCCGCGTGCACCAGGTGATCCACGCGGGGGACGCGGTCACGGGCCAGACGCTGGGCGACGCGGCCGCCGCGAGCGAGGCGCTCCGCGCAGCGGCTGCCGCGGCGGGCGCCGGGCGCTTCGAGGCGCGCCTCGCGGGCGAGCGCCACCCGGTCCGGAGCGAGCCCCTCGGCGGGGCGGGGGTCGGCTTCCAGCTGAAGAGCCTGGACCGCGAGCTGGCGCCGCTCCACCGGCTGCTCCGCCAGGTGGGCCTCGCGGGCGCCGTGGCGCTCGTCCTCGGAGCGGCGGCCGCGTGGGGGATGGCCTGGCTCGTGATCCGCCGGCTCCAACGGCTCAAGCAGGCGACGCTCCGCGTCCGATCGGGGGACTTCGAGACGCGCGTCGGAGCGCGGGGACGCGACGAGGTGGCGCTCCTCGGCCGGGCCTTCGACGACATGGTGGTCGGCCTCAAGGCGCTGGGCCTCTACACCGACCCCGCGCTGGCGCGCCACATCCTCGACCGGTCGCGCCTGATGGGCGAGGAGGGTCTGCGGACCGAGGGGACCGTGTTCTTCTGCGACCTGGAGGGCTTCACCTCGGTGGCCGAATCGCTCCCCGCCGAGGAGCTGATCCGCCAGCTCGAGGAGTACTTCACGCTGGTCGGGCGCGTGGTCGCCGAGGAAGGGGGCTACCTGGACAAGTTCATCGGGGACTCGGTGATGGCCTGGTGGGGGCCTCCGTTCCTCGAGGAGCCGGACCACGCCGCGCGCGCGCTCCGCGCCGCCTGGCGCTGCCGGGCGGGCGCCGCGGAGCTCCGCGAGCGCTGGGCGGCCGGGGGGCGTCCGCTGCTCCGGCAGCGGGTCGGGATCGCGACCGGAGAGGTGATCGTCGGGAACCTCGGAAGCGCCACCAAGAAGAACTTCACGGTGATCGGTGACCGCGTGAACGTGGCCAGCCGGCTCGAGGGCGCGAACAAGCGCTACGGGACCGAGATCCTCGTGGACGGCGAGACCGCGCGGTGCGCGGGGCCGCTCTTCCGGCTGCGCGAGATCGACCGCATCCAGGTGCCCGGCCGGCAGGAGGCCGTCCACGTCTTCGAGCTGATCGGGGTCGGCGAGGAGGCGGAGGTGTCGCGATGAGCCTGCTGCTCTTCGCGCTCTGGTGCGGCAGCGGCGGCGGCGACGAGCGGATCGCCTACCTCGAGGCACTGGCGCGGATCGAGCTGCGGCGGCACCGGCTCGCCGGGGACCGCGAAGTGCTCGAGGAACTCCGGGCCGTGCTGGACGGGAACCGGCCGGACCGGACCGGGCGGCTCCGCGACGAGCAGGACCTGCTCGACTGGGAGGAGCGGCTCGTGCGCGCGGAGCGGGAGCTGGTGTCGGAGGAGCGCGGCGTGCGCGGCGCGCGCGAGCGGCTCCTGATGACGCCTCCCCGCAAGGGGTCGCTGCTCGCGGAGGCGGAGCTGAAGGAGCTGCGGACGGTGCTGGATCGGCTCGGGCGGACCAGGGTCGCGCTCGATCTGGATCTCGAGCGGGTCGAGCGGGCCGTCGTCGCGGTCGCGGGCCGGCTGGCGGCCGAGGAGCGCGGCGCCGCTGCGGAGCCGGTGGCGGATGACCCCGCGAAGCGCGCGGCCGAGGCGGCGCGCCGCGTGGGCGGGGAGCTCAGGGACGAGGAAGCGCTCCGCGACCGCGAGGTCGAGCTGGCGCGCGTGGCGCGCGTCGCCGTGGAACGGGACGAGACGGAGCTCCGAGGCCGCCGCGAGGAGCTGGACCGGCGCCTCCAGGAGGTGCAGGAGCCGGCGCCCGCGGGCGCTTCCTTCCGGGCCGTGGCGCTGCGCGTGTCCGAGCTGCGGCGGGACCTGGACGTGCTGGGCGCGAACGAGGCGCTCCTCGACGAGGAGACGGCGCTGGCGCGCCGGCTGCTCGCCGCGCTGGAGCGCGAGCGGCAGGCCCGGAGCGAGCGCGACGCGTTCCGCGAGCGGCGGAGGGCGCGTCTCCGGGAGGTGGGCGCCGACGCCGGGCCGGTCGCGGCGGACGGGGCCCTCGAGGAGCTGGCCCGACGCGACGCCGAGCTGTCGGCGGCTCTGACCCGGAAGGAGGCCGAGCGGTCGGGTGCCTCGAGGTTCAGCGAGTGCGCGGCCGCATGGGAGGAGGCGAAGCGGCGTTTCGACGAGCTGACGAAGGAGCCGGAGCCGCCCGCTCCGCCTCCGGAGCCGCCGGGGAGCCCGGCGCCCGCGCGGGAGGCGGCGCGCCACGCGGCGCGGGCGCGCGAGCTGCGGCTCCAGGCCCGCCGCCAGTGGACGGAGCTGGCCGCGTGGGCCGCCGGCTCGCCGCGGGCCGGCCAGGCGAGGAGCGAGGCCGAGCGCCTCGATCGCGAGGCGGCCGCCGCCGAGGCTCTCGCGGGAGAGCTGCGCCTGAAATCCCGGCTCGACGAGGGAGAGGCCGCGCGCCACCGGCTGAAGGAGCTGGAGGCCGCGGGGACGATCCGGTGGCTGCGGCTCCCGGAGATGCCGCCGGCCGCGCTCGCCGCGGCGGCGGGAGCGCTCCTCCTCGCCGGACTGCTCGGGTTCGCGCGGTCGGGCCGGCGCGCGCGGGCCCGGCGCAGCGCCGCGCTCCTCTACGCGGTCGCCTCGGGAGCGGGTCTGGTCGTGCTCGCGGCGCTGGCGGCCGAAAGGCTGGGACCGGCCGCGGCGCTCCCCGGGCTGGTCGTGGGGCTGCTGCTGGCGCGGCCGCTCCGGGACCTTGCCGCGTTCTGGAGGCTGGCGGGGCGCGAGAGGCTCCGACCGGGGGACCGGCTGCGCGTGCGGGGGAGATACGCAGTGCTCGAGGCGCTCGGTCCGTTCCGGGTGGCGCTCGCGCCGGAGGAGGAGGGCGAGACGCCGCTCCCGGACCGGCCGGGGACGCTCCTCCGGGACGGGTTCCGCAAGGTCCCGCCGCCGCCCGAGGTGGTGCTCGGTGAGGCGGCCTGGCTGATCCCGATCGACAGCGAGTGGATGATCGCGCGGGAGCGCGCGCTGGAATCGGCGCGGCGGTCGGTGCAGGAAGCCTGGCACGCGCTCCGGAACGGCGCCGCGACGCCGGCGGGACCGGACGTCATGCTCCGCGTCGAAGGGGAGGCGGTGCGGCTGACGGTGCGCTATCTCGCGCCCGTGCCGCTCGCCGACGGTCTGGCGCGCCGGGTGCTCGAGGGGGTCGAGGAGGCGCTCCGCGCGAGCGGCGTCCGCGACGCGCGGAAGTGCGGCTAGGCGCGTTCTCCGCCCCGGTTCGGGCCACCGGCTGCCTGCTCCTGCTCGCGGCGTGCCGGTCGGCGCCCGGGCCGGCGCCGGCGGACGTGCGGGTCGTGGTGCTCGGGACCGCGCAGGACGGAGGCGTGCCGCAGGTCGGCTGCGCCTGCGCGCGCTGCGCCCGGGCGCTGGACGATCCGGCGGCGCGGCGGCGGCGGGCGGCGCTGGGCGTCGTGGCCGGCGGGCGCGGGTTCCTCGTGGATGCCGGGCCCGACGTGGCCGAACAGGCGGCCCTGCTCCGGCCGGCGCCGATCGAGGGGGTCTTCCTGACCCACGCCCACGTGGGTCACTACCTCGGGCTCGCGTTCTTCGGCCGCGAGGGGATGGGCGCGCGCGGGCTCCCGGTCCACGCAACCGCGCGGATGCGGGCGTTCCTCGAGACCAACGCGCCCTGGAATCTCCTCCTCCGGCACGGCCACGTGTCGCTCCGCGATCTGGGCGTCGGAGTGGCGTCCCGCCCGGCGGAGGGGCTCGCGCTCACGCCGGTGGCGGTGCCGCACCGCGACGAGCTG
>Ga0187892_10006274_pt1 | contig 17824 bp, 15 predicted proteins | sample MA1701073metaG_FD_139345 | JGI IMG/M metagenome (GOLD analysis project Ga0187892, IMG submission 139345) | Bio-ooze microbial communities from a basaltic lava cave in the Kipuka Kanohina Cave System on the Island of Hawaii, USA - MA170107-3 metaG ... | reverse complement strand
TATTGGAACGGCCTCTCGTCGTCTTCCCGAACGACACGGGCGCTACACCCTCGGGGTGCTGGTGCAAAGCAACTTCAGCGGAATTCTGACAATCAGCGGCGTACCCGTGAGCAAAGAACTGGGTCGGTTCGACGCTGACGAACTGTGCGATCGAGACAAAGGCGGTTCCTGCATGATCGTGGTGGCCACGGACGCCCCGCTCGATGCCCGCCAGCTCAAGCGGCTGGCCAAGCGCGCTCTGCTGGGATTGGCGGACGTCGGCTCTCCGATGCGGCACGGGAGCGGGGACTACGTCATTGCCTTTTCCACCGCCCAGGAGGTTCGTATTCCGCACGTCGCCGCCGAACGAACACACACCCAAACCATATTGACCGATGAGGCCCTTTCTCCGCTGTTTCAGGCTGCGAAAGAGGCCACCGAGGAAGCGATCCTCAACAGCCTGCTGCGGGCCACACCGGTCACAGGCTTCAAAGGCCATCAATGCGAGACCCTTCCCGTCGGGCGCTTGATCGAAATCTGCAAACGTCATGGAGTCATCCCACCATGACCCGCGAAGGAACCGCGCTTCTCGTGGCGGCCGGGTTGGTTATGTGCTGCTGCACGGTCTCGCGGCAAACCCCTATTGCGTCATTCGACGGTCCGCCGGCTCAAGCAATGCCGATTAGCGACGAGGCCATGCGCATACACCGCTCGGCCATTGTCGTCGATGGCCACAATGACTTGCCGTGGAAGGTCCGGGCCAAAGGAAACTCGTCGTTCGAGAAATTAGATATCGCCCAGCCCCAACCGGAGCTTCATACGGATATTCCCCGGTTGCGAAAGGGCGGACTCGGGGCTCAGTTCTGGTCGGCCTGGGTGCCGCCCGAGACGATGCACAAAGGCGGAGCAACCCGGATGGCGCTCGAACAGATCGACCTTATCCACCGCATGGTTCGTCGATACCCTGATACCTTCGAGCTGGCCCTTGATGCCGACGATGTAGATAGGATTCATCGAGCGGGCAAGATCGCGGCACTGATCGGCGTCGAGGGTGGCCACACGATCGAAAACTCGCCGGCCGTCCTGCGGATGTTCCACTTGCTTGGCGTGCGTTACCTGACACTGACTCACTCGGACACATTGGACTGGGCCGATTCCGCCACCGATGAAGCCAGGCACGGAGGTCTGACTGCTTTCGGCGAGGAGCTCGTCCGGGAGATGAACCGCCTGGGCATGCTAGTGGACATTTCCCACGTTTCGGCCGAAACGATGGGCGACGTGATCCGGGTAAGCCGGGCACCGATCATTGCATCGCATTCTTCGGCGTACGCGATTGCATCGCATCCCCGGAACGTCCCCGATGATGTGCTTCGCACTGTGGCGGCCAACGGCGGAGTGGTCATGGTAAATTTCTTTTCGGGTTTCGTGCATCCTGAGGCAGCCCGCATGTCGCAAGAACTCTTTAAGGACTACCGGAGATTGCGCGCCGAGCATGCCAACGAGGAGGAGTTTGAAAGGGCTCTCGAGGATTGGCGCCGGGCGCACCCGATTCCCCGAGGCACCGTCAAGGATGTTGTTGATCACATCGACCATATTGTCCGCACCGCCGGGATCGACCACGTGGGCCTGGGTTCGGACTTCGACGGCGTGACCGTGCTGCCGGAAGGGCTCGACGACGTATCCTATTATCCAGCAATCACCCAAGAGTTGGTTCGTCGCGGCTATTCCCAGGAGGCCATTTACAAAATCCTCGGAGGCAATGCCCTGCGAGTATTGCGTGAAGCCCGGCGCGTGGCCGGCCCGGAGCGCGAGTGAGCTCCAGCCAAAACACTGCTACGCTCACCGTGCGTGCGAAACCAGCGCGAGCGCCCACGCGGCCGCAAGAATGGTCAATGCAGCGATCCCGAACAAGAATTGCGCTCGTGGCATGAATGCGCGGTCGCCAACGTTGCCCAAGGCTGCGCCGAATAACGCGCCGCAGAAGAAACCGAAGACGTGTGCAGCGACGTCCGTTCGATCGCCGCTCGTGCCGAGATAGCCCAGCAGCAGAATGCCCGCAACGAGCGGCGCCCAACGTTGCATCCACGAAGTTCCCATCCGTCGCCGCCGCCAGGCGTTGGCTGTTAGGAGACCCAGGGCCGCGAAAACCGCGGTGGAAGCCCCGACCGAGGTGTGTTCCGGTGGGCGGATCCAGGCATTGAGCAGATTGCCCGATGCGCCGGCGATGAGGATACCGAACCATGCCAGACCGGAACCAAACGACTGGCCGGTAAACAACCCCACAATGCCGCCGATCACTAGGTTGGCAAACAAATGCGCCGCGTCGGCATGCAGAGTCAGGGCGGAAATCGTTCGCCACCACTCACCATGGCGGATCAAACGGGCATGCGTCTTACCGGCTTCAACCCAATCAACGCCAAAAGAACGGCGTTGCTGCAATACGGCCATGAGCATCAACGCGGCAACAAAGACCAATACCCCGCCCCATCCACTCACTGGCCGGCGCTCCGCGGGGCCGGCCGTGGGCCACTCGCGATTCTCGCCGGCGTAGGCCTCGAGCTCCGCGCGGGCTTGGTCGGCGTTCGTTGCCGCGACGAGAAGAATGAACTCATTCGCTTCGTGACGAACGTCGTGCACGATTCCTACGGCGTGGAGTACGAAGGCGTGCTCGCGACAGCTTCTTTCGTTCGTCGAACGGTAGACGGGTACCCATTTCTCTCCGCCATCGCTCATTCCGATTGATTCTAACGAAAATGCCGCGGGTCTTGTAAAGCGCCGCCGATCCAGTAAAATGGGTCACGTAAGAAACGCACTGACCGTATGAAAACCACCGGACCCGGAGAACGCCATGTTGCATCGCTTTCGGCCTTGCGTGTCATTGCCATGGCATCCGGCCTGGTGGCGATGTCTTCGGCCTTGGTGGGGCAACAGTTCGTGCAAGAGACCAGCACGCGGTTTCCGAATCCCAATCCGGCCGAGTATACAAATCAATTGACCATCGGCGACATCGACAACGACGGCGACTTGGACATCATGTTTGCTAATGGCGGTGGGTTCATGACGCCGGGCACGCCGGAGATGGTGCGAATCTTCATCAACAACGGGGCGGGCTTCTTTACCGACGAGTCGGAGGACCGGGCCGGCGGGCACGGCGGCCACACGGGCCTGCATCGTGGCGTCGAACTCGGCGACGTAGAGAACGACGGCGATCTGGACATGATCCTGGCCCAGGACTTCAACCGGCTCCCCAACCTGCTCATTAACGACGGGAACGGGTTCTTTTCAGTGCAGGGCGACGTGCGCTTGCCGGCGCTGACGTTGAGCAGCTCCAGGGCCCAATTCGGCGATATCGATAACGACGGCGACCTGGACTTTTACATTGACAATGGCGGAACGACGAATCGCTTCGGCTGCGCGCAGAATCGCATCTATGTCAACGACGGCAACGGCTTTTTCACCGACGGAACCCTTACGCACCATCCGATCGCCAACACGTGCGAACCCATGGACGTGATTTTCGGCGACATCGACAACGATTTCGACATCGATGTCCGCACGGCCAGTACGGCTGCCAATGGCTCTCGGCTCTACCGCAACAATGGAGCGGGTGTCTTCACCACCGTGGCCGGCGTTCCCGCGGACGAGGGCACGTATTCCTACGACTTTGGAGATATCGATGGCGATGGCGACCTGGACCTGCTCGGGGCCAACGGTGGACCCGGCACGGTTGAGATTCTGCTCATTAACAACGGACTGGGGATTTACAGCAATGGTTCCAGCCAGTTGCTTTCTAACCCCGCCATCGATGACAACGACAGCAAGTTCTTCGATTACGACAACGACGGCGACATGGACCTGATCATCGCCGCCTTGGGTGGGACTTCGGAACGAATCCTGAACAACAACGGCAGCGGAACCTTCAGTCTGACCTCCGGCGTTATCACCCCTCAGACCGACTCGTCGCTCGACGCAAAAGTGGCCGATCTGACCGGCGATGGCAAGCTCGATATCGTCACGGGTCAGGGCGAATCGGGGATCAGTTTTCAAAACCGGATTTACATCAACTACGGTCCCGCTGACACGCAGCCGCCGACCATCATTGCCACCGAGCAGCACCCCAAAGCGGATAATGCCATCGGTCCTTACGTCATTCGGGCCCTGATCCTCGACGACATGACCTCCGACCGAAACTTCTTCGATAAAGGCATCTTCCTGAATTACACCGTCAACGGCGGATCAGTCCAGCAGGCCCCCATGCGGCACAGCGGCGGGCAGGTCTATCGCGGCGCACTGCCGGGCCAGCCTTCGCCGTCCACCATCGAGTATTGGGTCACGGCCAAGGACTTCAACAACAACCTCGGAACGGGCCCAACCCGGTCGTTTACCGTCCAAGCCGATTGCAGCGGCGTGAACAATTGTTCCGATCACGGCGCCTGCGTGGGGAGTGATACTTGTTCCTGCGACGCCGGATGGGCCGGCGCCGATTGCTCTATCGCGACAGCTCCAATTCCCGCGGTCTCCGACTGGGGCATGGCCGTGATCGGACTGATCATACTGCTCGGCGGTACGCTGGCCTTTGGACGTCCTTGGCCTACGGCGCCAATGTCGCCAGTGATCGCCAGAGAACGATAGCCATTGCCCGAGGCCGCCTAAGTCTCGAACGAATGACCAATCACGTGATCCGACCTGACGCTGTTGCCGATCATGACGCGATCCGCAGCGTCAACCGGCTCGCCTTCGGCGGCGACGCCGAGCCCCGGCTCGTAGATGCCTTACGAGACGGCGGCTTTGTCCGACTGTCCTTGGTAGCAGAGCAAGTCAGTCGGATCATCGGGCACCTTCTCTTCAGCGAGTTGCCGATCATCACCAAGGATGGCACGTTGCAGGCCCTGGCATTGGCGCCGATGGCCGTCAGCCCGGAGTTTCAGAATCAGGGCATCGGCTCGGCGTTGCTTCGGCGGGGCCTTGACGAGTGCCGGCAGAAGGGTCATCGCATCGTGGTCGTCGTGGGTCATCCACGCTTTTACCAGCGATTCGGATTCTCGCCGGCATTAGCGAGCGCGCTGCAATCGCCGTTTAGCGGCGAGGCCTTCATGGCTGCCGAATTGGTGCGCGGTGCACTGGAGGGAGTCGGGGGAAGAGTCGAGTATCCGCCGCCGTTCGGTCTAGGTGTGCAGGCCGGCACAGATAGGATCGCAAGATGAAAACCACGTCAAGAGGCAAGAAGCGCGCACGGACGGAGACCGTCGACGACTACCTCGCGGCCGTGCCCAAAGAGGCGCGGGCCGTGCTCGCGAAGCTTCGCAAGACGATTAGGGCCGCCGCGCCCAAGGCCGCCGAGGTCATCAGCTATCAGATCCCCGCGTATAAGCATCACGGCCTGCTCGTGGGATTCGCGGCGCTCAAAAACCACTGCACATTCCACGTGATGAGCCCAACCGTGTTGCGGGCGCATGTCGGCGAGCTCAAGGGCTTCGATCTGAACAAGGCCTCCATCCGCTTCCCGGCCGACAAGCCTCTTCCGGCCGCGCTGGTTCGGAAGCTCGTCAAAGCGCGCATCGCGGAGAACGAGACCGGCGCGAAACTCAAGAAAAAGCAGAATGAACGCAAAAAGTAGCAATACCGAGAAGCTTCCGGGCTTGCTTCGCTGGCGACGTAGCGCGCTAGGCGACGGCCTGCCCTCGCTTCGGTCGATGGGCCTCGATCTTCGATGGGAACCCCCTGCAGATTGGTGCTCTGAATCACGTAGAGCGTCTCTCGTCGGCGGCCTCGGAATGGGCTGCGCGAGCGGATCGTCTTGTAAGATGGCAACAGCGTTGACAGTCGACTCCGCCACGTCGAGGCGAGTCAAATATGTCGGCATCCATTTCGTCCGCAGCTTTGCGACTGAACTCGAAACGCCCGGCGAGAATAGCCCGCCTGATCCTAAGGAATCGCGCAGAAATAACATAAACGATTCGAATCGCGAAAGCCCAGCAAATAGGGCCGTCCGTAGGAACAATCGTGTAAGTAATTCATGCGCGATTCCTAACCAGCACGTCACTCATGGCCGCGGTATCATAATGCTCGCCTGGTGCGGCCTTGGGCGAGTAAGAGGCCACGAGAGACCATGATCGCCGCCCCTGCTTTTGAGTAGTTATCCCCCTTTAGTACCCGGATTACTTCTTGCAAGACCTCGAACGGCTGGGTCCCTGATACACGCTGATGACATTGCCCCCGGGATCACGGAATCTCGCTGTGATCTCGGGGGCATCCGTCCGGAAGGGCGAAGCTCGCGGTCAGTTTTCGTTCAGTTTGTCGTCCCACCAAAACCTAGCACCCCCAAGGGTGGCTTGCAGACTTATGCCGGTTTCGGTGAACTGGTAGATCTCAATCGGATTGCTGATGCTTCCCGCCTTGCTGACGGTCCCGCCCTTGTCGCTGACCCTCGCGCTCGCCTCACCTTCCGCCCCAAACTCCCAGCCCTTACGGATGAACTCGTCCAACGCGGCCTTGTCGTTAAACACAATGACCGCACGGAAATCCTTGGCCCCCAGCCCGAGTCCGGCCGTCCCGCTCATCATCCGCATGTAGGTTTCCTTTCCCGTGCTCCTGTCCACGGCTACGCCGTAGCCGTTCCCTGCACCCACGAAAACCACGTGAAACCCGATGTTGCTGAAGACCCCATACCCGGCGGATTGTTCGATCTTGGCTCGGGACTCCGGCTTTCGAGCGTACAAATCCTGAAGCGTGTTCTCCTTCATCGTCTGCACGTAGGCCCGTTTCTCGGCCACGCTCCCACCTCGCGGCGTTGCACAACCCATGCTCGCCACGCCAACCCCCAGCAGAACCAACCCATACACCTGTCTCATCACTGTCTCCTTTCCTTTTTCTTGATTTCTTAATCCGACCCTCTTTTAATCCCCATCCGCGCCATTGCACCGCGAAGGACTCGAACCTTCGACCCGCTGATTAAGAGTCAGCTGCTCTACCAACTGAGCTAGCGGTGCTGCTTTTCCTTGCAACTCACGGGCAACTCGGCCCAAACCACGCATTCAACTCCCGATTCGTGCGGCCGTCAATTCTAGCTATCGGACCTCCCGTCTTTTGCTGGCCCCAAAAAACGTTGAATTACACTTATATCGGCATAGCTATTTAACCGGGAATCTGATAGGATGGGCGCCGGAGGGTGTGGGGCAATTCGCCCAAAGGCTAGGGAGGGGTTTTCAGGATCAGCAACGTGACGGACCCTGGCGCGCCGGGATCCGGGGCGGATGAAAGGGCTTTCACTAGTGATTTTATCGCGGCGACTCAGCGCACGAATTCTCTACCCCGGCCTCGCTGGGGTGTTTTTTCTACTGGCAATCGTTACCCCGGCTTTCTCCGGTGAAAAGCTGGAGGTGCTCGTCGGAAGCTTCGGCAACAACAGCGTGAAAAGCTACCTCTGGCCGAACGGCGGTTATCTGGGAAGCCTCGTTCCCAGCAACAGAGGCGGTCTTGATGGCCCAAGCGATCTGGTGTTGGGGCCGGACGGATTGCTCTATGTGGCCAGCAGCAACAACGACAGCATCAAACAGTATTTCACGCCCAATGGCGGTTTCATTCAAAATTTTGTGCCCGCTCGAAGAGGCGGTCTCACCGATCCGCAGGGCTTGGTGTTCCGCCTGGACGGCAATCTTCTGGTCAGCAGTTTCGAAACCGACAACGTGAAGCTCTTCAAGGCCGAGAATGGCGGCTACGCGGAGGATTTTATTAGGGCCAACGCGGCCGGCCCGAGAGGTCCTGCGGATATCATCCTCGGTCCCGATGGCGACGTGTACGTAGCCTGGTTTGATGACGATAGCGTGAAGCGCTACGACGGTGAAACGGGTGTCTTGGTTGCGAATTTCGTGCGCGGCGGCTCGGGTGGGCTGGACGGCCCCCGCGGACTGCTGTTTGGGCCGGACGGCAACCTCTATGTCAGCAGCTTCAACAACGATCGCGTTCTGCGCTTCGACGGCGAAAAGGGCAATTTCCTGGGAGCTTTGGTTCCCCGTAACCGGGGCGGGCTGGACGGCCCGTGGGGCTTGGTCACTAATCCCGATGGCAACCTGCTTGTGAGTAGCTTCAATACCAGCAGCATTCTGGAATATGAGTTTCAGAAAGGCGGATTCCTGGGCGCTTTCGTTCCCGCTCGATCCGGCGATCTTTTTGGACCGACGGCTCTGATCATCGTTCCCGAGCCGGCTACGCTACTTCTCTTCGCCGCCGGCGGGCTGCTTGTCGTACGTCGATCTAGGCGGTAACGGCTCCTTCCAAAACCTTAACGTCGTTACAACCATTGCGGCGCCATGCGCGGCGCCAAGTTTTACCTCTTTCTTCACTCGGCAGCGCTGCCGGCTCCGTTGAACGAGCCAATCCCCAAGCCTTATACTCAGCGTCCGGAGAGAAAAACCCTTGAGCAAGATCAAGACACTTGTTGCAGTCATGCCGGCGCCGAATGTACCGGTCGCGGTGCGCGATGTGCCTTTGCCCGAACTAGAGCCGGATTCGGCACTTTTCAAAGTGGAACTCAGCGAGGTCTGCGGAACGGACGTACACCTTCGCGCCGGGCGACTGGCCGGCGTGCCCTACCCGATCATTCCGGGGCACGTCTCCGTGGGTATCCTTGAGAAGATACGCGGCACCCTGCCGGATGTGTACGGCAAAGCCTTTCAAGAGGGAGACCGAGTCACGTTTCTGGATGTGCACCGCACCTGCTATCAATGCTGGTATTGCCTGGTGGCCAAGGCCTCGACACGCTGCCCGAAACGGAAAGTCTATGGCATCACCTACGGCCTGGCCGACGGCCTGACCGGAGGCTGGGCGGAATACATTTACATTAAGCCCGGAACGCGATGCATCCGGCTCGACGGGGTCTCCAGCGAGCTTTACATGGCCGGCGGATGCTCGTTGCCGACCGCCCTGCATGCCATCGAGCGGTCGGATATCGTCTTGGGCGACACGGTTCTGGTGCTGGGATCTGGGCCGGTGGGGCTTTCCGCAATCGCATTCTCAATGCTTCGGGGGGCCGCGCGGGTACTTTGCATCGGCGCGCCGGATGCCCGGCTCGAGTCGGCCAAGCAGATGGGCGCGGATGGTTGCATGAATTTCATGAATCACTCCGAGCCCCAGCGCACGGCGTGGGTGGCCGAGCAAACCGGCGGCCGAGGCGCGGACGTAACCATCGAATGCGCCGGTGTTCCCGAAGCCGTGACCCAATCGATGCGCTTCACCCGCGACGGCGGAACGGTAGTCGTCGTCGGGCAATACACCGACCATGGGGAGACCGCCATCAACCCTCACACGGACTTCAACCGAAAGCATCTCGACGTCCGCGGCTGTTGGGGCAGTGACTACTCCCACTTCCACCGGGCCGTAGACATGCTAAGAACCGATCGTGCCGCCCGTCTCTGGTCAACCATCAAGCTGGAGCGCTGCGCCCTAAGCGACGTAAACGCGGCCATAGACAAGGTCGCGGCCGGCCAATGCATCAAGGCCTTGGTCGTGCCTTCCGCCGGGGCAAGATAGCGCGGAGCGAGCCGCGGGCTTTTAGCCCGCGCGGACGTTCGGAGCCAGAGAGCTTGGCGGACGAGAAACGAGCATAGGGTTCACATGAGACCGTAAGGGGTTCATTTGGGGCGCTCCGACCGACCAAAGGTCGGCGTTGGATGCTGACCTGATTCAACTCATCGACGAGTTTGAGGGATTGGATCATTCGGAACAGGCCAAACTTGTCTATGCATGCTTCGGCTTGGCTGCCTATTTCGGTCAGGTGTTTGAAGAAGGCTTAACGAATCTTCGAATGGACCATGGGGTGGCTTGTCGCCATGTGACCAGTCGCGACGCAGCCGACTCCTTGCGACAATCGTTCTCTCGCCAGATGCAATGGCAGGAGGGGTATTCCGCCTTCACGGTGAGTGAATCGCAGTTTGATGTCGTTCGCGCCCATATCCGGAACCAAGACGAACATCATCGCAGACGATCATTCGAGGACGAACTTCGGACCCTTCTTCGGCCTCACCATGTCGATTTCGATCAAAAGTATTTGTTCGAGAGTGTCTGAGTGGCCCTTCCTGCGCCCCGCCGGGCTTGCTTCCTACTGCCCTTCACACTGCGCCCGGGCTTGCTACTCGTGCTTTGTTAGGGCTGTTCGTCTCGACGTTTTTCAAAGGCATCACCAATCGACAATCGGCAATCGAAAATCGACAATAGCTCGTTGATGTCCGTTTCGTTTGAGACTTTTGAACGACTGAAGGGCAAGGGTGTCGCGGCCTATCAAGGCGGTGCGTTCTTGACCGCTAAGGCTTATCTGGTCGACGCAGCCGAGTGTCTGGTCGAGTTAGCCGAGGCCGCGAAGGCGCCCGACGCACGCCGCCAGCACGAGGAGTTGGCTGCGGAGCTGATCGATCTGGCGAGGGAATGCGATCGTCTTGCCGCCGGAGGCCGGCAAGGAAGGCACGTCGGCGCGAAGGCACGGAGGCACGAAGGGGGTAAGCCGGGTACCGGCCCGCAGGCGGCACGCGAGGACGACGGCGCGGACGCGGACGATTGGATCGTCCGTGACAAACCGACCGTGGGTTTCGACGACATTGCCGGGCTGGAGGACGTGAAGCAGGAAATCCGCCTGAAAATGCTTTACCCCTTCAAACACCCGGAGTTGGCGAGGCAGTACGGGATCCCCACCGGCGGGGGCATCCTGCTTTTTGGCCCTCCGGGCACGGGCAAGACCATGATCGCCAAAGCTATCGCCCACGAGATCGATGCCACGTTCTTCGTGGTCAGCCCCGCCCAAATGATGAGCAAATGGGTCGGCGAAGCCGAGCAAAATGTCCGCAAGCTCTTCGACGCAGCCAAGGCCGAGCCGCTGTCGGTTATCTTCCTCGACGAGTGCGAAGCCCTGGTGCCCAAACGCAAAAGCGACAGCTCCACGGTTATGCAGCGGGTGGTGCCGCAGATCTTGCAAGAACTTGAGGGGTTTGATCGACAGGCCGATCGCGCGCTATTATTTGTAGGGGCGACGAATCAGCCGTGGCTTTTGGACGAAGCCATGCTGCGGCCCGGGCGGCTGGATGCCAAGGTCTATGTCGGCCTGCCGGACGCCCCGGCGCGGTTCAAGCTGTTGGAGATCCACTTCGGCAATCGGCCCGTGGCCGACGACGTGGACTTCGCGGAGTTGTGTGATCGGCTCCATGGCTACAGTGGGGCGGACGTCAAGGCCATCGCCCAGGAAGCGGCGGAACGGCCGTTTCTGGAGGCCATCGGAGGTGGCCAAGCCAGGCCGATCAGCCGCGTGGATATTCTGGGCGTGATCGAACGAACGCCGCCGTCGGTGAACCCGGCCTCGTTGATTCGTTATGAGAAGTTCGCGGAAGGGCGATAAAGAAAACGTCAGAACTTCGAAACGCCAAAACGTCAAAACAATGGCTTGGTAGGGGAAGACGAAATGGCCCGTATGAAATCTTCTGTATTCAGCACCGTTCATTCTGCATTTTCCTAGGTGGCCCATGCTTGTGAGCAAGTTTGATCCACAGCAGTTTTTTCGCCGGTCGGACGCCGTAGCCCTGCTCGTGCCGGCCGCGGAGCTTTTCGGGTTTCTGAAACGCGCTTTGGATCTGCCGCTCTCCTGGGCGGCGTTGGTGACCCGGGCGACGGGCGAGCATGTGCTCGTGCCTGCCGGCGGCAAAGTGGAAAGCGACGAAGCCGAAACCGTTCTTTTCACGCGGGCCACGCCGCTCGACCTTGTGTATCAAGAGGAGGGTGTGTTAACCCGCGACGGTTTCCAGTGCACGGCCGAGTTGCGCTTGCGGCTTCGCCCCATCTTGGAACGGAGCGAACTGCTTTCGTTTCAGCGGACCGTGCTGGGAAGCCATCGGGCAATCACCCTTTCGAGTCTTCAATCCTATTTTCAGTCTCACGTTCGCAAGGCTCTGGCCAACGAAGCCCAACAGTCGGATGCCGCCGACCTTGTCGGTAGGGCTCCGGATTCGTTCGTTTCATCGATTGCCCAAGCGGTGGAGCCGCTTTGCTTCTCCGCCGGCTTGGTCTTGGAAGGCCCCGTTTCCGTCCGGTTCGACTCACCCACGTTTCGTCAGGTATTGCAGGCCAAAGAAGAATCCGTTCGCCGGCGCTATGAACACGAGGCCGGCAGGCAAGTTCAGGAGGCCCTCGAACATGCTCAAAATGAGCACTTGGATCACCTGGCGGCGTTGCTCTCGCGATTGTCCCAGCTGGCCGAGGACTCGCCCCAAGCCGAATTGCCGCAATTGATCCGGACCTTCTCCGAACGCCAGCGCGGGGAACTCTACGAAGCCCTGTTCGCCTCGGACAAGCCCATCGTAAGAACGCGCTGGATCGTCGTGGCCGTCGGTGAAGAGCTTCTGTTTTTCGATCCACGGAGCTTCGGTTCGCCACAACGGCGGCTTTCCGTATCGGGAGCCTTGGGCCCGGTGCGCTCCGTCCAGTGCGCAACGGACGCGGAGGGCCGAGCCGTGCTTTGGCTAGGGGCTTTGACGGGCGTGTACCGACTCCCGATCGAACGTGCCGAACCGGACTTGACGCTGACAGTCGCAGGTTCACCGTCGGTTCGAGGGGGCTTCAACGCCGTGGCTGCTTCGGGCCAGCAGGTCTGGGCCTCCCATTCCGAGCTCGGGCTATACGAATGGGATTTGGACAAACCGGCCGCCGGAAGGTCACGCTTTGCATCCATGACGCGAGGAGCCAAAGCCGTGCGGGCCGTGCAGCTCCTAAGTGAGGATGTCTACTGCGCCGTGGATGATCGTATCCTCTCCGGGGGCGCCGCGGACACGGAGGACTATCCGAAGCAAGTCTTCACCGGCAGCCGGGCAACGATCACGGCGCTCTCTTCGTCGGCGGCGGGCCTGCTGGCCGGCAACAGCGAGGGTGACATTCTGTTCTGGCCGAAGGACAAGGAAACGGCGCCCCGGCGGCTGTCGGCGGGCAACCGCAGGGCGGCCGAGTCCGTGTGGCTATTGGACACCCACGGCGTGCAGCGGATCGTCTACACCGATACCTCGATGTACGTGCACGCCGCCGTGCTGGGCGATTCGTTTACCTGCCGCTACGAGGCCGGCGGCCAGACCCTTCGCCGCGTGGATGTGGCCCCGGATCTTTTCGTGGCCACCACCGAGCTGCGCGATCGGCTGATTTGCTGGCTTCCCTGGCAACCGGCGCGGCCCGTCGAAACTATCGCCGTCTCCGCTCAATGCGGCCGCAGCGTCCAGGACGTCTGCCTCGTGCCGGATTCCGCAAGCGTGGCCGTGTAGCGCGCCTGGTTCATCCGCTTTGCCGAGAGGCATTGATGTCGCCGAGAGTCGTTGCTTGGTTCGTGGTCCTCGGGGCGACCGTCGCGGCTCCGGTTGACTCACCGTCGCCCAGCCGGATCATCACCATCTCGCCCAACGGCGCGGAGGTGATCTGCGCCCTGGACGCCTGCGACCGCATCGTCGGCGTGGATAAGTTCTGCGTGTACCCGCCGGAATTGGCCGCTCGGCCGCGCGTCGGCGGGCTTTTCGATCCCGATCTCGAGAAAATCGTGACCCTGCGCCCCGACCTGGTGGTCCTGCGCGGCCGCAACCGCGCGCTCGAAGAGCTCTGCGGCCGCCAGAGTATTCCGCTATACCTCGACCGCACGGAGCGGCTGGCCGATATCGAGACGTGCATCCTCGAACTGGGCCACAAGCTCGGCTGCCACGATCGGGCCGACGGGCTGGTTCGAGAATTCCATCAACGCCTGGAAGCAATCCGCGGGCGAACCGCCGACAAGCCCCGCCCGCGCGCCCTGCTGACCATTTCGCGCCGCCCTGACGCCATCGCCAACGTGATGACCGCCGGGAAACGTACGTTCTTGGACGAAATGCTCGAGATTGCCGGCGGCACCAACGTCTTCGGTCACTTGGACATGGCCTACCCGCAAATCAGCCCGGAGGCCATTCTCGCCCAGCAACCCGAAGTCATCCTCGAATTCGCTCCCGAGCTGAATTTGACCAATGACCTCAAGCAACAAATGATCGAACAATGGACCAAACTGGGCAGCATCCCCGCGGTGGCGAATCGTCGAATCTACTTCATAACCGACGACAACGCTCTGATCCCCTCGCCGCGGTATGTCGAAATTATCGAAAAGATCGTAGTCATTCTACGTGATCAGGGCATAGAACATCCTCCACCGTGACCCGGCTCCTCGAACAGATTCGTCAAACGACCCAGGGCGGCTCCCGTCTGCTATGCGCGCTGGCACGCCGCGGCAAGGCCCTGGAACGCGACGAGCGCCCGCGGGCGGAGTTCCTGCTGACGGCCGTGCGCTCTCACCCCCTTTACAAGGGTGGGCGGCTCGCCTTCGACATGTTGGAACTCGAGGATATCATGCTTGACGGCTTGCCGACCGATTCGATCAGCACCTTGGAGTTGACCAGAGTGCTGAGCAGTGGTGGACACAATCTGGTCGAAGTACTTCGGCGCATCGGCTCGGACGCGCCAGGCGGCCCCGTAGCGGTGGAGACGTCGGATGGCCAACCGGAGCTGCGCGGCCGCGCGGAGAGTACGCAAGGGTCTGGGGCAGCGACGGCTCTACCCCGAGTGAGTTTGGGGCCCGCGCACGACGTGGCGGCATCCGCTTGCCAATTCACTGGGCACAATGGAAGGCCAGAGAGCATCCAACCCGAGCCCGAACTGACATCCTCCGATTACCTCTACGACTTTGTCGTGCTCGGGTTCTTGGACGTGCTCGGGGGAATCAGGATGGCGTTATGATCGAGTGCAACAATCACGGGATGATGATCCGGCGGATTCGACGATTCCCCGTGTCAGCGACGAAGACGATGGTCCGTTCGCCCTCGCTTGCAATGGCAATCGAAGTGGGCGAATTGAATCGCGCCAATGCGCCACGCCCGTCGCCAAAGCCCGGCTGTCCGTCTGCGCTCCCCGCGAGCGTCGTCACCATGAAACGGTTGGCGTCGAGGAACTCAGTGTCCGCGAGGCGCAGGTTTTCCTCAATCTGTTGTGCGGCCTTGGCTGATATTCGGCTTTGATTCGACGCGACGAATTCACGTAAACTCCCCACCAACCCATCAAGGTCCTGACCGAATCCGGCGTCCTTTAGTACGCGGATCGAGTTGCAACCGGCGTCGGCAACGTACACGTTGCCCGATTGATCGACCGCCACATCCATCGGTGCGCCCCAGGTGGCAAATGTGGCCGGCCCGTCCACGCATTCGCCGATGGCAAAGGAAGGAACGTCGCCGCGAATGTTCTTGATCTGCGAGACTCCCCCATTATCCACTACCCGCCAGATCGTGGCGTTGAGCGGATCGGCCACGAAGATGGAGCGGTCGTCGGTGCCGGATCTGCCGTCGTAGTTGGCGATGCCCAGCGGCACGCCTCGGGGGATGCTTGCGTAGTCGCCATTGACCGCTCCGGAAACGGTGCTGAGCTGAGACAGCATGAGTGACGAGGGCAGAGACGCAAATACGGATGTCCCCATCGGCGTCACTGCGAAGGGATGGTCCGGTTGATCACCGGTGGTGAAAACTTGCATGGGTGCGGCCTGCTGCCGCTCGATGTCGAAGCCGATGACGCGGACCGTGCCGTTGCCCGCATCGGCGATGTAAAATCTAGAATTTGAGGAACTGGGATCGGCCCAGATGTCGGTCGGTAAGAAATACGTCGAGTTCAGGCGGAAGCCGTCCGTCGTCCCCGGAACATAGGGCGCCCCGGCCCACGGCAGACTGAGCCAGGTGCAGTCATTCGCGCCCACTGAATCACAAATTGCATCGACCGACTGGTTGGCAACGTCGCGAATCGCGTCTTCCGTCTGGCCTACAATTCCAGAGCCAATGCCAAGCAAATCCAACGTTTGCTCGATGGTATCGAAAACACCGATGATTCCGCCGAGAACGTTTGCGTCTGAGCCGGTGGCCGCATAGGCGAGCAATTCAAGGAACTCTTCGACCGCCCCGACACGGGTTGCGATCAAGCGGATGCGTTGTTCAACGGGGTCGGCCACCAACAGTCGATCAGAGGAAATCGCGTGCATTCCGCCCGGAAACGCAAAGGTTGTATTTTTCGCCGGTCCGTAATTGAGTTGATCCAGCGCCGCCGAACCGGTGCCGGCGATGGTCTCAACCTGAATGCCGCCGCGCGTGTCAGCCAGCACTGTAAATGACAAGTCCTCCGGAGTGGTAATACTGCCGAACGATGTCGCCAACGTCAGCCGGCGCGGTCCCGGTTCGGCATTGGCGTCTACGGAAATCTCGGCGGTCACGCGCTGATAGCCTGCCTGTCCGATGGTCGTCGTCACGCCTTGACCGAGATCGATAGACTGCGCCGCGGTTAGGTTTCTCCCGCCAATCGTGAGGGTCCCGGAGTCGCCCTGTTGCATAACGGCGGGATCGAAGCGATAGACGCTAAGCGTCCGCACTGGGTCGGCGATGATGCGGACCAACCGGATGACGTTGGCTCGTGCCTCGGCGATGTACAAGTCTCCCCATTTATCGATGGCGATGTTTTGGGGCCCGTCGAAGCGGGCGTGATCCCCCACTCCGTCGCGTACCGCCAAATCCGGGTCGCACTCCAGTCCTTCCGTGTGCCCTACACAGCCCGCTACGCGGATGGCCTCGCCGGTCTCGATATCGACTCGACGAATGAGTCCGTTGCTCGCGTCGGCCACAAAGAGGTAGCGTTCACCGTCAAAGACCAACCCTTCCGGATACGCGAACCGCGCCGCCTCGCCGACGCCGTCCGCGAATTCCAGATGCACCTGCAGGCGGCCGGCAAGCGTGCGAACCGTCCCATCCCTTTCGAGGACGCGAACCGCGTGGCAATCGGTCGTGTAATAGACTTCGCCGTTGTTTCCCCGAGCCAGATCAAGCGGCGATCCCGGATGGGCTTCGTCGCAGACGGTGGTGACCGGGTAATCAGTACTCAGCAGGGTCATCAGGTAGCCGTCCGGCAGTACCAGTTTCAATCCCGCCCCCAGCGCCTTTTGGGCCACGAACACACTCTGGTTTTGCACATCGATCCCTGCAGGCCAGGGCATCGCTGAGAGCGGCGGACGACCATCACAACTGTAAGTTGGGCACAGCGGGAACACGCTAAACGGGTTCTCTCCACCCAGCATCATGGGCGTGATCGAGCCGTGATCGTCGCCGCGCACGTCCAACCGAATCAACGGCGATTCATCCACGCTGTGACTGCCGCCAAGCTGGTCGCTGACCACCAACTTTCCCTGGCTGTCGAAACCAAGGTCGTAAGGCTCCTGCACGTCGGTGGTCACGGTGCTGACCGTTCTATCGAGGTCAATCTCGCGAATCGCCGCGTTCCTGTTGTCAGCGACGTAGATTCGACCTTCGTCGTCGAGGGCGATTCCGGTGGGATGGTTGAACATGGCCTGGGCGGCTGCACCGTCGCGCAAACCGGTTTCACCGGTTCCTGCGATGGTCGAAACATAAGTGAGAAAGGCGGGGCGATTCGCAGGGCTGCGTAGCAGAACTTCGCCGCCGGCGTCAATAACTCTCGTTGAGCGCGCCGTTCCATTGATGGTGGATTCAATGGTTACCTCGCCGACATAGCGACCGGAAACGTTCAGGATTCCAATCTGTAATCCGAATTCGCGCGGCGGTACGGAGCGGTCGTCGTAAACAAAGTTATACTCCACCACGCCATCAAGGCTCAGCCCTTCCGAGGTTTCGTAATGCTCGAAGTCTAATTTTAGTGCCTCAACACAGGTGAGTTTTCGGGTACAGGCGTCTGAGCTTCACGCGTGCGTCGGACGTCCGGAACTGCCAGTCGATTCGCTTGGTGCGATGGTTCCGGTCTTCGTTCCAGAGCC
>Ga0187892_10006273_pt1 | contig 17828 bp, 15 predicted proteins | sample MA1701073metaG_FD_139345 | JGI IMG/M metagenome (GOLD analysis project Ga0187892, IMG submission 139345) | Bio-ooze microbial communities from a basaltic lava cave in the Kipuka Kanohina Cave System on the Island of Hawaii, USA - MA170107-3 metaG ... | reverse complement strand
TCGATCTCCTGCTCGTCGCGCCCTTCCGGCGGCGGCGTCCAGCGGACGGGGGCCGGTGGCGCGGCGACGCGCCAGCCCGGCGCGAGGCGCTGGAAGGCGGACGCCGGTTCGGCGCGGGTCGGTTCGTCGGCGCGCGCGCCCGCATCTTCGGCCGTGAACTGCGGCGCGGCCACGCTCCAGGCGCGGGAGAGAAGCGAGTGTGCGGTCGGCTTCTTGAGCTCGCCGTCCTTGTCGCAGCCGAGGCAGGCCATCAGGTGCAGGCGCTGCTCGGCGCGCGTGGCCGCCACATATAAGAGACGCGAAGACTCGACGTCCTCGGCATCGGCGTTGAGGTCGCGTAGGTAGCGGTAGGTCGGGTCGGTTTCGGCGCCGGTGGGTTTGATCGGAGCCAAGAGCAACCCCCCGCTCTCGGTGGGGGGCCCCACGACTTCATTGAACAGCAGGAGGTCGGGCTCGCCGCCGCCGGGCCCCAAATCCAATCCAGGGACAATGACGGTGCCGAACTCGAGGCCCTTGGCCTTGTGGATGGTCATGATCTGGAGGTCGGCGTCGGTGGCGTCGACGTCGGGGAGCGCGTAGAGGCGCTCGATGGCCTCGTGCAGGCGCGAGAGGTCGGTCAGGGGGCCCTGCTCTTCGAGTTTTTCGAGCTCGTCGAGGTAGCGCTCGGCGTCTTCGAGCTCGGTCTTGTCGGCGACGCAAGCGGGGCCGCCGAGGGCGAGCCAGGCGCCTTCGACGCGGTCGCGCAGGCTGCCGCGCTCGCGGTTGGCGACGGCGGGGGCGAGGATGCGAGTGAAGCCGGCGAGGAAGAGGTCGTCCTTGATCAGCTCCCAGATGGTCTTGAAGCGGTTTTTCTCCTCGCCGGCGATCTCGAGCAGCTTGTCGAGGGGAAGCGCGAGCCAGGGCGCGCGCAGGAGGGAGAGCCAGGCAATGCGGTCGCCGGGGTGCAGGAGCGCGCGCGTGAGCGCGTAGAGGTCCTGCACCACTTGCTTCTCGCCGAGGTGCTCGATCTCGATCGCGCGGTAGCGGATGCCGTGTTCTTTCAGCGCGGGGACGATGTCGGCGAGCGCCTCGCGCGTGCGCACGAGGATGGCCTTGGTGCTAGGTGTGGAAAATGAGGCTTCGCGCACGAGGCCGACGATGCGGTCGGCTTCGTCCTTGCGGGAAGAAGCTTGGTGCCAGGTAACGGCGGCGTCGGGAAGCGGATCGTGATGAGGAGTCGCCGGCGAATAGGGGACGGCGCCCGAGGCGACGTCGGCCTCCTTCGGCAGGATGTGCGGGAAGGAGGCGTTGTACCAGTCGACGAGGCCGCGCTGGGAACGCCAGTTCGTGGTCAGCGTCAGGCGCTCGAGCGCGACGGTGCCGATGCCCTGCTCCCAGGCCTGGAGGAAGAGCGCGACCTTCGCCTCGCGGAACCTGTATATCGACTGCATCGGGTCGCCGACGAGGAAGAGCGTGCGGCCGTCGCCTGGCTCCCAGCCTGCAGTCAATCTTTCTATCAATTCGAACTGCGAATACGACGTGTCCTGGAACTCGTCGACCAGGATGTGCTTGATTCGCGTGTCGAGCGCGAGCAGGAGGTCGGTCGGGTTGTCGGGCGTGCCGAGCGCGCGCACCGCGCCTTGCGCGATCTCGGTGAAGTCGGTCTCGCCGCGCTCGGCGAACACCACCTTGAGCTGCGCGGCGGCGCGCGGCAAGAGCTCGAGGATCGCGCCGAGGGTCTGCCATTGGTCGTCCGTGTAGCGCTCGTCGGGCATGCGCAGCAGCGCTTCGAGCGCCTGGCGCAGCGGCTCGGTCTGCTGTGCGGGCGGGACGGGGTTGCCTTGCTTGCGCCACGTGTAGCTCTTGGTAAGAGCCGATTCAGCAAAAGCGATCGATGCTTTCGGGTGCAGCGAGCGCGCGTGGGCCAGGATGCGAGCGCGTTCGGCGCGCAGGGCGGATTCCAATTCACTTCTTGTAGGGGCCGAACCCGTCTTGCGCAGCCACTGGTCGCGTTTCTCGAGCATGCCGGCGATCATTCTTGCGGCGGTCTCGACGTTGTTGTCGAGGTGCAGGAGCAGGCGGCACGCGGCGGGCGAGAGCTCGTCGAGCGTGCGTTGCGCGGCCGCGCGGTAGTGCTCGTGCGCGTCCTCGATGATGCCGGGCTGCGCGCCGAAGCCCGACACCACCGGCATCTGGCGCGTGAGCGAGGCGCAGAAGGCGTCGATCGTCTGGATGCGCAGGCGGTGAGCCAGATCCGGAACTTTCGCCTCCGCGAGGATTCTTTTTCTCATTTCCGCGGCGGCCTTGATGGTGAAGGTGATGGCGACGATCTCCTCGGGCTTCTGCACGGTCTTGAGGAGCGCGCTGTAGCGCTGCACCAGGAGCTCGGTCTTGCCCGAGCCGGCGGGCGCCTGGACGATGAACGAGCGCCGCGGGTCGAGGGCGGCGGCACGGGCTTGGGCGTCGGCGATGGGCGTTGCGGTCACTGGTCCTCGGGGTGAAATCCGATGGCTCGTTTTGGCGGATCGGCGGGCGGCTCTAACAAGGCCTGGAGTTTGAGATAGAGATCGAGCAATTCTTGATCGTGCCGCAGCAGTCTTCTTTCTATATCCGAGAGGCGCGCGACTACTGCGGTATTGGCGGCAACTTGCTCGCGTACGCGAATGAACGCCCGGACTACGAATACACTCATCTGCACGGCGCGCTCGGTGCGTAGAATGTTCGCGGCCATGAGCGCACCGTGCTCCGTGAACGCCCACGGCAGATAGCGGCGACCACCGTGCGAGCTGGTCGCAATTTGCGACCAGTTATGTCTTGAAGAATCAAGTGGTTGTGAACTTGAGATCACAAATTGTGATCTCAAGTTGTCAAGCTCGGCCGCCGTAATCTGAAACGCAAAATCCCTTGGGAAGCGCTGCTCGTTACGCCTGAACGCCTGGTTGAACACCCTTGTGCTCACTCCGTAGATTCGCGCCAGATCGGCATCGAGGATTACGCGTCGACCGCGGATCGTAAAAATCAGCGGCTCAAGCTGCTCGCTGCTCAACGTCTCTTTCATGGCGGCCGTTCCCCTGATACGGCGGTAACATCTCGACGCCCCACCTTGGGAACGGACGACATGCAATACGCGATCGTGATCGAAAAAGGGGAACGCAATTACAGCGCCTACGTTCCGGACCTTCCCGGTTGCGTAGCGACCGGCGACACCCTCGAGGAAACTGAAAGCGAGATTCGAGAAGCCATCGAGTTTCATCTCGAAGGCATGCGCGCGGACGGGCTCGCGATCCCGGAGCCGACCAGCCGCGTGGCGTACGTCGAGGTCGCGGCCTAGCCTCACCCGCTCTCCCCGCTCCGCAAGCCGGAAAACTTCTCGTACACGCGGCACAGCGTCTGCAGGTCGCAGCGCCGGCAGGTCTTGAGCTCGTTCTTCGGATCGACGCGCGCGTCGCCGGCGGCGAACGCGGCGCCGAGCGCCTCGGCGTCCTTCTTCCAGGCGGCGAGCAGCGCGGGCCATGGCATGTCCTTGGGGGGCGCGACCTGGGGGAGCGTCTTCTCTTCCCTGGAAAAACCGATGAAGCGCATCTCGCCCGGGACGAGCCTCGCGAAGGTGACCGCGGCGAGCTCCTCGGGCGCGGCGACGGCGTAGAGCGGGAGCTGCGGGTCGTCGGGGCGCGGGCCTTCCCACTGCCGGGGCGAGAGCATGCGGCCGGACTTGTAGTCGATGAGCACGTGGCCGCCATCGGCGAGCTTGTCCATGCGGTCGATGCGGGACTGGAATTGGAGGCCGGCAACCTTGATATCGCGTTTTTCCTCGGTGGATACCACTTCAAAGGGGGAGCGGCGCGCCTCGACTTCGAGCCATTCGCGCGCGAGCTTCGCCAGGCGCTCGCGCTCGAGCTCGGCGAAGCGGCCCTCGAGGCCCATCTCCTTCACCGCGGCGGCCGCGGCCTGGGTGATGACGGGCGAGACGTTCTCTTTGAGCGCGGCGCTGCCGCGCAGGCGCGTCCAGATTTCCTTCATCAGCGAGTGCAGGAGCTTGCCGCGGTCGCGCGGGTCGAGGCCGGCTTCGGGCTCCTCGAGCTCCTCCGTGCCGAGCCGGTACTTTGCGAAAGCGCGGAACGGGCATGCGGCCTGGTCGGCGAGCACGCGGGTGCCGCCGCGCACCTTGCCGGGCAGGACGGGAGGTGCCTTGATGTCTTCGAAGGATTCGAGCTGCCGCGATTGAAAGATCAGGTCGCGATAGCGCGGGTAGTCTGGGATAAGCAAAGGTTTTTCTTCGACACCCAGAATCAAGGGGCTGGGCGAGAAGTCGCGGTCCTCTTCCTTGAGCGGCCAGGAGAGCACCACCTCGCGCGCGGCGCGCTTCCATTCGTCGGTGATGCGCCGGTCGAGCGCGACCGAGGCTTCGGCGCTCGCCTGCGGGATGCCGGCCTTCTTCTGCGCCGCGATCGGGATGAAGGGGTTGGGCGAAGCGGCTAGCGGCCATTGCTCGTCGGTGAGCCCGGATACCCACAGGCAGTCGAAGCGCAGGCCCGCGGACTCGAGCACGCCGAGGATCTGGATCGGGGCGTCGGGCGACTCGGGCTGGAACAGCGTGTCGACGCAGTGGCGCTTGAGGAACGAGAGCGCCTGGTCGAAGGAGAAGCGCTCGTGGGAGGAAGAAATGAGGCGCTCCAGCTTTGCCAGTTCGCCGAGCGTCTCGTGCCACTTCGCGCGGGCCTGGAACTCGTCCGAGTCGAGCGCGCGCTCGCCGGGGAAGCCGGCAGCCTCCAGCAGCGCAGAGAAATGCCGCGCCCACTCGGCAGGAGAAGCAGGTTTTTCTTCTCTGCTCAAAACCAGGATTCTTTCCAGAAGCCGCCTGAGCAGCGGCGCCGGGGCGGCGACGGCGATCAGCCTGCCGAGCGTGATGTCGTGGCCGGAGTCCTTGCGCAGCTTCGCGTCGAGCGACGCGCGCTTCGCGAGCTCGGTGTCGGCGTGGCCGAGGAACGGCGAGCGGATGAGGTGGCTCGCGGCGGAGAAATCGACGCTCTGGTGGGCGAGCTCGATGAGATTGAGCGCGGCCCCGACAAGGGGATAGCCGTGCAAAGCCCTCCCAAGCGAGACGTTGAAGGGTAACGGGGTCCCCGCCCCCGACAAGAGCACTCGGGGGTGACGTTCCTGCGCGGGGAGGTTGTAGCCCGGCTGCATGACGCGCGAGAAGACGCGCACCACTTCCGCGCGCCGTCTTCCGAGGTCGGGCACGACGACGCCGATACGCGCCTTTCCCTCTTCGAGCCGCGCGCGCGCCCATTTCGCGGCGGTTTCGATCTCGTGCTTCGCCGACGGGTACGAGGTGCGGCCGCATGCGCCTTCGACCGCGTCGGCGTTGCAGAGCACGAATTCAAGCTTCTCCAAGAACTCCCTGGTCTGCGGCGGCATGACGTCGAAGGCGTAGGCGACGAGGGGCTTCGGCGTCTTCAGCTTCCCGAGGTGCCCCGCCATCAGGTCGGGCAACCGGGCGGCATCGGTTTCGCCCCTGGTCAAGCCGCGATAGGTTTCGCTCCACTTGCTGAAGGCGGAAGCATCCTCGGTCCCGGTGCCGGCGCCGATGCGCCACTGGTGCATCAGGCGCCAGGCCTCGCGGCACTGGGCCGCGGCCTGCGGCAGGATCAGCAGGCCGCTCTTCTCGAGGATCCGCTCCCACAAGTGCTGCTCCTGCGCCGGGGTGAGGAGGAGTGGGAGGCTTTCCCCGAGGTCGGAATAGAGCGCGTCCTCCCAGAGGCGCTCGACGAAGGCGCCGAAGGGCAGGATGTCCGGCGCCTCCCACACCCGGAGATTCTTTTGTATTTGAAAGACATCGAAGTCCGCCATCAGCGACTGCGACAGGCGCTTGTTGGGCGTGACGACCGTGATGCGCGCGGCGTGGCCCTCGGCGAGCCGGGCGAAGAGTTCTGCCTTGGAGAGCATTACGGTTCGCAGTTTAGCTACACTTGCGCCATGAAAACCCTGCTCGCGCTGCTGCTCGCTCTCACGGCCCCAGCGGTACTTTCACAGGAGTACCCGGTCCGCGAGATCCGCTCGATCTGCAACTTCGGCGCGGGGTCGGGCGCCGACATCATCGTGCGCTACTACAGCGACCAGCTCTCCAGGCTCGCCGGCAGGCCGGTGATCGTGGAGAACAAGCCCGGCGCGCAGGGCTCGATCGCCAGCGCGTTCGTCGCGAAGAGCGCGCCCGACGGCTACACCATCCACATCACCCCGGCGAGCTCGACCCTCGCCTCGGCGCCGCACATCTTCAAGCAGCTGCCCTACGACCCGCTCAAGGACTTCGCCACGGTGACCACCATCAACTCGCTCACCTTCGTGGTGGCGGTGGATGCGGCAAAGCCCTTCCGCACGGTCGCGGACTTGATCGCGCATCTCAAGTCCAAGTCCGGTCATGGCTTCTACGGCACGCAGTCGAACAGCGGCCTGATCGCCGCCGAGTGGCTGAAGTCGACGGCCGGCCTGCAGACCGTGTCGGTGCCGTTCAAGGTCACCGGAGACGCCTTCGCCAACCTGCTCTCGGGCCAGATCGACTTCATGTCGGTCGACTCGACCTGGGCGAAGGGCCAGTCCAAGGTGCGCATCCTCGCGGTCACCGCGGCGAAGCGCTCGGCCGCCCTGCCCGACGTGCCGACGCTCGCCGAGTCGGGCTTCCCCGAGATCGACGTCGCGCCGTGGTGGGGCGTGGTGGTCCCCGCCGGCACGCCGCGGCCGATCATCGACAAGCTCGCGGGCTGGTTCAACCAGATCACCGCGAGCGAGGAAACGAAGCAGTTCCTCGCGCGCGCCGCGCTCGACCCGTTCCCGGGCTCGCCCGAGCAGATGGCGGCCCTCCTCAAGACCGAGACCGAGCGCTGGGGCGGGTTCGTCAAGCTCGCCAAGATCCAGCCGCAGTGAGGAAAATGGGGACAGTCCCTATTTTCCGTTGCTTCGCGTAGCGCGCAGGAAAATAGGGACTGTCCCCATTTTCCGGAGGAGGCTTGGGCACCCGCATCGCTTCTTGAAAAGTACAAGTCTCTTCTAGGAACCAAACCGGCCTCCTGGGACCCGGGGTTCCGCAGCCTGTGGGGGTTTTTCCTCGGCGCGAGCCCGCGCGCGACGCAGCTCGTGGCGCGCATCCAGGACCTCGGCGCGCGGCGCCTCGCCGACATGGATTCCTGCGGCATCGCGAGGCAACTCGTGTTCCTCACCGCGCCCGGGGTGCAGGTGTTCGACGCGGCGACCGGGACCGCCCTGGCCCGGGACGCGAACGACGAGCTTTCACAGGGGATTTCTCTTCATGCCGATCGATATTCGGGCCTGGCGGCGATCGCGCCGCAGGATCCCGGCAATGCGGTCAAGGAGCTGGAACGAGGGGTAAAGACCCTGGGTCTCAAAGGCGCGGTGGTGAACTCCCACACCCAGGGCGAGTACCTCGACGAGCCGAAGTACTGGGAGATCTTCGAGGCGGCCGAGGCGCTCGGCGTGCCGCTCTACCTGCACCCGAGCACGCCGCCGCCCGCGATGATCGGGCCGTTCCTGCCGCGCGGGCTGGAGGGCGCGATCTACGGCTTCGCGGTCGAGACCGGGCTGCACGCGCTGCGCATCGTGGTGGCGGGCGTGTTCGACCGCTTTCCCAAATTGAAGCTGGTCCTCGGGCACCTCGGCGAGGGGCTGCCGTTCTGGCTCCACCGCATCGATTTCATGCACCGGGCGATGGTGGCTTCGAAGCGGTACGAGGGAGCCGGGCCGCTCGCCCATCCTCCGAGTCATTACTTGAAAAGCAATGTCTGGGTGACGACGAGCGGCATGCAATGGGCGCCGGCGATCCTTTTCTCGCAGCAGGTGCTGGGGGTGGACCGCGTGCTGTACGCGATGGACTATCCCTACCAGTTTGTGCCGGAGGAAGTGAAGGTCATCGACGAGCTGCCGATCAGCGAGGCGGACCGGAAGAAGCTCTACCAGACGAATGCCGAGCGCCTGTTCGCCCTCTAGGCGGCGCTCCCATGGGCGTGGGATTTGCAGCGGGCGCGCCTTCGGGCATGCTCGCCGCATGCCAGGCAAGCTCGCCGCGCTGTCAGCGCTGCCCGCGACGCTCCTCCTCGCGGGCTGCTTCGGCTTCGGCGTTTCGCCGACGACCATGATCGAAGCGTCCGACAGCGGCGTGCTCACGCCTGGCATCCGGATGGGAATCGACCTGGGGTATGCCGGGAAAGGCCCGCCCTCCCAGGCGCACGACGGGCACGCGCTCGAGATCGGCTGGTCGAGGAGCGCCGGCGACGACCAGCAGGCGGTCGCGAGCGGCCAGCCCCCGGTGCGCTTCGGCACCCAGACCTTCAACGCCCCGGCGCAGCTGCGGCACGAGTTCGATTTCCGCTTCTTCGAGGCGGCGTACCGCTATCGCCACTTCTTCGGCGGCAACGTCGGCATCGAGGGCCTGGTCGGCGTCGCGCATACCGGCCTCGACTTCACGGTTTCCTCGGGGGCGCAGCGCGCGGCCGAATCGCTCGACTCCGCGGGCATGATCTTCGGCTTCGGCGTCATCGGCCGGCTGCGGCCGGGCACCGCGGTGCACGGGCGGGCAACGCTCTACGCGGCCGGCACCTACAGCGATGTCAGCGACGCGCGGCGCTTCGAGATTTCGCTCGTCCAGTCGGTGGGGAATCACGCCGCGCTGCGCGCGGGCTACGCCTTCTGGCGCATCGATTCCGAGGGCGAGAGCGGCAGCTCGGATATCAAGCTCAAGTTCTCCGGCCCGATGCTCGGGCTCGACCTTGCGTTCTAGCCTGCTCGCGGCCCTCGCGCTCGCGGCGTGCGCTCCGCTGCCCCAGGCGCTGCCCGATGATCCTCCCGCGGAGGAGCGGCCGGTCGTCACGGGGAATCCCGGCACCGAGCCCCTGAAGGGCGCGGCTGCGGGCGGCTGGGTGTGCCTCGTCAGCGGGCTGTGGCTGTTCCCGCCGGCGTGCGGCGCAGTGGTGGTCGTGGGCGCGCTGATCGGCGCGGCGCAGGCATCGGCGCGGCCTAGCGCTCCAGAATCGCCGTAACCCCCATCCCGCCGGCGGCGCAGATCGAGATCAGGCCGCGCCCCGAGCCGCGCGCGGCGAGCTGGCTTGCGAGCGTCGCGACGATGCGCGCGCCGGTCGCGGCGAACGGGTGGCCGAGCGCGACGCTCGAGCCCTTGGGATTCAGCTTGGACCGATCGATCGCGCCGAGCGCGGTCCGGTGAAGCTTCTTCCTGCAAAACTCTTCCGACTCCCAGGCCTTCAGCGTGCACAGCACCTGGGCGGCGAAGGCCTCGTGAATCTCGTAGAGGTCGAAGTCCTGGAGCTTCAGGCCCGCGCGGTCGAGCATGCGCGGCACCGCGTAGGCCGGCGCCATCAGCATGCCCTCCTTCGGGCCGGCCATGCCGACGAAGTCGACCGCCGCTGTTTCGGTGTGAGTGATGAAGGCGAGCGGCTCGAGGCCCCGGCTGCGAGCCCACTCCTCGCTCGCCAGCAGCACGCATGCCGCGCCGTCGGTGAGCGGCGAGCTGTTGCCGGCGCTGAGCGTCCCCGCCGGGCCCGGGTCGAAGGCATTTTCCAGGGAGCCCAGTTTTTCAAGCGACGTATCGCCCCGCACGTTGTTGTCGTGCTTGAGATCCGCGAACGGCACCACGAGATCCGCGAAAAAGCCGGCAGACCAGGCCGCCGCCGCGTTCCTGTGGCTCGCGAGCGCGAGCTCGTCCTGCTCGCGGCGGCCGATCTTCCATTCCTTCGCCATCTCCTCGCAGTGCTGCCCCATCGACATCCCCGTGCGCGGCTCGGCGATACCCGGGTGCACGGGCCTGAGGTCGCGCAGCCGGATCGAGCCGATGGTCCCCAGCTTTTCACCAAGAGACCTGCTTCTCGACAATCGCAGAACCGCGCGCTGCAGCTTCGTGCCGTAGCCGAGCGGGATGTCGCTCGTGCTGTCGGCGCCGCCGGCGATCCCGCATTCGATTTCGCCCGCCGCGATACGGTGGGCGAGCTGCGCGGTTGCCGACAGGCTGGTGCCGCAGGCGCGCTGCAGGTCGTAGGCCGGCGTGGCGGGATCGAGCCCGCTGCCGAGCGCCGATTCGCGCGCCAGGTTCCAGTCGCGCGAGTGCTTGATCACCGCGCCCGCGGCCACTTCTCCGAGTTTCTGGTTTTTCAGGCCGAATCTGTCCACCAGGGCCGTCATGGCGGCCGTGAGCATGTCCTGGTTGCTGGCCGCCGCATACGCGCTCCAGGCGCGCGCGAACGGGATGCGGGTGCCGCCGAGGATCGCGACGCGCCTTGTCATGATTCGATGATAAATGGGGTCAGATCAACATTACCGCACGCATTGGGTCCCTGGCTTCGCGTTCATCGGTAATGTTGATCTGACCCCATTTAGCCGCGTCGGTGATCACGGTGCGCGTCAGCATGAAGCGCCGCCCCTGGTAGGCGAAGTCCTTGAGCTCGGTGGGTGCGCCCGGCCCGCGCGCCAGCGCCGCGCGGTCTTCCGCCATCACCGCGTCGGCCTCGGCCTTGGGTGCGCGGTCGTACACCGTCTTGCCGATCACGTCCTCGCGCCGGGCGCCGACGAAGCCCTCCCACGCGCGGTTGACGAACACGTAGCGGCCCTCGAGGTCGCGCATCGCGAGCCCGATCGGCAGCGAGTCGAACACGTCGCCCGAGAAGCGCACCTGCTTGCGCAGCGCGTCCGCGGTCGCGCGCTCGGTCAGGCCGGCGCGCCGCGCCGCGAGCACCGCGACCGCGAGTATCAGCCCCAGCGCCGCGAGGACGCCGAGGATCTGCAGGTCCATCGCCCCTCCCGGGCGGGAGTCTACCGGCTGAGGAGCGCGCGCGACAGTTCGGCGGAGCTGTGCACGTCGAAGCGGGCGTAGATCTCGCGCACGTGCCAGGTCACGGTGTTGATGCTTACGCCCATCGCCTTGGCGATGTCGGCGTAGGCGCGGCCGTTGGCGAGGTGGAAGCAGACTTCGGCCTGCTTCGGCGGCAGGCCGGCGTCGCGGATCTTGCGCCAGAGCGCGAGCGCGGTCGGGACCTGGCGCTGCACGATGACGCCGATCAGCCCCTCCTCGGGACGCAGCGGCTCGAGCGGGTAGGCGCGGAACGCGAAGCGGCCCCAGCGGTTGTCGATGACGTGGGTCGGCGCGCCGCGCGGCGCGCCGTTGCCCGAGAGCGCGGCGCCGAGGTCGAGCGAAAGGCGCCGCACCTGCTCGGGGATTTCGAGCTTGAAGCGCTGGCGCGCCCCGGCCTGCGCGTGGGCCGCGAGGAAGAGCAGCATGCGCGCCGACGCGGACATGTGCTTGAGGACGCCCGCGCGGTCGAAGACGAGCACGCCGAAGTCGTCGTCCTCGTAGCCGCCCGCCGCGAACGACTTCGGCGCGGCGAGCGCGTGGGCGATGAACGGCGCGAGCCGCGCGAGGCGCCGCCGCTCGGCGGCGTCGATCCCGGGCTTCGCCTCGTCGGTGCCAAGCAACACCATGCCGACCGGACGGCCGCCTTCGCGCAGCTTCAGGTAGGTGATGTTGGTAAAGCCCTGCGAGCGGAACATTTCGTTGTAGAACCCGGAGCGCTGGAGCCGGCGGTCGTCGCGCACCAGGCTGCGGAAGTCATCCATCGGCTCGGGCCGGCGCATGAACCCCGCGTGGGTCACGCCCGCCAGGTCGAACTCCTCGCGCTTGTAGTATTTTTCGAAGTAAAGCGGAATGCCGGCGTAGAAAGCCGGGTCCTCGGCGTACGCGTTGCTCACCTCGCAGCGCTCGTCGAACCAGAAAAAGAGGTTGGCGCGCGAGCCGGCGACGCCGTGCAGCCGCGCGAGCAGCTCGGGCACCAGCAGCTCGCCCGGCAGCCCGAGGCAGCAGAGCTGCTCGAGCTCGCGGTCCGCGCTAGCCCGCATGCGCCGGCGACAGCGCGCGCGCGGCCGCGGCGGTGCGCGTGCGCACGCCGAGCTTGGCGTATACCTGCTGCAGGTGCTTCTCGACCGTCTTGGGCGCGGCGCCCAGCAGGCGCGCGATCTGCTTGTTGGTGCGGCCACGCGCGAGCAGCGAGGTCACTTCGGACTCGCGCCGCGTCAGGCCCAGCGCGCGCAGCCGCTGCGGATCGGGCGCCGCCGAGTGCTCGTCGACGAGCAGGATCGGCCCCGACTCGGGAAGCGCGGCGACGCGGATCACCAGGCTGCGTTCGCCGCGCTGCATGACGAGCGGCGCGGGCGGCGCGCCCAGGCCGCGCTCGGTATCGAGCAGCCTGCGCTGCTCGACGACCCAGCGCTCCACTTCCTGCGGCAGGCGGCCGCGGCGCAGCGGCCCGCCATAGGCCGCCAGCCGCTGCCGCGCGCGTTCGTTCGCGATGCGCACGCGTCCCTTCGCGTCGAGGGCGACCACGCCCTGGCTCAACGCCTCCAGCGCTCCGCCCGCGAGAGCGAGCTCGCGCCGCAGCTCGTCGAGGCGCTCGGCGTTGCGGTAGGCCTGGCCGAAGTGCGGGCGCATCAGGTCGAGCAGGAAGCGCTCGCGCTCGCCGTAGTCCTTGCGCCGGCGCCCGAGCGCGAGCGCGGCCACGAACCCGTCGCGCCGCTCGCCGAAATGGACCGCGATCAGGTCCTCGACCGCGGGGCTGAAGCGCCGGAAGTACTCGTTGTAGAGGCCGAGCCGGTGAAACCGCGGCCGGCTGAGGAAATCCGAGATCTTGAGCGCGCGGCCATCGCGCGTCCTGCGGTAATGGCCGATCAGCGGGTGCTCGTGGCTGAAGCGGCTGAGCAGCTCCGAACCGTCGGGCGGATCGCCGCCCGCGGGCTCGGCGACGTACCAGACGCGGCGGCGCGAGGGGTTGTACTCGTTGTAGCCGGCGATGTCGGACGCGGTGAGACGCGGCAGCGCGTCGAGCAGGCGCCGGACGAAGCCCTCGGGCTGGGGAGCGGAATAGATCGCGCGCAGCAGCGCGAGCACGCTCGAGAGATCCCCGCCCGTCAGACTGCGCATGCCTGACCCTCCCCCTCGCGGCCAATATACGGGATTTCCCGTAGTGACGGCGCAACCCGACCCACATGAACATGCGGGGAAGCGCCCCTGCGCGATTCCTACAATCGGAAACCGTGCTGCCCGCCCGCAAGCTCCTCGCCATCGCGCTCTGCGGCCTCGCGACCGCGGCCGCAGCCTCGCCGGAATCCGAAGCGCTGGTGCGCCGCGGCCTCGCGGAATTCGAGGCGCAACGCTACCGCGACGCGATCCACTTTTTCGGCGAGGCAGTGAAGGCCGATCCCAAGGACCTGCACGCGGTGTTCCTTCAGGGGGCGACGTTAAACCGCCTGGGTAACTACCGCGAGGCTTACCTCCTCATCCGCGGCGTCGAGAACCAGGGCGGTAAGCACCGCGAGATCGACTTCGAGGCGGGCTGGGCGCTGATGGGCATGGGCCGCGCGCGCGCCTGCGTAGACCGCCTCGAGCGCTTCGAGCAGGCAAACCCGGGCCGGGGCCAGACCAGCGAGTTCCTCGGGCGGTGCTATCTCCAGCTCGGCGAGCTGGACCGTGCCGAGACGCAATTCAAGCTCGCGGTGGAGCGCGACGCGCGCTTGAAACCCGGCATCGAGCTGTCGCTCGCGCGGCTCGAGCAGGCGCGCAAGCGCCCGGATGCTGCGCGCGCGCACCTGGAGGCGGCGAGCGCCGCCAACGCCCCGACCGGGCGCGCGCTGCGCGATATCCTCGGGCTGCCCGAGCCGGCGTTCCAGCCGGAAAAGCCCCTTGCGCTCGCCGCGTCGCTCTTCGCGGGCCGCAACGACAACGTGATCGGGCTGGGCAGCACGATCCCGGTGCCGGCGGACATCACGGGCAAAGGCGCGCTCTTCCTGCGCGCGAACCTGCAAGGTGCCTATACCTACGTGCTGCCGACGCGCACCAGCGCCACCCTCGGCTACGCGGGGCTCTTCGACCGCTACCGCGACCTGTCGGCCGCCGACCTGAACGACCATTTCCTCTACGCGGACCTGTTCCATGTGGTGCGCGAGCGCATCGGCGCGTCGCTGCGCGTGAGCCACCAGTACACCGAGCTCGCCGGCAACGATTTCCGCGACCAGTCGACCCTGCGCCCGGCGCTGATCTACCGCCTTGCCGAGAATTCCGTTACCGAGCTCGCTTGGAGCTACGCGTTCGCCGACTACCATGCGCCGACGAGCGGCGTGTTCGACCGCGACGGCAACGCCAAAAGCCTCGCGCTCACGCACAGCTGGCGGCTGCCGCGCACGCCCTGGAGCGGCGGCTTCGGCATCACCCACACCCGCAACCGCGCCGACGGCGGCGATTTCAGCTTCAACGTGAACGCCGTGAGCGCCTCGCTCGCCTACGAGCTCGCGCCGCGCATAACCGCCTCGCTCGGGATCTCGATCGGCGTCCACGACTACCTGAACCCGAACAGCCTCGCCGGGACCGGGTTCAGCTTCGCGCGCGACGACAGGCAGGCCACGGTCAGCGCCCAGCTCGCCGGACCGCTCGCCCGGGGACTGCGCTGGTTCGCGCAGGCGCAGCACCTGCGCAGCAGCTCGAACATTCCGTTCTACGATTTCAAGCAGAATGTGGTTTCGGCGGGAATCGGAGCAAGCTTCTGACGGGAGGCGCGCATGCGAAACGCACTGAAGTCGACCCTGGCTGGCCTCGGGCTCGTAGTGCCGGCGATCACCTGGGCGGCGTGCATTTTCCAAGGCACTCAAGTGGTCTGCCCGAACGCCGTTTCCAACAACCAACCCATAGCGGACGGCAGCGTCTGGCAATTCAACTCGAATCCCATTTCCCAGTGGAGACAACCCAACAATACCTTCGTGTTCGCCCACGGAACGATGTTCACGGCGTTCATGGCGACGATCAGTCCCGGCATACCGCTCCTCCCGAACAGGGCGCCCGATGTGCTCGCGCTCACGGCAGGGGGGGATTTCGTGGACCTGCTCGTCAACGTGCGGCCGGGCAGCCCGTACTTCTATCGGCGCGGCGCGGAGCAGCAAGCCGGTCCGCTGAGCCCCGCAGTGAAGGCAGCGGAGCAGGAAGAGAGCTTGATGAGCTATCTCGTTCGCCAAACGCACCGCTACGACCTCCGAGTCCGGCTGCGGAATGCGCGCGAGCGCGCCGTGCTCTACATGTGGGACAGCACGAGGCTCAGTCGCGCGCAAGCCGAGGTCCAAGCGCTCGAGGCCGAGCTCGAAGCGCTCGGCCCCGAATCGACCGGAAGCGGCGCGATGCCGCCGCAGGTGCACATGACGGCGGTGCCGCCCGAGACGATGATCAATCTGGAGCCCTCGGGCGTCAGCCCCGCGGATACCCTCAACTTCCTGCAGCAGGACGGTCCTGCATTCATCTTCACCGACCAGGCGCCGGTCGCGGTCCCGCAAGGCGATTCGACGGCGAGCGGCGGCGTGAGGTTTCGCGTCCCTCTGCAAGTGCAGGGGCAAGGCAGCGTGGACCTGTCGAGCTCGGATAGTCCTCGTACGACGACCCTCTTCATCTTCGCGCGGCCCGCCGACCCGGTAACGCTGGTGATCGACTCGCCCTCGGTCCAAAGGGATCCGGCGACCGGCGCGGTAAGCGCCGAATATTCGCCTTCAACCGCACTGCAGGTCACGGTTCCGGCCGACATCGTCGTCTCGCCCGGCGGCCAGCCGCCCGCCAAGCCCGCCGCGACGCCAGGGCGCCCGCTCGAGAACCCGGAATGGGAGTCGATCTCGCGCGCCCTCGCCAGCCCGAACCCTGCGGATCGGCAGTGGGCCGACTCCCGCCTCCGCACCGCCCCTTCGGATGTGGTGAGGCAGGTGCGCGAACGCGCCGCGCAGTTGTCGGGCCAGGCCGCGAGCGCCCCTGGCGTCGCCGTCCCAACACCCGCAGCGACAGCCGGGCAGCCGCTTGCGAATGAATCGGAGTCGACGGCGCGCGCCCTCGCCAGCCCGAACCCTGCGGATCGGCAGTGGGCCGAGTCCCGCCTCCGCACCGCCCCTTCGGATGTAGTGAGGCAGGTGCGCGAACGCGCCGCGCAGCTGTCGACTCAGGCGGGGACCACGCCGGCTGTCGCGCCCGCAGCGGCGTCTCTCCAGCAGGACGCCGCCCAGCGCATCGTGCGCGACCTCAGCAGCGCCGATCCGGTGAAGCAGGAACGCGGCAAGAAGGCGCTCGAGTTCGCGAGCCCCGAGGTGAAGAACCTGGCGGCGAACATCGCGCGCAGCGAGCACGTCTCGGCGGCGCAAACCGCGAACGACGCGGGAAACAGTGAACGGCTGACGCGGGACAGTGAACGGCTGAGACTGCGCGGCAGACATCAGCTCGATGGGGAAATCACCTCCTTCGATGCGGACCTCGTCAAGGGCAAGGCGACGAGCAAGACGACGACGCCGGAGAATTAGCAGCCGAAGCAGGTCGCGCCGGCAAGGTAGGCAGGCAGCCCGGGCGGTGTAGTACGACTTCGAAAAAATTGTAGTACACTGGCGGGATGCCGGTCTCCGTGCGTCTTCCCGCCCGCGTCGAGCAGAAGCTCGCCGACTATTGCGCCTCGCACAAGGTCACAAAGAGCGAGGCGATCAAGCGCGCGCTGGAGCAGATGCTCGAGGCCGCCGCCGGCGAGGCCTCGCCCTTCGACCTCGGCCGCGAGCTCTTCGAGCGCAACCTGCGCGCCAGGCCTTCGCGCGATGTCGCGCGGCACAGCAAGCGGCTGCTGATCGAGCATTTTCGCGGCAAGGGGCGGTGACGCCGGTCCTGGTCGACACCGGGTTTCTCGTCGCGCTGTTCGAACCCGCCGATGCGCTGGCGGCTTCGGCCGCCACCTACCTGAAAGAACACCGGCACCGCCTCGTCGCCACCACCGCGACCGTGGTCGAGGCCTGCTTCTTTCTCCGCCCGGGCGCCAAGGCGGACTTGCTGGCGTGGATTCGTCGCGGCGGCATGTCGGTCCTGGAGGTGCCCGCGGCGGCGTACGCGCAGCTCGAGACGACGCTGCGCAAGTACGCGGACCAGGAGATCGATTTCGCGGACGCGGCGCTCATCTGGCTCGCCGGCGAAACCGGTGCGACGCAAGTCCTGACGGTGGACCGGCGGGACTTCGAGATCTTTCGCCTCAAGGGCGGCAGGCGCTTCGACGTGATCGAGTGGTTCTGAAGCTATAGTTCGAGGCCATGGACGAAGCCCTGCTCCTCGCCCGCGTCCAGTTCGGGCTGAACATCGGCTTCCACATCCTGTTCCCGACCATCACCATCGGCCTCGCCTGGCTGCTGGTGGTGTTCCGGGTGCGCTACGAGCGCACGCGCGACCCGGCGTGGCTCGGCACCTACAAGCTGTGGGTGAAGGTGTTCGCGCTCTCCTTCGCGATGGGGGTGGTGTCGGGCATCACCATGAGCTTCCAGTTCGGCACCAACTGGCCGGGATTCATGAACAAGGTCGGGAACGTCGCCGGGCCGCTGCTCGCCTACGAGGTGCTGACCGCGTTCTTCCTCGAGGCCACCTTCCTCGGCGTGATGCTGTTCGGCATGAACCGGGTCTCGGGGCGGGTGCACGTCTTCTCGACCGTGATGGTCGCCTTCGGCACCACGATGTCGGCGTTCTGGATCCTGGCGCTCAACTCGTGGATGCAGACGCCCGCGGGCCACGTCTACGAGGGCAACGTGCTGGTCGCCGGGAGCTGGCTCGCGGTGATCTTCAACCCGTCGTTCCCCTACCGCCTCACGCACATGCTCCTCGCTTCCGGGATCACCGCGTCCTTCCTCGTGGCTGGCCTCTCGGCGTGGCGGCTCCTCAAGGCGCCGCAGGACCCCTCGGCGCAGAAGACGCTGCGCTTCGGCGCGCACATCGCCGCGGTGCTGGTGCCGCTGCAGATCGTGGT
>Ga0187892_10006272_pt1 | contig 17829 bp, 20 predicted proteins | sample MA1701073metaG_FD_139345 | JGI IMG/M metagenome (GOLD analysis project Ga0187892, IMG submission 139345) | Bio-ooze microbial communities from a basaltic lava cave in the Kipuka Kanohina Cave System on the Island of Hawaii, USA - MA170107-3 metaG ... | reverse complement strand
TTTGCCAGCCGGCTTCTTTCTTCTTCCTGTCCTTTGAGCAGTGAATCCACAGCTACTAATTGTTTATCTTTTTCCAGTTCGATTATCCTTTGCTTTTGCAACTCGTCCTGTTGTTTTGCCAATTGATGCCTGTGCCGAAGATTAAGATAACCTAAAAAACCTGTGACTAATAAAGCAACTACAGATCCGATAAGAAAATAATTGAATGTTGATTTCTTCTGCAGCGAAAGCGATTGTAAAGCATTGCTTTTTTGCAACTCCAATATGTCTTTTTCTTTTTGTGCGGTTTGATATCTCGCTTCTATTTCATGCAATTGTCTTTGTACTTTTTCTTTTTTCAAGCTATCGTTAAGCAGTATAAATTGTTTTTGATATTGAAATGCCTTTTCAATATTTCCGTCTTTTTCTTCAATATCTATCAATAACTGCAAAGCCTGTACTTTTCCCAGTGGCACATTGATACGGTTTGATTCGTTCAATACTTGTAATGCCACTTCTCTTGCTTTTTCTTTGTTACCTAATTGAACATAACAAGCTGCAATACCTTCGTTGCTGTTCACTGCCTGGAAGTCATCATTCATTTTTTTAGCGGCTTCGTTTGCTTTTTGAAAACTTACCAGCGCCTCACTCCATTCTTTCCTTCTTCGCTGAATACTTCCCAGTATATAGTAAAATCTTATATCCAGGTAAGCTTTCTCTTTTCGCTTGACAATATCCCTTACTTTTTCAAGATACATAAAGCTTGAATCAAACCTGTTCAAACTGCTGTAATCATCTGATATATAAAGATTGCCTATTACATACATATCCATGTTTCTATTCGAGTCTAAATAGGGTAATAGTTTTTTATCATAATACAGCGATTGTTCAAACTGCTCCAGTTCAAAATAGTTGCTCGATATATCAATAAATAAAGTAACGAGTGCAGAATTTTTTTCGTTGCCGGGAATTTGCTGAACCAATTCGATTCCTTCCAGGTAGTATTGTGTCGATTCATGATAGTTGTACAGCTTGGCTGATAAAAGCCCTTTACCGATCAGGCAATCTGTTTTGCCCAATATATAAGCTTGTCTTTTGTTTTCGTCCGCAGTTTTGTTGATTAAATTATTATACAATACAATGGAAGAATCAAAGCAGACAGCTGCCGTATCATACCTCGCCAGGTCAAAAAGCAAGGCGCCCCTTCGCATGTAATAATGAGCGATGTAATACCTGTCATTTAACTTTTTGGCCAGTGCATATCCATCTTTGAGATACTGTTGTGCTTTGTTAATATCATAGGAGTCCACAAGTTTCGAAAGCTCAAAATTCAATTGCATACTTGTTGAATCATGCTTCGCATTGCGCAGTTGGCGCTGCAGACTGTCAATATAAGCCGTTTGTGAAAATCCAGAAGATGCAGCGTTCATTACAACCAAACAGCAACAAATAATTTTTAATACCCGCATACGAGGATTTTAAGAGCCTATTCAAAGTTTGTTCTTCTGCCGAACATTAACAAGAAATGCGGGGAAAATCACTCTTTCGGGTAGTTATCACATTGTATAGCAGATTCACTCTTTCGGGGGATAGGCCAGGACAACTATTACTTTACTTTTAATTCAGAAATTCTTTCGCCGGCTGCTAACTTTTGTTCTATTGTTCATCAACCCGGAATCAGATAAGTTTAATTAAAAATAATGCTGATGAAACCGATTTTAATTTTTGTTGTTCTGTCATTATTTTTTTTACTGTGCTTGCATACAACTGTGCAGGCACAAACCAAGGTTGTAAAAAAAGGCAAAACACACGATACAATTATCGTAAAGCATCAGCACAAAGTGACTAAAAAACCGGTTGCAAAACCTGTAGCAACTCCCGTAGCAGTTAAAGAAATTATTTTACCCACACCTGAATTTATCAACCAGCCCTACTACTACGACATAGATGGCAACAGGCTTATTAAACTTGAAAATGCCAATGCGCTGATGGTGACAAAAAAGAAAACGCTGGGATTAAAAGGCGCCAAACAATTTTTAAGTATGGAAAACCCTTCTTCCAAAACAAGATTTATCGCAAAAAACAATATTACCTTTATCATCAAAACCAGCGGCGATGTAATTGATCTTACTTCTTATATTAAATTGTATAAATTCATTCCTGCTGATGAAAAAAGAGAAGTAACCATCAACTCCAAAGAAGGCGTACTGAATGACAAAGAAGAGGGCAAAGGCAAACTGATCAATTTTAGCGTTAAAACAATTTCTAAAGACAACTACTCAATCCAGCTACCCGACCAATTAGAAGCCGGCGAATATGGTTTTGTATGGGTAAAAAATATGGAGCTGAAAGAGTTTACTGTTTTCGCTTTTGGCATTGACTGGAAAAGCAGCGACTAACATTTCACTTCCTTAAACAAAAGCATTCAATAGTCAAACCATTAAAATATACGTTTATGAAAAAACTAACTCTTTACCTTTTGCTGATGATTCCCTGCTTAGTGAAGGCGCAGTTTGGTCTTAAAGGGGGATTGAATTTTGCTAACGTGACCAAAGCCTCTTCTATCAACAACAGCAGCAGGACGGGCTTTCATGCCGGTGTGTTTCTTGCTCCCCCTTCAAACAGTATTATTGGGTCACGAACGGAACTGATCTATTCACGCCAGGGCTATGATTATAAATCAGGCACCAATACCGGCAATGTAAATCTTGATTACATCATGCTGCCTCAATATATGTCAATCAACATCACAAAATATTTTTCCATTATGCTTGGCGGGCAAATGGCTTACCTGCTTAATGCAAAAGCAGACAGCACGGCCAGCAACAGCCAAACCGGCAATCCCTATGCAGATGGTATTATGAAATTTTATAACCGCTTTGATTATGGTTATGGTGGTGGTATTGAAATTCATCCTGTGAGCGGATTGCTGATTGGTGCAAGAATCAACATCAGCCTGAACAACCTTTATGAGACCGATGCTTATGCATCAGGCTCATCTAATGAACCGCCATCTTTTGTTCCGAAAGTAGATGTAAAAAATAATGTCTTCCAGGTTTTCGCCGGCTGGCGTTTTGGTAAGCAACCTGAATCTGCCAAGAAAAAGAAACAAAAAGACGAATAATAAAATCTTTGGTTATGAAACACTTTGTATTAACGATTGCATTCGTTTGTGTTTTGTGTTTCCTGCATGCACAAACTTATCCTGAACCCGAGTTTAGCAACGAAGTTTATTTTCTGAAAAAAGACAGCGTTCATTCTTTAGTGAGATTAGAAAAAGAAACTTCGAAAATAGAAACAAAATCAAAAGGTATCGGCTTTGGAGGTTATGAAAACGGTTACATGCTGGATGGCGAAAAATCAGCTGCCAGGTTAAGTAAAGGAAGTAATCTTTCATTTGTGTTATCAACCGGCAGCAGCAATAAAACTTCATCACCCCAGGCAGATTCTGTGATGAGAGCCAACGGCATGGATCCGTCAATGATGCCGGGCATGGGTGGCATGGGCGATCCCGCCAACAGTATCTCATTATATAAAACAGAAGCAGGCAAAGGCAAAAGAAAAATACTATTGCAAAAAGCAGGCGGAGCATTTAGTGGCGGCAAATTGCAATCAAGCGATAAATATACTTTCAGCGTAAGAAAGGTGAGGGATGGTTATTGGGAACTGGTGATAGATAAAACACTGCCAAAAGGCGAATATGCATTTACCACCGTGGCATACACAAATATGAACAACATGGATGGCTCGGTTACACTCTTTACGTTTGGTGTAGATTAAAATGTTTTCAAAAAATTAACGGCCATTATTCAAATTATCCCTGTGGACTTTCGTTGGTTAAGCATCTGCCTGATTGCTTAACCTTTTTTATGCTCAAACCGAAAATCTTACTGCTGATATTTTTCCTGGTGCTGTCATTTGCATGGCTATCGGGCTTTGGCGTTTTTAAAAGATTTAAGCCCTTGCGTGCAGATACAAATCCCACTGCTTATAAACTTGAACATTCATCATTTGAAAAAGCAAGATCGAAAGCTGCCGAAGCCCGGCAGTTTGTGATAAAGAAAGGATATAATGACGTCATTTGTTTTTTGGTTGATATGAGTTTACCATCTGGCCAAAATCGTTTTTTTGTTTACAACTTTAAAAGAGATACGTTGCAAAACTCAGGTCTTGTAACACATGGCCGCTGCAATGAATTGTGGCTTGAAGGAAGAAAATACGGCAACACGGTGGGATGCGGCTGCACCTCGCTGGGAAAATACAAAGTGGGCTATGGATATAGCGGCAGATTTGGGCTTGCGTACAAACTATATGGCCTTGATAAAACCAATAGCAATGCATTCAAGCGATACGTGGTACTGCATGCTCACGATTGTGTTCCTGAAACCGAAGTGAAAGAAGAAATATGCCAAAGCGATGGTTGCCCCACAGTATCACCCGGTTTTTTACAACAGTTGAAACCTATCATTGACAGATCTGAAAAACCGGTGCTTCTTTGGATATATGAGTGATAAAGTTTCAGAGCCTGCCGGTAGGCAGGGTTTAAAAGGCTAATGTGAAGCTGGCAATCTTTAAAACTTATGATAAGATTGATCGAAAGAACACCACCTAAAAACAACGCCACGACTTCAAGCCGTGGTGTTGTTCTATATTTGGAAAACTCCATTTTTAATTGCCCAGATGGCAAGCCCTACATTGTTCCTAACCTTTACCTGGTCAAAAATCTGAAGCCTGTGAACTTCGACCGTTTTTTTGCTAAGGCCGAGCTTATCGCCTATTTCCTGGCTCGTCATCTGCTTACAAACAAGCCTGACAATTTGCTTTTTCCTTTCGGATAGTTCCTTGTTTTTTTTCCGGCCTTGGCTGGTTTTAGGTTTCGCCTTTGGTTTCGGCTTTGGCCTGAGCTTGCGGGCAGTTTTAGTTTTGGCCGCTTTTTTTGTTTTTTTTCGCTTCATTGTATTATTAGATCAGAGCAATCAAAGTTAAGCAAGACTTGCATCCATTGTAATATTTGTATTCAATAATTTACTAATGGGGCAATTTGCTTTGGCGTCAGCCGCACATTCGGCAAATTTTGCAGCATCTATTCCGGGAATTTTTGCTTTCACTTCCAGGTGGCTTGATGTAATGGCGCCGTTTTCCAGCGTAACCGTGCATTTTGTATCAATACTATCAGGGGTAAACCCTGCTGCACCCAATACAAAGCTAAGCTTCATGGAAAAACAACCCGCATGAGCGGCAGCAACTAATTCTTCGGGGTTAGTGTATTGCCCATCTTCAAACCGGCTTCTATAATCATATTTCGTATCCTTTAAAACTCCTTTTTGTGAGGATAATGTGCCGCTTCCTTCTTTGCCGGATCCTTTCCAATTAGCTGTTGCAAAACTTTTCATGATAAAATTGATTTATAGTTTTATTAAGGTTGTTGATTTTCTTCTTCTATCTCTGCAAGACGATTCTCCGGCTCATTGTATTCAATAATGAAATTATTCTTGCCCTCTCCAATGATTATTTTCATAAACTTTTGCTGCACCAGTTCCAGCAATGATAAAAACAGAAATATAGCATGCACCCTGTTCTCCGATCTTTCAAATATTTTTTCAAAGGAAACGGTTTTTTCCTGCTGCGCCAATGAAAGCATATCCTGCCGGCTATTTTCCATAGTGTAGCGGTATTGCACCACCGTATGCACCGGCTTATTGATCCTGTCAGAATATTTCTGCATGGCCTTTTCAAAGGCCTTCATTAGTTTAAACAGAGTGATATGCTGGATCTCCGTTCCTTCTCCCGTTTCCTCCCCTATTTGCGACAGCTCCTTTTGAATATTCCCTCTTTTTACCATCAGCATTCGCATGGCTTCCATTTCGGCCATCTGTGCAGATGCCTCTTTGAATTTTTTGTATTCAAGGATTTTACTTACCAGCTCTTCGCGGGGATCTATTTCATTGCCCTGTGCATCCAGTTCTTTTCTTGGCAGCAACATTTTTGCCTTTATTCGCATCAGCGTAGAAATAAAAAGTATGAACTCACTTGACAATTCAATATTGACCGATTGCTGATGATGAATATAATCCAGGAAATCGTTGGTGATCTTTGTGATTGGAATATTGTAAATATCCAGTTCGTCCCTTTCAATAAAAAACAACAGCAGATCAAAAGGTCCTTCAAACTGGGCCAGCTTTATCTGGTATGATGATGTGTTAACCATGCGTACAAATTAACCTCTATTCAAATTGCACTTTAAAACAGGGGTCAAAAATAAGGGAAATATGCTTGCAGCCTATTTCTTTAAAGAATCCCTGATCTCACGCAGCAGCAATATTTCTTCCGGAGTAGCCGGTGCGGCCGCCTGTTCCTTTTTCTTCATGCTATTCATTGCTTTTATGATCAGAAACAATACAAAAGCAATAACAATAAAAGATAAGATTGCTGCAATAAATTTTCCGAGCAATACTCCTCCAGGCGACCAGGTTTCTATATTGGCAGCGCCGGCGGCTTCCAATGCAGGTTTTAAAATTACCGGAGTAATGATGTCTTCAACCAATGAATTAACGATTTTACCAAATGCACCCCCGATGATCACAGCAACAGCCAATTCTACTACATTGCCTTTGGCAGCAAATTCTTTGAATTCCTTGAGCAGCCCCATAATTGTTGGTTTTGAGTGATGATAAATTCAGCAAAAGGTATCTACTTTCGAAACACATACACAATTTTTGCTAACTGAATTAAGATAAACTTTTCCACATAACCGCTATTTCTTTAGCCCGGGGTATTTCATGTTTAAGCTTTTCAAAAGGTCCCGAAGCTTTTCGGCAACAATAAATTCTTTATACCAGTTTTGATCAGCGGGTACTATTGTCCAGGGTATATCATTGCAACTATTGAAACAATCTTCATAAACCTGCATGTATTTATCCCAGAGTTTGGCTTCATCAAAATCTTTTTCATTGTATTTCCACATCTTGGCCGGGTCGTTCATTCTTTCTGTCAGCCTTTCATGTTGCTCTTCAGGAGAAATATGAAGGTAAAATTTTAAGATCTGCGTGTTATTATGCTCAAGCAACAGTTTTTCAAAATCATTGATCGCCTTCATTCTTTTTTTAGCCGTTTTATCATCGCACCAACCGTGCACTCTTGTCACCAATATGTCTTCATAATGCGACCGGTTAAAAACCTGTATCATGCCTTTAGCAGGTGCATGCTGATGAATTCTCCACAAAAAATCGTGTGATAGCTCTTCGGCAGTTGGCGCCTTGTATGATCGCACTGACACTCCCTGCGGATTCATATTGCCTAATACATTACGTATCAAACCGTCTTTACCGCTTGCATCCAAACCCTGTATCACCACCAAAACGGAATGTTTGCTTTCGGCAAAAAGAAGATTCTGCAGTTCATCCAGTTCTGTGAGCATCGCTTCTGTTTTCGCTTTTATTTCTTCCTTATTTATTTCTTTTGGTGCACGGGTATTAATGTCTTTTAATTTAATGCTGCCCATAGCTTGCAGGTTTTATCTGCACAATATAAAAAATACTGAAGTATCAGCTTGTTTTAAGACCTTCACTATTCTTTTATGAACAATAAACTGATCAATTGGTCAATCTTTATATTACTTTGTTTTATATGGGGCAGCTCGTTTATTTTAATGAAGGTAGCTAACCAGGCTCTTACTCCATACCATGTAGCAGCCTTGCGCATTTTTTCAGCATCTCTTATATTTATACCTTTTGCCATTTTTCATGTTAAAAATGTTCCTGGTAAAACATTAGGCTTGCTGACAATTGCCGGTTTCTTTGGCAACTTATTACCTGCTTTTTGCTTCGCTATCGCCTTATTAAAAATTGACAGCGGATTGACAGGAATTTTAAATGCGCTCACTCCTCTTTGTGTGGTTGTAACCGGAATTATTTTTTTCAAAGACCGTGTAGCATCTCAAAAAATAATTGGTGTCTTAACCGGGTTTACCGGATTATGCCTGCTGACGATTACACAGGAAAATATCAGTTTTAAAAATGCAGGATATGCCTCACTAATATTGCTTGCCACATTATCTTATGGAATGAATGTAAATTTTGTAAGCCATTACCTGAACCATTTAAGGCCACTTCATATTGCTACTATTTCACTTGCCTTCATGAGTATTCCATCGGGTCTTGTGCTTTGGCGTCAAGGCTTTTTCCAGGTTGATTTTGCAGACACTCATGTGCAATGGGCTATTATTAATTGTATGCTGCTGGGTATTGCAGGAAGTGCTTTTGCAACTATTCTCTTTTATGTTCTTGTTCAAAAAGCCAGCGGTTTGTTTGCATCACTTGTTACTTATGGAATTCCTTTTGTCGCTTTGTTCTGGGGATTTTTAGATGGCGAACCGGTCACTTTAACCGCACTGATATGTCTCGGTATTATCTTGTTTGGCGTTTATCTCACCAATAAAAACGGCAAAAAGAAAGCGAAACCTGGTTAGATTTCGCTTTTTAATTTTTGTTGGCTTATTGCCTTATACCGCCATGATCTCTTTTTCTTTAGTGACAAGATGTTTTTCAATTGCTGCAATGTATTTATCTGTTACCTGCTGAATTTCATTTTCTGCATCTTTGGCAGCATCTTCACTTAAGCCACTTTTTTGCAGCTTCTTTACACTTTCTATTGCCTCGCGGCGAATGTTACGGATAGCAACTTTTGAATGCTCTCCTTCTCCCTGGCATTTTTTTACAAGCTCTTTTCTTCTTTCTTCAGTGAGCGGTGGTAATGAAATTCGTATAATAGCCCCATCGTTTTGCGGGGTTACACCAATATTAGCAGCAATGATGGCTCTTTCTATTGGCTGCAGCATATTTTTTTCCCAGGGCTGTATGGTCAATGTACGGGCATCCAGCACACTAATATTAGCCGTTTGGTTAATAGGCATCGGTGAGCCATAATAATCTACAGTGATGCTATCGAACATTTGCGGATTAGCTTTTCCTGCCCTTATTTTCAATAATTCTGCTTCCAGGTGGTTGATCGCTTTTTTCATCTGATCTTCAGTGCCTGTTTTAATGGTTGTTGTGTCTCCAGTCATAAGTAAATAATTGAGAGTGGCAAAGCTAACAAAAGCAGTTGTTTTAAAAAAAAAGCAGGAAAGTGATGATCCTTTCCTGCATTCAAATATTTATAAAATTGTTTTTGCTAATTATGATCAGCAGTGGCAGTTTCAGGCGTCAGCGTAACCACCTTGGATGTAGTTTTTAATTCTGTTGCAGAACTAATTGGCGCAGTCATAGGTGCTACATTCATTCGCTTGGCAATAACCATTGTAGGTTTGGGTTTTCTGTAATAAAGAAGTCCAAAACCGGTAAATGCAATTGTAAGCATAATAAGCAACAAATAAGTGGAACCTATTGCTCTCAGGCTATATGCTAAAATGATAAAAGAAATATTAATACTTACACAAACCAATGTAATAGCAGCATGACCCAAACCGCGGCTCAGCAGTAAATGATGCACATGATTGCGGTCAGGTGTAAAAGGCGAACATCCTTTAAAAATGCGGATGGCGAATACACGAAGCGTATCAAGCAGGGGAACTATGAGTATGGAAAATCCAACGGCAGCCGCAGAGCCGATTGGAATAGCAGTAGCAGGATCGCTTGCAATATTAATAAACTTGATCACCAGTATTGCATTGATGAGGCCAATCATCAACGAACCGGAATCACCCATAAAAATTTTGGCGGGGTGGTGATTAAAGATGAGAAAAGCAATCAGGCTTCCTGCGAGTGCAAAAGCAAGCAACGCATACGCATGAAAACCTACCATAAAAAAGTAGGTGCCAAAGATCACCATCGTAAGAGTGCCCAGGCTTGCCGCCAACCCATCAATGCCATCAATCAGGTTGAATGAATTAATGATAACAATAATGGTGAGATACGTGAGTGCCAATGCAAATGCTTCAGGCAACTGTTCAAATCCAAATAAACCATGCATGCTATCTAACCTGATACCACCCAAGTGAATAATGATAGAAGCAGCCACCATTTGACCAACAAATTTTTTGCTGGCCGACAATACTACCAGGTCGTCTTTGAGACCAAGAAAAAAAATAACAAGCGCCGCAGCAAAAAAGTATTGAAACTCAGGATTGAGATAACCCTGGATGGATAAGAGAGCCGCTAATAAAAAGCCGCCAAATATTCCTACGCCGCCAAGGGAAGTAACTGTATGGGTATGAACTTTACGTTCGTCAGGAACATCGTATAGTTTTTTTTGTTCAGCTATTTGAAGAACAACGGGAATAGCAAGGAATGATATGATGAAAGAGACAGAAGCTGTTAACAATACATCTAGCATCAAGCAGGGATTTACGGTACAAAAATAGTCTTAAACCAAATAGCCGCTACTGAAAATGAACCATTTAATACAGTGGTCTTACTAAAAATTCATCTCACAGGACCATTTGAATTAAGCCAGATTACTATCAACGGATGGATTATTTTCGTAAAAAAACCGCACTTTTGCAATCCCCACAGTTTTATTTGAGGGGGCAAGATACAAAAAGTTTAAAAAGTACCTAATTTTTATGGCTGAGTTAAAGGCAATTGCATCACAAATAAGAAGAGATATAGTTAGAATGGTTCATGGCGTAAGCAGCGGCCACCCCGGAGGCTCGTTGGGCTGTGCAGATTTTTTTACCGCTCTTTACTTTAAAGTAATGAAACACGACCCATCCTTTAATATGGATGCAACCAATGAGGATGTTTTCTTCTTATCCAATGGTCATATTTCACCAGTTTTTTACTCTACACTCGCAAGAGCCGGTTATTTTGATGTAAAAGAATTGGCGACTTTTCGTAAGCTCAATTCCCGTCTGCAGGGTCACCCGGCCACGCATGAACATTTGCCCGGTGTAAGAATAGCCAGTGGATCGCTTGGCCAGGGCATGAGTGTAGCCATAGGAGCTGCTCTTTCTAAAAAACTAAACGGAGAAAAGAATCTTGTTTTCTCACTTCATGGCGATGGTGAGCTGGATGAAGGCCAGGTTTGGGAAGCCCTGATGTTTGCGGCACATCATAAAGTTGATAATCTCATTTCCACCGTTGACTGGAACGGTCAGCAAATTGATGGCCCTACCGATAAAGTAATGAGCCTTGGCAATATCAGGCAAAAGTTTGATGCATTTGGATGGACTACTCTTGAAATGAATGGTAATGATATGGACGATGTGGTGGCTACATTGGAAAAAGCCAAATCATTAACCGGCAAGGGCAAACCTATCGGCATCATGATGCATACTGAAATGGGCAAAGGTGTTGACTTTATGGAAGGTTCACATGAATGGCACGGTATTGCCCCGAATGATGAACAACTGGCGAAGGCTTTGGCCCAATTAGAAGAAACATTGGGAGATTATTGAGGCCTGAAGTCTGAGGCCGGATGTCTGAAAATCTGACCTCAAACTTCTGACCTCGTACTCTACTCACTTCTCAACGAAAACTCCTGCGTAGCCGCTTTTCTTGAAGGCAGCCAGGATGCGATAAGTGCTATTACAAATACAGTAACACTAACCAATAAGAAATCAGTTAATCTTAGTTGCACCGGAAAATAATCAATGAGGAAAGAACCGCCCTGTAATGGTATCAAATGAAAGTTTATTTGAAGCATGGCGATGATAAAAGCAAGTACCATTCCTGCCACAGTGCCGATCAATGCAAGCAAAAGACCTTCGTTTAAAAATATTCTTTGAATAAACCCTCTTGTACTGCCTAATGCATGCAGCACATTAATATCTTTTTGCTTTTCGAGCACAAGCATAGTCAATGCACCGATCATATTAAAAGCAGCGACTACCAATATCAAACAAAGCACTCCGTAAATAACCCATCTTTCCATGTTCATCACAGCATACAGGCTTTGATTTTGCTGATAAATAGTTTGAACCGAATATTTATCGCCAAAAATTTTTTTTACCTCCCGTTGCAGCTCTTCATTCTTTGACGGATCAACAAGACTTATTTCTACAGCACTGAATTGATCAGCATCCATTTTCAAAGCCTGTTTTACAAAATCAATATTGGTGATGCCATATTTGTTATCAAAATCTTGCTGTATCTGGAATGCAGAAGAACTGCGGATGGAATCATTGCTGATGTCGTTCAAAGGATCAATCTGCTCCGTAGTGCTTTTTCTTGGCAAATAAATTTTAAGTATAAAAATATTTCTATCTGCCTGTATCCCCAATGCACCTTCTACTCCGGCACCTAATATAAGTTTGGGTTCATCGGCTGTGCCCAGGTCGTATTCACCTTTCACAATATGGTCAGCCACACCGGTAACATAGCGATAATTTTCATCCACACCTTTCAGAAACATTATAGATTGGTAATCGCCGTTTTGAATCAATGCTTTTTCTTCTGCTACGAGGGAAAAGTTTTTTATTCCGTTTAATCCTTTTAGCCGCTGCAACTGATCGGCTGTTATTGTAATGTTTTTACCTGCTGCGGGTGATACTTTCAGATCGGTATAAAAAGAGGAGTATAATGATTTCACCAGCCCTTCAAATCCATTAAACACACTCAATACAAGGATCAGCGCTGCAGTACCGATAATAATGGCGCCGATACTGACCCATGCAATAATATTAATGGCATTGACAGATTTTTTTGCCTTAAAATATCGCCAGGCAAAAAGAAAGCTAATCCCTGCACTCCTGGTCCTTCGGTTTCTCCCAGTAGAAGAACTTTTCATCATGGCTTTCTATTGAAATGCTTTATAAAGGTTGCCGGTTTGTTTATCACTTATTATCTGAGTCCGGCTTTTTTTCTTCATTGATCTGTTTAAACAATTCTTCCATCCTGAAAACATGATCTAATGTGTCATCCAGAAAAAATTTCAAAACAGGAATATTTCGCAACTGGTGTCTCACTTTTGCTGTGAGTTCTTTTTTTATTTCATGGTGACGTTCTTCAATTTTTTTCAAAGCCGCTTTTTCATCTTTTACCTGGAATAAGCTGAGATAAACTCTTGCTTCCAAAAGATCAGGGGTTACTTTCACTGATGATATGGATACCATGCCGCCATCTATCATATTCAATCCAAGCCGCTGAAAAATTGTACTCATTTCCTCGTGCAGTAATCCTGCTATCTGCTTCTGCCTCTTTCCTTCTTCCATCGTATTAATTTTTTGTCTTTTGTTTAAAGCTTTATAGACGCTGTAAAATTAGTTACTTTGCACCGTTTAAGCGTTTTATCAAAACTTCATGAAGAAATATTCCCGGATTTTTGGCTACTTAAAAAAGTATCCCGGTAAACTGATCCTTTATTTTATCTGTACCATACTTGCTACATTATTTGGAGTGATCTCCATTGGTATGCTTATTCCTTTTTTTGGACTGATCTTCGATACCGGGCAAGCGGGGGCAGATGTGACTAAAACAAATGTGCTGGGCTCTTATATTTCAGACTTTCTAATACAGATAAAAAATGACACCGGAAGACAGGGCGTATTAACTGCTATTTGTATTCTAATTATAATATCAACGATTCTAAAAAACAGTTTTCTTTATTTGTCAAATCGCATATCTGTTCCTCTAAGAAGCTTAATCGTTACACATCTCAGGGCAGAACTATATGACAAAATACTTCGGCTGCCTGTTGGTTATTTTACCGAAAAAAGAAAAGGAGATATTATTTCGAGAATGACAAACGATATCGCTGAAATTGAAGGATCGGTAATCGGTACATTCGATGGAATGATCAAAGACCCTCTCACAGTATTGGGCTATATTATTTTCCTTGTTATTATTTCCCCAAAGCTTTCTTTGTTCTTATTAATTCTTTTACCTGTTACCGGTGTATTGATTGGCAGAGTAAGCCGGTCATTAAAAAAACAATCCCAGGAAGCAGCATTAAAATTAGGTGAAAGTCTTTCCATCCTTGACGAAACATTAAGCGGTCTCCGGGTAATCAAAGCCTTTTTGGTTGAGAAACTTTTAAGTTCAAGATTTCATAAAGTAAATAATGAGCTTTTTCATGTACGCAAAAAAATGGGTGCACGCCGTGATCTTGCCGGGCCTATGTCAGAAGTGATGGGTGTAATTGTTTTAAGTATCATCCTTTATTTCGGTGGAAGATTAGTATTGGAAAATGGTGGCCTTGAGGCAAAAGAACTAATTGCCTACATCGCATCTTTTGCCATGCTGATCAATCCGGCCAAAAATGTTTCATCTTCATTTTTTAACATCCGCCGGGGGGCTGCTGCGCTGGATAGAGTGGAAGAAATATTAAGAGCCCCCATCGTGGTTGACGACAATCCTAACGGTAAACAATTGACTTCTTTCAATGATAAAATTGAATTCAGAAATGTAACATTTGCTTACAGTGATGCAGTGATACTTGATAACATCAACCTTACAATTGAAAAAGGAAAAACAGTTGCACTGGTTGGTTCATCAGGCGCCGGTAAATCTACGCTGGCTGATTTGGTTCCCCGTTTTCATGATGTAACCAGCGGTGAAGTGTTGATTGATGGCATTAATATTAAAGACTATACGCTTCAATCTATCCGCAGCAAGATGAGCATTGTCACCCAAGAGCCTATTTTATTTAATGATACAATTGCCAATAATATCAGGCTTGGAAAAGAAACAGCAACAGATGATGAAATAATAGATGCAGCCAAAGTTGCCAATGCGCATCATTTCATTACTCAAAAAGAAGGTGAATACGATTCCAACATTGGAGATCGTGGCAGCAAGTTAAGTGGCGGCGAACGTCAGCGGCTTACTATTGCAAGAGCGGTAGTAAAAAATCCACCTATTCTTATTTTAGACGAGGCCACATCTTCTCTCGATACCGAAAGTGAACGCCTGGTGCAGGACGCAATTAATAATATGATGCAAAACAGAACAAGTATTGTGATTGCACATCGGCTCTCTACCATTCGTCATGCTCATGAGATTATTGTATTGCAAAAAGGAAAGATCGTTGAAAGAGGAACGCATGATGAATTGATTGCACAAAATGGGTTTTATAGAAAACTGGTAGAGATGCAGGAATTGAAATAAGAGAAATGTTCAATTTTCAATCTTGCCTGCCGGCAGGCAGGTGCTCAATTTTCAATGCTCAACGCAATTGACAGAAAGCTTCTGTTATTTTGTAAATTTGGAATATGTCATTGCCCATTTTTATCAATAAAAGAATTTTTTGGGACACAAGGCTTGAAGATATTGATCTGCAGGCGCACAAAAATTTTGTGATCAGCAGAGTTTTTGAATGGGGGACTTTGAATGAACTTAGAGCTTTATTGAAATTTTACAGCAAGAATGAAATAGTTCACGGATTGACCATTCAGCCCTACCTGACGAAAATAACTGTAAGTTTTGCTTCAGCACTTCTTAACATACCAAAAGAAGATTTTAAATGCTACATCAACAGACGGTCACACCCACATGCATGGCCATTATAAAACAAATAATGGCAAATCCTTCATTTTCTATTTTCAGGCTTGTTGGTGGCACAGCATTAAGTTTAAAATATGGACACAGAACTTCTGATGACATTGGCCTGTTCAGCGAAACACATTTTGATAACAGAACATTAGAAGAATCATTATACTATGAGTTTGGAAAAGAAAAGATTACTGAAATGCGGGATTATTCATTTGGCCTGTTTTGCAATATAGATGGTATAAAATCGGATTTTATGTTTTGGGAAGATGAGTTTATCAAGGAAGCTGATCAGTATGAAGGTATCAGAATAGCCAGCGATGCTGATATTTTTGCGATGAAGCTTAGTGCTGCATTTGACAGAAAAAGTAAAAAAGATTTTATTGATATAGCTTTATTTCTTGAAAAATATTCTTTGAAACAGGGATTGGAATGGTACAAGCAGAAATTTCCATATAACGACGAACTTATCCCAATAAAATCCCTGACTTATTTTGACATTGCGGATCAACAACCAGATCCATATCTATTTTTACACTATAACTGGCAAGAATGCAAACAAGATATTATTAATGCTGTAAGGGAATACGTTGAAGGCGAAACAGCCGGTCACTGATTTCAAAATTTCTCATTTACTATTATAATTTATATACGCAACAATATTATCAATTTCTTCATCAGTCAAATCAGGAAAAGCTGTCATCATAGAACCGAATTGCTCTTTCAATTTTCTTGCATAGGCATCCTTTTTCATAAATGCAGATGGATTCCTGATCCAGTCATATAGATTTTGTCTGTTACTCCAGGATCCTCTTTCTTCAAAACCAATAAGGGAAGGGCCGGTCTGATCTTTAAAAAGATTGTGACAGGTTGCACATTTTTGCATGAAATGTATTCTCCCTTTGGCAGCAGCGACAGACAAAACATCCAATTTTGGAGTTACGTTATAATCAATAACGATGCTTGAATTTTGTTGCAGCAATGCAGAAGAACTGATCTTCTTTACTATAAATACAGTAGCCGGAATGAGCAGAGCAATCAGAAATCCTTGTATGACATAGTTAATTTGTCTGTTCACTATCTAAAGTTACTTCACAAAAAAAATCCTGCACAAAGGCAAGACTCTTCTTTCTCATGTGTATTGATTGTTAACTGCGAAATACTTCTCTTGCAATAACTATTTTTTGTATCTCACTCGTTCCTTCACCAATGGTACATAGCTTGGCATCACGGTAATGTTTCTCCACCGGAAAATCTTTTGTGTAACCATAACCGCCAAAAACCTGCACTGCATCATTGGCAACCTTTACTGCTACTTCACTGGCATAATATTTCGCCATAGCAGCTTCTTTTGTCATCGGCTTTTTCCTGTTTTTCAGATCGCAGGCCTGCAGAGTAAGTAAATCTGCCGCCATTATTTCTGTAGCCATATCTGCCAGTTTAAAAGATATGCCCTGGAAACTTGCAATCGGTTTATCAAATTGATAGCGCTGTTGCGAGTATTGCAAAGCTGCTTCATAAGCTCCTTTGGCAATGCCTAATGAAAGGGATGCTATGGAAATTCTTCCGCCATCCAACACTACCATCGCTTGTCTGAAACCATCTCCCACTTCGCCCAGGCGGTTTGCATCAGGTATGCGACAGTTATCAAAAACCATTTCGGCTGTTTCGCTGGCCCGCATGCCGAGTTTGTTTTCTTTTTTTCCGGCGCTAAATCCCGGTGTTCCTCTTTCTACGACAAATGCTGTAGAATTATTTTTTGTTCTGGGCTCGCCGGTACGGCAGATCACCACAGCCACATCACCACTCTTACCATGAGTGATCCAGTTTTTTGTCCCGTTAATGATCCATTCATTACCATCTTTCACGGCAGTGCATTTCATATTACCTGCATCGCTCCCAGTGTTCGCTTCTGTCAATCCCCAAGCACCCAGCCACTCTGCTGTTGCCAGCTTTGGTAAATATTTTTTCTTTTGCTCATCGTTAGCAAACGACAAGATATGACCAGTGCAAAGTGAGTTATGTGCTGCCACGCTAAGCCCGATAGAGCCGCATACTTTAGACACCTCTTCAATCACTGTTTTATACTCAAAATAAGTAAGCCCTGCACCACCGTATTCTTCAGGCACCAATACTCCCATTAAGCCCAGCTTTCCCATTTCTTTAAATGTTTCTATAGGAAAAACCTGGCTTTCGTCCCAATCCATCACATGTGGTTTGATATATTGTTGTGCAAAATCACGGGCCGTTTGAGCCACTTGTCGTGTTATTTCAGAAGCCTCAAAATTCATAGTTAAGTTTTTTAAAAGATGTGCCACCACTGCTCGTGATGGCACATTTTATTTGCTGTATAAACTAACAGCAGGCAATCGTTAAAGGCGTGTGCAAGTTATAAAAACTTTTATGTACCTAACAAGTGTTAGAG
>Ga0187892_10006271_pt1 | contig 17831 bp, 15 predicted proteins | sample MA1701073metaG_FD_139345 | JGI IMG/M metagenome (GOLD analysis project Ga0187892, IMG submission 139345) | Bio-ooze microbial communities from a basaltic lava cave in the Kipuka Kanohina Cave System on the Island of Hawaii, USA - MA170107-3 metaG ... | reverse complement strand
GCCCAGCGACTTCTCGGAGTCGAACTGGAAGGCGCCGCGCGTGGCGAGCACGGTGAACGCGCGCTTCGGGTCGCTGCGGTCCGAGATCAGCACCCCCTCGAGCGAGCCGTCCTTGCCGCGCCGGTCGACGAACAGCATGCGCTCGCCCTGCTTGTCGAGCTTGGTGAAGGCGCCGGCGCGAATCACGCCGCCGCGCGCGGCCACCTGCCCGACCAGCGCGAGTACCGAGCGGCGCGCCTCGGGCTCGCCGCGCTGGAGCAGGTAGCCGGTGGCGACGCATGCGAGCAGGGCCAGCGCGAGCGCCGGCGCGGCGAGCTGGGTGAGGCTCACGCCGAGGGAGCGGAACGCCAGCACCTCGTGGTCCGATCCGAGCCGTCCGAGCGCCACCAACGTGCCGAACAGGAAGGCGATCGGCAGCGCGTAGGTGGTGAGGATGGCGACGAGGCGCAGCGTCACCGCGCCGAGGTCGGCGAGGCCGCCGCCGATGCCGATCAGGTCTTCGAGCTGGCGCAACAGGCTGTTCGCGAGCAACAGCGTGGCGATGGCGAGGAAGCCGACCGCCGCATACTGGAGCGTTTCCCGCGCCAGGTAACGCGAGAGGGTGCGGGGAAACCGCATGGCGGCGTATCCTACCCGCGCCCCGACCCCCTCGCGAGGTGGCCATCTCGACCTGCACGAATCCCCTCGCGTCGCCGCCGCCCGCGGAGCGCGTCCTGGTGATCCGTCTCGGCGCCGTCGGCGACGTGGTCCGCACGCTCCCCGCCGCGGCCGGGCTGCGCGCGACCTGGCCGCGCGCGCATCTCGCGTGGCTGGTCGAGCCCGCTTCGGCGAGCGTGCTGCGCGGGCAGCCGTGGCTCGACGAGGTGATCGTGTTCCCGCGCGACGCGCTGGGCCGCGCGCTGCGCGGCCTGCGCTTCGCGGCGCTCGCGCGCGAGCTCCGGGCCTTCACGCGCCAGCTCCGCGAAGCGCGCTTCGACCTGGTGGTGGACTTCCACGCCATCCTGAAGAGCGGGTTCCTCTCGCTGCTGTCCGGGGCGAGGCGCCGCGTCAGCTACGCGCCGCCGTTCGCCCGCGAGGGCGGGCACTGGTTCGCCACCGAGCGCGCGCGACTCGCGCCCCCGAAGCAGAGCCGCTTCGACCGCAACGAGGCGCTGCTCCGCTACCTCGGGAGCGACGCCGCGCTCCCCGCGCGTCCGCTCCACGTGCCCGCGGCCGCGCTCGCGCGCATCGACGAAGCGCTCGGGGCCGGGAGCGCGCCGGTCGTGATCCACCCGGGCACGAGCGACGCGACTCCCTACAAGCGCTGGACGGCGGCCGGCTATGCGAGCGTGGCGCGGGCGCTCGCCGCGGAGGGCGTGCCCTGCGTGGTGACCTCGGGTCCCGCCGCGAGCGACCGCGAGATGGCCGAGGCGGTGCTCGCGGCCGCCGGGCCGGCCGCGAGGCCGGCGCCCGCCACGCCGACGCTGCTCGACCTGGCGGCGCTGTTCGCGCGCGCGCGCCTCTACCTCGGCGCCGACAGCGGCCCGATGCACGTGGCGTCGGCGGTGGGCACGCCCGTCGTGCAGCTGCTCGGGCCGACCGACCCGCTCGAGAACGCGCCGTATCCGGGGACGCCGTCGCGCACGCTGCGCGTCCAGATCGGCTGCAACCCCTGCCGCCGCGGCTGCGGGGCGGCCACCTGCATGCGCCTGATCCCCGCGGCCGCCGTGCTCGCGGCGGCGCGCGAGCTTCTGGCGACCGGTGGCGGCCGGTTGGTAGATTGCGCCGGCTGATGAGCGCGCTCGAGATCCTCGTGCGGAGTCCCAACTGGACGGGCGACCTCGTCATGGCCACGCCGGGCTTCCGCGCCCTGCGCGCGGGCCTTCCGGAGGCGCGGATCACGCTGCAGGTGAGGGCGGAGCTCGCGCCGCTGCTCGCGGGGGCGCCGTGGTTCGACGCGATGCTCCCGCTCGGCTCGGCCGCGCTGCGCGAAAGCCGCGCGCTCCGCGCCGGCGCAGGCTTCGACCTCGGACTCTGTCTGCCCGACTCCTTCGAGTCCGCGCTGCGGATGCGCCTCGCAGGCGTGCGGCGCATCGTGGGCTACGCGCGGAACGGGCGCGGCTTCCTGCTGCACCAGCGCGTGCCCTACCCGAGCGCGGGCGGGCGCCGCGGCTTGATCCCGCGCGAGCTGCACGTGCTCGGGCTGGTCGAGGCGCTCGGCTGCGCGCCGCAGGGCACGGGGCTCGAGCTGTTCGTCACCGAGGCGGAGCAGCGCGAGGCCGACGCCGCTCTCGCTGCGGCCGGCGTCGCAACGGGCGAGCCGCTCGCGCTGCTCGCGCCCGGCGCGTCCTTCGGCGCGTCGAAGCTGTGGCCGGCCGAGTCGTTCGCCGCCGTCGGCGACGCGCTCGCGCGCTCGGGCGCACGCGTGGTGCTGACGGGGACGCCCGCGGAGCGCGCCCTCGCGGCCCGCGTGCGCGAGGCGATGCAGCGCCCCGCGCTCGACCTGTGCGGCGCGCTCGGGCTCGGCGGCTGGAAGGGGCTGATGCGCCGCGCGCGCCTCCTCGTCGGTAACGACGCCGGCGCGCGCCACGTCGCGTGCGCGCTGGGCCTGCCCGTGGTGCTCGTGATGGGCCCGACCTCGCTCGACAAGACGAGCTGCAACCTCGAGCGCGTGAGCGTGCTCGCGGCCGACGTGGCCTGCCGGCCCTGCTACCTGCGCGACTGCCCCATCGACCACCGCTGCATGACGCGGGTCGGCCCCGCGCTCGTCGCCGCGGAGGCCGACCGCGCCTTCGCCAACCCGGCCGCCTTCGCCGGCGTGCAGCGCCTGGTGGGGAGGGTCGCCGCGTGAGGATCCTCGTGACCGGCGGCGCCGGCTTCATCGGCTCGCACCTGGTGGATGCGCTGCTCGCGGCCGGCCATCGGGTGCGTGTGCTCGACAGCCTCGACCCGCAGGTGCACGGAGCCGGCGCGAAGCGTCCCGCGCACCTGCACCCGAAGGCCGAGCTGCTGGTCGGCGACGTGCGGGACCGCAAGGCGGTGGCGCGAGCGCTCGACGGCGTCGAGGCCGTGTTCCACGAGGCGGCCGCCGTCGGCGTGGGCCAGTCGATGTACCAGATCGAGCACTACGTGTCGGTGAACGCCGTGGGCGCGGCCGTGCTGCTCGAGGGCATCGTCGAGCGGCGCGCGCAGCTGCGCAAGGTGGTGGTGGCGTCGTCGATGTCGATCTACGGCGAGGGCGCGTACCGCGCGCCGGACGGGCGCCTCGTGCATCCGCCGCTGCGCAGCGAGGGCCACCTGGCCGCCCGCCGCTTCGAGCTCCACGACGATGCCGGCCGGGAGCTCGCGCCGCTCGGCACGCCCGAGGACAAGCCGCTCCAGCCCACCTCGATCTACGCGATCACGAAGCGCGACCACGAGGAGATGTTCCTCGCGATCGGTGCGGCGTACGGCATCCCGGTCGTCGCCTTGCGCTACTTCAACGTCTACGGTCCGCGGCAGGCGCTCTCGAACCCGTACACCGGCGTCGTGGCGATCTTCTCGTCGCGGCTGCTCAACCGGAAGGCGCCGCCCGTGTACGAGGACGGGCGGCAGACCCGCGACTTCGTCCACGTTTCGGACATCGTGCAGGCGAACCTGCTGGCGCTGGAGCAGGAGACCGCGAACGGCCGCGTCTACAACGTGGGCACCGGCCGCGCGACCTCGGTGCTGGAGGTGGCGGGGGCGCTCGCGGAGCTGCTGGACTTCGGGGATCCGCCCGAGGTGCTGGGCCAGTACCGGGCGGGCGACATCCGCCATTGTGTGGCGGACATCTCGCGCATCGAGCGCGAGCTCGGCTACCGGCCGCGGGTCGCGTTCGACGACGGGCTGCGCGAGCTGCTGGCCTGGCTGCGCACGCAATCGGCCGACGACGGCGTGGACGCCGCGAGCCGCGAGCTCGCCGCGCGCGGACTCACGCGCTGATGGCCGCCCGAGCCCGCCTCGAATTGCGCCGGCTCGAGCAGCTCGTGCGCGGCTTCGCGCGCGTGCGCCTGCTCGTGGTCGGCGACGTGATGCTCGACGAGTACCTGTGGGGCGACGTCGAGCGCGTGAGCCCCGAGGCGCCCGTGCCCGTGGTCCACGTCCGCCGCGAGTCGCGCGCGCTCGGCGGCGCGGGAAACGTGGTGCGCAACGTGGTGGCGATGGGCGCGCGCTGCCGCTTCTGCGCCGTGGTGGGCGACGACGCCGCCGGCGACCGCATCGTGGACCTGCTGAAGGAGCTCGGCGTCGAAGCCGACGGCGTGGTGCGCGACGCGGCGCGCCCCACCACCCGCAAGACGCGCGTCGAGGCGCGCTCGCAGCAGCTCCTGCGCTACGACCGCGAGACGGACGAGGCGATCGCGGGCGCGGCCGCGAGGCGCCTGGTCGCGGCGATCGAGGGTGCTCTCGACGCGGTCGACGGCGTGGTGTTCGAGGACTATGCGAAGGGCGTGCTCGCGGCGTCCGTCGTGCGCCAGGTGCTGCGCAGCTGTCGCGCGCGCGGCCTGTTCGTGGCGGTGGATCCGAAGGACGCGCTGGCGCCGTACCGCGGCGCCTCGCTCGTGAAGCCGAACCTGCGCGAGCTCGAGGAGCTGTCGGGCGTGAAGGTGCGCGGGCCGGCGGATCTCGCGCGCGCCGCGGCGAAGCTGCAGCGCCAGCTCGGCGGCGCCGACGTGATCGTGACGCGGGGCGGGCAGGGCATGTCGATCTTCGAGCAGGGGCAGCCGCCGCGCGAGGTGGCGAGCGCGCCCTTCGAGGTGTTCGACGTGCAGGGCGCGGGCGACACCGCGATCGCGGCGCTCGCGTTGGCCAAGCTCGCCGGCGGCTCGCTGGCCGAGGCGGCCGTGATCGCGAACGCCGCCGCCGGCGTGGTGGTGGGCAAGGTCGGCACCGCGACGGCGACCCCGGAGGAGATCCAGGCGCAGCTGCCGCGGGCGCTCGGCGCCGCGCTCGGGCGGCCGGGGAGCGACGCGTGATCCGCTCGATGACGGGCTTCGGCCGCGCGCAGCTCGACGCCGAAGGCGCGAGCTTCTCGGTCGAGCTGCGCAGCGTGAACCACCGCCACCTCGACCTCGCGCTGAGGCTGCCGCGTGCGCTGGCCGGCCTCGAGGTCGAGCTGCGCCGCGTGCTCGGCCTGCGCTTCGTGCGCGGCAAGATCGACCTGGTCGTCGCCGCGCCGTCCGCCGGCGCGCGGGCCGACCTCGAGCTCGATCGCGCGCTGGCCGACCGCTACGTCGAGTTCGCGCGCACACTCGCGGCCGAGCGCGGCGTCGGCGCCGAGCTGCGCGCGAGCGAGCTGCTGGCGCTGCCCGGCGTCGCGCGCGTGCTCGAGCACCCGCTGGACGAGGCGGCGCTGCGCCCGGCCCTGGTCGCCGCCGTGGAGCGCGCCGCGGAAGCCACGGACGCGATGCGGCTCGCCGAGGGCGCGGCGCTCGAGCGCGAGCTGCGGGGACGCCTCGCGACCGTGAGCGCGCTCGCGGCCGAGGTGTCGGCGCGCTCGGGCGAGGTGGCGGCGGCTGCGCGCGAGCGGCTGCGCAAGCGCGCCGAGCTGCTCCGCGCCGAGACGGGTCTCGCCGACGAGGCGCGGCTCGCGCAGGAGATCGTGAACGCCGCCGACCGGATGGACGTGACCGAGGAAGTGGTGCGGCTGTCGAGCCACGTGGCGCAATTCGAGGCGGCGCTCGACGCCGCGGCGGCCGGCGCGGGCGTCGGGCGGCGGCTCGAGTTCCTGCTCCAGGAGATGTCCCGCGAGGTCAACACGATCGGGGCGAAGTCGGGGGACGCGCCGCTCGCTCACCGCGTGGTGGACCTCAAGACGGAGCTCGAGCGCATCCGCGAGCAGGCCCTGAATGTCGAGTGACGAACACGCGCTGCGCATGCTCAACATCGGCTACGGCAACGTGGTGGCGGCGCCGCGCGTGGTGTCGGTGGTGTCGCCGCAGTCGGCGCCGATGAAGCGCCTGCGCGAGCAGGCCGAGAAGCGCGGCAAGCTGATCGACGCCACGCAGGGCCGGCGCACCCGCTCCATCCTGGTCCTCGACACCGACCACATCGTGCTCTCGGCCGTGAACCCCGACACGATCCTGGCCCGTCTCGCGTCCGGCGAGGACACGCCGGAGTGAGCGCGCGACGCGGCATCCCGTTCGTGGTCTCCGCGCCGTCCGGCACGGGCAAGACCACCGTGTGCCGCGGGCTGGTGGCCCGCGACCCGGGGATCGAGTTCTCCGTCTCGCATACCACACGGAAGCAGAGGCCGGCCGAGGTGGAGGGTCAGGACTACCACTTCGTGGACCGCGCCGAGTTCGCGCGCATGGTCGCAGCGAACGCCTTCGCGGAGCACGCGGAGTACGCGGGCAACCTGTACGGCACGAGCCTCGCCGCCCTGGACGCACCGCTCGCGCGCGGGCGCGATCTGCTGCTCGAGGTGGACGTGCAGGGGGCCCTCCAGCTCCGCAAGCATCGCCGGGATGCGCGGTTCGTCTTCCTGCTGCCGCCTTCACTCGCCGAGCTCGATCGCAGGCTGCGGGGCCGCGGCACCGACGACCCCGAGATGGTCGAGCGCCGGCTCGCCCTGGTGCGGCGCGAGCTCGCGGCGGTCTACGAGTTCGACTACGCGGTGGTGAACGAGGACGTGGCGGGCACGATCGACACGCTGTTCGCGATCGTGGCGGGCGAGCGTGCCGGCGAGACGGCGGGGCTGCGCGAGAGGCACGGCGTCGGGCCCGTGGTCTCGCGTCTGGCGCACGTCCTGCCGATACAAGCGGCGGGCGGAGCGCGGGTCGGATAAGCTCGGCAAGCTCGCGTTTCCACGGCGGAATTCGCATTGCTCCGATTCAACGACATCGCGGATCGGGCGCTCGAGGTCGATCCGGAGTGCGACCTCGAGCTGCTCCAGCGGGCCTACGTCTTCTCGGCCAAGGTCCACGAGGGGCAGGAGCGGGTGTCGGGCGAGCCCTACCTCGTCCACCCGCTCGAGGTCGCCGGCATCCTGCTGCACCTCCGCATGGACAGCGTGACCGTCGCGGCCGGGATGCTGCACGACACGGTCGAGGACTGCGTCACCTCGCTCGACGAGGTGCAGCGGCTGTTCGGTGACGAGGTGGCCTTCCTGGTCGAAGGCCTCACGAAGATCTCGAAGGTCGAATACAGCTCGGTGCGCGAACGCCAGGCCGAGAGCTTCCGCAAGATGCTCGTCGCGATGTCGAAGGACATCCGCATCCTGCTGATCAAGCTCGCCGACCGGCTGCACAACATGCGGACGGTGACGCATCTCCCAGAGGACAAGGCCCGGCGGATCGCGCAGGAGACGCTCGACATCTATGTCCCGCTCGCGCACCGGCTCGGCATCGACTGGATGCGCCGCGAGCTCGAAGACCTCGCGTTCCGCACGCTGAACCCCACGGTGGTGGCCGAGCTCGAGCGCGCGCTCAAGGGCGGGCACGTCGAGCGCGACCGCTACATCGAGGAGGTGAAGGGCACGCTCTCCGCGAAGCTCGCGGAAGCGGGGCTCGTGGCCGATGTGATGGGCCGGTTGAAGGACTTCGGGTCCATCCACGCCAAGATGGAGAAGCAGGGCGTCACGCTCGAGAAGATCTACGACGTGATCGCGTTCCGCATCATCCTCGAGGGAGCCAAGGAAGCCGTCTACCACGCGCTCGGGCTCGTGCACGCGATCTGGCCCCCGGTGCCGGGGCGCTTCAAGGACTACGTCGCCCTGCCGAAGGCCAACGGCTACCAGTCGCTGCACACCACCGTGATCGGACCCTACGGCGAGCGCATGGAGGTGCAGCTCCGCACGCGGGAGATGCACCAGAACGCCGAGCTCGGCATCGCGGCGCACTGGAAGTACAAGGGCCACGGCGGGCACGCCAAGGACGACGCGAAGTTCGCGTGGCTGCGCCAGCTCATCGAGCGCCAGGGCGAGCTCGAGGACCCGCACGAGTTCCTCGAGGTGGTGAAGGTCGACCTGTTCCCGGACGAGGTCTTCGTCTTCACGCCGAAGGGCGACGTGATCAACCTGCCGAAGGGGGCGACGGCTCTCGACTTCGCCTACGCCATCCACAGCCAGGTGGGCGAGCACTGCGCGGGCGCCCGCGTGAACGGCACCATGCGCCCGCTCTCGCACAAGCTCGCGGACGGCGACACGGTCGAGATCCACACGAACCCGAGCCAGGCCCCGAAGAAGGACTGGCTCGAGTTCGCGGTCTCGGGCAAGGCGCGCAGCCGCATCCGCCACGCCATCCGCGAGGCGGAGAACGCGCGCAGCCGCGAGCTGGGCCGCGGCCTGCTCGAGCGCGAGCTGCGCCGCGCGAACCTGTCGCTCGCGCGCCTGGTGGAGAGCGACGGGCTCGCCGAGCCGGCGCGCAAGTGGGCCCGCGGCAACCTCGACGACCTGTTCGCCGCGCTCGGCTACGGCAAGGTACCGGCGCGCGACGTCGTGAAGATGCTGCGGCCCGACTGGCACGAGACGGAGGCCGCGGCGGAGAAGCTCGGGCGCCTGCGCTCCATCTTCCGGCGCGAAAAGCGCTCCTCGTCGAGCGGCATCACCGTGGACGGGCACGGCGACGTGATGGTGCGCTTCGGGCGCTGCTGCGTGCCGCTCCCGGGCGACGAGATCGTGGGCTTCGTGACGCGGGGCCGCGGCATCACGGTCCATGCCCGCGACTGCCGCGTGGCCTTCACGATGGACGCCGAGCGCCAGGTCGAGGTCGAGTGGGACCAGGCCTCCGAGGTGTCCCGCAAGGTGCGCGTCAAGGTCACCTCGCGCGACGAGCCGGGCCTGCTGGCGAAGATCACCAAGACGATCTCGTCGGCGGGCGTGAACATCGGCGCGGCGCGCATCGTGACCCACGCCGACCGCACCGCCACGCAGAGCTTCGACCTGTGGGTGAACGACGTGCGGACCCTGAACGCCGTGATGAAGGAGATCGGGCGCATCAAGGGCGTGCACCGGGTCGAGCGGATGCGGTCCTAGGCGGCGTGGGTCGGGCCGGCCGCGCGCCTGCGCTGGGGACGTTCTTTGAGTTGTTGACTCGTGGCTGTGCGAGCACCTCGTCCGCCAGCGCAACGAGTCAACAAGTCAAAGAACGTCCCCGTCCTCTGTTCGTGCCCGGGCGGCTGTGCCTGTTCGGGGAGCATTCGGATTGGGCCGGCGGGTGGAGGCGGGAGCGTCCCGAGCTGTCGCCCGGTTGGTGCCTCGTGGCCGGCACGGACCAGGGCATTCGCGGCGAGGCGGCGCGCGCGGATGCGTTCGAGATCACGAGCGTGCTCGCGTCGGGCGAGGAGATCGGACCGGCGCGCATCGCAGCGCGGCCGGCGGCGCTCGGGGAGGCCGCGCGCGGCGCCGACTTCTTCAGCTACGCGGCGGGCGTGGCCGCCGAGCTGGTGGAGCGCCACGGCACGGGCGGACTGCGCCTGCGCGTCGCCGGCGACCTCCCCGTGCGCAAGGGCCTGTCCTCGTCGGCGGCGATCTGCGTGCTGGTGGCGCGGGCCTTCGCCGCGGTCTACGGGCTCGCCCTCTCGGTGCGCGACGAGATGGAGCTCGCGTACGCCGGCGAGCGCCGCACGGGCTCCGAGTGCGGGCGCATGGACCAGGTCTGCGCATACGGGCGGCGCGTGACCTTCCTGCGCTTCGACGGCGACGACTTCGAGGTCGAGCCGCTCGCGCCGGGCGCGACGCTCCAGCTGCTGATCGTGGACCTGCGCCGCGGCAAGGACACGCGGCGCATCCTCGCCGACCTGAACGCGTGCTTCCCCGACGCGCCCGGGCCGCTGGCCGCGGGCGTGCGCGAGGCGCTCGGCGCCGCGAACGCGCGGCTGCTCGCGAGCGCACGCCGCGCCGTCGAGGCGGGCGACGCGCAAGCGCTCGGCGCGTTGATGACGGAGGCGCAGGCGCGCTTCGACGCGCAGGTGGCGCCGGCCTCGCCGGCCGAGCTGGCGGCGCCGCGCCTGCACGCCGTGCTCGCGCACCCGGCGCTCGCCGAGCTCGCGCACGGGGGCAAGGGCGTGGGCTCGCAGGGCGACGGCTGCGCGCAGCTGGTGGCGCGCGGGCCCGAGGAGCGCGAACGCCTCGCCGCCGCGCTCGAGCGCGACCTCGACGTGCGCTGCTGGCCGCTGACGCTCGCGGCCCGGGACGACGCCGCCTAGAACTTCCCGTGGCTCTGGTGCGACATCAGCTCCGCGTAGCGGCCGCCCTTCGCCAGCAGCTCGTCGTGCGTGCCGATCTCGGCGACCGACCCGCGCTCCAGCACCAGGATCTTGTCCGCGTGCCGCACGGTCGAGAGGCGGTGCGCGATCACGAAGGTGGTGCGGCCGGTGAGCAGGCCGTCGATCGCCTCCTGCACGAGGCGCTCGCTCTTCGCGTCGAGCGCGCTCGTGGCCTCGTCGAAGATCAGCACCTCGGGGTTCTTCAGCACGGCGCGCGCGATCGTGATGCGCTGGCGCTGGCCGCCCGAGAGCAGCGTGCCGGCGTCGCCCACGTCGGTGTCCCAGCCCTGCGGCAGGCGCCCGAGGAACTCGTCCACGTGCGCGATGCGCGCGGCCTCGCGCTGCTCCGCCTCCGAGGCGCCCGGCCGCCCGTAGGCGATGTTCTCGCGGATCGTGCCCGCGAACAGGAAGGGCTCCTGCGTCACGACCGCGACGTGCTCCAGCCACGAGTCGCGCGAGATGCGGCGCAGGTCCACGCCGTCCACCACGATCGCGCCGGCGTCGGGGTCGTAGAAGCGCAGCAGCAGGTCGGCGAGCGTGGTCTTGCCGCTGCCGGTGGCGCCCACGATCGCGACCATCTCGCCCTTCTTCACGTCGAGCGAGACGTCGCGCAGCACCGGCTCGCGCCCGTACGAGAAGCTGACCTTCTCGACGCGGATCCCGTGGCGGATGCCGTCGAGGCGCACGGCGTCGGACGCGTCCGGCGTCTCGGAGGTCTCGTCGAGGATCTCGAAGAAGCGCTCGGCCGAGGGCACCGCCTCCTGCAGCTTGGTCCAGCCGCGCGTCAGGTCGCGGAGCGGGCCGTAGGTGGACTGCATCACGGCCACGAAGGCCGCGAGCGCGCCGAACGTGAGGCCCCAGAGCTGCCCGAGGATCAGCGCCACGCCGCCGAACAACACCGCCACGCCGATCAGGTTGTTGAGGCCCTCCACCGCGGAGCGCGAGTACGCGCGATTGCGCTGCACGCGCAGGTTGCGGCGGAAGTAGCGCTGGTTCTCGCGCGCGAAGGACTCGGCTTCCCCGCGCTGCGCGCGGAAGCCCTGGATCACCTTGATGCCCGAGAGGATCTGGAGCAGCCGCTGCGTGACGTCGCTCTGGCTCTCCTGGCGCCGCATCGCCGAGCGACGGATGCGGCGACCGAAGAGCGCGATCACGCCCGCCACGAGCGGTGCGATGACCAGGAGCGAGAGCGTGAGCTGCCAGGAGATGAAGACGAGCACGAGGGCGCCCACGACGAGGCCGACCGCGGACTGCACCACGTCCTGGAACAGCAGGTCGAGGCTCTGGTGCGCCTTGTGCGCGTCGTTCATCACGCGCGAGAGCGTCTCGCCGCGCGCCTGGCCGTAGTGGAAGGCGAGGGGCAGGGAGAGCAGCTTCTCGCACAGCTGCTGCTGCAGGTCCACGAGGACGCGCCCGAGCACCCACTGCGACAGCACCTCCTGGCCGACGTGCGCGAGCGGCAGCACCAGCACGATCAGCAGGGCGCCGAGGAAGATGCGCGGCAGGGCGTCCTGGACCTTCGCGCGCACCTCCGCGCTCTCGGGCGCCGGCGCCGGCTTCTCGGCCGCGGCTTCGGGCTCGCCGCGGCCGAGCACGTGTGCGCTGAGGTCCTTGAAGGAGAAGCGCTGGCCGCTCCCCTGGTGCGGCAGGATCACCTGGTCGAAGACCGGCTCGAGCAGCCACGCGCGCGCGGTGCGGCTGCCCGCGTACACCGCCGTGAGCGCGACGGCGAGCAGGATGACGCCGAGGTACGGGCGCACGTAACGCACGAGCCGCCAGTAGGCGCGGAGACTGCCCGGGGCGGGCACGGTGGCGTCGGCGCTGGACGTGGTGGGACTCCCGGGGGCCGGCCGCTGCGGAAGTTAGGCAAGATCCGCGAGGATCGCGTCGCCGGCGCGCACGCCGAGCAGGATCTCGCCCTCGGCGCCGAGCGCCGCCACGTGCTCGCGCCCGAGCCGGTACACGGCGCGGCGCGAGGCGCGCAGCTCGAGCCCGAACGGCCAGCCCCCCGGCAGGGCCTCGAAGCGCGCGCTCTCGTCGTCCCAGAGCGGCTGGGGCAGCGTGTTCGCCCGGCGCACCCGGTTGCCCGCGAAGGGCAGCAGAGCGCCGAGGCTCCTTGCGAGCGTGTCCTCGGCGGCGCTCGCGTCGTGGTCCGCCGGGAACACGGCGCCCGCGACGAGCTCCACGAACTGCGGCCCGCGCGCGGAGGGCTCCTGGAGCAGGGTCACGGGCCAGTCCGTGCTGCCGCAGCCCGAGGGCGCGCTCGCGAGCACCGCGCGCCGCGCGAGCGGCTCGGGCACCGCGTCGCGCAGGGCGCGCGCGTGGATGCGGACCTCGCGTGCGGCCGGCGCGGGGCCGTCGAGCCAGCGCGGCGCCTCCTGTCCATGGCTGCGGAGGGCCGCGCCGATGCGGGCGGCCGGCGCGTTCAGGATCAGCGCGCGGCCGAGCCAGACGTCGTCCTGCGCGATGCGCGTCACGCCCGGGTCCTCGCCCAGCTCCACCAGCCGGAACGGGCCGGAGAGCGAACGGAACTCGCCGTGCAGCGACTCGATCCGCCGCTGCAGCAGCGCGCGCAGCCCGGTGTCCGGCCGCGCGAAGCAGGCGCCGCCGGCGAGCGGCGCGGCGAGCAGGCGGGCCAGCGCCTCGGGCGGCAGCGCGGCGTGCGCGGGGCCGGCGCACGCGCGCGTCCAGGCGGCCAGCAGCGGCGCGAGCTTCGGCGGCGGCGCGCGCAGCAGCTCGGGCAGCGGCGGCATGGGCTCCGCCTCGCGCCCGCCGCGCGCGAGGCCCCGCAGACCGCCGCGCCGGATCCACTCGAGCGAGCCGATGCGCAGCTCGGCGGCCTCGCCGGCCGCGGCGATCGCCTCGACGAAGCGCTCGGCTTCCTCGGGCTTCGCGAGGCCCCAGGAGACCAGCTCCGAGCCGAGCAGGTCCGCGCGTCCCACGTCCACCCGCGCGTCCGGCAGCAGCACCTGGAAGGCGACCGGGTCGATCACGAGGTCGCGCCGCTCGATCGGCGGCAGGCCGAGCTCGCGCAGCGCCGCGTCGAGCGGGCCCTTGCCGCCGAGCCCGGGCAGGAAGAACGGCTCGCGCAGGAAGCTCGGCCGGCGCGCGGCCTCGTCCTCCTCCACCACGCAGACACGCAGCCCCTTGCTTCCGAGCCGCACGGCGGCCGCGAGCCCGCTGAGTGCGCCGCCGAGCACGAGCACGTCCCAGCGACGCGCGCGGAGGCTCGCGCTGCGGGGCAGGGCGCGCGCCATCAGCCCGCCCCGGGCGCGTCCTCGAAGAGCAGGGGCGCGGCGTCGTCGGGCTTCCGCTCGATCACGCCGATGCGGTACGCGCGCTCGCCCGTGCCTTCGAGTCGCTGGAGCACGTCCTCGGCCTGCTCGCGGTGCACGGCCAGGATCATCCCGATGCCGCAGTTGAAGACCGTGCGCATCTCGTCCTCGGGGATCTCGCCGTGGCGGGCCAGGAAGTCGAAGATGCGCGGGCGGGGCCACGCGCGCGGGTCGATGCGGGCGCGCACGCCCTTGGACAGGATGCGCGGCAGGTTGTCGAAGCCGCCGCCGGTGATGTGCGCGGCGCCGTGGATCTCGAAGTCGCGCATCACGTTCAGCACCGGCTTCACGTAGATGCGGGTCGGCGCGAGCAGCGCGGCGGCGAGCGACTGGTTCAGCTCGGGCGGCGCGTCGCGCAGGTCGAACTTCCCGGCCGCGATGCCCTCGTCCACGATCTGGCGCACCAGCGAGAAGCCGTTGCTGTGGAGGCCGTTGCTGGCGAGGCCGATCAGCACGTCACCGTGCGCGACCGTCGAGCCGTCGATCACCTTGTCGCGCTCGACCACGCCCACGCCGAAGCCGACCAGCTCGAGCTCCGCCTTGCGGTAGAAGCCGGGCATGCTCGCCGTCTCGCCGCCCAGCAGCGCGCAGCCCGCGCGGCGGCAGCCCTCGGCGATGCCGCGCAGCGCCTCGGCGCCGATCTCGGGGTCGAGCTCGCCCATCGCGAGGTAGTCGAGGAAGACGAGCGGCTCGGCGCCCTGCACGACGAGGTCGTTGACCACCATCGCCACGCAGTCGATGCCCACCGTGTCGTAGCGCCCGATCAGCGCCGCCAGCTTCAGCTTGGTGCCGACGCCGTCGGCCGAGGCCACCAGCACCGGGTCCTTGTAGCGCTCCGGTGTCTTGAACAGCCCCGCGAAGCCCCCGACCCCGGCGAGCAGCTCGGGCCGGTGGGTGCTCTTCGCGATCTCCTTGATGCGATCGATGAAGCCGTCGTCGCGGTCGAGGTCGACGCCGGCCTTCGCGTAGGCGCGAGCGCGGAGCGCCTTCTCGTCGGGGGGCGGCATTCGCGGGGGTTTAGCAGAACTCCTGCGGGCGGTCCCGCGGGGCTGCCGGCGCGACCGCGGGCTAGCGCTTCGTCTGCGAGCCGCCATCGGTCAGCTGGAACACCACCCTCCCGAGTCCGATCTCCCCCTCGCGCTCGTTCAGGAAGAACACGCCGACGGCTGCGACGTCGAAGTCCACAGCCGGGTCGGCAGGAAATGCCTTCATCGGGCGGATGGCGATCTCGTCCGAGCCGGTCACCTCGAGGTTCCACGGCGTCATCGAGACGAGATGCAAGCGAGGATGTCGGGTGACGTCGCGCACGAGCCCGTTCGGTGCTTTCGCCTCCACTCGAATGTGAGCGCTCGCGCCCGCGCGCGTCGGCACCCAGTCCCCGGTACGCACGAGAGCGCCGTCGGCGTAGAGCACGAGGTCGATCGTCGGCGTGGGTGGGAAGCCGACGAAGGCGCCCTCCTTCGGCACGAAGCCCGGGCCGCCCGGACGGCCGAAGCGGATCGGGACGCTGGGAACTTGGTCGCCTTCCTTGTGATGAACCACGAAGTGGAGATGGGGAGCGGTCGTCCAGCCCGTCTGTCCGCTTCGCGCCAGCGCTTGCCCCCGGGAGACGCGCTCGCCCTCCTTCACCGGGATGCCGCGCGAGAGATGTGCGTACGTCGCGAACGTCCCGTCCTCATGGAGAACGATGATGGAGTTCGCGAGCCCCGCCAACGCCCGATCGTCTCCTCCCTTCGTGAAGCCGTCGATCACCCGGACCACGACGCCCTGGCGAGCCGCACGCACCTCGGTGCCGATCGGCATCACGAAATCGAACGCGTGATAGTCCTCGCCGGTGTGCGAGTACGTGCCACCCGGGCCCTGCCCGAGGTGGCGGGGGAAGACCGGGTCGAAGGGAAGGCCGTAGCGGGCGTCGGGGTCGGGTCGGGCGTCGGCGGGGGCGAAGGCCAAGACGCTGCGCTTGAGCTCGTCGTCCAGCCAGTCGTCGAGGCCGGCAGTGGATCCCGTTTCCTCGACGCGGAGCCTCGCCCGCGCGGCCAGCGTCTGCGCGTCGATGACCTCTGCGCTGTAGTGGAAGCGCGCCCGGTACCTTTCTGCCTCCGCGCGAACCCATGCTTCGGCTTGGGAGGCGGACCGCGGTGCCGCGGCCGTCAGCCAGACCAGCAGCAGGGCTCCCAGCGCCGAGCGAGCGCGGCGGCTCAACCGAGCACCAGCTCCGCCAGCTGCCGGAGCTGCGCCTTGTCCCGGCTCATCACGAGCAGCGTGCTGACCGGCGTGTCGCGCCAGGCCGAGAGCCGGTCCTTGATGCGCGCCGCCGGGCCCACCAGCGAGATCTCGTCGGCGAACGCGTCGGGCACCGTGCGGATCGCCTCCTCGCGCTTCCCTTCGAAGAACAGCTCCTGGATCTTGTCGGCCTCGGCCTCGTAGCCCATCCGCGCCATCAGCTCCTTGTGGAAGTTCCGCTTCTTCGAGCCCATGCCGCCGATGTAGAAGCCGAGGCTCGCCTTCACCGGCAGGAGGGCCGCGGCCACGTCGTCACTGATCGAGATCTGGACCCCCGCGCAGACCTCGAAGCCGGGCTTCGCCTTCGCGAGCGACTCCGCGTAGACCTCGGGCCGGAACGGCGAGTAGTAGAGCGGCAGCCAGCCGTCGCAGAGCTCGGCCGCGAGCGCGACGTTCTTCGGCCCCTCGGCGCCGAGGAAGATCGGCACGTCGCCGCGGAGCGGATGCGTGATCGGCCGCAGCGGCTTGCCCATGCCCCACGCGCCCGGGCCGGTGTAGGGCAGGGGGTAGTGCGGGCCGGCCGAGCTCACGGGCCCCTCGCGGCGCAGCACCTGGCGCACGATCGAGACGTACTCGCGGGTGCGCGCGATCGGCTTGTCGAAGGGCTGGCCGTACCAGCCCTCGACCACCTGCGGGCCGGACACGCCGAGGCCGAGCGTGACGCGGCCCTTCGTGAGGTGGTCGAGCGTGAGCGTGTGCATGGCGGTCGCCGTGGGCGTGCGCGCCGAGATCTGCACCACCGCGGTGCCGAGCCGGATCGTCTGGGTATGCGCGCCGATCCACGCCAGCGGCGTGAACGCGTCCGAGCCCCAGGACTCCGCCGTGAACACGATGTCGTAGCCGAGCTTCTCCGCCTCCTGCGCGATCTCGACGAAGCCCTCGGGCGGCTGCGCGCCCCAGTACCCGAGCTGGAGACCGAGCTTCATCTGCTTCGCCATGCCGCATTCCTCCGACGGACAGGCATGAATAGCACCCACCCCACCCATCAGCCGACGGCGCTCGGCACCTGCTAGCCTGCCCCCCCGTGCGGATCGCGGTCGTGATCCCAGCGCTCCAGGAAGCCGATCGTGTCACGCACGCCATCGAGAGCGCCCGAGCAGCAGGGGTCGAGGTCATCGTGGTCGATGGCGGGAGCCGCGATGCGACGCGCGAGCGCGCCGTCGCTGCCGGGGCGCGAGTGGTGACGGCGGAGCCGGGGCGCGCGCGGCAGCTCGCGGCCGGAGCCGGGGCGGCGGAGGCGGAGGCGATCTTGTTCCTGCACGCGGACACGCGGCTCTCGCCCGGCTGGGACGCTGCGGTGCGGCACGCGCTCGCCGACCCCGCCGTGGTGGGCGGCGCCTTCGCCTTCCGCTTCGCCGAGCCGGGCCTGGCGCTGCGCGTGGTCGAGTGGGGCGTGCGCGCACGGCTCGCGCTCGCGCGCCTGCCCTTCGGCGACCAGGCCCTGTTCGCGCGCGCGAGCGCGCTCGCCGCGATCGGCGGCGTGCCGCAGGCGCCCATCATGGAAGACCTCGACCTGGTGCGGGCGCTCGGCCGGCGCGGCCGCCTGGCGCTGCTGCCGCTCCCGGCGGTCACCTCCGCCCGCCGCTACCTCGAGCGCGGCGTGTTCCGGACGGTGGCGAGGAACACGCTCGCCATGCTCGCCTGGAGCCTCGGCCTCGACCGCACCCGCATCGCCGCCTGGTACCGGCGATGAGCGCCGCGGCCGCGCCCGCCAGCGCCGACGCGATCGCCGCCAGCCGGCGCATGATGTTCGGGCGACTGTGGCACTACATGCGCCACCGCAAGCGCGACTACGGGGCGGGGCTCGGCACCACGCTGCTGTACGCCGGCTTCTTCGTGCTCTTCCCGATCGCGACCGGCTGGTGCGTGCAGGCCGTCGCCGAGGGCCTGCCGGCCGCGGAGATCCGCAAGCGCTGCGCCGTCCTGCTCGCGCTCGGCGTGGCCCGTTCGGGCGTGCGCTTCTTCTCGCGCGTGCAGCTGTTCAACGCGGCGCGCGAGATCGAGTACGAG
>Ga0187892_10006269_pt1 | contig 17833 bp, 22 predicted proteins | sample MA1701073metaG_FD_139345 | JGI IMG/M metagenome (GOLD analysis project Ga0187892, IMG submission 139345) | Bio-ooze microbial communities from a basaltic lava cave in the Kipuka Kanohina Cave System on the Island of Hawaii, USA - MA170107-3 metaG ... | reverse complement strand
GTGGTCGGGATCGGACAGCAGCGGGTAGCCGAGCCCGTGCTTGGCGTCGAACTTGGCCTGGAGCGGCGGCTTGTCGGGGCTGATGCCGACGATGGCGGTGCCGCCCACCCGGGGCGCGATGTCGCGGAGCCCACACGCCTGGGCCGTACAGCCGCTGGTGAGGGCCTTGGGATAGAAGAAGATGAGCACCTTGCGGCCCTTCAGCGACGTGCTCAGTGTGACGGGCTCGCCGTTCTGGTCGAGCAACGTGAAGTCGGGCGCCTTGTCACCGGGCTTGAGCGGCATGGGCCCACGCTAGACCTGCGCCGACGGGCCGAACCGTGATGTGCTACAGATAGCGCATGACGCGAGTCGGAATTCGTGAGCTCCGACAGCGTGCGAGCGAACTGCTGCGGCTGGTGGAGCAGGGCGAGACGATCGAGGTGACAGATCGCGGCCGTCCGGTTGCGCTGCTGACACCCCTGCCCCGGGGCACTGCGTTCGAGCGGATGCTCGCGGCCGGCGAGATCGATCCTGCGACAGGCGGCCTGGATGACCTGCCGCCTCCCCTTCCGTCACGCGGCGAGGAACTGCCGTCACAGGTGTTGGCCCGACTGCGCCGCGACGAGCGCTGAAGTGCCGGGGACGTACCTCGACTCCTCCGCGATCGTGAAGTTGGCGGTCGAGGAGCGCGAGTCGGGGCCACTGCGACGTCATTTGCGTCGCCGGGCCCCGCTCGTATCCAGTGCCCTTGCCCGCACCGAGGTGCTTCGGGCGCTGATCGAGGAAGGAGACGCCGGCCTCATGCGCGGACGCGAGGTCCTCGCCAGGCTGAACCTGGTCCGTGTCAACGACCGCGTCCTGAACGCAGCCGGTGTTCTGCTCCCCGGCGAGCTTCGATCGTTGGACGCGATTCATCTGGCGACGGCGCTTCAGTTGGGAGACGACGCACGGCTGCTCGTCTCCTACGACGAGCGCATGATCGACGCCGCCCGCACGCTCGGGCTGCGCACGGCATCGCCAGCCTGAGCATCCGGCCCGTTCCTGTCTCCTTGGGGAGGAGAATCCGGGCGGGTGGCCCGAGCGCGCTCGCTTGCGTCTCGCCGCCGAGCCGGCAAGAGCTCGTTCGTACGGTCGGAGGGGCTCGTCGCGCCTCCCCCACCAACGCCGCCATCTCAGAAGTACTCTCGCGCGGCGCGCTCGAACTCGAACAGGTCGCCGCCGTAGGCACCCATCCATGACGGCGGTGTCGCCGCCCGGAAGCGCAACCACCTCGTGTCGCTGCCACGTGCGCCGCCGTGCTGCGGCACCGAGTGCTCGATCGCAACTTCCTTCGGCACCACCCAACCGTGCACCGCGGTGGGGCTCACACCGAGCAGCACGACCAGTTCGTAGTCCTGGTCTCGGAACTGCTGAAAGACGTAGTCACCCTGCTCCCACAGGGTCGAGAACTTGATCTCCACCTTGCGACCGGCGACGACGCGATCGTGATCGCCACTGCGGGGACGACCGACATCGAAGCCGAGGCGACGCAGCCACGCTTCGACGAGCACTTCTCCAGCCTTGCCGCGGCGGCGTGACGCCAGCCTCATGATCCACTCGAATGGGCTCCCCGCCCATGGATCCGCACTGCTGGCGGTGCCCATGACCTCCTGCGCGTCCTGGTTGGCCTCAAGGAACGCGTTGAAAGCCTCGTCAGGAGTCACGCTTACCCGTCGACCTCAGAAGAGCTTCTGAGTGCTCGGCTCCTCCGCCGCGAGTCGGGTCTCGGTGATGGAGACCGCTTCCGGGTTGATGTCGGTGAGCAGAAACCGTCGATTGAGTCGCTTCGCGGCGACGCCCGTCGTGCCGCTCCCGCAGAAGAAGTCGGCAACGAGGTCGCCGGGATGACTCGATGCGCACACGATTCGCTCCAGCAACCTCACCGGCTTTTGTGTCGGATACCCCGTCCGCTCCCGGCTGTTCGTCGGAACGATCGTCATCCACCACGTGTCGGTAGGCAGCTTCCCCCGAGCCGCCTTCTCGGCTCCGACCAGGCCGGGTGCCATGTAAGGGATCCGATCGATGTCGTCTCGGTTGAAAACCCAACGGTCGGACTTCGCGTACCAGAGGATGTTGTCGTGCTTGCGAGGCCATTTGTCGCGCGGACGACCTCCGTAGTCGTAGGCCCAGATGACCTCGTTGAGGAAGCGCTCAGGCCCGAAGACCTCGTCAAGGACCAGCCGGGCGTAGTGCGCGGTGTGGAAGTCGAGATGCAGGTACAACGATCCGGTCGATCGCAGGACGCGATGGATCTCGATGAGCCGGGCCTCCAGGAAGGCGAGGTACTCCTCGAGCGGCATGTCATCGCGGTACTGACGATCCGACACCACGTCGAAGCGATAGAGACGCCCCCCAAAGCCGGACCGGACCTTGTCACCGGTGCCCGTCCGGATCGACTGCAGGCGACGCGTCTGACCCGTGCCGAAGGGCGGATCGATGTACACGAGGTCGATGGACTTGTCTGGCACGCCTCGCAGGAACTCGAGGTTCTCGGCGAGGTAGACCCCTACCGGCGCCAGATCGGTCGGTTGTTCGGCGGTACTCACTCGTTGCTCCTCGCGCCTGGCGCCTTGGGACGAGCGTAGGCCCGCACGGTGACGGTGGCGCGGACCTGCGGGACCTACGCGGGGCCCGACGCCGCCGCCTGGGCGTGGAAACCGCCGTCGACGTGGATGATCTCGCCGGTCGTGGCCGGGAAGAGGTCGGAGAGGAGGGCGACGGTGGCCTTGGCCACGGGCGTGGCGTCCTTGATGTCCCAGCCGAGGGGGGCCCGCGACGACCACGTGTCCTCGAACAGGGCGAAGCCGGGGATGCTGCGGGCCGCGATCGTGCGCAACGGGCCGGCGGAGACGAGGTTGACCCGCACGTGGTGGCGGCCGAGGTCACGGGCCAGGTAGCGGGAGGTGGATTCGAGGGCGGCCTTGGCCACACCCATCCAGTCGTAGGCGGGCCAGGCCTGGGACGCGTCGAAGTCGAGGCCGACGATCGACCCCTTGCCGGCCCGCTGCATGAGGGGCAGGACGGCCTCGGCCAGGGCTTTCAGCGAGTAGGTGGAGACGTGGAACGTGGTGGCCACGTCGTCCCAGCCGGCCCGCAGGATGTCGCCGCCCAGGCAGTTCTCGGGGGCGAAGGCCACGGCGTGGACGGCGCCGTCCACCGAGCCCCACCGGTTGGAGAGGTCCTCGGTCAGGTTGGCCAGGTGGGAAGGTTCGGTGAGGTCGAGCTCGAGCACGTCCGGGGGCCTGGGCAGCCGGGAAGCCGACCGCTTCGTCAGCGACAGGGCCCGGCCGAACGACGTGAGGACGATGTCCGCCCCCTGCTCCTGGGCCTCCCGGGCGATCGAGAAGGCGATCGACGACTCGGCCAGCACCCCCGTGACCAGGACCCGCTTGCCGTCGAGGAGCCCGCTCATCGGATCTCTCCGCGCGGTTGCGCCCTCTGGGGGGAACTTGCGCGAGTCCGAGGGGTCATAGGGGGGTGTTCGAGTGCCTCGCCGGCTTCCGGCCCCGGCGGCGCGCCCCTCCGTCGGCCCGCTTGGTGCCCAGCGAGGCGAGGCCGGCGGCCAGGACCCGGCGGGTGTCGAGGGGGTCGATGACGTCGTCGACGTAGCCCCGCTCGGCGGCGACCGTGGGGGTGCAGAACCGGCCCGCGTAGTCGCTCTCCAACTCGGCCTGGGCGCGGGACCGCTCGGCCCCGTCGTCCACCGTCGCCAGGCGCTTGCCGTGGAGGATCTGCACGGCGCCGGCCGCCCCCATCACCGCGATCTCGGCCGTGGGCCAGGCCACGCATAGGTCGTTGCCGAGCCCCTTGGAGTCCATGACGATGTAGGCGCCGCCGTAGGCCTTGCGCATGACCACGCACAGGCGGGGCACGGTCGCCTCGGCGTAGGCGTGGACCAGCTGGGCGCCCTGGCGGATGATGCCACGCCACTCCTGGTCTTTGCCGGGCTGGTAGCCGGGGCAGTCGACGAAGGTGACGATCGGCAGGCCGAAGGCGTCGCAGTGCTGCACGAACCGGGCCGCCTTCTGGGAGGCCTCGATGTCGAGGGTGCCGGCCAACTGGCACGGCTGGTTGGCGATGACCCCGACGGCGTGGCCGTCGAGGCGGCCGTAGCCGATCACCACGTTGGCGGCGTGGGCCTCCCGCACTTCCAGGAACGACTCGAGGTCGAGCACGTCGCCCACCACTTCGCGCACGTCGTAGGACGACTGCGGGTTGACGGGCACGGTGTCGGCCCCGCACCGGCACGACCGGGCCGGGTCGTCGCCGGTGGGCACCACCGGCGGGGCCTCCAGGTAGTTCGCGGGCAGGTAGGAGAGGAGGTCGGCGACGGCCCAGCGGGCGTCGTCCTCGTCGGCCACGACCACCGAGGCGAGGCCGCTGCGCCGCAGGTGGACGCCGGCACCACCCAGCTCGTCGTGGGCGATGGTGACGCCGGTGAACTCGGCCACGGTCGGGGGCCCGCTCACGTAGGCGAACGCCTCCTCGGTCATCACCACGTGGTCGGCCAGGCCCAGCACGAGGGAGATGCCTCCCACGCACGGGCCGTTGACGGTGAGGATGACCGGGACGGCGCCCGACGCCTCGGCCAGGGCCGCCGCCACCCGTCCCCAGGCGTGCAGGGAGGGGAGGCCCTCCCCCACGTCCGCCCCGCTGGTGGCCAGCTCGCCCACGATGGGGACGCCGATGTCGAGGGCCAGGCGGACGGCCCGTTCGATGACCTCGCCCTCGGTCGGCCCGAGGGCGCCGCGGTGCTTGCCGCCGGCCAGGCGGAACCAGGCGACCCGCCGCCCCTCCACTTCGGCGACCGATGCCTCGGCCGCTCCGCCGCGGCACGCCGAGATGGGGACGGCGGCGTCGATCAAGTGGCCGGCGCCGGGCCCGGCCCGAGGACCACGGAGGCGTTGTGGCCGCCGAAGCCGAACGAGTTCGACACCGCGGGGCCGGGGGCGACCTCACGGGGGGCGCCCGACACCACATCGATGCCCAGGTCGGGATCCTCCCGCTCATGGTTGGCGGTATGGGGCACGACGCCGTCACGCAGGGAGAGCAGGACGGCGACCGCCTCGATGGCCCCTGCGCCGGCGACGAGGTGGCCGGTGACGCCCTTGCCCGACGTGACCGGCACCGACCTCTCCCCGAAGACCTTCACGATGGCCGAGGCCTCGGAGGCGTCGTTCAAGGGCGTGGACGTGCCGTGGGCGTTGACATGGGCGATGTCGCCCGGCTCCAAGCCGGCGTCGGCGAGGGCCAGCTGCATGCAGGCCGCGGCCCCGCCGCCGCCCGGTGCGGGGGCGGTGATGTGGAAGGCATCGCTGTTGCGGGCGTAGCCGAGGATCTCGCCCCAGATCCGGGCACCGCGGGCGACGGCGTGGTCCCACTCCTCCAGGAGCAGGATGCCGCTGCCCTCCCCCATCACGAACCCGTCGCGGTCGGGGTCGAACGGCCTCGATGCGCGGGTGGGGTCGTCCACCCGGCTGGAAAGGGCACCCATACGCCCGAAGGCGGACATGGCGAGTGGCGTGTTGCAGGCCTCGGTGCCGCCGGCCAGTACCACGTCGGCCGCCCCGTAGCGGATCATGAGGGCGCCCTCGCCGATGGCGTGGGTACCGGCGGCGCAGGCGGTGGTCACGCACAGGTTGGGGCCGGTCCAGCCGAGCTTGAGGCCGACGGTGCCGGCGGTGGCGTTGGCCATCATCATGGGGACGAGATAGGGGCTCACCCGGGACGAGCCCTTCTCGAACAGGTTGCGGTCCTCGCGTTCGAGGGTCATGAGGCCGCCCACGCCGCTGCCCACGTAGACCCCGCAGCGAGCCGGGTCGGTGGCGCCGGTGAGGGCGTCGCCGCCGGCGTCGGCCAGGGCGTCCATGGCCGCGGCCAGGCCCAGCTGGGTGGCCCGGTCGGCGTGGCGCGCCTCCTTGAAGTCGAGGTAGGGCGACACGTCGAAGTCGGGCACCTCGCAGGCGAACCGGAACGGCTCGGGCAGGATCGTGGCGTCGAACCGGGTGATGGGCCCGGCGGCCGACCTGCCCTCTTTGAGCGTGGCCCAGTACGTGTCGAGGTCGGTGCCGGCCGGGCACGTGACGCCCATGCCGGTGACGGCGACGCGCCGGGGTCCTCCCGGGGGTGTCACCCTGCGGGCGTCCCGGCCATCTCGAGGACGAGGTCGGCAGCCTGGCCGATGGTGGCGATGCCGTCGAGCCGCTCCTCGGGCACCTTCACGTCGAAGCGGTCCTCGACGGCCATGACGAACTCGACGAGGCCCAGGCTGTCGACGTCCAGGTCCTCGACGAAGCGTGCGTCTTCGGTGATCTGGTCACGGTCGACGCCCAGCAACTCCACGGCGACGTCCGCCAACCCGCTCAGTACTGCCTCGCGCTCCATCGATCTTCCTCCGACCTGGTTCGACCCGAAACTGTCAACTGTAGTGACGCGAAACATCAATTCCCCATTCCCATGCCCCCGTCCACCGGGATCACCGCGCCGGTGACGTAGGCGGCGGCGTCCGAGCAGAGGAACGCGACGACGGCGGCGACCTCCTCGGCGGTGCCGAACCGGCCCAGGGGCGTGGCCTTGACCATCTCGTCGCGGCGGGCCTCGCCCAGGGCTTCGGTCATGGCCGACCAGATGGGGCCGGGGGCCACGACATTGGCCGTGATGTTGCGGGAGGCCAGCTCACGGGCCACCGACCGGGTCATCCCGATCAGGCCCGCCTTGGTGGCGCCGTAGTTCACCTGGCCCGCCGAACCCGACATGGCCGCCACCGAGCTCATGGTCACGATGCGACCCCACCGCGCCCGGACCATGCCCTGGGACGCCCGCCGGACGGCGTTGAAGGCGCCGGTGAGGTTGGTGGCGATCACGTCCGCCCACTGGTCGTCGCCCATGCGCAGGAGCAGGCCGTCGCGGTTGACGCCGGCGTTGGCGACCAGGACCGTCACCCGACCGTTCCACGCCTTCTCCACCTCGTCGAAGGCGGCGTTGACCGCGCTCGGGTCGGCGATGTCGGCTTTGACGGCCATGGCGTGTTCGGGACGGCCGTCGCGGCCACAAGCGGCCACCGTCTCCGCCGCCCCTGCGTCGTCGTGGCCGTACAGGACCGCGACCCGGTGGCCGGCCTGGGCCAGGGCCACGGCGCAGGCCCGCCCGATGCCCCGGGACCCGCCGGTCACCAGGGCAAGGCGTCCGGGTCCGTCGGTCAAGACGCGGTCGGGGCGACGCGCCCGTCGGTCCACCGGAGGACGGCGCTGGCCCATGACATGCCGGCGCCGAACCCCGACAGGAGCACGAGGTCGCCGGGCTTCAGGCGGCCGGCGTCGGCGGCCTCGGCCAGGGCGAGGGGGATGGAGGCGGCGGACGTGTTGCCGTAGCGGTCGATGTTCACGAACGCCCGGTCGGGCGGGATGCCCAGCCGGGCGGCGGCGGCGTCGATGATCCTGGCGTTGGCCTGGTGGGGCACGAACAGGGCGACGTCGGCGGCGGTGGCCCCCGCCTGCTCGAGGGTGCCCTCGGCCGACTCGACGATGGCCCGCACGGCCCGGCGGAAGACCTCCTGGCCCTCCATGCGCAGGTAGTGGCCGCCGGCGTCGACGGTCTCGTGGGTCGTCGGGTGGCGGCTGCCGCCCGCCGGCATGGTGAGGAGGTGGGCGGCGGAGCCGTCGCAGCCGAGGTCCCAGGCCAGGAGGCCGGGTTCGTCGGACGGCGTGATGACCACGGCGCCCGCCCCGTCCCCGAACAGCACGGCCGTCGAACGGTCGGACCAGTCGGTGATCCGCAGGAGCGTCTCGGAACCGATCATCAGCACCGCGTCCATGCCCGCGGAAGCGACGAGCGACGACGCCGTGACCAGGCCGTAGACGAACCCTGAGCAGGCGGCGTCGAGGTCGAAGGCGCCGCAGCGCAGGCCCAGGCCGTCCTGCACGTAGGCGCCGGTGAAGGGAATGGGCTGGTCGGGGGTGACGGTGGCGACGATGCACGCGCCCATGTCGGCCGGCGTCAGGTCGGCCGACTTGATGGCCGCCGCCCCCGCCTCGATGGCGAGCGACGCCGTCGTCTCGCCCGGACCGGCGACGCGCCGCTCACGGATGCCCGTGCGTTCGACGATCCACTGGTCGCTGGTCTCGACCCGTTCGACCCAGTCCTGGTTGGTGAGGCGGGCTTCGGGGACGGCGATCCCCCAGCCCGATATCGCGGCGTGGCGGCCGGGCGGAGGGGTGAAGCGCTGCGGCCCGTTCACGCCAGGCGGAGCCAGGCGACGGGCTGGCCCTCACGGACCCGCTCGCCGGCATGGGCCAGCAGGCCCATGAGGAACCCCGCGAAGGGGCTCAGCACCGGGATGGAGTGGCCCGAGCCGTCCACGAACCCGATGACCTGCTGAGCGTCGAGGGCGTCGCCCCCGGCGGCCGGTGCCGCCTCGTCGCCAGGGCCGCCGTCGCGCTCGGGCCACGCGGGCCGGAACCGCCCCGATGCGGGCGCCACGATCACCCGCTCGGGGATCGCCAACCGCTCGCCAGACTCCATCAGTGGACCTCCAGGGGGGTGCGAACTGTTTCGACATCGGCGGGCACCGCGACGTTACGGACGGGCACGCCGGGGAGCGTGCGGCGGGCGAGCCCGGCCAGCACGTTGCCGGGGCCGACCTCGATCAGAGAGTCGGCGCCCTGGCGGGCGAGGGTGAGCAGCGACTGGCGCCACCGCACCGGGGACACGAGGTGGTCGGCGAGCTGGGTGCGCCACACCGACGGGTCGGTGTGGGGCTCGCCGTCGACATTGGACACGACCGGGGCGACCGGCACCGCGAATATCGTTTCCGCCAGGACCGGCTCGAGCGCGGCCCTTGCCTCGGCGAACAGGGGCGTGTGGAACGCTCCGCCCACGTTGAGGGGGATGACCCGGCGGACGCCCAGTTCCTTGGCCTTCTCCGACGCCGCCTCGACGCCGGCCGCCGTCCCGCCGATCACGACCTGGCCGGGGGCGTTGTCGTTGGCCACCCAGACCTTGTCGTGGGCCGCGCAGGCGGCCTCCGCCTGTTCCAGGTCGGCGCCGACCAGAGCGGCCATGCGGCCGGGGCGCCGGTCGGCCGCCTCCTGGGTGGCGCCGGCCCGGCGGGCGACGAGCGTGATCCCGTCCTCCAGGGTGAGGGCGCCCGACGCCACCAGAGCGGTGAGCTGGCCGAGCGAGTGCCCGGCGAAGGCCACGGGCCCCTCGACGCAGGCCCGGCACGCGTCCCACGCCATCAGCGACTGCAGGAACACCGTCAGCTGGGCTTCGAGGGTGCGGGCCAGGGCGTCGTCGGGGACCTCGAGGAGGAGGGGCGCCAGCGGGCGGCCCAGCGCCGCCTCCGCCTTCTCCACGATCTCCCACGACGGGGTGGCGCGCCAAGCGACGCCCATCTGGGCGTGCTGCGTCCCCTGCCCGGGGAAGATGACGGCCTTGCCCACGCGGCTTGTGCCCTCGCCCTCTCGCCTCTACCGGAGTCTGCCCCCGAACTCTGACCCCGCGTCCCCAGGCTTTGGTTACAACTTGTGCAAAACCTCTTCGGGAAGGCGCGGACAGAACACGCGTACTCGCCCTCGGGCGTCCGCCTCCGGGCGGCTGCCCCTGTCTTTCCCGCTCTTGGCGGCTCCGCCGCCCCGCCCGCTCGGGCCCCGGGCTGCGCCTATCGGCGCACCCTCTCGCCTGCATCGTCGAGGCCGGTGCGCAGTTCGGCCACGAAGGCAGCTGCGCCCGGCGGCCCCGCCCCCTCCAGGATGCGCCTGACCAGGGCCGATCCGACGATCACCCCGTCGGCCACGGCCGCCGCCTCGGCCGCCTGGGCCGGCGACGACACGCCGACGCCCAGCAGCACGGGCTTGTCGGTGCACGCCTTCAGCCTGGCGCCCACCTCAGCCGCCCGGTCGCCGAGCGAGGCCCGTTCGCCGGTCACGCCCATCATGGCCACGCCGTACACCCAACCCTGCGAACGCTCGCAGATCACCTTGAGGCGCTCGCCGGGCGTGGTGGGGGCGGCGAGCAGGATCGTCTCCAGCCCGGCGGGGACGGCGGCCCGTGACCAGTCGTCGAGTTCGTCCACCGGGAGGTCGGGGAGGATCACGCCGCTCACGCCGGCCCCGGCCAGGGCCGCCGCGGACCGGGCAACACCCGGGCGCAGCACCACGTTCACGTAGGTCATCACCACGAGGGGGACGTCGATGTCCAGCTCCGCCAGGCCGGCCAGGATCGACTCGGGCGTGGCCCCCCCGGCCAGGGCGCGGGTGGATGCCTCCTGGACCGTCGGCCCGTCCATGACCGGATCGCTGAAGGGCACGCCGACCTCGATGGCGTCCGCCCCCGCCTCGGCCACGGCCGCCACCACGTCGAGCCAGTCACGCCCCAGGCCGCCCGTCACGTAGGGAACGAGCAGCTTGCGCCCGGCGTCACGCTTGGCCCGCAGGGCCGCCTCTATGGGCCCGATGGCCATGGAACGGCGAGGGTAGCGGCGCGGGCCCCGGCGAGGTCGGGCTCTACTTGCGCGGGGACCGGCGCTTGCGGGCCGTGGCCTTCACCGGCAGGACCGGCATCGCCTCGGGCGGCGGCGCCGGCTCCACCACCCCGAACCGGGCCTGGAACTCGTCGATCAGCTGGCGCAGCCCGTCAAGGTCGGTGGACGCCCGGTCGAGCGCCTCCCGGCCCCCGTCGGTCAACTCGTACACCCGGGGCACGGGGCCCGACTGGGGCGCCGACCACATCGAGCGCACGAGGCCCGCCTCCTCCAGGAGGCGCAGCTCCCGGTAGACAGGGCCGGGGCCGGCCAGGTCGAACCCCCACTGCTTGAGGCGTTCGGTGACCTCATAGCCGTGGCCGGGATCCTCGGCCAGGAGCAACAGGAGGCAACACGTGAGGAGCGGTCGTCGCTGCACCAGCCTGTTCTGCACCGAGTGGGCCTCCACCGCCGTACATGCCCCCGAACCGTCCCTATGTGTGGCGTGCCTACAGTAGCCCCACCAGTACCAAACGCCAAGCAGAACGGTCAGGAATCCGGGTGCAGGAGGCTGAGGACCTGGTCGACGTCCTTGTCGCCCCGGCCCGAGAGGGTGAGCAGCACCGTCGAGCCGGGGGGCAGGGTGTCGGTGCCCGCCGCCCGGGCGATCCACGCCAGGCCGTGCGCGGGCTCGAGGGCGGGCAGGATGCCCTCGGTCTCGGCCAGCAGTTGGAAGGCGTCGAGCACCTCGGCGTCGTTGGCGGACACGTAGATGGCCCGGCCGACCGTCGACAGGTGCGAGTGCTCGGGCCCGACCCCCGGGTAGTCGAGGCCGGCCGAGATGGAGTGGGCCTCCTCGACCTGGCCGTGCTCGTCCTGGAGCAGGAAGCTGCGGGAGCCGTGGACGACGCCCGGCGACCCCTTGCCGATGGCGGCGCCCCCTTCGGTCTCCACGCCCACGAGGCGGGCGCCGGTGTCGACGAACCCGGCGAACGTGCCCGCGGCGTTGGACCCCCCGCCCACACAGGCCACGACGTATTCAGGGTCGCGCCCGTCGAGCAGTTGGCGGCACTGGGCCCGGGCCTCGGTCCCGATCACCCGCTGGAACTCCCTGACCATCCAGGGGAACGGGTGCGGGCCCATCACCGACCCCAGGCAGTAGTGGGTCGTCTCGACCGACGCCACCCAGTCCCGCAGCGTCTCGTTGATGGCGTCCTTGAGGGTCTTCGACCCCGACCCGACCGAGGTCACCTCGGCGCCCAGGAGGCGCATGCGGAAGACGTTGAGCGCCTGGCGCTTGACGTCGACCTCGCCCATGTAGATGTGGCACTCCAGGCCGAACAGGGCGCAGGCGGTGGCGGTGGCCACGCCGTGCTGGCCCGCCCCCGTCTCGGCGATGACCCGGGCCTTGCCCATCCGCGTGGTGAGGAGGGCCTGGCCCAGGACGTTGTTGATCTTGTGGGACCCGGTGTGGGCCAGGTCCTCCCGTTTGAGCAGCAGGCGGACGCCGAGCCGCTCCGACAGGCGGTGGCATTCGGTGACGGGCGTGGGGCGTCCGGCGTAGGTGGCCAGGAGGTGGTCGAGCTGGGCGTGGAACGTGGGGTCGGCCCAGGCGCGGCGGAAGGCGTCCTCCAACTCGGCGCACGCCGGCACCAACGACTCGGGCACGTAGCGCCCGCCGAACTCGCCGAACCGCCCGCCGGGCGCGGGGTCAGCCATCAACGCCATCGTCTATGAACCTCCCAGGTCCCAGTCGTAGGGCAGGCCGTCGTCGGTCTCGTCGTCGGGCGGCGCGTCGGGCTCGGCGGCCCGCACCGCGGCCACAAACGCCCGCACCTTCACCGGGTCCTTGACGCCCGGGGACGCCTCCACGCCGGTGGCCACGTCCACCCCCCACGGGTGCACCTGGGCGATGGCCTTGGCCACGTTGTCGGGGGTCAGGCCGCCGGCCAGGATCAACCGGACGCCGTCGGGCACCTCGGCCATCGACCAGTCGAACACCTCGCCCGAGCCGGGCGTGGCCGCGTCGAGGAGGACGGCGTCGGGCCGGTAGTCGCGGGCCCGCCTGACAGCAGGGTCGCCGGCCGGGAAGGCCTGGATGAGGAGCGGCACCCGTTCGCGCACGAACCCGGCCTGCTCGGGCGTCTCGTGGCCGTGCAGCTGGGCGGCCCGCAGGCCGATCGAGTTCACGATCTCGACGACCCGGGCCGGCGCCTCGTCCCGGAACACCCCCACGGTGAGGACTTCCCGGGGGAGCCGCTTCACGATGTCGGCCACGTGGGCAGGCGTCACCTGCCGGGGCGACGGGGCGAAGATGAACCCGACCGCGTCGGCGCCCATCGCCACCGAGAGGAGGGCGTCCTCCTCCGAGGTCGTGCCGCAGATCTTGACGAACATCGCTGGTCAGGAACGGTAGCGGCGCCCGGTCACGCGCACGCGCTGTGGCACAGCCAGAGCCGCAGGGCGGCGATGGAGACGATCACGAAGCCGGCAGCACCCATCAACAGGAGCGCCGCTCCCCACACGAAGTCGTCACCGGCGGGGACGCCGTCCCACCGCCTCACGCGCCATGCCCCCCGCCCGATGAGGACGGCGCCCCCGACCATGGCGCCGATGGCCGCCAACCACATGACCTGGGCGGCGATGTCCAGGCCGGCGCCGTGGCGGAACCCTTCCGGGTAGCGGCCCGACATGCCGGTCAGGCGGTCGCAACCGGAGGTCCCGACGGCCACGGCCATGATCGCCATCAGGGCGCGCCCCCTCACGTGACGGCGGCGATCAGCCACGAGGCGGTGACGGCCACGGCGACGACCGTCGCCGCGACCGGGCCGGTGCGGGGAGGGGCGGTCACCGCCAGGCCCGCCGTCCGGCGCCGGTACACGTGGGCGGCGAGGGCGGCGCCGTACGGCACGAGCACCGCGGCCACCGCCTTGGGCAGGTTGTCGGAGGCCACCTGTTCCGCTTCGAGGTAGCGGTCGCATCGTTCGCTGCACTCGTCATCGTCGACGACGTAGCGATCCGCCTCCCCCCAGGACACTCCACACGCGGTGAGCAGGAGCAGCGGCAGGAATGCGGCCGCGGCGGTGACGAGGCGAGCCCTACGCGTCGAGGCGGTCGTGGAGGTAGTCGTCGTAGGCCTGGAGGTCGAGCAGGCCGTGGCCCGAGTAGTTGAAGAGGATGACCTTGGGCTGGCCCTCCTCCTTGGCCGCGAGGGCCTCGTCGACGACGGCCCCGATGGCGTGGGACGTCTCGGGGGCGGGGATCGTCCCCTCGGTCCGGGCCCACTGGACGGCGGCCTCGAACACCTTGCCCTGGGGGTAGGCCATGGCCTCCATCCGCCCTTCGCGCACCAGGTTGGAGATGATGGGCGAGTCGCCGTGGTAGCGCAGCCCCCCGGCGTGGATGGGCGGGGGGATGAAGTCGTGGCCGAGCGTGTACATGGCCAGGAGCGGCGTCATCTCGGCCGTGTCGCCGAAGTCGTAGTCGAACCGCCCGCCCGTGAGCGTGGGGCAGGACGAGGGCTCGACGGCGACCAGGCGCACCCCGTCGTCGGGCACGAACGGCAGGGCGATGCCCCCGAGATTGGACCCCCCGCCGCAGCAGCCGATGACCACGTCAGGGTCTTCCTCGCCCGCCTCGGCCAGCTGCGACTTGGCCTCCAGGCCGATCACGGTCTGGTGGAGGAGCACGTGGTTGAGCACCGACCCGAGGGCGTAGTGGGTGTCGGTACGGGTGGCGGCGTCGCGCACGGCGTCGGAGATGGCCAGGCCGAGCGAGCCCGGGTGGTCGGTGTCGTCGAGGGGCGACGGCTCCACCTGCCCGCCCCACGTCTCGATCATCACCCGCCGGTAGGGCTTCTGGTTGTACGACGCCCGCACCATGTACACCTTGCACTCCAGCCCGTAGAGGGCCGAGGCGAAGGCGAGGGCGCTCCCCCACTGGCCGGCGCCGGTCTCGGTGGCCAGCCGGGGCGTCCCTTCCGCCTTGTTGTAGAAGGCCTGGGCCACGGCCGTGTTGGGCTTGTGCGAACCGGCGGGCGAGACCGACTCGTCCTTGTAGTAGATGCGGGCGGGCGTGCCGAGAGCCGACTCGAGCCGGTGGGCGCGGCGCAGCGGCGTCGGCCGCCACAGCTTCAGCACGTCGAGGACCTCGCCGGGGATGTCCACCCACGGCTCGCCCGTGACCTCCTGGCCGATGAGGGCCATCGGGAAGAGGGGGGCGAGGTCGTCGGGCCCGATCGGCTGCTTGGTGGCGGGGTGCAGCGGCGGGTCGAGTGGCGCGGGGAGGTGGGGCACGACGTTGAACCAGGCCTCGGGGATGGTGGTCATCGGTTGGCTCCTCTCAGTTCACGCAGGGCGGCGGACGGGTCCGCCGACGTCACCAGCGATTCGCCGACAAGCACGGCGTCGAACCCGTTCGGCACGTCGGCCCGGCCCCGGATCCCGGACTCGCAGACCTTGACCACGCCGGGGGGGATCCGCTCGCCGAGCCGGTCGGCCAGGCCGCGGTCAACCTCGAACGTGCGCAGGTTGCGCTGGTTGATGCCGACGATGGCGGCGCCGGCGTCGAGGGCCCTCTCAAGTTCGGCCTCGTCGTGCACCTCCACGAGGGCGTCGAGCGCCAGTTCGCGCGAGAGCCCGAGGAACCGGCGCAGCTCGCCGTCGCCCAGGGCGGCCACGATGAGCAACACCGCAGAGGCGCCCATCAGCACCGCGTCGGCGAGGTCCCGAGCGTCGACGGTGAAGTCCTTGCGGAGCACGGGCAGGTCGCACGCTGCCCGGGCTGCCCTGAGGTCGTCGGGTGACCCCCCGAAAAAGCGCCGATCGGTGAGGACCGAGAGAGCCGCGGCGCCGCCCTCGGCATAGGACTTGGCCAGGAGGGCAGGGTCGAGGTCGGGGTTCAGCGCTCCTTTGGACGGCGAGCGCCGCTTGATCTCGGCGATGACCGACAGGCCCGGCGCGGCCAGGGCATCACCGAACACACGCCCCGGACCGAGGCCCAGCACGGCGTCGAGCAGGTTCTCCTCGTCCCGCGGGTCCTCGGCGGCGGCCCGGCGATGGGCGGCGACGATCTCCTCCAGCACTGTCGCACACCCTACGTAGGTTGGCCCCATGAGGCCGGACGAGATCCTCGACGCCCTCGCCGCCACCCAACACGGCGTGGTGGCCCGTGACCAGCTCCTCGCCGCCGGCCTCACCGGGCGCCAGGTCGACCTGCGCCGCCAAGCGGGCCGCCTGGCCCAGCTGCATGCCGGGGTCTACCTCGTGCGCGGCCATCCGCCGGCGCTCGCCGCCCAGCTCACCGCCGCGTGCCTGGCCGCCGGGCCCGGTGCGGTGGCGTCCCACCGGGGCGCGGCGGCGGTGTTGGGCCTCGACGGGATCCCTCCGGCGGTCGAAATCAGCGTGCCAATTGGGTGTGGTTCGCAGCCGGCCGGTGTCATCGTCCATCGTGTCGCAGAGTTGGCGCGCCCAGACGTCATCCGCGCCGGCCCGGCTCCCCATACCGCGGCGGCGCGCACGATCATCGACCTGGCGGGCGTCGTGCCGGTGCCGCTACTCGGCCGCGCCCTCGACGACGCCCTCACCCGCCGGCTCGTGACATGCGCCTACCTCCAGCGGCGCCTCGACTCACTCGGGCGGCAAGGCCGCCACGGGGCCGGCCGGCTGCGCCAGCTTCTCGCCGAGCGTGCCGGCGGGCGGCCACGGCACCAGAGCGAGTTCGAGCGGCGCCTCTTCGCCGTCCTGGCGGCCGCCGGCATGCCCCTTCCCGAGACGCAGTACGAGGTTCCGCTGCCGGACGGCCGCCTTGCCGTCTTGGACTTCGCCTACCCGCGCGCCTTGTTCGGCCTGGAAGCCGACAGCTACGAGCACCATTCCAGCCACGCCGCGTGGGGCAGAGACCACGTCCGCAACCGAGGGTTGATCGCCGTCGGGTGGCGAATCCTGCCCGTCATCTGGGCCGACCTCATGCAGCCGGCGCCCCTGCTCGACGCCGTGTCGCGAGGATTGCGTGCTTTTCCACGTTCAGCGTAGAAAAGCATGCAAACCTCGCGGTCGGTGAGCGACGCGGGGACGATCGTCGTGGTCGAGGACGATCGGAACATCGCCGACCTGGTGGAGTTGTACCTGCGCCAGGAGGGGTTCCGGGTGGTGCAGGCGGAGGACGGGGCCCGCGGCCTGCAGGCGGTGCGCGACCAGCGGCCCCGGCTGGTCGTGCTCGACGTGGGACTGCCGGGCGGCCTCGACGGGCTGGAGGTGTGCCGGCGGCTGCGGGGTGACGCCAACCACGTCCCCATCCTCATGCTGACCGCCCGCGACGGCGAGATCGACCGGGTCCTCGGGCTCGAACTGGGGGCCGACGACTACGTCACCAAGCCGTTCGCACCCCGCGAGCTGGTGGCGAGGGTCAAGGCCATCCTCAGGCGCACAGACGGTCCCAAGGAGCCGGCCGACGTCGTCACCGTGGGCGGCGTCGAGGTCGACCTGGGCCGGCGCGAGGCGAGGGTGGCGGGCCGACCCGTCCCCCTCGCCACCAAGGAGTTCGACCTGCTCCGCTACCTGTCCGAGAACGCCGGCCTCGCCCTCTCCCGCCAGCAGATCCTCGACGCCGTGTGGGGGTACGGGTGGTACGGCGACGAGCGCACGGTCGACGTCCACGTGCGCCAGCTCCGCAAGAAGCTGGGCGAGGCCCTGCCCCTGGCCACCGTCTGGGGCGTCGGTTACCGGCTCGGATGAGAAGGCGCATCACCCTCACCATGGTGGGGGTCGTGGCCGGCGCCCTGGTCGTGGCCACGGTGGGGACGGTGCTGCTGCTCCGCTACCAGTCCCGCCGGGACACGCTCGCCGACCTGCGGCGCCAGGCGACGACCATCGCCACGAGGGTGGAGGACGTGCAGCGCCCCCAGATCCTCACCGCCCTGACCGTCGCGCTACGGCTGGAGGAGCTGCGGCTGGTCTGCTTCGGTCCCGCCTGCCGGCCCGCCCAGCAGGCCCAGGCCCTGCCCCCGGGCGTGGACCGGGCCGACCTCGACGTCGACCGGCTGCGGGCGGGCGGGACGGTGTCCGGGGCGAGCGGCTCGCGGGTCTTCGCCGCGGCCGGGATCCCCCAGGGCAACGGCACCCTCCTCGTCCTCGTCCTGACCAGGCGGGTGGAGACCCGGCTTCCGGGCGGCCCGTGGTTCGTGATCGTCGCCGCCCTCACCCTGACGGTGGCGGCGGCGGTGGCGGCCGACCTCGGGCGGCGCCTGACCGGCCCCCTCCGTGAAGCCACGACCGCCACCGGGCGCATCGCCGCCGGTGACCTGGGCGCCCGGGTCCCCGTCGACCAGGGCGACGGTGAGGAGCTGGCCGCGCT
>Ga0187892_10006268_pt1 | contig 17833 bp, 12 predicted proteins | sample MA1701073metaG_FD_139345 | JGI IMG/M metagenome (GOLD analysis project Ga0187892, IMG submission 139345) | Bio-ooze microbial communities from a basaltic lava cave in the Kipuka Kanohina Cave System on the Island of Hawaii, USA - MA170107-3 metaG ... | reverse complement strand
CCCCAGCTTGTCGAGCGTCCAGCACAGCGCCATGGCGCCATGGCGCGAGACGAGCCCGTAGCTCGGGCGCAGCCCGGTCACGCCCGAGAACGCGCTCGGGGTGAGGATCGAGCCCGAGGTCTCGCTGCCGATCGCGAACGGCACGAGCCCCGCGGCCACCGCCGAGCCGGGGCCGCTCGAGGAGCCGCCGCTCCAGTAGCTCGTGTCCCACGGCGTGAGCCCGGGGCCGGTGAACGAGGCGTCGGCGTGGTTGTAGCCCATGCCCCCGGCCAGTTCGACCATGGCGAGCTTGGCGCACAGCACGGCGCCGGCGTCGCGCAGCTTCCGCACCACGGTGGCGTCGAAGTCGAACACCTGGTCCTTGTAGGGCTCCGCCCCCCACGTCGTGGGCACGCCCTTCGTGGCGAGCAGGTCCTTGACGCCGTACGGGATGCCGTGGAGCGGGCCGCGGGAGCGGCCGCGCCGGATCTCGGCCTCGGCCGTGAGCGCCTCGCGGAGCGCCGAGTCGCGCATCACCGTGACCACGGCGTTCAGCTTCGGTCCCAGCGTCTCGAGCCGGTCGAGGCAGACCTCGGTGAGCTTCACGGGTGAGAGCTTCCGCGAGCGGACGCGCGCCGACAGCTCGCGCACGGGCAGGTAGAGGAGATCGGAGTCGGCCATGCTCACCTCACGCCCGGAACGTGAAGTCGGGCTCGTCGGCGTTCGCGAGCTTCACGGCGCGGAGCCGCTTGCCGGCCCCGAGGTCGCCGTCGAAGTCGGTGACGACGCTCGCCCACTGCGCCTCGGCGAAGCGCTCGGGATAGCGCGAGCGCAGCACCTCGGTGAGGAGTCGCGCCTCACTGCCGCTCCGCGCGGGCGACGCGGCGGGCGCGGGCGTCGTGCCCGGCGGGGTGGGCGCGGGAGCGGCGGGCGGGGGCGCCTGCGCCGCGGCCGCGGACGGGAGCGCGGCGAGCGCCCCCGCGAAGAGCTGCAGGAACCCGCGGCGGCCGAGCGCGCGCGGGGTGGGCGGATCGTTCATCGTGCACCTCCCCTTCGCGGTGGATGCGTTACCGTGGCGGCGGAGCGTAGCTTTTCCGGCTCGCGCACCGCCAGCCCGGCGCGGGAGCGCGCCCCGACCGGCCCCGCGGACCCGGAGACGACCGAAGCGATGCAGCCGAGGAACCCGGACTTCGAGCGCCTCGTGCGCGAGAGCTTCGCGCGCCAGGCCTACATGGCCACGCTCGGTGCCTCGCTCGCGCGCGTGGCGCCGGGCGAGGTGTGGATCGCGCTCCCGGTGCGGAACGGGCTCCTGCAGCAGCACGGTGCCGTGCACGCGGGCGCGCTCGCCTCGGTGCTGGACTCGGCCGGCGGCTACGCCGCGTTCACGCTCATGCCGGAGGGCGCGGGCGTCGTCTCGGTCGAGTTCAAGCTCAACCTGCTCGAGCCCGCGCGCGGCGAGCGCATCGAGGCGCGTGCCCGGGTCGTGCGCGCCGGGCGCACGCTGACGTCGGTGGCCGCCGAGGCGTGGGCCGCGCGCGACGGCGGCGAGCGGCTCGTGGCCACGTTCAGCGGCACCATGATGTGCCTGCTCGGCCGCGGCGTCTCGGGCTGATCAGCGCGCCAGGCCCGCCACCGCGCGGCGCACCGCCCGCTGGAGCTTCGCGGGTATCGGCCGCACGCCGCAGTCCCGGCACGCCGCGCGCACGGCATGTTCCGACGCGAGCGGCGCGAGTCGCTCGCGCATCCGCCGGCGCGCGCAGGCGCGGCGCGCCACAACGTAGGTCCACGTGCTGAGCGAGGATTCACCGCGGAACTTCGGCAGGGAGCGGAGCAGCGCCACGAGCACGTCATGCGCCAGATCGTCGGCGTCGTCGCGGTTGCGGCAGAAGCCGTGAATCCAGCGCCATGCCGGCGCCGCGGCACGCTCGACCAGCTCGCGTGTCGATCGCCGGCCGGGCCGACGCCGGGCCGGCTTCGAATTGCGTGAGTCCCTGTGGCTCAAGCGCTTGAGCTCCGAGCTTCAAGTGATATCGAGCGGCCACGCCAACTCCTTCCTGCGGCCACCGGCGGATGCCATCTGCGGCTGAGGATCCTTTCCGGGTCTCGTGGCTCACACTACTGAAAGGGTCCCGCCGCGTCGGCGGTGCGTCCGCGGGAGAACCGCATGACACTCCACCTCAGCCGCTCGCTCGTACCGCTCGCGCTGCTCGCCGGCTGCGGCCGTGGCGACCGCCGTGAGGGGCACGACGAGGCCGCGGTCTCCGCGCGGGTCCTCGTTCCCGCGTTGCCGCGACCCGGCACGCTCTCGCTGCCCGCGCGCGTCAAGGCCGTCGAGGAGGCCACGCTCACCGCGCGCTCGGTCGGCCGGATCTCAGGCTTCGGCGCGCGCGAGGGCCAGGCGGTGGCCGAGGGCGCGGCGTTCGCGGTCGTGCTCGTGCTCATCTACCTGCTCACGGTGGGCTGGTTCAAGTCGTTCGTCACGCCGCTCGTCATCATGCTCCCGATCCCGCTCTCGCTCGTGGGCATCCTGCCGGCGCACGCGCTCGTGGGCGCGTTCTTCACCGCCACCTCGATGATCGGGTTCATCGCCGGCGCCGGCATCACCGTGCGCAACTCGATCATCCTCGTGGACTTCATCGAGCTGCGGCGGGCGCAGGGCCAGCCGCTGCGCGAGGCGGTGATCGAGGCCGGCGCGGTGCGCTTCCGGCCCATGGTGCTGACCGCGGCCGCGGTGGTGGTGGGCGGCGGCGTCATCCTGTTCGACCCCAGCTTCCAGGGGCTGGCCGTGGCCGGGGCGGTCGCGCCGTCGGAACCGGAAGCCGCACTCTGGGAGCGTCATGATGCGCCCGCAGCGGAGCTGTACCGTCGCGGGGAGGATCGAGACCGGGCCGGCCCCGCGGATCGCGGGACGGCCCATGCAGGAAGGAGGTAGTCCATGAAGATCGAAGCGGGACTCCGGCTGGTCGCCGGGAGCTTCGTCCTGGTGTCCGTCGCGCTCGGCGTGTGGGTGAGCCCCTGGTGGTTCCTGCTCACCGTGTTCGTGTCCCTGAACCTGACCCAGAGCGCGCTCTCGGGATGGTGCCCGATGATGACGTTCCTGCGCCGGGGAGGGATGCGGCCATGAGCTCCGTGCTGACGCTCGCGCTCGTGGTGCTGGCCGGACTCGGGGCGCCAGGCACGGGCCTCGCGGGGGCGAAACCGGCCGCGGCGGCGAGCGCGCCGGCCGTGCGCGAGCGTCCGAGCGCGCCCTCCGCCGACTCGGCCGCGGTGGTGCGGCTGCTGCGCGGAGTGCTCAACGCGTCCTGCCCGCTCCCGGGGGTGGCCACCGGCGGGCAGCCGCGCGAGGCACATCTCAAGTCGCTCGCCGCGGCCGGCTACCGCACCGTGCTCGATCTGCGGACCGCGGAGGAGCCGCGCGGCCTGGACGAGCCACGGGCCGCGCGCGCCGCCGGGCTCGAGCTCGTCTCGCTGCCGGTGACCGCCGCGACGCTCGGCGATCCGACCTACGAGACCTTCCGGCGCGTCATGCGCTCGGCCGGTCCCGGCGGCGTGTTCGTCCACTGCGCGAGTGGCAATCGTGTGGGCGCGGTCATGGTCCCGTGGCTCGTGCTCGACCGCGGCTGGGACCTGGAGCGTGCGGTGGCCGAGGCGAAGCTGGGCGGCATGCGGAACGAGCGCTACGAGGCGATGGCCCGCGACTACGTCCGGCGGCAGCGCGAGCGGCGTTGACGCCGGTGGGGCCGTGCGGCGGCCCGGAACGGACCGGCCGCCCCCGCGGAACGGGAGCGGCCGGCCGAACGGAGGGCGAGCTTCAGATCACCGATAGAGCTTCTTGAGCTGGCCCCAGCTCCGCGACATCACGTTCGTGGGCGGCTGCGCGATGCCGATCTGGTAGCCCGGGTTCGCGGGGCCCGCGGCGAACGTGTAGAAGCCGGGCACGCCGCCGCCGATCGTGGCGGCATCGATGTACATGTCGCCGAAGCTGGACCCGATCGTCGGCGGATCGAGCGAGGCGATGCCCAGGCGGCTCGCCGTCCCCGTCTTCGACAGCACCGTCTGCAGGACGACGATGTCGGGGTTCGGGAGGTTGATCGCGAGTCCGTCCAGGCCCGTGACCGTGATGATCGAGAAGAAGCCCTGGGGCAGGCCGCCGGGTCCGAAGTTGATGCTGGTCGTGTAGCCACCCAGGAACGCGGACGAGACCGTGTCGTAGAACTCGAGCTGGCAGTTGGCCGTGAGCAGGGTCCCCAGGCTCGAGCCCGAGTTGAAGATCGTGAACAGGTGGGTCGAGAGGAGCCCGCTGCCGGTGAGCAGGAGCTGGTCGCCCCAGTACGCCGTGAGGTCGGTGGAGGAGACCGCGAAGTTCGGTGCGGACGTCGTGTTGTCGTAGATCGTGGTGACCGCGTTCGTCGCCGAGCGGCCCTGGTCCTGCTTCGCGACCAGGTTCGGCGTGCCGTCCAGCATGCCGTGGAAGCCCGTGATGCCCTCGGACTCCGACAGCGTCTGCGCCGAGGCGGGGAGTGCCAGGGCGAGCAGGAGCGAGGCGAGGAGCAGGAGACGCCTGGTGACCATGTGCATGGGGACCCCCTGGACGGATGTGCGACGTGGATCCTTCGATCGGCGGCGCCACTTCGTACGTCCGAGCGCGGCGCGTGAGCGGGTTGTCTCGACTGGAGCGGACGGCTGGGGCGCTGGCTCGGCGCGGCGGCCCTCGCCGGCGTCCGGCGCCGGTCGGGGCCCCGATCTGAGGTCCGGGGGAGTCCATCCTCGGGCAGCATCGCCGCGGTCCCTGCGGCTGGAACCCGTATTCAAACCCCGGCCGGACGGGCGGGTCAACGATTTTCGAACGCGAGGGACCCCCGGGGCCCGGAATCTTCGGGGCCCCCGTCCGCGCTCGTCCGCCCGTCGGGTTCAGCCACACTGAACACGCCCGTCCTCCCCCGACCCGTTGTAGGCTGCCGGCTCCTTCCGCTCCATCTCCACCCACACCGAGGCCGCCCCATGCGTCCGGACGCACGCCTTCTGCCGCTTGCACTTGTGCTCTCGCTCGCGCTCCCGCTCTCCTCCGCCGCCGACCCCTTCCACGGCCCCGGGCCGGAGCACCCGGCGGCCGTGGCAGCCGCCCCGCCGGGAGCCACCCCGGGCGCCCAGGCGCCCGCCGCGCCCCCCGCCAAGGGCTGGAACGTGGAGGAGGCTCGAGGCGACACGAGCCTGGCCCGGCTCGACACGCGCGCGGGCACCTGGATGTCGGTGGACGTGAGCCCGGACGGGAGGCGGATCGTGTTCGACCTCCTGGGCGACCTCTACCTGCTCCCCATCGCGGGCGGCGAGGCGCGCGCGCTCACGAGCGGCGCGGCGTGGGACGAGCAGCCGCGCTGGAGCCCGGACGGCCGCCGCATCGCGTTCACGAGCGACCGCGCCGGCGGCGACAACGTCTGGGTCGTGAACGCCGACGGCTCGAAGCCGCGGCAGGTGAGCCACGAGAGCTTCCGGCTCCTGAACAGCCCGGCGTGGACGCCCGACGGCCGCTTCATCGCGGCGCGCAAACACTTCACCTCCACCCGCTCGGCGGGCGCGGGCGAGATCTGGCTCTACCACGCCGACGGGAGCGCCGGCGAAGGCGTGCAGATGACCAAGCGCCGCACCGAGCAGAAGGACGAGGGCGAACCCGCGTTCTCCCCCGACGGCCGCTACCTCTACTGGAGCATGGACGCCACGCCGGGGCCGGTCTTCGAGTATAACAAGGACGGCAACGGCCAGATCTACACGATCCAGCGTCTCGACCGCGAGAGCGGCGAGGTGACGACGCTCGTGGGCGGCCCCGGCGGCGCCTGCCGTCCCACGCCCTCGCCCGACGGCCGCTGGCTCGCGTACGTGAAGCGCATCCGGTTCCGGAGCGTGCTGCACGTGATGGACCTGGCGAGCGGCGCCGAGCACCCGCTGCACGCCGGGCTCGAGCGCGACCTCCAGGAGATCTGGGCCATCCACGGCGTCTACCCCGGGATCGCGTGGACGCCGGACTCGCGCGCGCTCGTGTTCTGGGCGAAGGGCGGTCTCCACCGGCTGGACGTGAGCACGAAGCAGGTGCGCGACGTCCCGTTCCACGTGACCGGCACCCGCCGCGTGCAGGAGGCGCTCCGCTTCCCGGTGACGGTCGCGCCCGACTCCGCGTCGGCGCGCATGCTGCGCTGGGTGAGTGTGTCGCCGCAGGGCGACCGCGTCGTCTACTCGGCGCTCGGCCACCTGTGGGTGCGCGCGCTCCCGAACGGCGCACCGCGCCGGCTCACGCGCCAGACCTCGCACTGGGAGTCCCACCCGTCGTGGTCGCGCGACGGCCGCCAGATCGCGTACGTGACCTGGAACGACAGCACGCTCGGCACCGTGCGCGTGGCGGGCGCGGGCGGCGGCGAGGGCCGGGTGGTGAGCACGCGCCCCGGGCACTACGTCGAGCCCGCGCTCTCGCCCGACGGCGCGTACGTCGTGTGGCGTGCCATCACAGGCGGCTACCTGTTCTCGCCCACATGGTCGCGCGAGCCGGGCATCTACTGCGCGGCCGTCCGGGGCGGCGAGGCCCGGCGCATCTCCAAGAAGGGCTACGCCCGCATGTTCGGTGCCGCCGCCGACCGCGTCTACCTCACCGACGTCTCGGGCGCCGACGGCGACGAGCGCAGCGTCTTCAGCGTGGACCTCATGGGCCGCGACGAGCGCACGCACCTCAAGGGCGTGTACTTCACCGAGGCGCGGCTCTCGCCCGACGAGCGCTGGATCGCGTTCCGCGAGAGGTACAAGGTGTGGGTGGCGCCCGCGGTGCGCGCCGGCCGCGCCGTGGACTTCGGGGCCTCCATGCGCGATCTCCCCATGAAGCTCGTGGCTCAGGACGCCGGCGACTGGCTCGGCTGGTCGGGCGACTCGCGCACGCTCCACTGGGCGCTCGGCGACACGCTCTACTCGCAGGAGCTTCGCGAGTTGTTCACGTTCGCGCCCGGCGCGCCGGACTCGCTCCCGGGCACGCCCGCCCGCCGCCGCGGCATCGGCTTCCGCTTCGCCGCCGACAAGCCCGCGGGCACGATCGCGCTCACCGGCGCCCGCCTCGTGACCATGCGCGGCGACGAGATCGTCGCCGACGGCACGATCGTCGTGACCGGCAACCGCATCGCCGCCGTGGGCCCGCGCGCCGAGGTGCGCGTGCCGCGCGGGGCGCAGGTCGTGGACGTGAGCGGTAAGACCATCGTCCCCGGCCTCGTGGACGCCCACTGGCACGGCGGCATGGGCAACGAGCAGTTGATCCCGCAGCGCTCGTGGGTGAACCACGCCTCGCTCGCCTTCGGCGTGACCACGATCCACGATCCGTCCAACGACTCGCACGAGATCTTCACCCAGTCCGAGATGCAGCGCGCCGGCCTCGTCACCGCGCCGCGCATCTTCTCCACCGGCACGATCCTCTACGGCGCCAAGGGCGACTTCCGCGCCGACGTGGACAGCCTGGGCGACGCGCTCATGCACCTGCGCCGCATGCGCGCCTACGGCGCCCACAGCGTCAAGAGCTACAACCAGCCGCGGCGCGACCAGCGCCAGATGGTGCTCGAGGCCGCGCGCCGCACCGGCATGAACGTGGTGCCCGAGGGCGGCGCGCTGTTCCCGCACAACATGACCATGGTCGTGGACGGCCACACCGGCATCGAGCACGCGCTGCCGATCGCCCGCGTCTACGACGACGTGGTGCAGCTCTGGAGCCAGACGAGGACGTTCTACACGCCCACGTTCAACGTGGCCTACGGCGGCCTGGACGGCGAGCACCACTGGTACGCGAAGACGAAGGTGTGGGAGAACGAGCGCCTGCGCCGGTTCGTCCCGCGCCGCACGTTGGACGCGCGCTCGCGGCGGCCGCAGACGGCGCCGGACGAGGAGTGGAACCACATCGCCGTGGCCGAGGAGGCGACGAAGCTCTACCGCGCCGGCGTGGGCGTGCAGATCGGCGCACACGGCCAGCGCGAGGGGCTCGGCGCCCACTGGGAGATCTGGAGCCTGGTGCAGGGCGGCATGACGCCGCACGAAGCACTCCGCTGCGCCACGCTCGGCGGCGCGCGCTACCTGGGCTACGACCGCGACCTGGGCTCGCTCGAGCCCGGCAAGCTCGCCGACCTGCTCGTGCTCGACAGGGACCCGCTCGCCGACATCCGCGACTCGGAGAGCGTGTCGCGCGTGATGCTCAACGGGCGGCTCTACGACGACGCCACGCTCGACGAGATCGCGCCACGGAAGCGCCCGCGTGGCGGCTTCTGGTGGGAGCGACAGCAGCGGGAGGAGCAGGCGATCCTGCGCTGACGCGGGCGGGCGGGGGTTCGTTCGGGTCGGAAGTCGCATCGCGCCAACCGCTTGACGTCCGTCCCGGCGCTCGCTCCCGGGTCAAGCCGGACGGCCTGTCTGCCGATGAAACGGGGGTATCGCCGCGTCCTCCGGCGCGGCCCGACCCCCGTCCCCGGCAGGCGCTCCGTGGCCCCGTCCCAGCCCCCCGCTCGACAGCCCCTCGTCGCCCCTCCGGCGCGACGCGCCGTCCACCTGCTGATCGCGCTCGCCGGCTGGGCGCTGTTCGTGTGGTGGTGGTGGCTCGTGGTCCGCCGCGTGAGCCAGGCCGAGATCCAGTTCACGCTCGTCTTCATCGGCGTCTCGCTGCTCGTGATCGTGGGCCTCACCGCGCTGTGGGCGTTCCACAACCGCGCCCTGTTCCGGCGCAGGGGCGCGCGCACGAACGTGAGGGCCGTGCCCGAGGACTTCAGCCGCGACACGCTCGGACGCCCGGTGGGGCTGCCCCCGGTGCCGGAGGAGTGCCTCGCCGCGAGCGTCATCGTCGTGCGCATCGAGGACGGCCGGAAGGTCTACCGCCCCACGGTCATCCCGAACCCCGGCCGGGGCGTGGACGAGCGGAAGGTCGGCGCGTGAAGGCCGCGATCATCGAGTTCATGAACGCGGTCCAGGCGCACCCGGCGTACTGGTGGTCGCTGATCTTCTTCGCCGCCTACCCGGTGCTGAGCGCCATCACCTGGGTGACCACCGGGATCCACTTCTACCTGCGCCGCGAGCGCGGCCAGGAGGCGCTCGACTCGCCACCCCCGCTCGAGCGCTACCCGAAGGTCTCGGTCCTGATCCCGGCCTACTGCGAGGCGAAGGTCATCGCCGAGACGCTCGAGGCGGCGATCGCCATCGACTACCCCGACTTCGAGGTCGTGGTGGTGGACGACGCGAGCAGCGACCGCACCCGCGACATCGTCGCGCCGTACGCGGCGCGGGGGCAGGTGCGGCTCGTCGTCAAGGAGCGCAACGAGGGCAAGGCCATGGCCATGAACGACGCGCTCCCGTGCCTGAACGGCGAGATCGTGCTGGTCATGGATGCGGACGCCTGCCCCGACCCGCAGATCCTGCGCTGGATGGTGCCGCACTTCGCCTCGGCCCGCGTCGCGGGCGTGACCGGCAATCCGCGCGTCCACAACCGCACCACGTTCCTCGCGCAGCTCCAGGTGGTGGAGTTCACGTCCATCGTGAGCCTGCTGCGGCGCGCCCAGCGGATCTGGGGCCGCATCCTGACCATGTCCGGCGTGGTCGGGGCGTTCCGGCGCTCGGCGCTCGTGGACGTGGGGCGTTACAGCCCGGAGATGGCCACCGAGGACATCGACATGACGTGGAAGCTCCAGGGCGCCCTCTACGACGTGCGCTACGAGCCGCGCGCGATCGTGTGGATGAAGGTGCCCGACACGCTCGGAGGGCTCATCCAGCAGCGTCGGCGCTGGGCGCTCGGGCTCGCCCAGGTGCTGCGCCGGCACGCCGGGATGCTCCGGAGCTGGAAGACGCGGCGGATGTGGCCCGTGTACTACGAGGCGGTGCTGTCGGTGCTGTGGGCCTACTGCTTCGTGGTGCTGACGTCGCTGTGGATCGTCTCGTATTCGGTGGGCATCCCGCCCGTGGGCGCCTCGCCGATCCCGAACTGGTGGGGCATGACGATCGGCACGCTGTGCCTGACGCAGCTCCTGACCGGCGTGCTGCTGGACGCGCGCTACGACCGGAGCGTCATCCGCTCGTACCCGGTCGCGGTGAGCTACCCGATCGTCTACTGGATGCTGATGAGCCTCATCACCGTGATCGCCACCCCCGCGGGCCTCGCCCGCCGGGCGGTGCGCGGGGACGTGAGCCAATGGAAGACCGAGCGCTGACCGCTCGCCGGCCCGCACGGCACGGCGCGGGCGCGGCGCGGCTCCTCGCGCTGGCGCTCGCGGCCGCGTGCGCGCTGGCGCTCCTGCCGGCCGCCGAGGCGGCGAGTGGCAAGCGGCCCGCGCGGCGGGCGGCGCGCGGCGGGGCGCAGGCGGAGCCGGCCGCCGCGGCGCGCGTCGCGTCGCCGGCCCGCGACCCGTGGCGGCTGGCGCGCGACCTGGCCGACCGCGGCCAGCCGGATTCCGCGCTGACGCTGCTTCGCGGTGAGATCGAGCGCGAGCCGCGCTCGTTCGGGCTCCGCTGGCTCGAGGCCGGCGTGACCGGTGAGGCCGGGCGGCATGCCGAGGCCGTGGCCCTGTATGAGCGGCTCGCCGCCGAGTTCCCCGAGCGCGCGGACGAGCTGCTGGCCGACCTCGCCCGCGAGCGGATGCGCGCCGGCGACGCCCGCGGCGCGGGCCGCGACCTCGAGCGCTGGCTCGCCGCGCATCCGGACGACCGCGAGGCGCGCCGCCGGCTGGCGGCGGCCCTGATCGAGGCCGACAGTCTGCGCGGCGCGCTCGCCGCCTACGACGCGCAGCTCGCGCGCGAGCCCGACGACACGGAGTCGGCGCTCGACCGCGCCCGGATCCTGGGCTGGATGGGCCGCCACGGCGCGGCCATCGCCGCCTACCGGGCCGTGCTCGGGCGCGAGCCGGGCTCGACCGAGGCGGAGCTGGGGCTCGCGCGCAACGAGAGCTGGAGCGGCCGCAATCGCCGCGCGGCGCGGCGTCTGGAGTCGCTCACCGAGCGGGACGAGGCGAACGCCGGGGCGTGGAAGGCGCTGGCGTTCGCGCGCTGGTGGGACGACGACCCCGAGGGCGCCCGGACCGCGCTCGCCCGCCACCGCGCGCTCGAGCCCGACGACCGCGAGGCGCGCGAGCTGGCCACGCAGATCGCGCGCGAGCACGGCTCGACCCTCGAGCTCACGCACGGCCGCAGCAACGACAGCGACGGGCTCAACGTGTCCGACCCCACGCTCGAGCTTTCGTGGCCGCTCGCCCCGCGCACCGGCGCGAGCCTCGCGTGGAGCCAGGTGATCGCCGGGGACGCCGGCGGCACGAACCGGGCGATGCTGTGGTCCGCGGGCGTCCGGACGCGCTGGAGCCCGGTGTGGAGCACGACCGCGCGCGGCGCTGTGACATCGTGGGACAGCGCCGCTGGCGCGCGGCTCGGCGGCGAGCTGGGCGTCGTGGCCCGGCCGCTGGACATCGTGCGCCTGGAGCTGGCCGTCGCGCGCGAGCCGCTCACGACGCGCCTCGCGCTCGGCGAGACCGTCACGCTCCTCGGCTGGACGCTCGCCGCCGACCTCGCGCTCTCGTCGCGCGTCTCGCTGCACGCCGACGGTCGCGCCGGCTCCTACAGCGACGGGAACCGCGCCGAGCGAACGTCGCTCTCCGCCACGTGGCGGGCGTACGGGTCGCGGGCGTGGGAGGCCTCGCTGTTCACGGCGCTCGATCAGTTGAACGTCCACGAGGACCTGGACCACGGCTACTACGACCCCGACTTCTACCGCGAGTGGGGCCCCGGCGTGGAGCTGGAGCACCGCATCGGGGCGCGCTGGCGGCTCACCGCGCGCGGGCGCACCGGCTGGCAGCGCGAGAAGGGCGCGACGGCGGAGCCCTTCTACGGCGTGAGCGGCGGCGTGCGCTGGCAGCCGGACGCCGACTGGACGGTGCGGGCCGACGGCGGCGGCGGCGATTCGAATCTCCAGGGCGAGTCCGGCTACCGCCGCTCGTGGTGGCGCCTCTCGGCGGCGAGGAGCTTCTGATGCGGCACACGGGTCGCATGGGGCCGCTGATCGCCGCGCTCGGCTGCGCGGCGGCCGTGGCGCTGCTGGCGATGGTGGCGGAGCGCCACGAGTCGCGCGCCGCCTCCACCACGCGGGCGGCTTCCGCGGAGCGGGACATCACGAGCGAGGCGCCGGTCGTCGCCGAGCGGCCCGCGCCCGGACCGCGCGCCTCGTTCCCCACGATCGCCATCCTCGCCTACCACGACGTCGTCCCCGGCCCGGACGCGAGCCCGCTCACGGTGAGCCCCGAGTTCCTGCGCGCGCAGGTCCGCGCCTGCCGTGCGCAGGGCTGGACGTTCCTCGGGCTCTCGGACCTGCTCGCCCACCGCGAGCATCCCGAGCGGCTGCCGGGCCGCGTGCTGGTGCTCACGTTCGACGACGGCTACGCGAGCGCGCTCGAGCACGCGCTCCCCATCCTGCGCGCCGAGGGCGTGCCCGCCACGTTCGCGCCGGTCACCTCGTTCGTGGGCTCGAGCCGCGCCGGCATGCCGGCGTTCCTCGGCTGGGAGGGCCTTCGCCGGCTCGCGCGGAGCCCCGGGATGGAGATCGCGAGCCACACGCACGCGCTCCACCAGTACGAGCCTGCCGACCCGCACGGCGGCACTGGCCCCGCGCTCGGCACGCGGCGCTGGCTCGCCGAACCGGCGCGCTACGAGGACCGCGAGGAGTATCGGGCACGGATCGGCGCCGACCTCGCCGGATCGCGGCGCGTGCTCGCCGAGCGGCTCGGCCGCGCGCCGCAGGTGGCGGTGTGGCCCTACGGGGTCCGCAACGAGATGGCGCGCGCGCAGGCGCGCGCCGCCGGCTTCGTCGCCTCGCTCGCGCTCGGACAACGGACCGTGACCGCGGACGATCTGCGGCAGGGCTGCCTGCCGCGCTTCCTCGTTCACCGGGGCCTCGACTTCGCCAACGGCTCGCAGGCCTGGCTCCTCGACGTGCACCCCCCGGTGCGCGCCGCCGAGGTGGACCTGGACGCGCTCTGGGACGGCGACGAGTCGCGCTTCCGGGCGCGCCTCGAGGACGCTGTGGCGCGGCTGCGGGCGCTCGGGGCCACGCACGCGATCCTGCCCGTGTGCGCCGATCCGCGGCGCGACGGGCGGCTGCTCCGGAGCTACGTGATGAATCACCAGCTCCCGGTGCTGGCGGAGAGCTGGACCTTGGCGGCGAACGCGTTGCGCGCCGCCGGGCTCAAGGTGTGGGCGCAGGTGCCGAGCCTCGCGCTCACCTGGGCCTGGGAGCGGAACCCGTCCTGGCGCGTGGGCACGAGCCGCTGGCGCGCCGGCACGCCGCGCTGGAGCACGAAGCTCTCGCCCGAGCTCGCCGAGGTCCGGGGCGCCGCCGCGGACTTCGTCACCGATCTCGCCGTCCATCTGCCGCTCGACGGCATGCTGTTCGACGATGACGCCACGCTCGAGGCGGGCGAGCGCCTGGCGGGCGGCGCGCGTGACCCGGCCGAGAAGGCCGAGGCGATCCGCGGCCTGCTCGAGGAGTGCAAGCGCGCGGTGCGCGCGTGGCGCCCCGAGTGCCGCTTCGGGCGCGCGGTGCCGCTCGCCGTGGCCGGCCGCCCGGGCGTGAGCCCCGGGCACGCCGTGGACCTGGACGAGTGCCTCCGGCGCGACGACCTCGTGTTCCTGCGCGTGCCCCCGCCCGCGCCGGGCGCGCCGGCGGCGGTGCTGGCCGGCGGGCTCGAGCGCACGGCGCGGCGCGCGGTCGATCGCTGGCGCGCCTCGGGCCGCCCGGGCGAGCCGCCCATCGTGACGATGCTCCCGGCGCGCGACGCGCACGGCCGGCGCTGGCTCGACGCCGAGCGCCAGCTCGCCCTGGCGCGCGCCGTCCGCCGCGCGGGCCTCGCGCACGTCGGCACGCGGCCGGTGGCCGCCACGGGCGAGCTGCCGATCGGCCTCCTCGACGTGCGCCCGGGCGATCCGGCGGTGCGCGCGGCCGGCCGCCGCTGACGGAGCCGCCCGGCCCCGGGAAGGGCCGGGCCGCGCTCGTGACTCCGGATCAGCGCGCGAGCAGGTTCCGGATCACCGTCTGGAGGATGCCGCCGTTCCTGTAGTAGTCCACGTCCACCGGCGTGTCGAGCCGGGCGATGGCGTCGAACTCGAGCACCGAGCCGTCCTCGCGCGTGGCCCGCACCTTCACCTTCTGGCGGGGGGAGAGCTCCGCGGCGAGCCCGCCGATGTCGAACGTCTCACGCCCGGTGAGCCCCAGCGACTCGGCCGTCCGGCCCGGCTCGTAGGCGAGCGGCAGCACGCCCATGCCCACGAGGTTGCTGCGGTGGATGCGCTCGAAGCTCTCCGCGAGCACCGCGCGGATGCCCAGCATGAGCGTGCCCTTCGCGGCCCAGTCGCGCGAGCTGCCGGTGCCGTACTCCTTGCCCGCCAGCACCACGAGCGGCGTGCCCGCCTCTCGGTAGCGCGCGCTCGCGTCGTGCACCGGGAGCTGCTCGCCGCTCGGGAAGTGGACCGTGACGTTCCCCTCGCTCCCCGGCACGAGCAGGTTCTTCAACCGGATGTTCGCGAACGTGCCGCGCACCATGACCTGGTCGTGGCCGCGCCGCGAGCCGTAGCTGTTGAAGTCCTTCTTCTCGACGCCGCGCCCGCGGAGCCAGGCGCCCGCCGGGCTCGCGAGCGCGATGTCGCCGGCCGGCGAGATGTGATCCGTGGTCACCGAGTCGCCCACCATGACGAGACAGCGCGCGCCGCGGATGTCGCGCACGGGCTCGGGCTCCATGGTGAGCCCCTGGAAGAACGGCGGCTCGTGGATGTAGGTGCTCGAGGGGTCCCAGCGGTAGCGCTCGCCGCCGGCCACGGGGATGTCGTTCCAGCGCGGGTTGCCGTCGAACACGTTGGCGTAGTTCGTGGCGAACATCGCGGGCTTGAGGCTCGCCGCGACCGTGTCGGCGATCTCCCGCTGCGTCGGCCACACGTCGCGCAGGAACACGGGTTTCCCGTCCGCGCCCTCGCCGAGCGGTTCCTTCTCGAAGTCCACGTCCACGCGGCCCGCGAGCGCGTACGCCACGACGAGCGGCGGCGAGGCGAGGTAGTTCGCGCGCGTGAGCGGGTTCACGCGGCCCTCGAAGTTGCGGTTCCCGGAGAGCACGGCCGCGGCGACGAGCCTGCCTTCGTCCACGGCCTTCGCCACCGCCTCCGGCAGCGGACCGGAGTTGCCGATGCAGTTGTGGACCGCGATGGTTCCGGCGACGAACGCGTGCGGGCCGCTCACGGCGAGATCGAAGACCTCGCGCCTGCCGGCCGGGCGCCGGTCCACGACCTGGAGTCCGATCGTCGGGAGCGCGAGCGACTCCTTTTCGATGCAATAGCGCTTGTCGGTGCTCTCGCCTCGCGGCTCGAGCGCCGCGAACCAGTCCCGGGCGCCGATCTGGCGGAAGAGCTCGACCGGCGAGGGGAACCCGCAGGCGTCTCGATGTAGGGCCTGGAACCGGCGGGCACTCGCCCGGGGAAGTCGAGAGAAGCGGTCGTGCCCCTTCAGCAGCGAGTAGTGCGGGAAGATCGCCGGCTCGCGCTCGAGCAGCGCGGTCGCGGCGGCCTTGCGCACCCTGGAGAAGCTCCACTCGCGTCGATCCAGATGCACGGACTCGATGCGCTCGCTCATCCACAACCGCTGCTCGTGCACACGGCCCACCGTCCGCCAGTAGACCGCCGCGGCCGTGGCGCGCAGGGACTTGTCCACGCAGTAACGGTAGCCGACGCGCTCGACGAACGAGAGGCCGTCGGGGAGCTGGAGTCGGACCTCCACGCGAGGCGCTCCATCGCGGGCAGCCGGATACGTGCTGGCGGCACGCCGCGTCGCATACTCGTAAGTCTTGTAACCGAGTGTCTTTACCCCGCAGCGTTCAAGCAGACTCGCGAGGTCGCTCATGTGCGCTTTCAGCCACGGGACGTGCTCTTCGAGCGCGGTCTGCGAGTAGGCCGGCGCGTGGAGGCAGGCGGCGTCCTCGCGCTCGCCTGCACGCCCGAGCGTCGGAGCCCACCCGTCCGCTCCGAAGACGCCGCCCAGGTACTCCCGGACGACGGCCACCGGGCAGCGCGCATCCTGGACGAACGCCGGCAGCGTCGCCGGCTGATGGATGCGCTGGCCCACGCGCACGCCCTCCAGTTCGCGGATCGCCGTGGTCAGCTCCCTCGGGAGCGCGATGCTCCACTTGCGATCGTCGTACCGCGTTCCCGCCGGGCGCTTGCCCGTCACGCGCTCGATGTCGTCGAGCACCGCCTCGCGGTCGAGCGCCTGGCCGACGTTCATGCGGCCCTGCCCGTTCACGCTGATCGAGCCGTCGCTCGAGAGGTGCCCGAGCAACCGCGCGAAGGCGAGCGTGCGCGAGCGCTCGGTCGCGCCCGCCAGGCTGAAGCGGAACGCGCCCACGTCGAGCGTCCATCCCGCCTCGTCGGCGCCGATCACGTCGAGTGGCGCCTCGAGGCCGACCACGACGCGGTCGCGACCCGGCTCCAGAGCGTCGGCGCGGACCCAGCGCCCGTCCGTGGTGAGGATCTCGTGGTCCGGCGTGCACACCAGGCTGCGTCCATCCTGGAGGACGAGCGAGACGCACTCGCGCTCGCCCCGCACCATCCGTTCCGACTGGCGGGCGCGGACCAGCGTCCGCTCGTCCGTCGGGCTCCAGAGCGGAGCGCCGCCCGCGATCGGCATCTCCTCGATCGGTCGAGCCGTGCCGTCGGAGAGGAGCACGGGCGTTCCCGCCGCGATGCACGTGGTGCAGCCGTAGCCGACGACGTCGAACCCCAGCGTCTCGAGGTCGGTGAGCGTCCCCGACGTGCGCAGGTAATCGGTCACGTCCTTGGAGCCGGGCGCCATGCTGGGCTTGACGTAGGGCTTCACCTGCAGGCCCTTCGCGACCGCCTTCCGCGCCAGCAGCCCGGCGCCCACCATCACGGTGGGGTTCGACGTGTTCGTGCACGAGGTGATGGCGGCGATCACCACGGCGCCGTGGCCGAGCGGCTCGGCGCCACCGTTGCTGCCGACGGTCGCGGTGCGATCGAGATCGCTCTCGGCCAAGCCGTAGCCCCGCTCCTTGACCGGCGCCGTGAGGCTGCTCCGAAAGCTCGACTTCATCTCGCGCAGCGGCACGCGGTCCTGCGGCCGCTTGGGTCCGGCGAGGCTCGCCTCGACCGCGCCCAGGTCCAGCTCGAGCGTGTCGCTGAACTCCGGGCTCGGCGCGTCGTCGGTGCGGAACAGGCCCTGCGCCTTGCAGTAGGCCTCGGTGAGCCGCGCTGCCTCGGCGCGGTTCGTGCGCTCGAGGTATCGGAGCGTCTCCTGGTCCACCGGGAAGAACGCGATCGTGGCGCCGAACTCGGGCGACATGTTCGCGATGGTGGCGCGGTCCGGGAGCGACATGGCCGAGAGCCCGGCGCCGTGGAACTCGACGAACTTGTCCACCACGCCGCGCTTGCGGAGCATCTGCGTCACCGTGAGCACCAGGTCCGTGGCGGTGACGCCGTCGCGGAGCCGCCCGGTGAGCTTGAAGCCCACCACCTGCGGCGTCAGCAGGTAGAGCGGCTGGCCGAGCATCACGGCTTCGGCCTCGATGCCGCCCACGCCCCAGCCCACGACCCCCAGACCGTTGATCATCGTCGTGTGAGAATCCGTGCCCACGAGCGTGTCCGGGTAGGCGACCGTGTCGTCGCCCTCGCGCGACGTGAGCGTCACGCCCGCCAGGTACTCGAGGTTCACCTGGTGGACGATACCCGTGGCCGGCGGCACGACCCGGAAGTTCGAGAACGCCTTCTGGCCCCAGCGCAGGAACTCGTAGCGCTCGCGGTTGCGCGTGAACTCGATCTCGGCGTT
>Ga0187892_10006267_pt1 | contig 17834 bp, 18 predicted proteins | sample MA1701073metaG_FD_139345 | JGI IMG/M metagenome (GOLD analysis project Ga0187892, IMG submission 139345) | Bio-ooze microbial communities from a basaltic lava cave in the Kipuka Kanohina Cave System on the Island of Hawaii, USA - MA170107-3 metaG ... | reverse complement strand
TCACCACCGGCAGTCCCGGCGCCACCTCGGGAAGGCGCCGCACCAACTCCAGGCTGTCCTCCCCCGCCACGCGGATGTCGGTCACCAGCACGTCGTAGGCGCCGGTCCCGATGCGGCCCAGCGTCTCCGCTCCGTCCGCCGCCGTGTCGCAGCGGAACCCCTCGCGCCGGAGCAGCTCGGCCGTGGACCGGCGGAAGGTCTCCTCGTCGTCGGCCAGGAGGACCGTCCCCGCGTCAGGCAATCCGCCTCCTCGAAGCGAAAAGGGGTCGGGACCCCCGGAGGGTCCTGACCCCTTTGATCCTGGTTCCTCGTCGCGCCATCGATGGTCTGCAACCCACCCCGGAAGCGGGTCGGGATGTTACCAGAAACCGAAGAGATCGGGCTCAGCGCGCGCGCTCGCGCGGGAGGGCCGGCGGGCGCGGGGCCGCGACCGGTCCGGCCCAGCCGAACGTGACCAGCAGATCCTCGACCCCCTGGGCGTCGGCCTGGACCTCGGTGAGGAGCGAGCTCCAGTCCTCGCCGGACGGGAGGCGCGCGAGCGCCTGCGCCGGGAGCGACCCGGCCTCGGGCATCGGGACCGCCTCCTCCTCGCCGTCGCCGGCCAGCACCTCGGCCAGCGCCACGATCTGGAGCAGCGAGGAATGCGGCGGGTCGGAGCCGGGGTCGTGGACGTGACGCACCACGGCACGGATCGAGTCGGGGAGCTTCCACGACTCGCAGAGGAGCGCGCCCGCCTCGCCATGGTGGAGTCCGAGCAGCTCGAGCTCGGTCCGGATGCGCTCCGGCCCGCCCGGGACCATCGCCTGCACGGCGCCGTACTCCTGCGGGCACGCGAGCCCCAGCGTCACCATCCCGATGTCGTGGAGCAGCGCCGCCACGTACGCCTCTCCGAGCCCGCCGTCCTGGACGTGGCGCCCGAGGCGGCGCGTCGCCATTGCGGCGCGGAGCGAGTGGCGCCAGAAGCGCATCGGGTCCACGGGACCGCGGGCCGCCTGCCGGAACACTCCGACGAAGCCCGAGGTGAAGGCCAGCTCCCAGAGGCTGTGGAAGCCCAGGAGGGCGACTGCCTGGGGGATCGTCGCGACCTTGCCCGAGAATCCATAGAAGGCCGAGTTCGCCAGAGCGAGCAGGCGGGTCGTGAGGCCGGGATCAGCCGCCAGGCACTCCGCCGCCTCCACCGCGCCGGAGCCGGGGTCGTTCAGCACCTGCTGCAGGCGGGAGACGGCGCCCGGGAGCGACGGCAGCTCCGAGATCGCCTCCCCCAGTCGGGCGGTCGTCTCTTCGCGGCTCAGGCGGGTCATGACGGACCTCCGGCGGCCTTCTCCAGCGCTTCGAGCACCTTCTCCGCGGCCAGGATCCCCACGACCGCACCGTCGGCGTCGGTCACGGGGAGAGCGCGGAGCCCGGCGGCGCGGAGCCGCGGCGCGACCGCGAGCATGCTCTCGTCGGCGCGGATCGCCGGCAGCTCGCGGGCGAGGAGGCCGCCTCCCACCCGGATGCGGAGCGTCCGGCGGTCCCGCTCGTCCTCCAGGCGGGTCCCGAGGAAGACGCTCCGCGCGGAGCGCAGGTCGCGCTCCGAGATGATCCCGAGGAACGATCCCTGGCGGGCCACGGGGAGGTCGCGGAGCCGGCGCTGGTCCATGGCCGCCAGGGCCTCCTCGACGGTGGCTTCGGGGGAGAGCGCCGCCTCGAGCGGGACCATCCAGCGTGAGGCGTGGAACTCCGCGGTATCGACCGTGGACCGGCCGAGGAGCGCGGAGGCCGAGCCGAGCGGGAGGAGCGGAGCGTCCGCGAGGCCCGCGGGGAGCGCCAGCGCCCAGGGCCCTTCCCCGAGGGGCTCGAGCGCCATCGTGGCGAAGAAGAAGAGCGCCTCCCCTTCGGGGAAGGCCTCAACGCCCTTCCCTGCCACGGCCTCTTTCCCGGTCATCGAGAGCTCGACGTCGGGTCGGAACCCCTGGAAGAAGTCGCCGAGCGCGCCGACCATCGTCTGGGCCACCTCGCCGAAGGCCTCGAGCAGCTTCTCGTCAAGCTCGGGGCTCTTCCGGAGCTCGGTGACCACGGGGTCGCCGAGCATGAGCAGCGTCCCGGCCATCGAGACGGCCTCGCGGGCGGTGGTCAGGAGGCGGACGGGCGCATCCACGCCGGCGATCCCGGAGACCTTCACGTCCACCGCGACCCCGGGCTCGGCGAGGCGCTCCAGCGCCTGCTCGCGCTGACCGCGCACGGCGGTCAGGCTCGTGAGGGTGACGGTGCGCCCGGTCAGGACCTGGGCGGAGGCGGCCATGCCGATGAAGGCCGGCCTCAGGATGGAGGTGAGCATGACGGTCTCGGCGGGCATGACACAGGCTCCTGTCAGCGGCGTTATCGTCCGCGCCCGGGAGCCTCTTGAGGCGGCACCTCCTCTCAAAGAGAGAACAGGGGTCAGACCCTTTTCTCAAGCGGCTGCGAGGACGCTGCCGATGGTTGTTGCGACGACCGGCGGCTGGGGACGGAGAGGGACGTGGACCCGCATAGCACGATCTCGCTGCCGTCGGACCTGCACCTGCACCAGGCCAGGGCCGCTTCTGCCATTCCTTCCCTGCTGATCGGCGTGGATCCCGAGGGCCGGATCACCCGCTGGAACCGCGAGGCGGAGCGGACGCTCGGCCGCCCCTGGCAGGAAGCGCTGGGCGCCCCGTTGGAGGAGCTGGGGCTCGAGTGGCCCGGGACCGGCTTCCTCCGCGAGCTGGCGCGGCACCACGCATCCGATCTCCCGCTCCAGCGGGACAACGTCCGATTCCGTGCTCCCGGCGGGCGCGAGGCGCTCCTGAACCTCGTGCTCGCGCAACTCCAGGGCGGCGACGGGCGGATCACCGGCTTCCTGATCTTCGGCCTGGACGTCACCGAGCGCCGCGCGCTCGAGATTCAGCTTGCGCAGACCCAGAAGCTGGAGTCGATGGGACGGCTCGCCGCAGGGATCGCGCACGAGATCAACACCCCCACGCAGTACATCTCCGACAACACGCACTTCCTGCAGGAGGCGTTCGAGAGCCTCTGCGCCCTGGTCCGCCCGGCGGCCGGGGCCCTCGTCGGGAGCGACGCGGACGCCTCGAGCGAACTGCCCTATCTCCTCGAGGAGATCCCCAGGGCGATCCGGCAGTCGCTCGAAGGTCTCGACCGGGTGACCCGGATCGCGCGGGCCATGAAGGAGTTCTCGCACCCGGGTTCTTCCAGCCGGGCACCCGGCGATCTCAACCGGATCGTGGAGAACACGGTCACGGTGGCGCGGAACGAATGGAAGTACGTGGCGGAGCTGGCCCTCGACCTGGAGCGCGGGCTGCCGGCGGTTCCGTGTCTGTCCAACGAGATCGCGCAAGTCGTGCTGAACCTGGTCGTGAACGCCGCCCACGCGATCGCCGACGTGGTCGGGCAGTCGGGGGCCAAGGGGACGATCACGATCCGGACCCGCAGCGCGGAAGGCGGCGTGGAGCTGACGGTTTCGGACACCGGGCCCGGCATCCCGGAGGCGATCCGCCCGCGCATCTTCGAGCCCTTCTTCACCACCAAGGAGCCCGGCCGCGGGACCGGTCAGGGGCTCGTGTTCTGCCGCTGCGTGGTCGTGGACAAGCACCAGGGGACGATCGGTTTCGAGACCGCGGTCGGACAGGGGACGAGCTTCCGCGTATGGCTGCCGCTGTGAGCCCGCCCGCCGTCGCCGCCGCGGTCGTCCGGCCGAGCCGCGTGCTCTTCGTGGACGACGATCCGAACGTCCTGGACGGCCTCCGACGCATGCTCCGGTGGATGCGGAACGAATGGGAGATCATGTTCGCCTCCGGCGCGGATGCGGCGCTCGAGCTCATGGAGCGCGCCGCCTTCGACCTCGTGGTCTCGGACATGCGCATGCCCGGCAGGAGCGGCCTCGACCTGCTGATGGAGGTGAAGCGCCGTTACCCCGGCACGATCCGCCTGATCCTCTCGGGGCACGCGGACGAGGAGCTGACGCTGAAGTTGGTCGGGGTGGCGCACCAGTATCTCGCCAAGCCGTGCGACGCCGAGACGCTGCGCACGATCATCCAGCGCCTGTTCCGCCAGGATCCGCTCCGGTCCAACGAGAGGGTCCGGCAGGTCCTCTCCGAGACCGGGACGCTCCCCAGCCTCCCGTCGCTCTACCTCGAGATCGATCGCGAGCTCCGCTCGCCCGACGCGTCCACCGCAAGCATCGGGACCATCGTGAGCCAGGACCCGGCGATGACGGCCAAGGTGCTCCAGATCGCCAACTCCTCGTTCTTCGGACTCCAGCGGCGCGTCTCCAGTCCAGCCGAGGCGACCGCCTACCTGGGGGTGGAGCGGATCCGCGACCTCGTGCTGGGCCTCTCGATCTTCTCCCAGTTCCTTCCGGCCGAGGCCGTCCGCCGTCCCGCGGAGCAGCTCTGGACGCACAGCGTGGAGACCGGCCTCCGGGCCCGCGAGATCGCGCGGGAGGAGCAGGCGCCCCAGGAGCTGGGGGACGCGGCCTTCACCGCCGGGATCCTCCACGATCTGGGCAAGCTGATCCTGATGGTCCGGCTCCCGGAGAGCTGGGAGGAGGTGGAGCGCCGCACCGGCGGCCGGGCGCACGACGGCTGGCGGACCGAGCAGGAGGTCCTCGGCTGCACGCACGAGGAGATCGGCGGCGCGCTCCTGGGACTCTGGGGGCTGCCGGAGACGATCGTCGAGGCCGTCCGGTACCACCACCGCCCGGGCTCGGCGTCGCCCGCCGCGGGGCTGACGCCCCTCCTGGCCGTGCACGTCGCCGACGCGCTCGACTTCGAGCCCGACGGGCTGGACCGGGAGTACTTGCGGGCTTCGGGTCTGCTCGCGCGCGTGGAGGCGTGGAGCGCGCTCCGGGGACGGAAGGAGGACTGATGCCCGCGAAGGTGCTCTTCGTGGACGACGACGACCTGATCCTCGCCGCCTACCGGCGGACGCTGCGCAAGCGCTTCGCCGTCGACACCGCGCCGGGGGGACAGGCCGCCCTCGAGGTCATGCGCACGCGCGGGCCCTACGCGGTCGTCCTATCGGACATGGGGATGCCGGGGATGGACGGAATCCGGTTCCTCTCCGAGGTGCGCTCGATGGCCCCCGACACGGTGCGGATCATGCTCACCGGTCAACGCGACCTCGAGATCGCGGTGAAGGCGGTGAACGAGGGGAACATCTTCCGGTTTCTGACCAAGCCGTGCCGGACCGACGAGCTGGAGCAGATCCTCGAGACCGCGATCCGGCAGCACGAGCTGGCCACGGTCGAGCGGGAGCTGCTCGAGAAGACGGTCACCGGCACCATCCAGGTGCTGGCCGAGATCCTCTCGATCATGGACCCGGCCTCCTTCGGCCGCGCACAGCGGCTCCGCGAGATCGTGGGCGGCGTCGTGCCGCTGCTCCAGCTCCCGCGCCCGTGGGAGGTCGAAGCGGCCGCGCTGCTGCTCGGGATCGGCGAGGTGACCGTGCCCCCCGACACGCTCGCGCGCGCCCGGGCCGGCGAGCCGATCTCCGGGCCCGAGCGTCACCTGCTCGAGAACGTCCCCGACGCCGGCGCGGAGCTGCTCCGGCAGATCCCGCGCCTCGAGGGGGTCGCCCGGATCATGCAGCTGCAGCGCGGCCGGCCTGCCCCCGGCACCGAGCTGCCGATCGAGGCCCGGTTGCTGCGCACCGCGAGCGCGCTCCTGGACCTGGAGGCCGCGGGACGCTCGCGGAGCGAGGCGATCGAGCACCTGCGCCGGACGGAAGGGGGCCATGACCCGGCGGTCCTCGGCGCGTTCCAGAAGAATGCGCCGGTCGAGGCGGCGGGTCCGCACCGCCGGCCCGAACAGGCCGTGACCACGCACGGGCTGCGGCTCGGGCAGCGACTCCGCTCGGACGTGAAGACGTCCGACGGGGTGCTGCTCCTCTCGAAGGGGCAGCGGATCTCGGTCGCCTTCCTGCTCCGGATCCGGAACTTCGCAAGCCTGCTCGGCGTGCAGGAGCCCATCCTGGTGGAGGACGGAATCCGATGAGGCAGCACCCATGACACAAGAGAACCGGCCGCGATCCCTGACCCGTCGGACCCTGCTGCTGGTGGACGACGAGCAGATGGTGCTCGACGGCATGAGGCGTGTGCTCCGGCACGAACCCTACGAGATCCTCACGGCCCCCAGCGGCGAGGAGGGCTGGGAGGTCCTCACCCGGCACGAGGTGGACGCGGTGATCGCGGACCACCAGATGACCGGTATGACCGGGACCACCTTCCTGAGCCGGGTCCGCACGCGCTTCCCGGACACGCTGCGCTTCCTCCTCACGGGCAAGGCCACACTGGAGGTGGCCATCGCCGCCCTCAACGAGGGCGGAGTGATGCGCTTCTTCGAGAAGCCCTGCCCGACCTGGGAGTTGATCCTCACGCTCAAGCAGGGCTTCCAGCAGCGGGACCTGCAGGCGGTCTCCCGGCGGCTCCTGGCCCGCGCCCGCGGCGAGCGCGCGCGGCTCCAGAGGCTCGAGCTGGCGCATCCGGGCATCACCCACGTCTCCCGCGACAGCGACGGAACGCTGGTGATCGACCAGAGTCCGGGGGACTACGACGCGCTGGTCAAGGAGATCCAGGTCTACCTGGACGAGAAGGAGCAGAAGCTGCCCCGGTAGCCGCGTCGCGCTTCAAGGTCCCAGAGGGAGGCGCACCACGAACCGAGTCCCGTGCCCCGGCTCCGACTCGCACACGATGGAGCCGCGGTGCCGGTCCATGATCACGGCCCGGGCAAAGGCCAGGCTGAGGCCGGTCCCGCGTCCCGGCTCCTTCGTGGTGAAGAAAGGCTCGAAGACGTGGGCGCGGATCTCCTCGGGCATGCCCGGCCCCGAGTCGGTCACCTCGATCCGCACCTTGCCGTCCTCGCGGGCGGTGCGCACGGTGATCAGACCGCGCGTCCGCGTCCGTCCCGCGCCGGTCGTCTCCAGGGCTTCCACCGCGTTGAGCACCAGCGCCACCAGCACCTGATTGATCTCCCCCCCGCGGCAGGGCACGAGCGGGACCTCCGGGTCGAGCGCCGGCACCACATCGGCGACCGCGGACCAGTCGCGGCGGGTCAGCGTGAGCGTCTGGAGCACGGCCTGGTTCAAGTCGTGCGGCGCCTGGAGGCCCGCGACCGGCGCGGCGAGTTCCTTCATGGCCTTCACGATCCGGACGACCTGGTCCACCCCCTTCAGCGACTGCTCGAGGGCTCCCGGGACCTCCTCGACGAGGAACGCGAGGTCGGCGTCCCGGAGGGCGGCCGCGACCGCCTCGGGGCCCTCGGCGTAGAGTTCCGGGCACCGCCTGACGAAGTGCGCGAACGCTCCGAAGGCCTCCTCCAGGAACCGGAGGTTGTCCGAGATGTACTGCGCCGGCGTGTTGATCTCGTGAGCCACGCCGGCGGCGAGGCGGGCCACGGCCTCCATCCGGTGCGCGCGGGCCTGGTCCTGTTCCATGCGGCGGCGCGCGGTCACGTCCGTGCCCGCGAGCAGGAGCCCCCGCGCCACGCCGTCGGGCCCGACGACCGGCGTCACCACGAGGTCGAGCCACCCCTCGCTGCCGTCGGTGTGTCGGAAGCGGAGGTCGGTCGGCTCGGAGGGCTCAGGGCTGCCGAGCGAGCGGGCGATCCGCGAGATCAGGACCGGCCAGTCCCAGGGGAGCGGACACTCGAGAAAGGGCTTGCCGAGCGTCAGCGCGGCCGGCAGCCCGAAGGTCCGCTCGGCAGCGCGGTTCCAGAGGGAGACCCGGTCGTTTCCATCCAGGCCGATGAGGATCGCGGGGAGCGCCTGGATCATGGCGTGATCGGACCGGTCTTCGAGCCCTGCGGGCAGGGCGGCGCGTCTCCGGTGGCGTTCCTCGCGCCAGGCCGCGGCGAGCCGTCGAGCGCGGCGGCGCTCGCGCTCCACGGCAGCGGTCCGGACCCTCATGAGCGTAGGACTCCTCTCGCCGCCGGGCTCCTGCCGGGACGGAGCCTCCCCCCGACGCGCTATCGGCAGGATCGCGACCGGCGCTTGAGAGCCGATCCCGGAGGAAAGGAGTTCCGGTCCGCCGGAAGGACTTTCCGATCCGACGGGCGCCGCGCGCCGCAAGTCCAAGGAGGGCGAGCGGCCCGGGCATTGCTCTCCGACTCCCACGGAGGCAACCCATGATCAAGGCGCTCTACACGGCGGCCTCGGGCATGAAGGCCCAGCAGCGGGTCGTGGACGTGATCGCGAACAACCTCTCGAACGCGAACACGGCCGGCTTCAAGCGGAGCCTCGTCACGTTCGAGGACCTCTTCTACGTGAACCTGCAGGTCCCGGGCGCCGAGGCGGCCTCGGGCCTCCAGATCCCCAGCGGCTTCCAGGTCGGAAGCGGCGTGCGCGAGGTCTCGACGGTGAAGGTCTTCACGCAGGGCGTGCTGGAGGAGACCCAGAACCCGCTCGATCTCGCGATCGCGGGCGACGGGTTCTTCCGCATCCAGCTCCCCGACGGGACCTTCGGCTACACGCGCGACGGCGCGTTCTCGCGCGACTCGCAGAACCAGCTCGTGACCGGGCAGGGCTACAAGCTCGACCCCGCGATCACGATCACGCCCAACGCGCAGATCTCCGACGTGACCATCGGCGTGGACGGGACGGTCTCGGTCAGCGATCCGGCCACCCGGATCGCCTCGACGGTCGGGCAGATCCCGATCGTGCGGTTCCTGAACCCGGCCGGGCTCCAGGCCATCGGCGGGAACCTGCTGGTCGAGACCGCGTCGTCGGGCCCCCCCACCGAGGGGATCGCGGGCCAGGACGGGATCGGCACGATCCGGAAGGGGTTCCTCGAGCGGAGCAACGTCGAGGTCGTGGGCGAGCTGGTCAACCTGATCGTGGCCCAGCGCTCCTACGAGATCAACACGCGCGCGATCCGCGTCTCCGACGAGATGCTCAGCCAGGTCAACCAGTTGGTGCGGTGATGCGGAGCGCGGCGCTGGTTCTTCTGATCGCGGCCGCAGCGGCGGCCGGCGGGGACGCGCGGCGCGTGCCGGGCGCGGAGCTCCGGCGCGGGGCCGTGGAGTTCGCGCGCGGGCGGATGGGGCCCGAGGCGCGGATCGAGCCGGGCCCACCGCCGGCCGACCTCGAGGTGCCCGCGGCGGGCGCGCTCGAGCTCCGCTACGAGCTGGCGCTCCCGGGCGAGCCGCGCGGCGACGTGGTCGTGCGGGCGAGCGCGCTCGTGGACGGACGTGAGGCGGCGAGCGCGGTGGTGGCGCTCACGGTGCGGGTCTTCGCGGACGTGCTGGTGGCCGCGCGCGACCTCGCGCGCGGCGAGCCGCTCGGGCCCGCCGACCTCCGGCGCGTCACGCTGGAGACGACGCGCATGCGCGGGCGGACGCTCTCTGCGTTCCTCCCCGACCGCACGCTCCGGCGCGCGCTCCGGGAAGGGAGCGTGGTCCTGGAGGAGGACCTCGTGCCGGTGGTGCTGGTCAAGCGCGGCGAGCTCGTGACCATGCGGCTCCAGCGCGGCCCGCTCCGGCTCGCGGCGCGGGGCCAGGCGCGGTCCGACGGCACGCGCGGCTCGGTGATCGCGGTGATGAACGTGGACACGAAGCGGGTGATCCAGGCGCGCGTGGCCGGCCCGCAGCTCGTGGAGGTGGACCCATGAAGAGGTTGACGATCCCGATCCTCCTCTGGCTCGCGGGCGGCGCGGCCGCGCAGTCGCTCTACCGCGAAAACGGCTGGGGCGCCGGGCTCTACCGGGACGTCGTGGCCCGGAGCGTGGGGGACATCGTCACGATCCTGGTCCGCGAGGAGACCAAGATCGAGAACAACGAGAAGACCGATCTGAAGCGGAGCGGGACGTTCGACGCGCGGATCACGAACTTCGACGTGAAGCCGGACGCGTTCAACACGCTGCCCGGGATGACCGCGTCGTCCCAGCGCCAGATCAAGGGGGACGCGATCTACGACAAGGAAGGCAGGATGGAGAGCCGCCTCACCGCGATGGTGGTGGACGTGCTCCCGAACGGGAACCTCGTGCTCGAGGGGCGGCGCACGCTCCGTACGGACCACGAGACCAAGACCGTGACCATCACGGGGATCGTGCGACCGCTGGACATCTCGCCGACGAACACGGTGCTGTCGGAGAGCGTGGCGAACGCGCGCATCATCTATGAGGGGTGCGGGCCGCTGACCGAGACCACGAACCAGGGCGGTCTCGCGCGGCTGTTCACCGTGCTCTTCAACTTCTTCTGGCCGTTCTAGCCCATGCGACGCCTGCTCCCCCTCTTGGCGCTCTCCGCGGCGGTTCTCGCGCAGGACGTGCCGCCGTCCGCTCCGGCCCCGGCCCCCGCGCCCGCGACCCGGCCCGACGCCGGCCCATCCCCGGAGGCGCGCGTCGGGGACCTGTGCACGGTCGAGGGCGTGCGGAACAACCACCTCACGGGGCTCGGCCTGGTGGTCGGTCTCAACGGAACGGGCGATGGGACGGACTCGAGCAAGCAGGTGATCGCGGGGCTGCTCCGGAAGTTCGCGATCAACGTGACCGACCGGGACGTGGCGTCGGCCAACGTGGCGGCCGTGATGGTCACTGCGGTGCTCCTCCCCTACGCGCGCCCGGGCGCGACGCTGGACGTGACGCTCTCGTCGATCGGCGACTGCAAGAGCCTCTTCGGCGGCACGCTGCTGCTGATGGAGCTCCGGGGGTTCGACGGCGCCACCTACGCGGTCGCGCAGGGGGCGGTGAGCGTGGGCGGCTTCACGTTCGGCGGCCAGGCGGCGACGGTGCAGCGGAACCATCCGACGGTGGGGCGCATCCCGAACGGCGCGACGGTGGAGCGCGAGGTGCCGATGCGGCCGGTCTCGGAGGCCGGCCTGCTCAGGCTCCTGCTCCGCGATCCGTCGTTCACGGGCGCCGAGCGGGTGGCGGCGGCGGTGACGGCGCTCCATCCCGGCAGCGCGCGCGCGCTGGACAGCGGCACGATCCAGATCGCGCTCCCCGACGAGGCGCGGCAGCCGGGCGGGCTGCCGGCGTTCCTCTCGAAGGTGCTGGCGCTGCGGGTCGCGCCCGACGCGCCGGCGCGGGTGGTGATCAACGAGCGGACCGGGACGCTGGTCGCGGGCGAGCACGTGACGATCGGGCCGGTGGCGATCACGCACGGGAACCTGACGATCTCGGTGGTGGAGGCGCCCGAGGCGTCGCAGCCGGCGCCGTTCGCCAAGCGCGGCGAGACCGTTGTGCTGCCGCGGACGGAGACCGAGGCGCGGGAGGCGAAGGGGGAGGTGCAGTCGTTCGAGGCGGGGCTGACGCTCGGGTCGTTCGCGAAGGGCCTGAACGCGCTCGGGCTGACGCCGCGCGACCTGATCACGATCCTCCAGGCGCTGAAAGAAGCGGGCGCGCTCCGCGCCGAGGTGATCCTGCAATGACGATCGACGGGCTCGGCGGCGCCTCGTGCGCGCGGACGGCCGTCGACCCGAAGAAGCTCCAGGCCGCGAAGGACTTCGAGGGCGTGTTCGTGTCGCTCCTCCTCAAGGAAGCGCGGGCGATCCCCTCGGGCGGTCTCTTCGGCGGGGAGGGGGGTCTCGACCTCGCGTCGGGTCTCGCCGAGCCGATCCTCGGCGACGCGATCGCGCGCGCCGGCGGCCTCGGCATCGCCGCGGTCCTCGCCCGGTCGATGTGACGAAGCGGGGGCAGGACCTCTTCCGCCGCGGAAAGAGACTGCCGGGGAGCGGGACAGCACTCCCAGAGCCAGACGATCCAGGACCAGGGAGCGCCGGATCGCTTCGCCCGGACGGACCCCAGCGGTGTCCTCCCCTTTGGTTCTGCAAAGTGGATGATCATCATCCGCGCAATGGAACAGAGGTTGCTCCCCCGGGCCCTGGCTCCCACCCTCCTCCGGGCCTTGAGGGTCTTCTCGGTCGTCGTGATCGCGGGGCCCCGCCAGGTGGGCAAGAGCACACTCGTGCAGGAGACGTCCATCGGGGGCGACCGCCTCGGAGGGGAGGCTTCCCCGAGCCGGCGCTGATGAAGGACGATGAGGCGCGGGACCTCTGGTTCTCGTCCTACGTGAGGAACTGGCTGGATCGGGATGTCGCGGACCTGGCCCGGGTCGGCGACGCCCCCGAGTTGCGTCGCGTCCTCCTGGCGACCGCCGCGCGGACGGGCGGGATCCTCAATCAGGCGGAGGTGGCGCGGGACGCGGGCGTCCCGCGGACGACCGCGCACCGCTACCTCGCGCTCTTCGGGCTGGGCCGGCTCATCGATCTGCTGCCGGCCTACGGGCGCAACCTCTCGCTGCGCGCGATCAAGGCTCCCCGGGTGTTCTGGCGCGACGCGGGCCTGGCCACGCACTTCGTCGCGGGCCGGGGCCCGGAACGCCTCCGCGACCATCCCGCGTGGGGTGCGCTGCTCGAGAACCTGGTCCTCTGCAACCTCCGGGCCTGGGCCTCGGCGCGGAGCGGCGGGGCCGAGCTCTCGTACTGGCGGACCGCCGGCGGTCGCGAGATCGACTTCGTCGTCGAGGTGGAGGGTCGGACCGTGCCGATCGAGGTGAAGGCCACCGCGCGTCCCGGCACGTCCGACTGCCGTCACCTCGCCGTCTTCCTGGAGGCTGCCGGACGCCGGGCTCCCTACGGTGTGCTCCTGCACGCGGGGGATACGTTCGAGACGCTCCTCCCGGGCGTCGTGTCGGTCCCGATCCGCGCGGTCCTCTGAGGGACGAATCAGGTCGTCTCGCGCCGGCGCGGGTGGTGATCAACGAGCGGACCACGACTTCGTCGCGCTGCCTCCTCAAGGAGGCGCTCGCGATCCCAACCGGCGGCCTCGCCATCGCCGCGGCGGTCGCGCAGTCCATGTGAGGAAAGGGGAAAAGGGGCCGCCACGGAAAAGGTCCCTGACCCCTTTCGTTCACGGCAGCACGGTGAGCGGAAGCGCGTTGGAGATGCCGGCGACGCCACCGGGCGCACTCCCCGGACGAAGCGTGACCTCACGGGGTGCGGACCTAAACCTGTCCGCTTCTCCGAGCAACTCGCGCGTCGGCCCCCCGACGAGAGCGGTGCGGTCTTCGTGAACGACCGCGTCCTGATCCGAGTGAGCGGCGAGCTTCGCGTCGTCGTGGTCGGGGGGTGTGTCTTCCAGAGCTTCGGCGGCGGACCGCGCCGCCGAGGCCTACGCCATGGTTACGCTCGTCGAGTGTGGCTACGCCGACCAGAGCGACGTAGCGCGCGCCTTCGGGCGGAGCGTGAGCAGTGTGAGGGAAAAGGTGCCACTCTTCTTTTCCGCCGCGGAAAAGAAGAGTGGCACCTTTTCCTACCCCCACTTCTCGAGCGTGTCGGAAGAGGAGAGCGGGTCAGGTCCCGCGGCGGGACCTGACCCGGCGGCAGCCCGCGGGCGCGGGTCGCGCGCCACGCGGACGAGCAGCCGGTACTCCCCCGTCGCCAGATCGGCCGGGAGGCGCGCACCGTCGGGCACCACCAGCGTGACCGTCATCGCCTGCGCCGGCTCCCGGCCGCGCGCGTCCACCAGCCGCTCGCGCTCGCGCGCGTTGGCCGGCCGGACCGCCAGCACCCAGCCGTAGAGGTCCCCCCCGCCTCCAGCGCCCGGCGAAAAGGCCCCCGCCGTCGCCCCCTCGGGCCGCCCGGCCCCACCCACCGTGATGTCCATCAACTCATGATCGGACGCTCGTCCTGCGACTGAAGCCCGCTCAAGGTCAACCCGAAGGGACCGATCATGATGCGGATTTCCACGGCCATCGGAGGAAGAGCGTGAGCGACTGGACCGGACCGCCCGAGCCGCCCAACCTGGAGGCGGCACTCCGCGAGATCGCGGAACGCATGCGCGCGGTCCGCCCCGAGGGCGTCGGCAACGACCCCGCCGCGCTCGAACGCTCGCTCGCCCGGCTCGAGGACAGCCTCCGCCAGGCGATGCCGCTCCTCGGCGACGCCGCCTCGCGGCTCACCGGCGCCGCCGCCGAGGAGGTCCGCAAGGAGAACCGCCGCCTCCGCGCCCGCACGCGCGGCGCCTGGCAGGCGATCCGCGCCGCGTTGAGCGCGCTCCGCGGCGCCGGCCCGGCCCCCTATGACGACCGCGGCCGGCCCGCGCCCGACGGCAGCGACGCGCGGGTCGTCAGCCGGAGGGCGTGATGAACCTCGCGATCGCGCTCCGGGCGCTCAACGCCGCCCGGCTGGCGCTCACCACCGTGCAGGCCAACATCGCCGGCGCCGCCACGCCCGGCTACGCGCGCCGCGACGTCCTCTTCGGCTCGTCGCTCTCCAGCAACGGCGGCCCGCTCGACCCCGGCGGCGGCCCAAACGTGGAGCGGATCCGCCGCACCGCCGACGTGCTCATCGAGGGCGACCTCCGCCTCGCCACCGCCTCGCTCGGCACGCTCGAGGGACGCCGGCGCGGCGCGGCCGCGGCGCAGGGCTCCGTCGATCCGGCCGGCGACAACTCGATCGGCCGGCGGCTGGGCGAGCTCTACGACAAACTCGGAGCGCTCTCCTCCACGCCGGCCGACCCGACGCAGCGGGTGGCCGTGGTGGACCTCGTCCGCGCGCTCGCCGACGACCTCCGCCGCGCGCGCCGCGGCCTGGACGACGCGGCCGACGACGCCGGGCGCGACCTCGCGGGCGACGTCGCCGAGGCCAACCGCCTGCTCGAGGAGCTGGCGGCGATCAACCTCCGCTTCGCGCGGGCCGGCGGCGAGCCGGCCGCCTTCGACCTCCGCGACCGCCGCGACCAGGTCCTCGGGCAGCTCGCCGAGCTGCTCCCGGTCCGCGCCCGCGAAACGCGGAGCGGCGCCGTGGTCGTCCAGGCCGACGGCTTCACGCTCCTCTCGAACGACCGCGCCCACCGCCTCTCGGTGGACGCCTCGGGTCCCGATCCGGCGCTCTCCGTGGACGGCACCGACGCGACGCTCGTTCCGACCGAGGGGCGTCTCGCGGGACACCTGCGCGCGCGCACGGGCACGGTCCCCGAGGTGCGCGACCAGCTCGACGAGCTGGCGCGCTTCCTGATCGGGAACCTGAACCACGCGCAGTCGATCGGGCTCGGGACCGCGGGGCGGTTCCGCTCGCTGGTCTCCGAGGTCGCCGTGCCCGACCGGAACGGCGACGGCGACCCGCGCAACGATCCGCTCGCGAGCGCCGGGCTCGCGTTCCCCCCCACCGCCGGCGAGCTCCTGGTCACGGTCACCGAGGACGCGACCGGCGTCGTGACCCAGCGGCGGATCACCTTGGATCCCGAACGAGAGGGTCTGGCCGCGCTGGCGGCGAGGCTCTCGGGCGTGCCGGGGCTTTCGGCCGACGCGGACCTGCGCGGGCGACTGCGGATCACCGCCGCGACCGGCTTCTCGTTCGAATTCACCAACCGCCTCGACCCGGATCCGGACGACGGCGGCTTCTTCGGGTCTCCGCGTCCGACGGTCTCGGGGACCGTCGGCCAGCCCTTCGCGCTCGCCGCGGGCCGGAGCCTGGGCATGGCGCTCGACGGCGGCACGCCCGTGACCGTCACGTTCCAGGCGGCCGATTTCGCGAACATCGCGCGCGCGACCGCCGAGGAGGTGGCTGCCGTGCTCCAGCGCGACGTCCCGGGACTCACGGCCCGCGCCGTGGCGGGACGCGTGGTCGTGCAGGGACCCACGGCCGGGCCGGCCGGGACGCTGGCGCTCACCGACGGCGCGGGGACGCCGCTCGCGACGCTCGGGCTCGCTGCCGGGCTCGAGACCGGACGCTCCGGCTCCGTCGCGCCCGGCGTGCAGGGCTCCTACACCGGGACTGAGACCGGCCTCTACCGGTTCGAGGCGCTCGGCAGCGGGACCGTGGGCGTGACGCCGGGTCTCCAGGTCGCCGCCTACGATCCCTCCGGCGTCCGGGTCACGCTCCTCGACGTCGGCGCGGGGTACGCGCCGGGCTCGAAGCTCGACGTCGCGGACGGGTTCGCGGTCACGTTCCGCTCGGGCGAGCTCCGCCAGAGCGCCGGCGACTTCTTCTCGCTCTACGTCACCCCCGACCCCGACCAGGGCCGCCTGCTCGCCTCCGTAGGGCTCAACGTGCTCTTCACCGGTTCGAACGCGTCGGACATCGAGGTCAGCGCCGAGCTGCTCACGAACCCGGCGCGGCTCGGCACCCACCGCGGGGGCACCGAGGCGTCCAACCTCTCCGCGCTGCTCGCCGTGCGCGCGTTGAAGACGGAGGAGCTGAACGGCCTCACGGGCGAGGACTGGGTCCTCGATCTGCTCGCGCGGGTGGGGAACGAGCAGGCCTCCGTCGAGGACCTGACCGAGACCGGGATCGCCTGGCGCGACGGGCTCCGGGAGCTCCGCGAGAGCGTCTCGGGCGTGTCGATCGAGGAGGAGCTGCTCCAGCTCTCGCGCTACCAGAACCTCTTCGAGTCCACGCTGCGGGTCACGCAGGTCATCGACCAGGTGATGCAGGAGGTCTTCGCGCTCGTCGTGCCATGAGAGTCACCGACGAGTCCTACCACCAGCTCTCGCGGAGCGGGCTCCGGCGGGTGACCGACCGGGTGACCCGGCTCCGCGCCGAGGCCGCCTCGGGCGTGCGGATCCAGGGAGCATCGGACGGCGGCGCGGACGGGCGGCGCGTGGGCGCGCTCGACCTCGCGGTCCGGAGCCTGGAGTCGCTGGCCGGAGCGCGGGACACGGAGGCCGAGATCGCGGGAGCGCGGGCCGGCGCGTGGCAGGAGGTGGCCGATCAGCTCACGCGCGCGCGCGTGATCGTGCTCGAGGTGCTGAGCCAGCCGCACCCGGGCCCCGAGCGCCTGGCGGCGGCGGAGGCGCTCGAGGGGCTGCTCGAGGAGTTCCGCGCCAGCGCGGGGGGGACCTTCCGCGGGGCGGACCTCGTCGAGCTCGGCGCGCTGGACCGCCCCGAGCTGCGCGGCGCGACGTCGTACTCCGGGCGCACCGGCGCGGAGGCCGGGCCCGGCACCGATGGCGGCACGGGCATCGCGTTCCTCCGCTTCGCCCATTCCCGCACCTCGCTCGGCGACGGCGCCGGTCGGAGGGGCGGGGACAGCGTCTCGGGGCTCCGGCCGGCGGAGAACTCTCCGGCCTCGGACAGCGTGCTCGGGACCCATCAGGTCGGCATCGAGCGCAATCCGCTGACGGGCGACCTCCTGCTCTCGCTCGACGGCGGGCCCGCCGTGCGCGCGGACGGCAGCGAGACCGCGCTCGTCGTCCGGAACGCCGAGGGGGACGCGGTCCATCTCGACGTCACGGGCGTGGCGCCGCTCTTCACCGGGACGGTCACCGTCCGGGGCGAGGGGACGATGTCCTTCGGGGGCGGCGGGCCGGTCGTCCCGGTGGACTTCAGCGCGGACCAACTGGTGACCGACGCCGCCGGGCGACCGACCCGGGTGGACACCCGGGGGGTGCGCCGGACCGGCGACGAGGAGATCCGCTACAGCGGAACGGGCGGTCCCGCCGAGATCCTGGAAGGGCTGGTGCGGCTGCTCCGGGACCCCGTGCCCTCCCAGGGGCTGGCGGACCGGTTGCGCGGCGTGCTGACCGAGATCGACCGGCTGCACGACGCGGCGCTCGGAGAGGTGCTCCGGACGGCGGACCGGCAGACGGAGGCGACGAGCGCGGCGGACGTCGCGCGCGCGCTGGGCGACCGGACGGAGACCGAGCGGGCGCTGCTGGCGGAGCCGGACTTCCCGGTGCTGCTCTCGGACCTGGCGCGGGGGGAGACGCTGCTGGGGCTCTTGTACCAGGTGACGGGATTGATCCAGGGGTTGTAGGTCGGCTGAAGCTCGAAGCTGGAAGCCGGAGAAGAAGGGAAGAACATGCAGGCCACGACGACGGACGGGACACGGATCGCGGAGCCGGACGAGCGGGAGGCGATCGAGCGGCTGGTGAACCGCGTGC